>Ga0334722_10000767_pt1 | contig 44482 bp, 44 predicted proteins | sample C3_bottom_MG_FD_207210 | JGI IMG/M metagenome (GOLD analysis project Ga0334722, IMG submission 207210) | Sediment microbial communities from Yellowstone Lake, YNP, Wyoming, USA - C3_bottom | ecosystem: Environmental > Aquatic > Freshwater > Lake > Sediment | place: USA: Wyoming | collected...
GCGCCCGCCGGACCTTTCTCAGCAGGAAAAGACAATCCTTTTCGGAATAGGCGTGGAGAATCTGGGAGATCCAGATGAAGTCGCAGGGGCCGCCGAGCGGATCTTTCAGAAAATCCCCTTCCTGCAGCCGGACCAACCGGGAGGCCCCCTTCTCCCGCAGGATCTTCCGGGTGACGCGGAGCGTTTCCGGCGTGTCGAAGACCGTGACCTCCGCGTCCGGGTAGCGCTTCGCCCACTCCACCGCGTACGTGCCCGGACCGCCTCCAAGGTCGAGAACCCGCTCTCCCGCACGAAGGGGGATCCGGCCGGCGACAAGGACCGCCCGCTCCCGGGAGTTGTCCTCCATCCCCCGGATGAAGTTTTCCTGGTAATCGGGCTGCCTCCCCGACCCCTTCCTCCCTCCCCGGATCTTCTTTTCCAGCCCCGTCCACTCTTCCCAGCAGTTCAGATGGTGGAGCAGGATGGAGCGCATCGAGCGCGGGCCGTCCGAAAGGACCTCCCGCGCGACCGGCGTGTTCCGGTAGTTCTCTCCCGCCTTCGCGAGCAGTCCCGCCGCGACCATCGCGTTCAGGAGGATGGAGAGATTGCGGGGATCGGCCGAAAGCCCGCGGGCCAGCGTCCGCGCGTCCGCTGCGCCGCCCGCCAGGGCCGAAAAGACGTCGAGCCGCAGCGCCACGAACAGCGCCATCGACTTCTGGTAGCTGTGCGCCATCTGCATCACGTCTTCCACCGATTTCACCGGGATCATCTCATCCTCCTTATCGGCTCCGTTACCTCGCAGGGGGGCCGCTCGTCTACGCTTCCAATACCTCCCGCTGTTGGCTGCGCAACAGCGTAAATTTCCGTATTCGGCGCGCCCTCCCAGGAGTGGCCCGGCGTGACCCCGCTCCGCTCGGACCCCCCTGCTGCGTTCACTTCGCCGCAGTATGTTGAGGAGTGTTCCTCGCCTTAGAGCTTTTTCAGTCGCGGGGAGCCGTCCCTGGCGTCGACGACCTCGTAGCCGGCCTCGCGGATCTTTGCGCGGAGGGCGTCGGCCTCCGCAAAATCGCGGGCCCCCCGGGCGACCTCGCGGCGCGCGGCAAGGGTAGCCACCCCGGGGGGAACCGCCGCTTCCGCGTCGACGGCGGAAAGGAGACCGAGCCCCAGCACCGCGTCCCACTCCTCCGCGAGGTCCCGAAGCGTACCGGCGGGAAGCCCCGCGCGCGCCGCTTCGTGGACCACCCCGACCGCCCGGGAAAGATTGAGGTCGTCCTCCACGGCGTCGCGGAACCCGCGCCGGAAGGATTCGGCGGCCTCCGGGCCGGCTCTCTCTCCCGCAACCGGCCTGGCGAAGGATCCTTTCAGCCGGGAATACGCCCTGGCCGCCGCGGCCTGCCCTTCCCAGGTGAAGTTCATCGGGGTGCGGTAATGCAGCGTGAGGCAGTAATACCGGAAATCCATCGGGGATACGCCGCGGGATTCGAGGTCGTCCAGGGTGTGCTCGTTCTTCAGCGACTTGGACATTTTATGTCCCTCCACGAGCAGGTGCGCCGCGTGCATCCAGAGGGCGGCGAACCGCCCGCCCGTGGCCGTCATCGCCATCGCCCGCGAATTCTCGTGGTGGGGAAAGCGCAGGTCGATCCCGCCGACGTGGAGGTCGAACCCGGGGCCCAGGTACTTGACCGCCATCGCCGCGCACTCGACGTGCCATCCGGGCCACCCCCGGCCCCAGGGGCTTTCCCAGCTGAACTCCCGCCCCGGCTCGGCCGGCAGCCACAGGGTGAAGTCCTCGGGCCGCTTCTTGCGCCGGTGAATGGAGACGTCCGTGCGTCCGCCGGCCTCCCCCTCCCCCAGGTGCGCGCCCGACAGATCCCCGTACCCTTTCGCCCGGGTCACGTCGAAGTAGAGGTAATCCCCTTCCCGATACGCGGCCCCTTTTTGCTCCAGCATCCGCGCGATCGCGATCATCTCGGGGACATGCGCCGACGCGCGCGGGTACGCGTCCGCCGGGAGGAAGTTCATCCGCAGGCAGTCCCGGAAAAACGCCTCGGTGAAAAACTCCGCGATCTCGCGCGCCGTCTTCCCCGCCGCGCGGGCCGCCGCGATCACCTTGTCCTCCACGCGGTCGAGAGCCTCCTCGTGCATGTGCCCCATGTCGGTGATGTTCTGGACGGCGAACGTGGAAAGTCCCTCGAACCGCAGCGCGCGGACCAGGAGGTCCGAAAGCAGGTAGGTCCGTAAATTCCCGATGTGGGCATAGCGGTAGACGGTCGGCCCGCAGGTATAGATCTCCGCCCGCCCGGGGCGAATCGGCGTGAAGGGCGTTTTCTTCCGGGAAGCGGTATCGTAAAGGGAGAGCGCCATGCTTCCCCCCGGCTACATCTCCTGGTAGATCTCCTTTTCGATCTCTTCCTGGAGAAGTTTCACGTGCCTCTTCTCCTCTTCCGCGAGGAAAAGGAACATCTCGCGGATCGAGGGCTCCTCCGCCGTCTTGGCGTACTCGCTGTAGTCCCGGACGGCGTCCTTTTCCCGCCCCAGCGCCAGCTGGATGATCTCGATCGGAGTCTTCGACATGGTTTCCTCCCGGAATGACAAGGCGTTGAACCTTTACAGCTCCTTCAGGTAGCTTTCGATCTTCGCCAGGTGGATCCTCTCCTCGCCCTCCAGCTCCGCCAGCAGGCCTTTCGTGTTTTTGTCCTCGACGACGCCGGCGGCCCGGCGATAAAAATCGATGGCGTACGACTCCGCCTTCCTCGCGATCAGGAGCCCCTTGCGGACCGCCTCGCCCCCCGGAGCGGCCTCCGCATCCACTCCCTCCTCCCAGGCGAGCTTTTCCAGGTCGATGAGGTAAGGAAGGTATTTCTCCTCCCACCCGGCCTCGAAACGCGGGACGCCGAACTTGGCGGAGAGCTTCCGGATGTGCCCCTCCTCCTCGCCGGCAAGGAAGGCGAACAGGTCCCCCGCCGGATCCCGGGGGTGCCGGGACGCCTGGCGCTCGTAATATTTTCGCGCCCGCTCCTCGTGGACGACCGCCACCTGGAGGATCTCGATCTCGTTGAGGTCGATCATGCCGTCCTTAAGCCTCCGTCAGCCGGGATTCTTCTTGACGTAGTCGTCCAGCGCCGCCTTGACGGCTTGCTCCGCCATCACGGAGCAGTGGATCTTCACGGGAGGGAGCCCGTCGAGCGCCTCGGAGACCTGCTGGTTCGTGATGGAGCGCGCCTCCTCGAGCGTCTTCCCCTTGACCATCTCCGTCAGCATCGAGCTGGAGGCGATGGCCGCGCCGCATCCGAAGGTCCGGAACTTCGCCTCCACGATTTTGCCCTCCTCCACCTTGAGGTAGAGCCGCATCATGTCCCCGCAGGCGGGATTGCCGACCTCGCCGACGCCGTCGGCGTTCTCGATCTCCCCGACGTTCCTGGGGTTCATGAAATGGTCCATCACCTTCGCGCTGTACGGTCCGCCCGCCATCGCTAACGGCCTCCCTGGGCTTTCTGTTTCTGGTAATCGAGATAGGTCGGCGACATCCCCCAGAGCCGCTTTGCGATCCCCGGGAGGACATCCAGGACCTCGTCGACCTCTCCTTCCGTGTTCCCTTTTCCGAGGCTGAAGGTGATCGAGCCCGTGCAGACGTCGGAGGGGACCCCGATCGCCCGGAGGACGGGCGACGCCACGAGGTCTTCCTCGTCGTGCCCCCGCAGGTTCGAGCTGCACGCCGACCCCGACGCCGCCATCACCCCGTGGACGTTGAGGAACAGGAGCAGCGATTCCCCCTCGGCGTATTCCACCCAGAAGCTCACGTGCCCGGGGAGCCGGTCCGTGGGGTGTCCCGTGAAATGGAGATGCTCGACCGTGGCCGCGATCCCGTCCCAAAGCCTTTTGCCGAGCCGGCGCAGGCGGGAATCCCATTCCCCCATCTCGCGTTTCGCGATCCCGGCGGCCGCGCCCATGCCGACGATGCCGGGGACGTTCTCGGTGCCCGCGCGGAACCCTCTCTCCTGGAACCCCCCGTCGATTTCGGAAACGAGCGATACCCCCTCGCGGACGAAGAGCGCGCCCGTCCCTTTAGGGCCGTAGAAGTTGTGCGCGGAGAGCGTGACCAGGTCCGCCCCGATCTCCCGGACGTCCAGGGGGATATGGCCGGCGGAAGCCGTGGCGTCGGTGTGGAAGAGGACCCCCCGCTCCCGGGCGATCCGGCCGATTTCGGCCACGGGCTCGATCGTGCCGATCTCCGAATTGGCCTGCATCACCGAAACGAGCACCGTGTCGGGGCGAATGGCCCGGCGGATCTCCCCGGGGTCGACCTTCCCGTCGGAATCCACCGGGACGTGAGTGACCTCGGTTCCCCGGTTGCGCAGGGGAAGCAGGGCGTTTAGCACGGAGAAGTGCTCCACCTCCGCGACGACGATATGCTTTCCTTTCCGCTCGTTCGCCCCGGCGGCCCCCTTGACCGCCAGGTTGTTCGCCTCCGTCGCCCCCGAGGTGAAGACGATTTCGCCGGGGGCCGCGTGGATCAGCGCCGCGACCTCGCCTCTCGCCGCGTCTACCGCCTTGAGCGCCGCCTGTCCCTGGTCGTGGATATGCGACGAAGGGTTGCCGTAAACTTCCAGGAAGTACGGCTTCATCGCCTCGAAGACGCGGGGATCGAGGGGGGTGGTGGAGATATGGTCGAAGAAGATGCGCGCCATCGGCGGTCTCCCGGCCTACTCCTTCACCTTGAACTCGGCCATCTTGTCGCGGATCAGCTTGATGTGGCCCTTCTCCTCGCCGGCAAGGAACGCGAACATCGCCTTCAACGAGGGGATCTCCGATTCCTGGGCCCCCTTCTGGTACTCCCCGTAATTCTGCAGCTCGAGCCGCAGCGCCATGCGCAGCACTTCCTCCATCGTCCATTTCGCCATCGATGCCCTCCCGTAAGGTGATCCGGCCGAAGCGGGCGCGCTTGCTCCGTTGCGTCTGATTCTCCGGTTATAGGATACTTGAGGGTGAAGTTATTGTACAATCTTCCGCATGAAGAAACTCCCTTTGCTGCTGGCCGGGATCCTTGCCCTGGTCTTCCTCGCGGTCCTTCTCCGGTACCGCGGCTGGCAGCCGGCCCCGCGGAAGGCCCCGGAAGGTCCGGCTCCCATGGCCGCGGGGGCCGGCAGGATGGCCCCGCCGTTTTCCCTGTCCGACATCAGCGGGAACAGCGTCAGCTCTTCCCGGTTTCTGGGGAAGCCGACCGTCATCAACTTCTTCGCGACCTGGTGCCCTCCCTGCCGCGAGGAGGTCCCCGGCTTCGTGGAGGTCTACAACAAGTACCGCGGAAGCGGATTCGAGCTCGTGGGGATCTCGCTCGACACGAACACCACGGGGAATCTCCCGCTGTTCATCACGCAGAACCGGATCGAATACCGGATCCTCAAGGGCGACGTGGCCACCGCGCGGGCCTACGGCGGCGTCGCATCCATCCCCACCACCTTCTTCGTGGGGAAGGACGGACAGATCAAGAACGTCCACATCGGCTACCTGGACCGGGACACCTTCGAACGCGAGGTCCTGAAGCTCCTGTAAAAGCAGCGGGAGGCGAAAAGGTGTGCTTTCGCCTCCCGTCCATTGTCACCACTCGCTGTTACGAGGAATGAGCCGCTACGCCGGAACGCACGCAGCGGTGGGACATACGCCTGCGCACGCGGCGCAATCGGTGCACTTTCCCGCATCGATGATGTAAATGGGGTCCCCCTCCGCGATGCACTGGACGGGGCACTCCGGTACGCACGCGCCGCAGGCGATGCATTCCTCCGTGATCTTGTACGCCATGTTGCCTCCCTAGGATGTCGTTCGATTCACACCTGTTCCACTCGCTGAACCGAGGGAATTTCTTCCTTGAGCGCCGCCTCGATGCCGCCCTTGAGCGTCATCGTCGCCATCGGGCACCCACCACATGCGCCGGTGAGGCGCACCTTCACCACGCCCCCGTCGACGTCGACGAGTTCCACGTCTCCCCCGTCCGCCTGGAGGGCGGGGCGAATCTTGTCCAGCACCTTTTCGACTTCCAATCTCATGGAAGTACCTCCCTTTGGGATCCCCTTACATTATACGATGCCATTCCCCGTTCCGCCGTTCCTTGACGGAAATCAATCCGCGGAGAGCATCTCGTAGCCGGCCTTCTTGACCGCCGCCTTCAGGACCTTGTAGTTCTTCGCTTCGATGCGCAGGATGAGGACCTTCTTGTCCGCGTCGTCGTGCGCCGCCGTGGCCACGGACACGATGTTGGCGTCGAAATCCTTCATCAGCTTCAGGACCTCGTAGAGCATCCCGGGCCGGTTCGGAAGGGAGAGCTCCATCCGGTAGCCGGGCCCGCTCACCCCCATCGACTCGATGAAGGCGTCCAGGATGTCGGTCTCGGTGAGGATCCCCACGACTTTCCCTTCCTCCATCACCGGCAGGCAGCCGATCTTCTTCTCCCGCATGATGAGGGCCGCCTCCTCGATGGGGGCGGACGACGAGATGGTGTAGGGACGCCGCGTCATGATCTGCTTGACCTTCACCTTGTCGAGCAGGTAGTAGATCTCCCGGATCTCGAGGGCGGTCGCCGGGGACGGGGAGGCCTGCTTGATGTCCCGCTCGGTGAGGATCCCGACGAGCTTTTCCCCGTCCTTGAGGACGGGCAGGTGCCGGATCTCGCGATCTTTCAGGAGGTCCATCGCCTTCTTCATCGAGTCGTTCTCATCCACGAACACGGGGTTCCGCATCATGCGCTTCGCGACGTTCATGGTGTTCCCTCCTGTGATGTCCCGCCGTATGGACCGGTCAGGTGAAGTATTGCCGCACCAGGTCGAACGTGTGCGTCAAGTCTACGCTGGAGACCAGAAAGTACAGCACCCCGTCCTTCTCCCAGAAGACGAACGAGTTCCCCTCCTTCTCCCACGAGAGGAAGGAGGACTCGGAGAACAGGGGCGACGATTCCACTCCGCGGAGCGTGTCCGGCTTCACGATCAGGAGGAGATAAGGCTCCTCGCCGAAGGTGAGGTGCACCGCCGCCGCGGCCTGCTTCCCGATCCTCTCGCGGGCCGCGCTCCTGTAGGAAAAGAGCCGCTCGTCCCTGGGAAGGGCCACCCGCACCCCCACCCATCCCTTGATCCGCTCCTCGACGACGCCGGGATCCAGCGGGGCGCCCTTCGCTCCCGCCTTCTGCGCCGCGGCGAAGATGCGCTGCGCCTCCGCCGCCATCCCTTCCACCCTCCGGGTCCCCGAGTCGCTGTAGATGTGGTAGCCGACGACGGCGACGGTGAGCGTCAGGAAGATCAGGACGACCGTCAGGCGGGGCCGGAAGTTCACCAGCCCGAACAGGGAAGACCGCTGGCTCTCCGCGTCACCACTCAATGATTTCCACCCCGAGGTCGCGCATCAGCGCCCGCGTTGCGGAGTGCACCCTCCCGCCGAAGAGCACCACCCCGCGCGCCCTCCTGCCTTCCAGCCATTCCCCGGACGTCACGAACTCCCCGGTTGCGCGGACCGAGTATCCTTCCTTTTCCCCGCCGGAGAGGAGGAAGTCCCGGCGCGTTTCCGAGGAGATCCCGGCTTCCTTGAGCATCCGCCGGAAGATCTCCTTTCCCGGTTCCTCCTTCGGGACGGGAAACACCGTATAGCCCGAATCCCTGACGAGCGTCCGGAGGGCGGGCGCCATCTTCCCGGTGTCCGCGACGTACCGCCGTCCTCCGATCTCGAACGTCCTTTCCGGCTGGACGATCAGCTGAAATGCTTCCGTCTTCCCCCCGATCTTCAGCCGCTCCCCCTCCTTCTTCGGGATGCCCAGGTAATCCAGCGCGAAATCGAGGGCCGCAAGGCCCCCCGGAGGAACCGCCTGGCGCGGAGGCTCGCCGGTCCCGGCCGGGTCGTCGATCCCGACGAGGAACCCCTCGAGCGCCGAGGGGTCGACGGCGAACGGAAGCACGCGGATCCCCACCCGGTCGGCGAAGCGGAGAACGGCGGCAAGATCCCCCGAGGGCTTCTCCGGGACCTCCTTGATGAGGATCACCTCGCCGGAGAGTAGGCTCTTGGGGGTCCGGAGCACCACCCAGCGGGCCGGCAGGGTGATGGAAACTCCTTCCCCGATGACCAGGGGGCGGGAGAGTCCATCCTTGACCGAGTGATACCCGGAGGACTGAAGGAGGCGGCGAAGGACCTCGCCGGCGTCCGGGGCGCCTTCCAGGGATACCACCCGGTAGTTCTTCCAGGTTTCCGTGATGAGGGCGCGGATGTTCTGCGGCAGCGACCCCCGGAAATCGATCAGCGCGTGCGTGCCGTTCGAGAACCGGGCGACGGGGAAATCCTCCAGGTTGAGGACCACTTCCCCGCCGGAGGGGACGGGCAGGTAAAGCGTCCCGCGGTCGGCCCACTTCTCCCCCAGCCCCGCGAGAAGATCCGTCAGCAGCCCCCTGTAGGGAGGCCTGGGGGCGGGAGGCGCCGGCTCTTCCTTTTTCGCCGGCTCCGGTTTCGGAGGTTCCGCCGAGGTTACGACCGCCGGCGCGGCCGCCTGGGGCGCGGCGGGCGGGCGAATCTGCGCCTCCGGCTTGGCCGGCTCGGCGACCGCCGGAACCGGCTCGGGCGGGACGTCCCTGGACAACGCGACGGCAGGCGCTTCCCCGGATGCCGTGACGGCGGGCGCTTCCTGCGCCTGCCCGAAGTACGCCTCCGTGGGGAGCAGGACCGTCGCTCCCGCGAGGATCCGGTTCACGTCGCGGACGGATTCGTTGATCTCCTTCACCGCCTCCAGGTACCGTGAAAGGTCTTCTGCGGAGACTCCCCGCTTCTTCAAAAGCTTCGTGAGGTTGTCGCCCTTGACCACGCGTCGGGCGACCGCTTTCCCCTCGAGAACCCGGGAATCCCGCAAGGGGGAGGCCGACGACGGAAGGAGGATTTTCTGCCCGGGCGTGAGCTTCCCCGGGTCGGCGACCTTGGGGTTGGCCCGCCGGAATTCCTTGAGGAGGGGAGAATATTCCGCCGGGGAAATCAGGTTCTTCCGGCTGAGGATCTTCCAGAGGCTTTCTCCCTCCGATACGGTGTGGACCTCGTAGAAGCTTTTCTTCCCCTCGGAGGTATCCGCGAAGATCTTCTTCTCCAGGAAGATCTTCGGGCGCTCCTCTTCCTGCGCCAGGGCGGCAACGCCCAGCAGGAGAACCGCGGCGCCCGCCGCAAGGATTCCCGCCCTCAATATCTCTCGCCGGTGAAGGTGCATACTCCCCCGTTCACGCCGATGGTCTTGTACATCTTGGGGCTTTCCCACGGCTCGTCGAGGATTCCGTCGTGGATCGCCCAGCTCCTCCCGCGGACCGTCTTCCAGTGCTCCGGGTTCCGGAACGGGGTGCTGTTGTCCAGCCGCGCGTGGAGCACGCCCCCGGGGCGGAATTCCCGGTCGATCCACTCCATCTTCGCCTTTCCCTGGACATATTGGAAGCCGCCCCGCTCGTACAGGATGGCGCTGTTATAGCTCAAGGGCTCGAGGAAGAAGAACCGGTGTCCGACGCGGCCGAAGAAATCGTCCCAGCAGGCGATGAGGTCCTGCATGGCCCGCATGCCCCGCCGGACCTGGGCCGGAGCGAGGCCCGCCTCCATCGCGCGGATCTCCTCCGGGAGGTTCCTGCGCGCGGTCCCGAAATACGTGTCCTGCCCGTGCTCGTCCACATCGATGTCGTACCGCTCCCCGTCGGGGTCGTTCACGATGATGAAGGAGATCTCCATCTGTCCGAAGGGCGAGTTGGACACGTCGAGGAAGTAGGCGGCATCCCGGTCCCGTGGATCACGCCGGAGGTCGATCTGGAAAAACGGCATGTTTTCCGGGCAGATGAACTTGACGCACCGCACCCCGGCCGGGTTGGCATACGTCTCCGGGTCGATGGAGAACCTCTCCAGGAAGCGGGCCGGGATGAGGACGGACAGGAGCCGCTCGCGCTCCTTTTCCGCCATCTTGTTGATTTCGTAAACCGACGTGGGCAAGGGGGTTCGCTAATCCTTCTCATAGAGGGCATCGAGCAGCATCCCGTACTTCTGGATGACCACCTTCCGCTTGACCTTCAGCGTGGGCGTCAGCTCGCCCGTCTCCTGGGAGAAGTCCGTCCCGATCAGGACGAACTTCTTGATCTGCTCGAACGGGGCGAGCGAGCGGTTCATCCCTTCCACGCGGGCGCGCATCATCGCCTCGACGCGGGGGTCCTTGGCGAGAACGGCGGGGTCCCGCGAGGCGATCCCGTTCTCCGCCGCCCACTTGACGAACTCCTCGGCCGACAGGGTCAGGAGGGCGGTCAGGTATTTCTTCCTGTCGCCGTAGACGAACGCCTGGCTCACCATCTTGTCGGTCTTCAGCAGGTTCTCGATGTTCTGCGGCGCGACGTTCTTCCCCCCGGAGGTGACGATGATGTCCTTCTTCCGGTCGGTGATCCGGAGGAACCCGTCCGCGTCGATCGCGCCGATGTCGCCGGAGTGCAGCCACCCTTCCGGGTCGATCGCCTCCCGCGTCCCGGCCGGGTCGCGGAAATATTCCTTGAAGACGTGCGGGCCGCGGATGAGGATCTCCCCGTCGGAAGCAATCCTCACCTTGACCCCCGGGAGAGGCTTGCCGACGGTTCCGAACTTGAAGTCGTCCACTCGGTTGACCGACGTCACGGAAGGGGTTTCCGTCATGCCGAACCCTTCCAGGATGAGAATCCCCATGGCATGGAAGAACTCCGCGATCTCCCGGGCGAGCGGCGCCCCCCCCGAGACGAAGAAGCGGAGCCGCCCCCCCAGGCGCGCCCGGATCTTGGCGAACACGAGCCGGTCCGCGAGGGAGAGCTTCAGGGCGAGAAAACCGCCGACCGGCTCCCGCCGCTGCCTGCGCGCGGAAACCTCGCGTCCCACCCCCAGCGCCCATCCGAAGATGGCTTTCTTGGCCCCCCCCTCCTGGTTCACCTTGGCCTGCACGGCGGCGTAGAACTTTTCGTACAGGCGGGGGACGCTGATCATGAGATGCGGGCGGACGGCCGGCAGGTCCTCGGCCACCGTCTGGAGGCTCCGGGCGAACGCCGTAACCGTCATCGCGCTGAAGGAGAGGAAATGCTCGAACCGCCCCAGGACGTGCGCCAGAGGGAGGAACTGGAGCATGACCGAGTCTCGCGGCACGGAAACGGCCTGCAGAACGGACGTCACGTCGAAGACGATGTTGCTGTGGCGGATCACCGCGCCCTTCGGCGGTCCCGTGGTCCCGGAGGTGTAAATGATCGTCAGGTCGTCCTCCGGGCGGATCTCCTCCGCCCGCGCCGCCAGCGCGCCGGGGTGCGCCGCCGCGTGATCGGCCCCCTTCGCGCGGAGATCCGCAAGCCCGATCGTGCCTTCCTTCCCGTCGGGGCTCCCCGTGAGGAGGATCACGGTGGACAATCCCGGCAGCCTCTTCCTGGCGCCGGCCACCTTGTTCCACTGGGACTCGTCCTCGACGAACGCCGCGCGGGCCCCCGAGTGGGCCAGGATGTATTCCACCTGGTCGGGAAGATTGGAAGGGTAGATCGGGACGGTGACGAATCCGCAAAGGATGCCGGCGATGTCGGCCTGCACCCATTCCACTCTCGTGGAGGAGAGAATCGCCACCTTCTCCCCCTTGGCCAGCCCCAGGCTCAGCAGGCCGCAGGCCATCTCCCGGGCGGCCGCCCCGACCTCCCGGTAGCTCATCGGCTCCCATTTTCCGTCGCGCGGAACGAGGTAGCGCACGGCGTCGCCCCCCTCCGCGATCCGGTTCAAAAACATTCGGTCGATCGTCGTTTCCTTCATCTCTCCCGGGGCTCCTTCGCGGTGAATGCTTCCTGCCGGAAAAACGGCAAAACATCATCGAATGTTACCATCCCGCGGCGGAGGAGGTCATGCACGGACTGGGCCGCCGAGTAGAAATCCTCCCGGAGCAGGAGCCCCAGCTTCTCCTCCGGCGATGCGTCGGAGGCCACGAGGTTCTCCACGGCCGGGGTGAAGGGCAGAAGCTCCACGAGCGCCATCTTCCCCGAGAACCCCGTCCCTCCGCAGCGCGGACAGCCGGCGGAAATGAAGAACGACGCCTCCTCGACGATCCGCTCCAGCGGATCGCGGTACCTCTCCCCCACCATTCGCAGAGAGGGCTTCGCGGGCACCGGGCGGCGGCACTCCTGGCAGAGGAGGTTGACCAGCCGCTGGTGCATGACGATCCGCACCACGCGCGCCAGGATGAACGGGTCGACGTCCAGGGAGAGCAGGGTCCGCAGCGTCCGGTCGAAGTTGAACCGCCGGATGCCGCACAGCACGGGGGTGCCGCTCTGGGCGAGGTGGACGAGGTCGGAAAAATCGGAGGGATCGGAAACGTGCTCGATCATCAAGGCGCCCGGCTCCAGCGACTCGGCCAGCCGCGTCCAATTCCCGGCGAACTGCCGATCCACATCCCGGCGTTCCAGCTGGATGAACCCCTCGTTCCGGAACCGGAACTTCTCCTCGACGGTCACCACGCGGGTTCGCGGCCGGTGGATCTCCCTCAACAGGGTGAACAGCGTCGTGGCGATCCCTTCCGGCCCCGGCGAGGACACCAGGTAGAGCCCGCTCCCCTTGGCGAGAACCTTTCGGGTGATGTCGATCTGCTCCTGGCTCAGGCCGACGGAATCCAGCGTGATCGCGGCCCTCTGGTCCGGCAGCATCTTGACGATGACCTCCGGGCCGGACAGGCCGCGCACGAAACTGAGCCGGAAAGAGACGATGCCGGAGGCGGATTCCAGCTGGAAGACGCTCTCGGACACCGCGCCGGGAGGAGCCGCCGTCCCCGCCATCTCCGCGAAGGCATCGATGAGGAGCCGCCGGAACCGCAGCGGCAGGGAGAGGAGCAGCACGGATCCCTCCTCGCCTCTCCCCTTGAGGAGCGCCTTCTCCCCCGCGGGAAAGAGCCGGACGCTCGTGAACCCGTTCGCCGCGGCGTGGAGGAGCACCTTCTCCACCACTCGCCGCCCTCCTCCCTGGGAAACCCACTTTTCCGCCTCCTCGCTGCTGATCCGGCCGCCGGTGAAGTCGCCGGCCGCGAGCTGGAAGAGGTCGGGATAGAAGCGGGCGAGGATCGCCGCAACGGTCCGGTGCGGGCAGATGACGAGCCGAATGCGCAGGCCGGTCTTCGCCTCGATGGAGGAAAAGACCTCGTGGCAGAAAGGGTCGGCGACGGCCAGGGTCAATCGGCCGTTCTCCTTCGAAATCGGCACCACCAGGTTCTCCCTGGCGAGGGATTCGGGGAGGACGTCGCACAGGGAGAGCGGGACGGATTCGGGATCGATCTCCAGGAAGGGGATCCCGAGCCTTTCCGACAGCAGCCATCCTTTCGCGTCGAGACCGAGATGGTTTTCGAGGAGCGCGGCCTCGGCCAGGGCGATTCCCTCGCTCGCCGCCCGGCCTTTCAAGGCCTGGACCGCGTCGGATGAGATGTAGCCGAGCTTCAGGAACGTTTCCAGGAGCTCCGTTTGGGATCCACCCACGTCGGCCCGCCCTTTCCTTGTTGTTTTCAACTTTATAAAAACGAGGGGGGAAAGTAAAATGATTAGTATCTCGCCAAACCGGCAGAATTCCGGGGGAAAAGAGTGGACAAAAAAAGATTGCGGGCATCGGCCCTGCTCCTTTTGTCATGCCTTGCGGCCGGGGGGTGCATGGTCACCAGCTCCAGGTACGATATCAAGACGAAGGAGGCCGACACCCTCCGGGACGCAGTCGCCGCCGCCAACAAGGAGAGGTCCGTGCTGGAGGCAAAGAACGAAGCCCTCCAGAAGCAGATCGCCGACGGGAAGGATGCGGAGGCGGGGCTTACGGCCCGGGTCCAGGCCCAGGAGGCGGAGATCCGGCAGATCAGCGAGGAGCTCGCCGCGGCGCGGAAGAACTACGAGGGGACCCGCATTACGCGGGAGCAGTTCATCTCCGAGCTCCTGGAGAAGGAGAAGGCCACCGGGAAGCGGATCCAGGAATTGAGCGCAAGGGCGCAAGCCTGCGAGGACCCCCTTCGCAATGAAAAACCAGGCGATAACGAGGCGCTGAAACGGGAGCGCGACACCCTGCTCGGCCGGGTGGAGCGCCTCACGGACGAGCGCAGGCAGGAGGAAAAACGCCGGGACGACCGGTTCGCGGCCCTGACGGAGGCCATCGGCAACGTTTCCCGCAGCGTCTCGGTCACTCCCCTGGGTCCCGCCCTGAGCGTGGCTCTCCCGGAAAACGCCCTGTTCGCAAAAGGAAAAACCACGCTTTCCGAAGGGGCCAGGAAGATCATCGCCGAGCTGGGAAAGGCGGCGGCGGAGTTCCCCACGGCCTCGATTCTCCTTTCGACGGGGGGGAAAAAACTTGGCGGGGAGATCCGGGCCGCCCTCGTCCATCCGGGGAAGATCCCCAAAGAACGCATTCTCCTGAAGGTCCGGGAAAAGGAAAAGGGAGCGGAACTGCTCCTTTTGGTCCCGTAACGGTCGGCGTACGGTTTGTGATATTTTGGGGAGGCGCGAAAACGCTTTCATGAAGGAGGAGCGGGGATGGACGTCTTCGAGGCGATGAAGGGACGGCAGACCGTGCGCAAGTTCCGCAAGGAACCGGTTCCCCGGCAGACTCTCCTCAAGATGGTGGAGGCGGCGACGTGGGCGCCGTCGGCGGGCAACGCGCAGAACGTCCGGTTCCTCATCGTCGAGAACAAGGAACTCCTCACGCGGATGAAGGGAATCGTGGACGAAGTGATCTCCCGTACGACGGGGAAGACCACCGCCCCGGACAAGGTCAACAACTACAACCTGTTCTGGGCCGCGCCCGCGGCGGTCTGCGTCATCGGGGCGCCGTACGAATCCACCACCGACCGCCTCCTCCGGGAAAAGGATCCGGAGCGCCACCGCACCCGCCGGTTCCAGGTCAACCCCGGCCTGCAGAGCCTATCGGCGGCCGTCACCCAGTTCCTGCTCGCCGCCTATGCGCTGGGATACGGAACGTGCTGGATGACCGGGCCGCTGATCGCCAAGCCGGAACTGGAATCCGCCCTTTCGATCCGCTACCCCGAAGAGCTCCTCGCGGTGATCGCGGTGGGGAAGCCGGACTCCCCTCCCGCAAAACCTCCCCGGAAGCCGGCGGCGGAGATCACGGAGTTTCGGTAGGGGCCGTCTTCTCGATCCGGAGGCGCCGGATCCGGTACCGCTCGGTTTCCGCCACCGTGATCCGGTAGCCGTGGGCGAGGAAGGTCACCATCCCTTCCGGGACGTCCTGCAGATAGTCCATCACGAACCCTCCCGCCGTCTCGTACATCGCGCCCAGAGGGATGTCGATGCCGTACTCCTCGCGGAGGACCCGGACCGGCGTCGCCGCGGGGACCGACAGGGCGCCGTCCTTTTCCCATTCCGGCCCCTCCTGGGACTCGGTTCCGTCGGCGAGCCTGCCCACGATCTTTTCCAGGAGGTCGTGGATCGTGATCACGCCGCACAGCTTCCCGTGCTCGTCGATCGCCACCGCCATGTGCACCTTCGCCCGCTGGAACCGGCGCAACAGGTCGGACACTTTCATCGACTCGGGGACGTACATCGGCCGTTCGAGAAACCCTTCCCAGCGCCCGTCCGGAGGCAACCGGAGGAGGCTGCCCGAGGAGAGGATCCCCACCACCTCCTCTCCGCTGCTCGAGAGCACGGGGTAGCGGGAATGACCGGATTCCCCGACGATCCCGGTCGCCTCGGAGCGCGGGGTCCCCTCCTTGAGGAACACCACCTCCGCCCAGGGCGTCATCCCTTCCGCGACGGTCGTCTCCCCGAAGCGCAGGACCCCCTCGATCATCTTCTCCTCGGTGGCGTCGATCGTCCCGTGTTCCGCCCCCTCCTCGATGACGTCGAGAATCCCCTCCTCGGATCCGAAGCGGATGTCCATCAGCGCCTCGGGGGAGTATCGCCCGCCGAAGAGAAGCCGCCCCGCCCCGTCAAAGAGGCGGACCGGGAAGACCGCCACGCGAAGGGCCGCCAGGCAGACTCCCCCCCAGCGGAGGACCCTCCGCGGGTTCTCCATCGGTTCGCACGTCGCGACGTTCTCCAGGTAGAAGAGGAACAACAGGTAAACGGCCAGCCACGACGCCCCCAGGCCGGCGCCCGGCCATCCCCCCACGTCCAGCGCGAACGCCACCGCCGATCCCCCGGCGGCCAGCCCCGAAGCCGCCTTCAGGACGGACGCCAGCGTCCACAGGGAAAAGGGGTGGCGAACCGATGGATCGCGGACGGCGGCGAGCAAACGCCCCGCCTTCCCGTCGCCCCGGGCGCTTTCCTCCGCCAGCCCCTCCTCCCCCAGGATGAGCAGGGAAGACCGGATGGCGGTCGCCGCCGCGGCGGCGAGAGACAGGAAGAGCGCCAGCAGGGCGCACATCCAGTGGGTCTTCATTTCTTCACTATATCCGATTCTGCTATAGTGAAAACATCCGCATGGAGATCCGATGAACAGCGTCGCCTTCGTCTATCATCCGGATTACCTTCTGCATGCCCCTCCCTTCGAGCATCCGGAATCCCCGGAACGGCTCGTGGCCATCGCCGGTCACCTCGCCGACAGGGGACTTTTGGATAAAATGGTTCTTGTCGCTCCGGACTACCCGGACGAGGCCGACATCGTCCGCGTCCACGATCCTTCGTATCTCAAGAAGCTCGAGACGGCGTGCAGGCGCGGCGACCCGACGCTGGACGCCGAGGACACCTACCTCAACGGGAATTCCTACGAGGTCGCCCTCCTCTCCGCCGGCGGCGCGATCGCGGGAGCGGAGGCCGTGATCACCGGCAAGGTCCGGCGCGCGTTCTGCGCGATCCGACCCCCCGGGCACCACGCCGACAGCGGGACGGGGATGGGATTCTGCCTCCTGAACAACGTCGCCATCGCGGCCCGGCGCCTGCGGTCGCGGCACGGGGTTTCCCGCATCTTCATCGTGGACTGGGACGTGCACCACGGGAACGGAACGCAGAACATCTTCCTGGAAGATCCGTCCGTCTACTTTTTCAGCATCCACGAGCACCCCTCCTTTCTCTACCCGGGGACGGGCAGAAGGTGGGAAACCGGCAAGGGGGCCGGCGAGGGGACGACGCTCAACGCTCCGATGGCGCCCGGCGCGGGGGACGCCGAGTACCGCGTGGCGTTCGAGCAGATGCTCCGCCCGGCGATCGACGCCTTCCGGCCGGAAATCCTCCTCGTTTCCGCAGGGTTCGACGCCCACCGGGACGACCCCTTAGCCGACATCCAGCTCACCGAGGAAGGGTTCCGCTTCATGACCCGGTTCGTCGTCGAGATGGCGGACCGCCATTGCGGAGGAAAAATCGTCTCCCTGCTCGAGGGGGGGTACGAGATCAAGTCGCTCACGGCATCCGTGGACGTACACCTACAGGAACTCCTCGGGGAGTAACACGGGGAGGAGGAGGAAGAGACATGTTCGTCGTCCGGAGAATGCAGCGAAACGTCGTCACGGTGCCCCCGAACGCTTCGCTTTTCGAGGCGCGAGAGCGAATGCGCCGCCATAGCATCCACCAGCTCCCGGTGACGGGGGAGAACGGCAAGCTCATCGGCATCCTGTCGAACCGCGACATCCGGGAGGCGACGCTGCCGGTGGCGCTCCTGCGCGGCGCGACGGAGAAGGAGGCCGAAGACCTCCTCAAGGAAACCCTCGTGGAAAAGGTCATGACCCGGAAGGTCGTGACGGCCACCCTCGCCGACACCCTGGAGGACGCCCTGGTCCTCCTGCACGATTTCCGCGTGAACTCGCTCCCGGTGCTGGACAAGGAGGGAGGGGTGGCGGGGATCCTCTCGAGGACCGACGTCCTCAAGGCGTTCATCGAGGTGCTGGGCGTCGGCGAAATCAGCTCCCGGCTGGAAGCGGTCGTGCCGGACCGGCCGGGGGGACTCGCGCAGATCGTCACGATCATCAAGGGGTTCAACGTGAACATCACGAGCGTCCTGACCACGGGGCACGCGGAAGAGGGGAAGCGGGCGATTTTCTTCCGCGTCGCCACGCTGAACGTCGCTCCGCTGAAGAAGGCGATCCAGGAGGCGGGGTTCCAGATCCTGGACCCGTCGTCCTTCCACTTATGAAGGCGATGCTGCTCGCCGGAATCCGGCCGATCGCGACATCGCCCCTGAGGCTCGCGGAGCTGCCGGTCCCTGCGCCCGGACCGGGGGAGATCCGCGTGAAGGTAACCGCCTGCGGCATCTGCCGGACGGACCTGCACGTCATCGAGGGGGACCTCCCCCCCGTCCGCACTCCCCTCATCCCCGGGCACCAGGTCGTGGGGACGGTGGACCTGCGGGGAAAAGGGGCGGAGCGTTTCCCCCCGGGAGCGCGGGTGGGGATCGCATGGCTGCGCCACACGTGCGGCTCGTGCGCCTTCTGCGCGGCGGAGAAGGAAAACCTGTGCGAAGCGCCGCTGTTCACCGGCTATCACCGGGACGGCGGCTACGCGGAGTACGCGGTCGTGCCGGAGGCGTTCGCCTACTCTCTTCCGCCGGCGTTTCCGGACGCCGAGACGGCACCGCTTTTATGCGCCGGGATCATCGGGTACCGGGCGCTGCGGCGCGCGGACCTTCCCCGCGGGGGGCGGCTCGCCGTCTACGGCTTCGGCTCCTCCGCCCACATCGTCATCCAGCTTGCCCTGCACCGGGGCTGCGAGGTGTTCGTCTGCACGAGGGGGGAACGCCACCGGAAGCTGGCGCTCGAAATGGGCGCCTCCTGGGCGGGGGAGGACGCTGCGGAAATGCCGGTCGCGGCCGACTCGGCCATTCTCTTCGCCCCGGCGGGGGAGCTGATCCCGCCTGCCCTGCGGGCGCTCAAGAAAGGCGGGACGCTGTCGCTGGCCGGCATCCACATGAGCGACGTCCCTTCGATGAACTACGAAGAGTGCCTGTTTTACGAGAAGAACCTCCGGAGCGTGACCGCCAACACCCGTCAGGACGGCGAAAACCTCCTTCGGGAGGCCGCGGAGATCCCCATCCGCCCGAAGGTCACGCTCTTCCCGCTCGCCGAAGCCAACCGCGCCCTCCAGATGCTCAAGGCGGACGAGATCCAGGGGACGGGCGTTCTAACCATCTAGCGCAGCGTCAGCGCTTCACCGCTTTGCGACTCCCGCCCGCCTTCGTGGATTCCGCAACGTTTTCAAGAACGGCCGGCGACGGATCCTTGACGAAGAGTTGCAACACCTCGATCGCAAGGGGATCTCCGGTCTTTGATAAAAACCTTGCCGCCGCCTCGCGGACCGCCCCGTCCTTGTCGGGCAATGCCACAAGCGCCGACGAGACTCCACGCTCCTTGTACTTCGACAGCGCCTTCAACAGGCCGGCCTTCCCGTTTTTGTCGTTAAGATTTCGGATATTCTCGAAAAAAACTTCCTTTGTCGCCGGGTCGCTGATCGTGATGTCGCTCACGTTCCGGATCGTGGGGGCAAAAATGTCGCCGAGAACGGCTCCCAGATTGTTCGCGGCGGCCTGGTTCATTTGCTGGGTTACGTACCCCGAGTTCCCTTGCCCGGAAGGAGATCTCGAATAGCCTGAGCTTTGGGGCGGGGGCGCGTAGGCTCCCTTGAACTCCCGATAAACGATCGAAAAGATGACCGTCGCGTCCTTTCCCGACGGATCTTCCGGCCCGCTCAACAAGACCGGCTGAAGTCCGATTTTCACGAGATCGTTTTTGAGCTCCTCAAAAGCCTTCTGGCGGATCTCCTCCTTCGTGGCGCTCCCTCCGAAAACTCCCCGCCATTTCACGATGTCTCCGACTTCGATCGCTACGCCCGCTCTGCCTTTCGCGTCCTCGAGCCACAGGGCGGGGAACGTGGCCCTGGCCTCGCAGACGAAGGGATTGTCCGGGAATTTTTCGAGAAATCGACGGTAGGAATCCATGGTGCCCCTGCCGACGGCATCCAGAAATTCCACCCTGGACGCCGCCAGGGGCGCGAACCTGCTTTGAGGACGACTCTCCAGATACCCCCGGAACGCCCTTGGAGTGCCGATCGCGCACGTTCGGATGAAAGCGGCCGTATCCGTTTCCTCAAGTCGTTTCCGCGCGGTATCCGCCAACGTCCCATCCGGGTAGGACCGAAGGAACTGTTCATAGGCCGCTTTTGAATTTGAGGCTTGCGCATTCAGGAATACCTCATTCTCCTTCAACTCCCGAAGCTTCATCCCGGCCTTGTCCGCATAAACGGTCCCCGGATAATCGGCGATGAATTTTTCCAGCGACCGGGTGGTGGGATATTGCATCGTCGACCGGTACCTCGATTCCATGGAGGCGCAGGAACAAAAAACCAGTGCAAGGACCAGGAAGGAGCCGGAGACTTTCACGCTCATTTCTTTCCTCCTGCCCGAACGACCTTGAGCGACTGAAGGATCGAGGCAAATTCCTTCGCATGCTTTTCGCAGGTGGCCAGGTCATCGCATATCATTTGCATCGAATAAGTCATTTTCGGGTATTCCGGGACAAAAAACAGATAACTCTGCATGCGGCCTCCCGATTGCGTCTCGATGTCCATCAGAAGAGAAGGCACGCCGTCGATATCCAGCTTGGACCCGCCCTTGCTCGTTTTTCTGAGCCGTCCCGTGTCGATGCCCCACCGGACTCTATCGTTATTCAACTTGTACATATCGTCGCGATTCAGGATTTCGGTGGACACCATTCCGGCAAACGTCAAAAGTATCCGCGTGTTTCCGCTCTTCATCTGGAATCCGGTGACAAACGGTATGGCTTTCTCGGAAATTTCGTTCGGATCGGCTGACTTTGAGGCCTTTGCCAGCTCCTTGCCGCCGCTGACCATGACCTTTCTCATCTCGTCCAACATCGAATCCGGCATTCGGGTCCAGGCCGACGGCAAGGTCACCTGAAAGATCCCCTCGCGATAGGTGGTGTCGTCGCAGAGGCCCTGAAGCGACGTTGACGCCAGGCAGATCCAGGCTACCAAGAGGATTCGCGGCATACGATGCTTCATGCTTGAGCCTCCTTTTGTTGCATGGCGGATGACGTCAACTGCGGAAAAGGACGAACGCAGCCGTCAGGCGACGGATCCGGTTTTATCGAAAAGTCCACGGGCTGCGTCCACATACCGCGTGGCAAGGCCGGTCCCGGCCTTGATCTCCCTGCTCTCCCGGATCCGTCCCCCGGCCAGGAGCGACACGCTGGTCAATGAAAGTTTGTTGTCGCGGAAATCCTTCTTGCCTGCTTCGCCGCCGTTCCAGACGCATAGCGGCGTCCTCGAATCCTGCGCTTCCAGCCAAATCTCGGGAAGGATCTTCGGGACGAACTCGCCGGCGCAACCCGCAAACAGCAGCACAAACCGGTCGCTGGTTTTCGCGGATGCCTCTTCCAGAGAGGCGACGGTGAAATACCGGGCGTCGACCGTGGCGGCGCTCTTCGGCCTCTCCCCGCCCAGCCAGCCGTGGATCTCTTTCGCATAGTCGCCCCACGTGGAAAAACCCCCCATCTTCTTTTCCTTCTCGACAACCCCGCCGCGGACCAGAACGACCCCATGGAAATTCTTCCCCATCCGGCCAAGCTCTTCCCGAATCCTGTCGCCGTTTCCCTTATCCGTGTTGCCGAGGCAAACGATCGCCTTCTCCGCGTCGACGGCGGGGCGAATCATCGGCAGGAGGGTGGTCCGGATCCCGAGAATCGTTTGATCCTCCATCTCCCCGCTGGCTTTGTACGCAACCAGGAGGACCGGACCTTGAGCGCTCCTGTCGAGCGCTTCCTGCAGGGATCGAATGCGCCATTCCCTGCGGCCCAACCGCTCGGGAGCGAACGCGGCGTGTTGCGCGACCCCCAGCGTCTCCCTGGCAAGCTGAACGAGGAGATCGACGTCACCGCCCGCCGCGGTCCTCCGGGCGACAATCTTTCCCCGCCGGAAGAGCATCCAACCCGGTTTCGAAAGGTTGACGGCGGCCAGACCCTCGATGATCTTCCGGTAGTGGGTCGGAGCCTGCGCGTTCAGATTGCACCACCGGACGGCTACGCCGCCTGCGATCAGGTCATTCGCGATGACCGCCAGCGCCTGTTGGAACTGATGCGCCCTGTGCGGTTCCGCCTCGCCGGCCTCGTGCGCGGCGAACAGCAACACCGGGCTCTTTTCGCTCAGCGACGCGACCTCATCGAAGGTCATCACGCTTTCGAACGTGAGGACTCGATCCTGCGAGGATTCGGAGGCCACCGTTCCCTTGACGGGAACATGGCGCCGATAGAGATGCTTCTCGATGCGGAAGATCATCCTTTCGAGGATGAGGCCCGGGCACAGCACGTAGATGAGAAGGAAAACCACATTTCCCAGGACCAGCCACTTGATCGCCCAGGTTACCGGCCTGATCTCGGCGCGCTCCGCATCGTCGCCGTCCTTCTCGATCAGCGCGCCGAGGAGTTCGGCGGCGACGAACAGATGGGTAAGACCCAGCGTGGCGAGATCGAGGGCGTTCACCCCCACGTTGGCGAACCATCCCATGGGAAAACCGCGCTGGGGCGGCTTGCGGCCGAGATCGGCCATGCTTCTTCGGACGAACGACATCCATTCCAGGCGCCGGTTCCATGCCATGGATACCGCCAATGGGCCGATGGGCATCGGCGGGAGAACCAGCGGGAAGACCAGCAGCACCCAGCTGACCGCCGGGATGTACAGCCAGAAGTACCGCTTCCGCAGCCTCGACGGCGAGAGCTGATCCTCCAAAGAACTCACCTATATCCTCCGGTCACACCTCGAAATTCAATCGATCATCTCTTGTCGTATTTTTCGAAATAAATCACTTGTAACACAGGAATATCCCCTTGAGATGTCGAAAGCGTCCTTACTCTATATCCTTTGACCAGATACTCCGCCTCGCGAAATACGATGGATCCATCCGTTTTCCTGTCTTCCGGCGGCACGTTATATTCTGTCCGTTGGGAAAGCAGCAAGGCGTAGGTTTGCTTGCCTTGAATCGTTGTCCAGAGAGAACCGCCGGCGACAAGACCGACGAGTCGGCCTTTTTCCTCGATCAGTGGCCCCTTTTGCTCGCCGTATCCCCCCGGTCTCCCCTGGCGATTTGAGGAAGATGTTCCTGCACACGCGCAAATCATTACAGCGATGGCTACCAGCGGGAGCAGTCTTTTTCCATACCAAGTCATTTTCCCCTCCTTTCAGAAACAGTCCCGATCGTCACTTATCCCTTCCCTTCCTTCCGCAGGATCCCCTCGGCGGCGAGGATGCCGTTGAGGGCGGCGCCGACGATGCCGCGGGACTTGCCCACGCCGTCCCCGGCGACGAACAGGTTGGGGACGATCGTTTCCAGGTGCCGGTCCGTCGTGTACTTCGTGTCGTAGAACTTGATCTCGGGGACATAAACGGTCGTCGAGGGATGCGCCACCCCCGGGATGACCCGCGACAGGAGCAGGAGGCTCTCCCGGAGATTGTCGACGATCCGCCCGGGGTAAGCGAACGAGATGTCTCCGGGGGTGACCCCCGGTCCCGGCGGGAGAGTCGGCGTCATCTTGTCGTATCCGAGCGCGGCGGAGTAGAACGTCTCCGGCTTGGAGCGTCTTCCCGCGGTGAGATCCCCCCACCGCTGCACCACCAGGCTGTCCCCCCCGCCCCAGAAGTTGGCGAACTCCATGACCTTGCGCCCCATCTCCGTCGTGTCCTGGAGAGGCTCGGTCATCGACACCGTGTTGAGGATCGCGAAGTTCGTGCAGGGAGTCTTCCATTTCTTCAACGCGTCCCCGTTGACCAGCCGGGAGCCGTTCCGGATCTCCACGCGCACCCTGCCGCCGGGGTTGGTGCAGAAGGTGCGGGTGCGGTCCCCGTGGGTGGGCGTGACGAAGAGGAACTTCGGGTCGTAGAGGACCTGCGTGATTTCCTCATAGACGGGCAGGGCCACTTCCACCCTGCACCCGATGTCGATGGCCCCCCACCGCGTCTGCACACCGAGGGACCGCGCGGCCTCCCGGAACCAGTACGCCCCTTCCCGCCCCGGGGCGGCGACCAGGTACCGCGACGCGAATTCCCCTTTCGTGGTGCGGAGGCGGAACGGTCCGCGGCGATCCCGAAGGAAGACGGCCTCCACTTTCGTCCGGAGGGAGAACGTCACCCCGTTGCCGGCGATCGAATCGGTCATGCGGGCAACCACCTGGTGCGCCAGGTCGGTCCCCATGTGGCGCTGGCGGGCCGGCAGGAGCGTGATGTCCCATTCTCCTTTCGGGGTGGCGCGCCGGACCCAGGAGACCCGGTCCATCCACAACGCGATCCGTTCCGCGTCCACGCCGTAGAGGGTCGGGTCCGCGCCGTGCTCCAGGAACACCTCGTCGATCCGCGCGATCCGGTCGCCGGCTTCCTCCTCCGAAATCTGCAGCTCGTTGAGGTCGAGCCCGATCCGCGGCGAGAGATTGAGCTTGCCGTCGGTCATCGCCCCGGCCCCTCCCGTGCGGGCCTTCTCCTCGAGCACCAGGACGGAAAGCCTGCCGGACAGAGCCCGCGCGGCGAACAGCCCCGCCGGGCCCGCGCCGATGACGATCACGTCCCAGGTCTTAGAACCGGGTAACACGGGGACCGCCCGAAAGATGGAACGGATAAACCGTAAACCCCTCGCCCGAAAGCAGCGCCTCCACCTTCCCGCGCTCCTCGGGGCCGCGAAGAAGCCCGAACGCCACTCCCCCGCCGCCCGCCCCGCACAACTTGACGCCGGTGACGCGCTTCCGGAATTCCTTCAAGGCGAACGTCTTTTCCACCCTCGACGGGGAGACGCCCGACGCGAGGGTTTTCCGGATTTCCCATTCCCGCGCGACGGCGCGGCCCGTTGCGGCGGCTTCTCCGTTCCTGACCGCGTCCCATGCGTCGCGCGCGGCGGCGGCGATTCCGCGAAACCTGCGCAGGATCTCCGCGTTCCCCTCGATTGCGCCGCGGATCATCCGCCAGTTGACCTCCGCGGAATGGTGCGCCTTCCCCGTGCCGGCGACGAACCCGTGCGAGGCGAGCTTCCGGCCGGCATCGCTCCCCGGCGCGATCCTCTCCGCCTCCACGCGGCCCGGCAGGAACCGGATCCCCTGGATCCCTCCGCGCAGCGCCGCGACGTGGTCCTGGCGCCCCGCCAGGGAGCGCAGGTGCCCCGCCTCGATCTCCATCGCCGCGCGGGCCGTCTCTTCCCAGCCGCGTCTCCGGCCGAGAAGAGCGTCCATCGCCAGCATCGCGGCCACCAGGAGCGACGACGACGCCCCGAGCCCCGACCCCAGCGGCGCCTCGTTGCGAAAACGGAGCTCGACCTTCCTCACGGGGGGGAAGAACCGAAGCGCGGCGGCGATCAGGCCGAGCTTGCCCGCCGTCGAAAAACCGTGCGTGTCGGCGGCTTGCGCCCCGAGCGAAATATCCTCCGAGTACAGACGGGCGGGGCCGCGGACGGGCGCCACCTCCACGCGGCTCCGGATCTGAATCGCCGCGTTGACGGTCATCGAGCCCGGGACGAGGAGATACAGCGGATAGATGTCGAGCGTGCCGCCCGCCAGGTCCACGCGGTTGGGGACGACCACCCGTATTCGGGAAGCGGTTTCCATCCATCGTTTTTTTACCACGGGAACCCCGGGGAGCGAAAGCCGCCATTTCCTCCTTGAAGGGGAGGCGACAACCCCGGTATAAATAAAATCATCCAACGAGCAGGGAGGATTTCCCCATGCCGCCCGTCAAGATCCGCTGGTTCGGACATTCCGGCTTTTCCATCCAGGACCCCTCCGGCAAGACCGTCCTCGTCGACCCCTGGTTCCAGGGAAACCCGTCCGCGCCGAGCGGGCCGGAAGGGATCGCGAAAGCGGATTTCCTCCTTCTCACGCACGACCACTTCGATCATTCCGCGGACGCCGCCGGCCTCGCCCGCCGGACCGGGGCGCTGGTCGTGGGGATCTTCGAGCTGATCGGGGACCTCAAGGCCAAGGGGATCCCGGAAACCCTGCTCCTTCACGGAGGGGTGGGGATGAACGTCGGAGGGACCGTGGTCCTCGACGGCTTCTCCTTCACCATGACCGAGGCGAGGCACTCCTGCTCCCTGGGAGTGCCGGTGGGCTACGTCATCAAGACCCCATCGGGGACGACCCTCTATCACTCGGGGGACACCGGGATCTTCGCGGGGATGTCGCTCATCGGGGAGCTGTATCCGATCGACGTGGCGCTGCTTCCCATCGGCTCCGTCTTCACCATGGATTACCGCCAGGCCGCGAAGGCGGCCTCCCTGCTCCAGGCGAAGACGGTCATCCCGATGCACTTCGGGACGTTCCCGATCCTCGAGCCCAACGCCGACCGGTTCGTCGCGGAGATGAAGAAGGTCGCCCCGGGAACCCGCGTCGTCGTGCTCAAGCCCGGCGAGGAAACCGCGATCTAGTGCACCAGGATTCAGCGGGGGCGGGCCGGCGAGATTTTCCCGAGAACCGCCGGATGCCCGCCGGTGGCGACCGGGACGTTACCCGCCTGGCGGGCAAGGGCAAGGTAGGCAAGGTAGGCGAATGCCGCGGCTTCGACGTACTGCGGGGGAAACCCGAGCGTTTCGGTCGCCCGGATCTTGAGTCCCGGCATCCGCGCCGCGAGAGATGCCGCAAGCGCCGGGTTTTTCCCCCCGCCGCCTCCCAGGAAGATCTCCTTGACGGGCCATTTCGGCAAAATGTGGCGATCGAACGCCAGCCGGACGGTTTCGGCGGTGTAGGCGGTGAGCGTGGCGAGGAGATCCTCCCGGGAGAGGCCCTCCTTCCGCGCCGCGGCGATGATCTTCTCGAGGCGCGGCCGGCCGTACCGCTCCCGCCCGGTGCTCTTGGGGGGAGGAAGCGCGAGGAACCGGTCCCCCCGGATCAGCCCGGCGAGGAACTTCTCCCGCACCTTTCCCCGCAGCGCCCAGGCGCCGTCCCTGTCCATCGATTTGCGGCCGGCCGAAAGCCGGCGGACCGCGCCGTCGATCAGCATGTTCCCCGGCCCCGTGTCGAAGGCGGCGAGGACTTTCCCCTGCGGGCTCACCACGGTGACGTTCCCGATCCCGCCGAGGTTCTGAAAGGAGGAGAAGCAACCCCTTCCCCGCAGCAGGATCCCGTGAAAGGCCGGCACGAGCGGCGCCCCCGTCCCTCCCGCCGCCATGTCCGCCGGGCGAAAGTCCGACACCGCCGGGATCCCCGTCCGCTGCGCGAGGAAGGAGGGCTCTCCGACCTGCAGGGTCGCCCCGGTCTCCTTCAGAAAGCCGCGCCGCTTGGCGGGGAAGTGCCCCACGGTCTGACCGTGGCAGCCGACGGCCGCCACCTCTTCCGGCCGGATCCCCAGGAACGCAAGCGCCTTTTCGAGCGCGGCGGCGTAAAAATCTCCGAGGGCCATCGAGAGACGGCAGAGCTCCTCCTTGCCGGCCTCCCTCGCTTCGGAGATCCGCAGAACCCGCTCGCGGAGGTCCCGGGGATACGGGACGGTATAAAAGCTGCGGACCCGGCAGACGATGTTCCCGCGCACGGGCGAGAAGGAAGCGAAGGCGATGTCGGCCCCGTCCGCCGAGGTCCCGGACATGATCCCGGCGCAGAGCGCGGCTACCACAGCTTCTCGGCCACGGCCGACAGGAAAAGCGGAAAGAGGATCTCGTGGGGGCCGATCAGGTGGTACCCCTTTCCGCCCGGGCGCGTGGGGCGGGTCACGACGTTGACGTCCGGACGGTAATGGCGGATGAAGTCCATGTTCACGGTGGTGATCCGGGAGAGCGGCCTGCCGAGGTTCCGCGCGACGGCCACGGCTTTCAGGAAGACCTCGGGCAGGACCACCGCGGAGCCGACGTTCAGATAAACCCCCCGTTCCAGGCGGCAAACCATCTCGCAGAACCGGAGGAAATCCCTCTGGGAGGCTTCGCCCATCGCTGCGCCGTCCGCCTCCGGGTGCATGTGGATGATGTCCGAGCCGATGCAGACGTGGACGGTCACCGGAATGTTCAGCCGCCACGCGGCCGCAAGGAGACTCTTGCGCCGATACCGGGCCCGGGACGCTGCGATGGCCTTTCCCACCGACCCGCCGAATCCCAGGCCCGCGGGGACTCCCGACGCCAGGGCGGAATGGATGAACTGGGCCGTCTCCCGGGCCATCCCGAAGGAGCCGTCGGAGAGCTGCTCGGCCACGTCCTCGGAGGTTTTCCCGGCCAGCGCCAGCTCCGTGTCGTGGATCACCCCCGCGCCGTTCATCGAAACGCAGTCGAACAGCCCCTTCTCGAGCCCCTGGATGAGGAGGGGGGAGAGCCCGACCTTGATGAAATGCGCGCCGATTCCGAGGAGGACGGGGGCGCCCCGCTTCTTCGCGGCCGCCACCGCGCCGACCACCGCCCGGAAGTCCTTGGCCGCAAGATAGTCGGGAAGCCCCGCGAGGAATCCGGCGAACGAGTTCCCCTTCCGGACCGGGGCGCAAAATCCCTTGAACGTGACCTTGCTCTTTCGCGTGTAGAGCGATGTCCTGCGGAGGCGGCCCGGGTCGACGCCGCTCATCGTTTGCCGACCTGCCGGAAGAGGAGGGTGTCCGTCAGTTCGCAGAGGATGTGCCCGATGACGATGTGGGCCTCCTGGATGCGGGGGGTGCTCCGGGAGGGGACGGCCAGGGCGATGTCGGCGTTCGAGGCGATCTTTCCTCCCTCGGCCGTGAGCGCGATCGTGACCATGCCCAGCTTCCTCGCCACGCGGAAGGCCTTGAGCACGTTGGCCGAATTGCCGCTCGTGGAGATGCCGATCGCGATGTCCCCCTTCCTCCCGAGGGCCTTGACCTGCTTGCTGAACACCTCGTCGAACGCGTAATCGTTCGAGATGCTGGTCAGGATGGAGGTGTCCGTGGTCAGCGCGATCGCGGGAAGAGGAGGGCGCTCGATCTGGTAGCGGTTCATGAACTCGGCCGCGATGTGCTGGGAGTCCGCGGCGCTGCCGCCGTTCCCGAACAGCAGGACCTTCCGGCCCGACTTGAACGCATGGGCGATCGCCTGGGCGGCTTCCAGGATGCCGCCGGTCATCGTCTCCATCATCTGGAGGCGCAGGTCCGCCCCTTCCTTCAATATTTTCGCGATCGCTTCCTGCACGGAGGTCCCTCCGGAAAGGATAGGGGATCATAATCGCTTTTCCGACGTGTCGCTGTCAAGAATCCCTCGTCGGCCAAGCGCCGGTGCCTTTCCTTTCGGAAAAATCCGTTGTAGCATGTTCCGCATCTATAAGGTTCGAACGAAGGGAATTTCCCATGGATGCGGTGGTCGACAGGATCCTCTCGGAGGCGAAAACCGTGGCGGTGGTCGGCATCTCCGACAAGCCGGAGCGTCCGAGCCACGTCGTCGCGCGGTACCTCCAGGAAAGGGGCTACCGGGTCATCCCCGTGAATCCCCTCCTCGCCGAGGTGCTGGGGGAGAAAGCCTACAAATCGTTATCCGACATCCCGGGGAAAGTGGACCTGGTCGACGTGTTCCGGAAATCCGAGGAGGTCCCGCCGATTGCGGAGGAAGCGATCCGCATCGGGGCACGGTTCTTCTGGATGCAGGAGGGCGTCGTCAACGAATCGGCCCGCGAGCGGCTGGAGCGGGCGGGAATTCCGGTGGTGATGGACCTCTGCGTGAAAAAGGAACTCGCAAAGCGCGGAAAGTGACGGACAATTTGCCCTGCCCCGCGAGGGACACACCCTTTCGACGGGGCGGGATCAAGGGGGAGGAAGAGGAATGGCCGGAAACATCCTGGAGCTGAACAGCGGGAATTTCAAGGCGACCGTGGACACCGGCCCGACCCCGGTCCTGGTGGATTTCTGGGCGCCCTGGTGCGGCCCGTGCAGAGTCATCGCGCCGATTCTCGAGGAAGTCGCGAAGGAGATGGAAGGGAAGGTGCGCGTCGCCAAGGTGAACGTGGACGACAGCCCCGACATCGCCTCGCAATTCGGCGTTCGGGGAATCCCCACGCTCATCCTGTTCAAGGAAGGCCAGATCAAGGGACAGATGGTGGGCGTCAACCCGAAGTCCAATATCGTCCAGCTGATCCAGAAAAACCTGTAAGGCTTCGTTGTCGATCCGGCCGCAGAGCGGGGCGTTCGCCGTTTTCCTCGCCGCGATCCTCTGCGCAGCGTGCGGTTCGAAAAGCTTTTCCGTCGGGTCCGTCCCGTTCCCCGCGCAGAAGCCCGTTTTCGTCGATGCATCGGGGCAGCCGCAGTCGGGCCTGCCTGATTCCCCGGAGCCGTTCCGTCTCATCCTCCTCGATTACGTCTGGTGTCCGCCCTGCGCGGATGCCTGGAAATCGGTCCGGGAAGCCTCCCGGGAAATCCCCGACGGGTCGGTGCGCGTCTACCGGGTCCTGTTCGACCGCGAGCGGCTCCTCGGCAGCGAAGGGACGACGGAGGTCGCGCCCCTGCACCCGCCCTCTCCCCCGGACGCCGGGACCCTGCCGGTCACGGCCGTCGTCGCCCTCCCGCGCGCCTTCCGGGAACGGTTCGGCCCGGAACAGGCTCCCCTCCTCCTCCTGACGGACCGGGAGGGGAAGGTGTTCAAGCGGTGGACCGGCGCCTCCCCTTCCCTTTCCGCCGACATCGTTTCCGAGGTCAAGCGCTTATCGAGCGGTCCCCCCCTCCCTGAAAGGTGAAGCGGCTCCTCGCCAGGTTGGCCATGATCCCCAGGGCCATCATGTTCGTCACCATCGACGACCCGCCGTAGCTGACGAAGGGCAGCGGGATCCCCACCACGGGGAACAGCCCGCACACCATCGCCAGGTTGATGACGACATGGGCCAGGAAATACACGGTGAGCCCCCCGCACGCGAAGGATGCGAACCGGTGCTGCGACCGGGAAGCCAGGTAGAACCCCCGGTAAACGAGGAAGAGGAACAGGGCCAGCAGGACCAGCGCCCCCACGAATCCCCACTCCTCCGCGAGCACGGCGAACGCGAAATCCGTGTGCTGCTCCGGGAGGAACCTCAGGGATCCCTGCGTCCCGTGCAGATATCCCTTGCCGAGGAACCCTCCGGACCCTACCGCGATTTTCGACTGGATGACGTGGTACCCCGCGCCCAGGGGGTCCCGCTCCGGGTCCAGGAACGTGAGGACCCGCTGCTTCTGGTAGTCCTTCATCAGGAACCAGAGCCCCGGAACCGCGAGCGCGCCCGCGGCCCCCATGAAAAGGAGCACCCTGCCCTTCACGCACGCGACCACGATCATTCCCACCAGGATGATCATGAACACCCCGGCCGTCCCCAGGTCCGGCTGAAGCGCGACCAGGAGGAAGGGGAGGACCACCAGCCCGATGGCGGGCACGGTCTCCTTGAAGCCGATCCCGCCGTAATGGTAGCGGTCGGCGAAGTACTTCGCGAGCGCCAGGACCACCGCGACCTTGGCGAACTCCGAGGGCTGGAAATTGAAGGCCCAAAGCGAGATCCATCGCTGGGCGCCCCCCCGGACCTTGCCGATGACGAGCACGACGACCAGGATCGCGAGGGCCCCCCAGAAGACGGGCCAGGCGATCTCCTCGATGAAGCCGTCGCTCATCAGGTAGAAGGCGAAGAAGGCCAGCAGCCCCAGGAAGATCCAGACCAGCTGTTTTGCGAAGAGCGGCACGCCCTGCGTGCCGATCACCCGCGTCCCGCTGTACACGTTGAGCAGGCCCACGCCGCACAGGAGAAGGGCCACCAGGAGAATCGGCCCGTCCAGCCTCGCCATCTTTCCCCGCTTGATCATTTCCCCTCCCGCGCCTTCTCGACCTGTTTCTTCCGGAAGTACTCCTGCATCACCGCCTTGACGACGGGAGCGGCGGCGGATCCGCCGTGCCCGCCGTGCTCCATCATCGCCACGACGCAGATCTCGGGGTCGGCCGCGGGCGCGAATCCCACGAACCAGGCATGGTCGCGGAGCAGGTAGGGCAGGTTCTCGGACTTGATCATCTTCCCCTTGACGGCCGCCACCTGCGCCGTCCCGGTCTTTCCCGCCACTTCGATGCCCGGAAGCTTCGCCGCGCCGCCGGTCCCGTAGTCGTTGACGACGCCCGTAAGGGCGCGGCGGATGAAGGCGACGTCCTCGGGCTTCCAGTCGATCTTCCGGAGGAGCTGGGGGGGGTTCTCCCTCACCTTGCCGTCCATCCCCATGATCTTCCGGACGACGCGGGGACGCATCACCTCTCCGCCGGCGGCAATTGCGGAATAGCCGGCCAGCATCTCCAGCGGCGTGACGTGGATCGCCCCCTGGCCGATGCCCAGGATCGCCCTCTCCGAATCGTACCACCGCTCCTTCGACACCTTCTGCTTCCACTCCGTGTCGGGCACGAGCCCCTTCCTTTCTCCCGGCAGGTCGATCCCCGTGATCGTCCCGAGCCCCGCGTCCTTCTCCAGCTTCGCGATCCGGTCCGGCCCGAGCCTGAGGCCCATCGTATAGAAATAAACGTCGCACGACTGCACGATCGCCTTGTACATGTCCACCGTCCCGTGCCCCTTCTCCCTCCAGCACCGGAACGTCCGGTTGCCGATCTGGAGGTACCCCGGGCACCGGACCGTGGCCTTCGGGTCCTGGACCCCTTCCGTGAGCGCAGCCAGCGCCACGAACGCCTTGACCGTGGAGCCGGGAGCGTACGTCCCCTGCAGCCCCTTGTTCTGCATCGGCTTGCGGACGTCGCCGGCCAGTGCCCGCCACTCGTTCTTCCGGATCCCCCGCGAGAAAGTGTTCGGGTCGAAGGCGGGAGCGGAGACAAAGGCAAGGATGTCCCCGGTCCGGGGGACCATCGCGATCACCGCCCCGGCGCGCTTCTCCATCGCCTCCTCGGCCACCTTCTGGAGGTCCGCATCGAGGGTGGTGTAGACGATCCCTCCGGTCCGGGGAGGAACCTCGTCCACCAGCCGCTTGTCCCTTCCCGCGGCGTCCACCTCCACGTGGCGCCCCCCGTTGATCCCCCGGAGGATGTCGTCCGCGCGGCGCTCCAGCCCGTATTTCCCTACGATGTCCCCCATTACGAGCCGCTCGTCATCGGACTGCTCCATCTCCTCCGGGCTCGCTTCGCCCACGTATCCCAGGGCGTGCGCAAAGGCAGGCCCGAACGGATAACTGCGCTTGGCTTCCACCTGGACCGTGAACCCCGAAAGCGCCTCCCGGTTGAACTCGACGACCGACACCTGCTCGAAGCGGAGGTCCCGCGCCACCGTGATCGCGGTGTAGGGATTGGACTTCCTGGCGGCCCGGATCTTCTCCAGGATCTCGTCCGCATCGAAATCCACGATCTCCTCGAGGAGGCGGATCTCCTTCTCCAGGTCCGTAACGTCGACCGGCGAGCAGATGAGGTCGAAGGAGGCCTGCGCCTCGGCGATCGGGCGGCCGTTCCGGTCCAGGATCTGTCCGCGCGGGGCGCGTATGGTCCGGATCCGCAGCCGGTTGTTCTCGGAGAGCGTCCGGAACCGCTCGAACTGGACCACCTGGAGCCAATAGATACGGCCCAGCAGGAGGCCGAACAGGGCGAGCGCGACCCAGAGGACCCACCGGATGCGGGCGGCGATCAGCGGGTCCTGCTCCCGTTTCCGGATCCGCTGCGTCACTCCTGCACCCGGCGCCACCGCCCCGAAAGGTCCATGTACAGGGGAACGGCGAGAAGCCCCGTCCATGCGATCCGTACCGCCTCCTCCGCTCCCCAGAGGAAAGAGAACGGTCGGCTTCCCGCGAGCAGCATCAGGACAACGACGGAGAGCGACTCGGTCAGGAGGAGGCTCACGACGACCGAGAGGATGAAATATTCCGCGCGGACGAAGAGGCGCAGCCCGATCTCGCGCGAAACGAAGTAGAGCGCCATCGAGGAAAGGAAAAAGGTCCACGGGGGGGCGGAGACGGTGACCTCCCGGAACAGGGCCGGGGGGATCGCCGCCAGGAAGCCGGCCGGACCGCCGATAAAGAGCCCGGCGAAGACGATCGCGAGGAACGGGAAGTCCGGCAGGAGGAACCACGGGACGAAACCGGAAAGCCACCAGACTCCGGCCGCGGCGCCGGCGTACGACACCGCCAGAAGTACCAGGAACTGCCTCACAATCTGCCCGCCCGGAAGGGGATCGAGGGGCGGGAGAGGACGACCAGCACCTCTTCCGCCGCCTGAAGGTTCACGGCGCACTGTACCTGGACCTTCTGGAACAGCCCCTCGCGCGGCCGGTCCGCGCTCACGACGGTCCCGAGCAGGATCCCCTTGGGCATGCTCCCGTCGAACCCGGAGAAGAGGATCCGGTCTCCCGCCACGACGTCCTGGGTGGGGGAGACGTATTTCAGCCGGCACAAGTTGCCGCCCATCCCCTCCGAGATCGCGCGGACCCGGCTCCGTTCGACGATCACGTCCGCGGTGAAGCGCCCGTCGGTGACGAGGAGGACTTCGGCGAGGCCGCTGTAGGTCTTGTGGACGCGCCCGATTCCGCCGGCGGGGGTCACCACGGCCATGCCGGGTTCCACGCCGGCTTCGACGCCCGCGTCGATGAAGATGGACTGGAACCAGGGGGAGATGTCGTGGCCGACGACGCGCGCGCCGATCGTCTTCTTCCCGGCCGCCTCCGAGAACTGCAGCAGCTCCTTCAGGCGCCGGTTCTCGAGGAGGGAGTCACGGTTCTCCTGGAGCTTCTCCCGGAGGGCCGCCACTTCCCGCCGCAGCCGGTCGTTCTCCCGGGATACCCCCGCGAGCGCGATGTAATGCGACCAGAGGGAGGAGATCCCGTGGCGGACGAAATCAACCGTCGCATAGACGGGCCGGAAGAGGAAGGAGCCGGCGGCGTGAGCCGCGTCGGCGCGCGAAAGGGCCGCCGGCGGGCGTACGAAAAACTGGATGGCCACGGAGAGCAGGAAGACCGCCGCCAGAAGCCGCCACCACTTTCGGAAAAAGGATCCCATCACCCGATCTTACAACACCCATCGCCGGGGACCGGCAAAAAGCTCAGCGGAGAGCCACCTGGCGCAGCAGGTCCAGCTCGTCCAGCGCCTTGCCGGATCCCAGCACCACGCAGGAGAGAGGGTCCTCGGCGACGGTGACCGGCAGCCCCGTCTCCTCCCGAAGGAGCGCATCGAGGTTGCGCAGCAGGGCACCCCCCCCCGCCAGGACGATCCCCCGCTCGAAAATGTCGCCCGCGAGCTCGGGGGGCGTCTCTTCGAACACGCTCTTCACCGCGTCCACGATGATCCGGACGGGCTCGGAAAGCGCTTCGCGAACCTCGTCGGCATGCAGGGTCAGCGCCTTGGGGACTCCGGACACCATGTCGAGCCCCTTGACCTCCGCGGACTCGGAAAAACCGGGGAAGGCGTTCCCGATGGTCACCTTGATGTACTCCGCGGTGGGCTCGCCGATCAGCAGGTTGTACTTCCGCTTCACGTATTGCAGGATGGCTTCATCCATCTTGTCGCCCGCGACCCGGACGGACTGACTCTTGACGATCCCTCCGAGGGAGATCACCGCCACCTCCGTGGTCCCGCCGCCGATGTCGACGATCATGTTCCCGGAAGGCTCGGTGATCGGCAGGCCGGCCCCGATGGCGGCGGCCAGCGGTTCCTCGATCAGGTACACCTCCCGGGCCCCCGCGCTCTGGGCGGATTCGCGCACGGCGCGGCGCTCCACCTCGGTGCAGCCGTAGGGGACGCAGATGATGATCCGCGGGCGGACGAGGGTGCGGTGCTTGTGCGCCTTCCGGATGAAGTAGCGCAGCATCGCCTCGGTCACCTCGAAATCGGCGATGACGCCGTCCTTGATGGGGCGGATGGCGACGATGTTCCCGGGCGTGCGCCCGATCATGCGCTTGGCCTCGATCCCGACGGCGAGAACCTTCTTCGCGCCGCGGCTGTCCCGGTGGACGGCGACGGCCGACGGCTCCGAGCAGATGATCCCCTCCCCCTTGACGTAGACGAGCGTGGTCGCCGTCCCGAGGTCGATCGCGAGGTCGTTGGAAAACAGCCCGAGCAGCCTGTCGAAAATCATCCGTCCCTCCGAATGTCTTGAGAGTGCCAGGGGGTCGCAAGTTATCGCAGTATCTTAGCAAGCCGGTCCCGCCATTGCAAACGTTTGGGGGAAAACGGCGAAACTCGTTGAATTTTCCCCCCGGGGCGCATTAACATAGCTTGTTTGCTGTTCACTCTTCCCCCTCACAGGAGAATGGAAACGCCATGCTCGACGTCCTCCGGCGGAACGCCGGCTCGTGGGCCATCAAGATCATCCTCGGCTTCATCGCCGTCACCTTCATCTGGTGGGGGGTCGGAACGTACTCCGAGCGGGGAAGGGACCTGGCCGCGACGGTCGGCGGGGAGAAGATCTCGATGGCCGAGCTCTCCGAGGCGGCGGCCGGGCTGGAGAAGACCTACCGGGACGTCTACGGCGGCGCCTTCACCCCGGAAATGGCCAAGGCCCTCAACTTCCGAAAACAGGCGCTGGACACCCTGGTCCAGCGCTCGATCCTGCTTGCGGAGGCCCGGAAGCTCGGGCTCGCCGCCTCCGACGCGGAGGTGCAGCGGGAGATCGCCGCCGACCCCGCCTTCCAGGCCAACGGACAGTTCAGCGAGGAGCGGTACCGCAGCCTTCTGACCTACAACCGCCTCACCACGGCGAATTACGAGGCCTCGAAGCGCCAGGAAATCACCTTGAAGAAAGTCGAGGGACTGCTTTCCGCCGACGCCCTCGTCCCCGAGAGCGAGGCCCGTGACTTCTTCCTCCTGACCTCCCGGAAAGTGCGGCTGCTGGTCGTCACGGCGAACCCGGAGAAGATGAAGGGCATCCCGTCCCCGACGGAAGGAGAGATCTCCGCGAGCTACGCGCAGTCCAGGGAGAGCTACCGGGTCCCGGCCCGGGTGAAGCTCCTGGCGGCCCGCTTCGAGCCGGGGCACTTCGGGCGGAACGCCGCGGCCTCGGAGGAGGAAATCCGGTCGTTCTACGAAGGGAACGCCGACCGGTTCCGGACCGAGGAGCAGCGGCTCGTGTCGCAGATCTATCTCCCGTACACGCGGAAGGACAAGGAGGCCGTCGGGAAGAAGGCCGCGGAGATCCTCATCGAGGCCGGCAAGGGGAAGGCCGATTTCGAAAGGCTCGCGAAGAAGCATTCCAGGATGAAATCCGGGGAGACCTGGATGCGGCGCGGCGAAACGAAGCCGGAAGTGACCACTGCCCTCTTCTCCGCGGCGGTGGACTCCGTCGTCGGGCCGATCGACGCGGGGGGCGGCTTCCTGCTCGTGCGGGTCAACCGGATCAAGTTCCCCGAAAATCTCCCCCTCTCCCAGGTCAGGGACCGCGTAGCGGCCCTGCTCCGGCACGAGAAAGGGAAGGACCTCGCGGTCATCAAGGCGTACGAGGCCCACGCCAAGGCCTCGGCGTCCAAGGATCTTTCGGGAGCCTGCGCCCCCTACGGAATCGCGCCGGTCGAAACCGGATGGACGTCGGGGGACGCGAAGGGGGATGCGCTTCCGCCGGCGGTGGTCCAGGAAGCCCTGCTCCTGCCCGTCAAGGAGATCGGCCCGGTCAAGACGGTCGGGGACGTCCATTACCTCTTTCAGGTCGCCGCCAAGGAGGATTCCCGCATCCCTGCCCTGGCAGATGTGCGGGAGAAGGTCGCCTCCGCGGTCCTCCGGGAGAAGAAGCGCGCAGCCGCCCGGGCGGAACTGGAGAAGATCCTTTCGGGGGCGAAGACCGCCGCCGAACTGGAGCGGGAGGTGAAGAAGGCCGGCCTTTCCGCCGCGGCGACCGGCTTCTTCCCGCCGCTTTCCGGCCCCTATCCGGAAGGCGTGCCCGAGACCGGCGACATCCGGAAGATCCTGCTCTCCCTCTCGAAGAAGGCCCCCGTGTACGGCAAGAGCGTGGAAGTTTCGGGGCGGTTCCTCGCGCTGGCCTTCATCGACGAGCAGCGGCCGGACGAGAAGGAGTGGGCGGCGAAGAAGGAAGCCTTTCTCCGGGCCGTGACCGAGCAGAAGAAGACCCGGCTGATCGAGGCCTTCCTCGCCGAGCGCCGCGCGCAGGCCAAGGTGGAGATCAACCCCGAAGCGCTGAAATAAATGGGAGGGGTCTCCTCCCGGCGGCTCCTCCGCGCGTTCGTCGCCCTCCTTGCGATCGGGCTTCTTTTCCCTCCCGCGATCCGCGCGCAGGAGACCGGCAAGGTCGTGGAGGTCGTCGACGGGGACACCCTGCGCGTCCAGGCGGGCCAGGAGACCCTCGACGTCCGCCTGATCGGCATCGACGCCCCCGAGCGTTCCCATCCCTCCAAGCCGAAGGAATTTCTCGCCGACGAGGCCGCCGCGGCCCTCGCCTCCCTGTGTCGAGGGAAAACCGTCCGGATGGAACGCGGAGACGAGGACGTCGACCGCCATGGGCGCCTGCTCCGCTACGTCCATCTCCCGCCCCCCGACGGCAGGCTCGTCAACAAGGAGATGGTCCGGCAGGGATACGCGCGGGTCTACCGAAGGTTTCCCTTTTCCCGGGAGGCCGAGTTTTCCGAGGCGGAAGGAGAGGCCCGCAGGGAAGAAAAGGGGATCTGGCAGGAGGGGGGAATGGCGGAGGTGCGCTGGCTGCTGCAGCGCAGCGCCCTCGCCGTGGAAATCCGGCCCCTCTCCGGCGACCGGTACGCCGTCGTCTGCGGAGGGATGGCGAAATCCGGCGTGGGGCGGGACGAGCTGGCGAAGACCGTCCAGGAAGTCCTCCTCTGGCGAATCGAGAACTCGGACCGGGACTTCGAAAAGGCCGCGAGGCAGGCGGGATTTCTCCCCCTCTCCGCGGAAGGGCCGCGCGCCGTTGCCGGCTCCGCGGCGGCCTCTCCCCCGCCGCCCGCCAGGCCGCTTCCCCCCGGGGTCGTTCCCTGGGAGGAGGCCCATCGGCACGTCGGGAGGAAGGTGGAGGTGGAGGGGACGCTGGTGCGCACGCACCGGGCGAAAAAAGTCCTCTACCTCAACTTCCACCCCAACTGGAAGAAGTACGTCACCATCGTGATTTTCGGGCGGGACCTCGGACGGTTCCCGAGGGACGCGGAGAAGTTCTACCGCGGGAAGACCGTGCGTGTGCGGGGAGAGATCATTCTGTATAAAGGAAGACCGGAGATCGTCGTCCGGTCGCCCGAAGCGATCACCATCCTAAAATAAAGGAACAACCTTAGAACCGGGACGTTGCTTAGAACTCGGGAACTTCTTAGCAACGTCCCGGTTCTAAGGTATCGCATAAAAAAAGGCCCGCCGAAGCACAATGCTTCGGCGGGCTTCTTCGCAGCGAAAGCGGTTTTCCCTTTTTTACTTCACGTCGACCGGGATCCGCATCTTGTAGAAGGACCGCCACACGAAAACGACGGAGATGAGGAAGAAGACGGCCGCGAGACCCGTTGTGATCGACTTGTCCGTGATGGTGATGGCCAGCTCGACGGCCAGCAGCCCGAACAGGGTGGTGAACTTGATGACCGGGTTCATGGCGACCGAGGAGGTGTCCTTGAAGGGGTCGCCCACGGTGTCGCCTACGACGGTGGCGGCGTGCAGCTCGGTCCCCTTCATGTTGAGTTCGGTCTCGACGAGCTTCTTCGCGTTGTCCCAGGCGCCGCCGGCGTCGGCCATGAAGATCGCCTGGTACAGGCCGAAGATCGCGATGGAGATCAGGTAGCCGATGAAGTAGTAGTGGTTGATGCAGGCGAAGGCCAGCGTCCCGAAGAAGACCGCCATGAAGATGTTGAACATCCCCTTCTGGGCGTACTGCGTGCAGATCTCCACGACCTTCTTGCTGTCTTCCACCGAGGCTTTCTCGCCGCCGCCCTCCAGCTTGATGTTCTTCTTGATGAAATCCACCGCGCGGTAGGCGCCCGTGGCGACCGCCTGTGTGGCCGCTCCGGAGAACCAGAAGATCATCGCCCCGCCGGTGATCAGCCCCAGCAGGAAGACCGGGTTCAGGATCGACAGCCCGGCCGCGACGTCGGCCTTGCCGAACATCTTTTCCAGCACCTGGATGATGGAGAAGATCAGCGTCGTGGCCCCGACGACGGCCGTCCCGATGAGCACCGGCTTGGCGGTGGCCTTGAAGGTGTTGCCGGCCCCGTCATTCTCCTCCAGGTACATCTTGGCTTCCTCGAAGTCGGGCGTGAAGCCGAACTCCTTCTGGATGTCCTCGGAGATGTTCGGGAGGGTCTCAATGGTGGAGAGCTCGTATACCGACTGGGCGTTGTCCGTCACCGGGCCGTACGAGTCGACCGCGATGGTGACCGGACCCATCCCCAGGAACCCGAAGGCGACCAGGCCGAAGGCGAAGATCGCGGGGGCCGCCATGATGCCGCCCAGCCCCGCCGTGCTGACGGCGTAGGCGATCGCCATCAGGGCGATGATCGCAAACCCCATCCAGTACGCGCTGAAGTACCCCGCCACGATGCCGGAGAGGATGTTCAGGGACGCCCCCCCTTCCCGGGAGGCGGTGACGATCTCGCGCACATGCCCCGAGTTGGTCGAGGTGAAGACCTTGACCAGCTCCGGGATCAGGGCGCCCGCGATCGTGCCGCACGTGATGATCGTGGAAAGTTTCCACCAGAGCGTCGAGTCGCCCTGCAGGCTGGGAACCAGGAGGGCCGACAGGAGGTAGGTCATCGCGATGGAGATGAACGAGGTCAGCCACACCAGGGTGGTCAGGGGAATCTCGAAGTTGAATTTCTTCGCCTCGCCGAACTTGGCCTTCGCGATCATCCCGTTGATGTAGTAGGAGACGGCGCTGGTGATGATCATCCCGATGCGCATCACGAAGATCCAGACCAGGAGCATGATCTGGGTGACGGGGTTGGGGACCGCAAGAAGGATGAAGGTGATGAGCGCGACGCCGGTAACGCCGTACGTTTCGAACCCGTCGGCGGTGGGGCCGACCGAGTCGCCCGCGTTGTCGCCCGTGCAGTCGGCGATGACGCCGGGGTTGCGCGCGTCGTCCTCCTTGATCTTGAAGACGATCTTCATCAGGTCGGAGCCGATGTCGGCGATCTTGGTGAAGATCCCGCCCGCGATCCGCAGGGCCGCCGCGCCCAGCGACTCGCCGATGGCGAAGCCGATGAAGCAGGGGCCGGCGTAGTCCCCGGGGACGTAGAGCAGGATGAAGAGCATGATCACCAGCTCGACGCTGATCAGCATCATGCCGACGCTCATCCCGGACTTCAGAGGAATCTCCATGGTCGGGAAGGGCTTCCCCCTCAGGCCGGCGAAGGCGGTCCGGGAGTTGGCGTAGGTGTTGATCCGGATGCCGAACCAGGCGACGCCGTAGCTGCCCAGGATGCCGATGATGCTGAAGACGACGATGATCACGACCTGGATGGTGGCGTATTTCAGCAGGAAGCCGAAGTAGACCACCATGATCGCGGCGATGAACGCCCAAAGGATCGCGATGAACTTCCCCTGCGTGATGAGGTAGGTCTTGCAGGTTTCGTAGATCAGTTCCGAAATCTCAAGCATCGCCTTGTGAACGGGGAGGTTCTTGATCCCTAAAAACTGCATGAATCCGAAGCCCATCCCGAGCAGGCAGATGACCAGCCCGCCCACCAGGAGGTTGTGCCCCGACATCCCCAGGAACGACACGGTGCCCAGGTCGGGGATCCGAAGTTCCGCCTCGCTGGCGTTCGCGACGGCGGCAAACAGCAAGATGAACAGCGGGATCGCGCAAAACGCCAGTTTTCGCGCAATGGTGGATAGCCCGAGACGGTGAGCCCTGGATACCATCATGCCCTCCCTGCCATGGATTTATGAATGCGGTAGACTCTTCGAGGAAAATTAAACTCGAAATTCATATCACGGCTTCCCCGGGGGGTCAAGGGGAAACGTATACAGTATCCCCGCACACCGCGGGAGGGTCCAGCTGCGCCGCCTCGGAGGGGGACTCCGTTCGTGGCTCGCCGTGCGGTGGACCCGCACGGCTGCGCTTTACCTCACTTCGCCCCCCTCCTGCGGCGGCTCCGCCGGACCCCCCTGCGGGAAGCCCCGGAGGCGCAGCCGACCCATGAGCGGGATACTCGGCGCCACCGGGGTGATATATTAGGGGCATGGATTTCCGGGGGAAACTGATCCTCGCTCCGCTGGCCGGGGTCACCGACACCACCTTTCGGCTGCTGTGCCGGGAGAACGGGGCCGACGTCGTCCTCACCGAGATGGCCTCCGCGAAGGGGCTGCTGATGCAGCCGGCGCGGACACGGCAATTCCTCGAATACTGCGAGGGAGAGCGGCCGGTCGGAGCGCAGCTCTTCGGGGCCTCGCCGGAGGAGATGGGCGAGGCCGCCGCCGGGGTCCGTGAGCTGGGCTTCGATTTCGTCGACATCAACATGGGGTGCCCCGTCCGGAAGGTCACCTCGGGGGGCGCGGGGTCGGCCATCCTCGCCGACCCCGGGCTGGCGGGCAAGCTCGTCGCGGCGGCGGTCCGCGGAGGGAAAGACCTCCCCGTCACCGTGAAGATCCGCTCCGGCTTCGGGAAGGAATCGGAGACCTACCGGGAGGTGGCGAGGGAGGCCTTCGCGGCCGGAGCGGCCGCGGTCACCCTCCACCCGCGCACCCGCGGGCAGATGTTCTCCGGCAGCGCCGACTGGGGGCAGATCGCCGCGCTGAAAAGGGAATTCCCCGAACGCGTGATCGTCGGCAACGGGGACGTCCGAACGGCTTCGGACGCCGCCCGGATGATCGCCGAGACCGGATGCGACGCCGTGATGGCCGGGCGGGCCGCCCTGGGCAATCCGTGGATCTTCCAGGCGATGCGCCGGGAGCTCGCGCAGCGTCTCGCGCCGGTCGGGCCCGCAGCCGCTCTTCCTTCCCCCGGCCCCTCTCCCGGGGAGCGCCGGGCCTTGATCCTGCGGCATGGGGAGGAGATGCACCGCCGCCACGGAGACGCGGGGATCCGCGAGATGCGAAAGCACCTGGCGTGGTACAGCCGGGGGATTCCGGGGGCTGCCGCGTTCCGCGGCGATCTGGTGAGGGTATCCACCCTCGACGAATTCCGGGCCGCCGTCAGGCGTTTCTTTTGAACGACCTCTACCAGCACACGCTCGAATCGGTCAATATCGGCATCCTGGTGTTCGACCGGGCGGGGAAGCTCGTCTACCTCAACCCCGCCGCGGAGGAGATCCTCCAGGGATCCTCGCAAGCGCTCCGGGGGAGGCACTACCGGACGCTGTTCCGCGGAAGCCTCTCCGCCGTCCGCATCGCGCGGAAAGCGCTCACGGAGAACGTTGCCGTGACGGGGTTCGATGTAGAGCTCAAGTTCCCCCACCGGGATGCCGGGCTGCCGCCCCTTTCGGTCATCATCGGAGCCTCTCCGCTCTACGGTCCCGACAGGGAATCGGGGGGCGCCGTATTGTCGATCAAGCCGGCGGAGATCTTCACGATGGTGGAGCAGGAGGAGCAGGCGGCGTCGAGCGCCGCGGGGATGCAGATGCTGGCTTACGGCATCGCCCATGAGATCAAGAACCCCCTCGGAGGGATCCTCGGCGCCGGCCAGTGGATCCTCCGGCGGGAAGCCTCCGAGGAGGAACGCCGGGAGGGGGTCCGGCTCATCCTGAGAGAGGCGGAACGGATCAACGGGCTCGTCGAGAAGATGCTCGAAATGGGAAAGGCCCCGCCCTCCCCCCGGCCCTTTCCCCTGCTCCCTCTCCTGCAGCAGGCCGAAGAGCTCCTGCGGGCGGAGATCCGCGCCCAGGAGAAGGCGATCGGCTTCGAGATGCGCGTGGACCCGAGCCTCCCCGACGTCTCCGGCCACCCGGACTCGATCTTCCAGGCGATCGTCAACATCCTCAAGAACGCGGTGGAGGCGATCGACCGGAAGGGGACCATCCGGATCGACGGCCGGATGAACTTCAGCTACCGGTGGAGCCGGGGAAGAGGGCGGAAACGGTCCTTCCTCGAGCTCACGATCGCGGATACCGGCCCCGGGATGTCGGAGGAGGACGTCCGGAAGGCTCTTCTCCCCTTCTACACCACGAAACCCAGGGGGACGGGCCTCGGGCTGGTCATGGCCCGGCAGGCCGTCACCCGCCACGGCGGAAAGCTGGAAATTAAATCCGTGCGGGGGGCGGGAACGGCGGTTAAAATATCCCTTCCAGTCGATCCGGGGAAGAAGCAGCCAAGTTGAAGAAAGTCCTGATCGCAGACGACGACGAGAGCATCCGCTGGGTCCTCCAGAAGACGGTGACGGGGATGGGGTTCGCCGCCGACCTCGCCGAGGACGGGGAGAAGGCGCTCTCCCTGCTGTCGAAGCACTCCTATTCCGCGGCCTTCGTGGATATCCGGATGCCCGGGATGGAAGGGATCGAGGTCCTCGAGCGGATCCAGGCGAAAAAATCCCCGACGCGGTTCTTCGTCATGACCGCGGTCCGCCGCCCCGACGCTGCGGCCCGCTCCACCCGCGCCGGCGCGGCCGAATTCATCACCAAGCCGTTCGACATCGGGTACATCGAGAAGCTCCTCAAGGACCTGGAAAAGGAATCCGCCTCGCGCGAGCGCCCGTTCCGCGCGGAGGACGCGGAGGAGTGGAAGTCGGCCCGGATCGTCGGGCGCAGCCGCGCCATCCTGGAAGTGTTCCAGAGCGCGGGGAAGGTGGCGGACTCCGACGCCACGGTTCTCCTGCTGGGCGAGCGGGGGGTCGG
>Ga0334722_10000768_pt1 | contig 44434 bp, 42 predicted proteins | sample C3_bottom_MG_FD_207210 | JGI IMG/M metagenome (GOLD analysis project Ga0334722, IMG submission 207210) | Sediment microbial communities from Yellowstone Lake, YNP, Wyoming, USA - C3_bottom | ecosystem: Environmental > Aquatic > Freshwater > Lake > Sediment | place: USA: Wyoming | collected...
TGCGCCCGCGCGCCAGGCGCTCCAACTCGATGCGGTCTCGTCGTGGTACGGTGAGCGTCCTGCTGGTCCTCATGCCCAGCAGTCTATCATAACTAATGGAAATTAGGAAACACTACACTAGCTCGCTCTCGCGGGGACGGCTTTCGGCGACAGCGGCTTCGCCAGCGCCAACCCCTTCGAGCGCCGCTGCTTCTCCAGGTCAACCTCCGGAAACTCCGTGTGCAGTCCGGGGCAGTAGACGCGCGCCGCGGAGATCTTCTCCCCCTTGATGGTGAGGAGGAAGATCTGGCGCAGTACGCGCGGCTGGTCGTCCGGTTGCGCCTTCCAGGTGATCTCGTACTCCAGGCTCGCCGCGCCGCGCGCCGCGGCCGTCTCGTTGCTCCACGTCACGGCCGACGCGATGCCCGGCGAGAACCACACCTCGATGATCTTGGCCGCGGTGGCGCCGTCCTCGGCGACCCAGTGACCGGTCGGCGTCCATGCCTGGAAGTCCACCGGTGAGGAAAAGAGCCTCGCTACCGAAGTAAATTTCCGCCCCTTGATCGCCGCAAGGAGCTGCGCGGGTACGCTGTTCGCCATTGAAAGCCCTTCCGGACGTGTGCCCCGGGTCGCCTCCCGGGTGCCTCGTTTTCTGGGCACAGTGTAGCCAACGCGCCTGTTAGGCGCGAAATCGCCGTCAGCCCGGCCGGCCCGCGCGCCGTCGCGCTATTTCTTGTCTTTCTTCTGCTTCGGCTTCTTCGCCTCGCGGCCGCCCTTATCCTTCTTCCCCATGACCCGGCTCCTTCCTTGGGGCGTTACCCCGTAGCTAGGACAGATACTGGACCTTCTTGAACAGACGGCTTTTCGCGCGCTCCTGGCTGGCGAACGCGCCGTCCTCGCGCGGCTCCGGCTCGGCGTCCACGGCGAACGCACGGTCGAGCGCAGCGAACTCCGCTTTCGTCATCTGGACGGTCCGCCCGTCGAAGTCGCGGTCGCGCAGCACGGGCAGACCGTCGAGGAGCGTCCGATAGCGGGCGTAGAGCGACCGGTAGACCTGGCGGTGTTCCGGTCCCAGTCTGACCGAAGCGCGCCCCGGCGGGAACCGGACCGCCCTGGCCGTCAACGGCGCTGCCTTCATCGCGGAGAGCGTAAACAATCGTCCCGGCGCCGGCAACGCCGCCCAAACCGGGCGGGCGCTGATTCGCCCCTGGCGCCGGCCCTTCCCGATGGCGCGATCTAGTGTGTCCCGGTGCCTTCCCTGCGGGAGCCGCCGCATGCCACCTGCAGGGGTCGCCGTCCGATACTCATGACGTGATCGCGCGCGCACCCGGATCCCCACGCCCACGCGTCGTCCTCATCGGCGGCGAGCCGGCCGCATCCGCCGGGGCCCGCGGTGGCCTGGCCCGCGCCCTGGCAGCCCGGGCGGATGTGGAGTTCGTGGCGGCGCGATCGCTCCTGCGCGACGGGCTCCGCGCCTATCGCCGCGCTGCGTCCGCTGTCACGACGGACGGCTTCGAGATGGTCCACCTCCTGGACGCGGGGCTGGCCCCGATCGGGGCGTTGCTGCGTCGCAATCACGGTGTACCGGTGTCAGTGACCGTGTCGCCGCAAGTGATGACGGGCAAGACGCCGGGAGCGGTGCTCGCGCGGCGGGCGCTCGGGCAGCTCGATGAGGCGTTCGTCGCCGAGCCGGCGCTGTGGGAGAGCGTGAGCGCCGCGGCGCCGCGGCTTGCCGTGTCGCTGTCGCGGCCCCGCGCCACAGAGCTCCCGTGGCCTTCGACGCGCGATGTCGCCGTCGTGGCGCGGCTGATGCGCGATGTCCGCCCCGGCCGGCTGGTGATCGGCGTGCCGTGGCCCGAGAACCGCAACGACCTCCGCTGGTTTCGAGACCGGGTGCTCCCCTTGCTCGACGGCAAGCCATTGTGCTTGCTGTTCGGCGCGCCGAGCCGGCGCGAGACGCGCCTGCTCCTGCCCGGGGCCGGGGTGCGGTCGCAGTTTCGCGTCCTGAGCGGCAACGTCCCCGGCCCGCGGCTCGCGGCGGTGGCGCGCTGGCTCGACGTTGTCGCGGCCCCCGCCGCCGTGGCGGAGCGCGAAGGCTCGCCCGAGCGAACGCTCGCCCTCGCCGTTGTGGGCGTCCCGCTCTTGACGTCGCGCGGGCACGACGCGGCGTTGCTGGACGACGAACAGGACGCCTTCCTCGTCGCTCCCGGCGACGATCGCGCGTTCGCTTCTACGCTCAATCGCGTCCTCGCCCTACCCGCGGTGCAGCGCCATTACCTGGGTGAAGAGTTCGCCCGCCACGCGCTCGCCCGCTGGAACTGCGATGCCGCCGCCGACGTCTGCGTCGAGCGGTTCGCCGCGCTGGTGGGCAGGCCGCAGATCCCCGTCGCGCTCCGCGCGGCGTAGGCGTCGTCCGACGGCGGCGTAGCCCCGAGCGTCGCGGCATTGTGAACGTCGGACGCCGCCTGCTCCTATCCGCCGGAATGCGCAGGCTCCATACTCTCGCTATGACGCGCGCAGAGCGGGCAGGTCAGCGATGCCCACGCCGGGCGATCGGCGTCCTGGGCCTCGTGCTGGCGCTCGCGCTGTCCGCCGTCGCTCCACCGGGCCGCGCGGCGCCCGTGGCGGCCCAGACGCCGGGCGGCGCCTTCATCGAGCGGGTCCTCGCCTCGCTCAGCGTCGACGAGCGCATCGGGCAGCTGGTGATGGTGAACTTCGTCGGGTCGGACGTGGACCCGGCGTCGGATATCGCCTCGCTCGTGCGCGACATGAAGGTCGGCGCGGTGCTGGTGACGGCGAGCAACGGCAACGTCGTCAATCGCGGTGACACGGCGGCGCAGCTCGCGGCGCTCACGAACGGCCTGCAGCAGCGTGCGTTCGAGGCGACGCGCCGCAGCGACGGATCGTCCGAGTACTATCTGCCGCTCCTCATCGCCACGGACAACGAAGGCGACCTCTTCCCGCTGACGAACGTCACCAACGGCTATACGGCCATACCGGACAACATGGCGATCGGCGCGACGTGGAGCAAACAGCACGCACAGGCGACGGGGAGCATCGTCGGGCAGGAGCTGTCCGCCGCGGGCGTGAACATGCTCCTGGGGCCCGTCGCCGACGTGCTCGACAACCCGCGTTCGGGCGGGAACGGCGATATTGGCGTCCGCTCGTTCGGCGGCAACCCCACCTGGGTCGGCGAGCTGGCACGCGCGTACGTCGCCGGCGTGCACGCGGGCAGCGAGGGCCGCATGCTGACGGTCGCCAAGCACTTTCCCGGGCATGGCGGAAGCGACCGTTCGACCGACAACGAAGTGCCGGTGGTGAACAAGTCGCTCGATCAGCTGCGCACGGCCGAGCTGGCGCCATTCGCGATGGCGGTCGAGCCCGGCGCGGATGGAGACGCCGCAGTGACCGACGCGATCATGGTGTCGCACATCCGCTACCGGAGCTTCCTTTCAGGCGGCGGAGATCTCTTCACGGGTCCGATCTCGCTGGACGCGGGCGCCTTCCGCGGGCTGATGGACCTGCCCGAGTTCGCCGCGTGGCGCTCGGGCCACCTGGTGATGAGCGACTCGCTCGGCGTGCCGGCCGTGAAGAAGTGGTACGCGCAACAGCTGGGGCGGCCCGGTTTCCCCAATCGCTCCGTCGTCGCGGACGCGTTGCTCGCCGGCAACGACCTGCTGCCGCTGGTCGAGTTCTATCATGACCCGGACCACCCGGGCTGGAAAGACAACCAGCTTCCGACGATCCAGGACAGCATCCTCTACATGCGCGAGCAGTATCAGTCCGACCCGGCGTTCCGCCGGCGCGCGGACGACGCCGTGCGGCACGTCATCCAGGCGAAGCTCCGGCTGTATCCGGCGCTGCAGCTCGCGCAGGCGCAGGTGGATCCATCGCGCGCGACGGCACTCGCGGGACAGGGCGCGGCGGAGATGCAGTCGCTGGCCGAGGACGCGCTGACCTTGATCCAGCCGCCGACGGCGCAGGAACTGCGCGCGCGTCTTCCGCGCGGACCGCAGTCGCCGGAGAAGGTGCTGATCGTCGAGTGCTGGGAGGACTGCTACCCGTATCGGATCAAGCCGCGCCTCGCGCTGCACGAGGAACTGCTCGCCCTGTACGGCCCTTCCGGCAAGGCGCGGCTCAAGCCGGAGGACGTCAGCACCGTGAGCTTCGGCGAGCTCGATGCGTACGTCTCGAAGCCGCGCGACCCGGCCAACGCGTCGACGGCACGGGCGGTCGAAGATGCCTCGTGGATCCTGTTCGGGCTCACCGAGTACAACCCGGACGCCCGCCCGGCTTCCGGCGCCGTCAAGCGGTTCCTCGATTCGCTCCCGCTCGATGTCCGGAACAAGAACCTCGTCGGGATCGCCTACAACGTCCCGTACCACCTGGACTCGACGGAGATCAGCAAGCTGTCGGCGTACTTCGCGATGTACGGCAAGACGCAGGCGTCGATCGATGCGGGCTATCGCGCGCTCTTCGGCGACATCGCCCCGAAGGGCCATTCGCCGGTATCGATCGCCGGCGCGTTCTACAACCTTTCCGACGCAGTGCAGCCCGATCCCGGGCAGCCGCTCTCGATCGCCGTATACGGCCAGGATCCCGGGCATGTCCGCGACGAACGGACGATCGGCCTGGTCGCCGGGCCGGTGCTCGACCGCAACGGCAATCCCGTGCCGGACGGGCTGGTCGTCTCGTTCACGCTGGCGCGCGGCGGGTCCGCCGCGCCGGCGGCGACGGCGACGGCGCGCACGGTCGACGGGCTCGCCGCGGCGCAGCTGGCGACCAGCGGGCCGGGCGCGTACGTCGCGAGCGCGGCGGCAGGCGCGATCCAGGCGACGCCTTTGGAGCTCACGGTCGGCGAGGGCGCCGCCCCCGCCGAATCACCGGCGTCCGGCGATCAGCCCGCAGGGAGCGGCGGGGGCGGGTCGGGTTTCCCGCTCCTGGCGCTTGCAGTCGGTCTGCCGTTGGCGCTCACTGTGACCGCCGGCGGGCTAGGGGTGATGATCTACCTGCGGCGGCGGGGGCCGGCGTTTGCGCCCGCCGTTCGCGGGCCGGGAGCGGACGTGGGCGCACCGAGGGATGCCGGTGCCGCGGCGACGACCATCTCGCCGCTGCGGGTCGAAGCGGACACGCGTCGCGTGTACGTGCATGGCGTCGAAGCCGCGCCGCCGCTTTCCAACGAGCAGTTTCGCTTGCTGTCGTACCTCTACGAACGTTCCGGCCGCGTCGTTTCGCGCGAGGACCTCGTCCAGCACGTCTGGCCTGACGCGAATGTCGAAGGCGTGTCCGAGGAGGCGCTCGATGCGCTCGTGAGGCGCGTGCGGGAGCGGATCGCCCAGGCCGGCGGCGAGCGGTCATACATCGTCACGCTCCGGGGGCATGGCTTCCGCCTGGACGCGAGGTGAGTGCGGGCCGTCGCCGGCGACGCCGAGCTGGTCGGAGGGTCGCACGCCGGTGGCGCGTCTGTGAGGGACCGACGCATCGGCGTTCAGGCGGGACCGAGGCGTTCGACGATCGCCTTGACGGTGGCCCCGTCGCGCTTCATATCCTGGCGCCACTCGTACCTCTCCGTGTTCGCGACCTCGGACTTCACTTCGGACACCCATTGCGTCAACAAGCGCCTCAGCAGCTTCGCCTCGTCGTCGCTCAGGGACAGTTGCACGTCGTCGCGTCCTCGCTTCGCCGGCTGTCGGCAATTCCGTCCGGACGGGGTCCGCGTCTTCCCGCGGGCGAGAGAAAAGACGGCCGGAGGCCGCCTTGCGTACTGGTAGCAGCGGTTGGATTCGAACCAACGACCTACCGATTATGAGCCGGTTGCTCTAACCCCTGAGCTACGCTGCCATCTGGCCGACGGGATGGGAAATGGCGCGCTTGGCGGGACTCGAACCCACGACCTCTACCTCCGCAGGGTAGCGCTCTATCCACTGAGCTACAAGCGCACGTTGTCGCGCCGCCGGTGAGTTGCGCTGGTGCCGAGGGCGGGATTTGAACCCGCACGCCCTTGCGGACACTACGCCCTGAACGTAGCGCGTCTGCCGTTCCGCCACCTCGGCGCGGGTCTCGCGAGCGGCTTCCGGATTGTAACAGCGCGCGTGATCGCCTACAAGAACGCGAGGCGGCTCATCGCTCCGTGCGCGTCGTCCACGCGTCGAAACGCCCATCCGTGGCGCGGACGCGCCGCGCCCGATCTCCGTGTCAGGTGGTGGGCGGTACAGGACTCGAACCTGTGACCTCTTCCGTGTGAAGGAAGCGCTCTGCCAGCTGAGCCAACCGCCCGCGACAACGGCGCATTCTAACAAACGCGCGCGCAGCTCGACCACGCCTTGCCGCCTCCGCGATCACGCTCCTACACTTGGCGTGATGTTGCGCCGCCTCGCCGCAGCCACCGCCGCGTCCGCTGCGCTTCTCGCCGCGGCATCGTCCATCGCCTGCAGTGGCGGCAGCGGCGCCTCGCGCACGCCGTCGCCCGTCGCGGGGACGGTCCCTGCCGGGCCAACGGCGACCGCGGTGCCCGACGCGATCCGGCGCCTCGACCTCCAGGGCGCGGCCGTTGTGCAACAGCTGGTGCGGGATACCGGCGGCCAATTCGTGCCCCGGGACGTGATCTATGCGGACGTCACCGGAGATGGCATCGAGGAAGCGATCGTGCCGATCGCGTCCGGCGGATCGCAGGGCGACCTGGCCGTCATCGTGCTCGCGCCCGGGGACGGCGGCGCGACGACGGTGCTCGCATCGATCAGGCCGTCGTCCGCGGGCGGGATCACCGCCGAGGTGGCGGACGGCAAACTCGTGACGACCGAACCGCGGCCCGGGCCGGACGACCCCGAGTGCTGTCCAAGCACGCTGCAGCGGACAACGTACGCCTGGGACGGCTCGAAGCTCGCCATCGCTTCGACGGTCGATGTGCCGAATCCCGGTGGCGGCGGGAAGATCACCCCGTCTCCGCGAGGCGCGACGCCGCCCGCGTAAGCGCGCTCCCGGCGTGCAAAAACAAAGGCACCACATCTGGTGGTGCCTTTCGTCGTGCTTGCGGACCGGGCCAGGGCGCTGAGTCTGCTTCGTCCGAATTTGTGAGCGCCCTGGCCCTTCGTTGCCCTCACCGCAGGAGGAACAGCCTGCACCCTCACGATAGCCGCCGATTGTTAAGTGCCCTCGCCTGCGTTGTTAACGAAGTACGAACGGCCGTGCATGCCACGGGCGCGTCAAGCGCAGATGGTTGGAGGCCGTCAGCCCCCGCAGCCAACGGCCTCCATTGCCAACCCATCCTATGGTTGTCGGGCCAGTATATAGCCGCGCCGCCAACGCTCATCAAGGGCAAACGTCTTCACTCAACCCACGCTCGAACGCGCATCGCCGCCGCGCCGGTGTCCATTGGTCGCTTCAACGAAAGCATCGTTCGATCTCGGCCTGTGTCGGTTGCGCCATGTCGCGTAGTACCATCGCGCGGGATGATCCTCGCGTGGCTCGCCGCGGCATGGTGCGCCGGCGCCGCCTGCGCCGCGCTCTTCGGCGAGGGCGCGTATCCGATCGCGCTCGCGCTCGTCAGTGCGCCGCTCGCCGCGGCCGCCTGGCGCCGCCAGGCGCGGCTGGCGTTCTACGCGCTCGCGCTGCCCGCGCTCTTCACCGTCTCCGTCGCGCGCTACCAGGCATCAGGCCCGCACGTCGCCTCCGACGCTGTCGGGCACTACAACGATGGCGTGGAGATGCGGATGCGCGGCGTGCTTCGCGACGACCCGGATGTCGCTGACACGTCGCAGCTGTTTGCGATCGATGCGCGGCACGTCCAGGTCCGTGGCGAATGGCTGCCGGCTTCTGGCGGTGTCCAGGTGCGCACGGGGCTACTTCCCCGGTACCGCTCCGGCGACGTGCTGGAACTTGAGGGCAAACTCGAGTCGCCGCCGGCACTCAAGGGCTTCGACTACGCCGGCTACCTCGCGCGGCGGGGCATCGGCAGCGTGATGGCGTATCCGTCCGCCCGCACGATCGGGCACGAGGACGACGACGTCGTCCGCGCGACGATCCTGCACGTGCGCCGCGGCCTGTCGCGAGCGCTCGCGCTGTCGCTCCCGGAGCCGCAGGCATCGCTCGCGCAGGGGGTGCTGCTCGGGCAGCGCTCGGCGCTCCCGCGCGGTCTGGCCGATGACCTCAACGCGACCAACACGTCGCATCTTGTCGTCGTCTCGGGCGAGAACGTGGTGCTGGTGTCGGCGTATGTTGCGCTCGCGCTGTCGTGGGTGGTCGGGCGGCGCCGGGCGCTGGTGCTCTCCATCCTGGCGGTCGTCGCGTACGCGACGCTCATCGGGTTATCGCCGCCGGTGCTGCGCGCGCTGATCATGGGCATCCTCATGGTCGTGGCCACGATTGCCGGCCGGCGGTCGGCCGCGCTCAGTGCGCTCCTGTTCGCAGCGGCGCTGATGATCGCGCTGCAACCGCAGACAATCCGCGATGTCTCGTTTCAGCTGAGCTTCGCAGCGACGGCGGGCATCATGTTCCTCGCCTCGCCGCTGCGCCGGTGGTCCATCGTGGCCGTCGCCCGGGCGCTGCGGCTGGAGACGGTGCCGCGGTGGGCCGGTACGTTCCTCGCCGAGCCGCTGGCGGTGACGCTCTCCGCGATCTTCGCCACAGCGCCGCTGCTGGCTTTGAACTTTGGTCGCGTGTCGCTGGTGGCCGTGCCTGCGAACCTTCTCGTCGTGCCGCTGTTCCCGCTCATCCTGGCGTCATCGCTCGTCGCGGCGCTCGGCGGGCTGCTGCCGGCGTTCCGGCTCGTCTTCGCGGCGCCGGCGTACTACCTGCTCACCTACTGGATCGAGGTGACGCGCTGGCTCGCCGCGCTGCCCCATGCGGCCGCGTCGGTGGGCGGATACGGCGCGTTCTGGGCGGCCGTCACCTACGCCGCTCTCGGGTCGCTCGCGCTGATGTTCCTGCGCCAGATGCGCGTTGGCATCGAGTCGCCGCTCGCGGAGTCGCGTCCGCTGAACTGGGCACGGCTGCGCGCCGTGGCCGTCCTGGCGCTGCCGGCGGCGGCTATCGCCTCGGGCGCCGCGTTGGCGTTCTGGCCATCATCGCCGGAACGTCTGGAGGTGACCTTCCTCGACGTGGGCCAGGGCGACGCGATCCTGCTCCGCACACCCTCCGGCCACGATGTCCTGGTCGATGGCGGGCCGGGCCGCGCCGTGCTTCGCGGGCTGGGCGACGAGCTCCCGTGGCACGACCGCGACATCGAGCTTCTCGTCCTGACGCATCCCCAGGCCGACCACGCGCTCGGTCTGCTCGACGTCCTTGCGCGATACGACGTGACGCGAATCGTCGCCGGTCCGGGTGCGGAGCCGTCCGCCACCTACCGCGCGTGGCTCGAGTCCGTAGCGGGCGAAGGCACGCCCCTGCAGACCGCGCGCGAAGGCGACGCGTTCGACCTGGGTGACGGCGTTCGGATCGATGTCCTCGCCCCGGACGCGACGATGGCGGCGGACGCGCGGATCAACAACACCGGCGCCGTCCTGCGCGTCAGCTGGCGCGACATCAGCTTCCTGCTGACCGGCGACATCGAGGCGGCCGCCGAGCGCGCGATGCTCTCCGATGGCGTCGAGCTGCGTGCGAACGTGCTCAAGGTGGCGCACCACGGCAGCGCGACATCGAGCACGCGCGCGTTTCTCGACGCGGTGCAGCCGCAGATCGCGGTGGTGATGTCCGGCGCGGACAACCCGTTCGGCCTCCCCGCGCCGGAAGTCGTCAGCCGGATCCAGGAGTACGCCGACGTGTACAACACAGCGACCGACGGCGCCGTCCACGTCGAGACGGACGGCCACCGACTGTGGGTGTCGACGTCTCGATAGGCGGCCGGGTGGGACAGGGATCAGAGGCTGGCCCGCTTCGGGCGATCCCGCTACGCTCACGCGCGACACGAGAGGAGCAGCATGCTACGTCACGACGGCCGCCGCCCCGACCAGCTCCGCCCGGTCACGATCGAGCCCGGCTTCCTGTCACACGCCGAGGGCTCGGCGATGGTCCGTTTTGGCGACACCTGGGTGCTCTGCGCCGTTAGCATGGAGGACCGGGTGCCGCAGTTCCTGCGCGGGACCGGGGGCGGCTGGGTGACGGCCGAATACGGGATGCTGCCGCGCTCCACCAACACCCGCACGGAGCGGGAGGCTTCGCGAGGCCGCCAGAGCGGCCGCTCGCAGGAGATCCAGCGCCTGATCGGCCGCGCGCTCCGGAGCGTGACGAAGCTCGATCTCCTCGGCGAACGCAACTTCATCATCGACTGTGACGTGATCAAGGCCGATGGCGGCACGCGCACGGCGTCGATCACGGGCGCCTGCGTCGCGCTCGCCCAGGCGCTCAACCGGCTGGTGACCGACGGTGTCGCCGGCGCGTTGCCGATGAGCGGCCTCGTGGGCGCGGTCAGCGTCGGCGTCGTCGAAGGCCAGCCGCTCCTTGACCTCGACTACGTCGAAGACTCCTCCGCCGAAGTGGACTTCAACATCGTCATGACCGACGACGGGAGGTTCGTGGAGCTCCAGGGCACCGCCGAAGGCGAGGCGTTCGACCGCGCGATGACGGACCGCTTGATCGACCTGGGAGCGGCCGGCATCGCGGAACTGAACCGCAGCCAGCGGGAGGCCCTGGCGGCGCTCGGCGTCGAGCTGTAGCGGGCGGGCGCCGGCCGCCGCATGGCGACGTTGTTATGCGTACTCGCCGAGGTGCGTGCCGCCGATGATGTGCAGGTGCCCGTCGTCGTCCGGCGGCGTGCCTTTCAGCCCGAAGTCGCTGAGCAGGCGGAAGCCGGACGGGCAGTGCTCGGCACCGCGCCCGACGGCGACGCGCGACACGTCGACGATCGCGTCAGACGACCACAGCTGGTCCTGCGACACGGGGCGCCTCGTCTTGGCGAGCAGCGACACGGGCACCCGGCCGGAGTCGTTGTGGTACACGACAACGTTCGCTTCCTCGTAGTGCACGCCCGCCGGTGATTTCGGATACGGACTGAGATACTTCCCATCGACCACGTGGACGTGGGCGTGCGGCTGGCTCTGCATCGCGTGGCCGCCGAAGTTGCTGACCAGCCGGAAACCGCCGGGGCAGTGCGCGCGCCCCATCTCGACGGCCACCCGGGAGACCTTCGCCATGATCCCCTGCGTCCACAACTCATCCTGGTACAGGTGGGCGCGCGGCACCGCCAGGAGCATCACGTCGGCCCAGTCGAGCCGGTTGTGGAACACGACGACGTCGTCGTCTTCGTATTCGACCTTCGCCGGCTCCCGTCCGGCGATGATCTCGCAGAACACGCAGTAGTAGGCCATCGATCACAGTGTAACGAGTGACGCATGCGCAGCGCGACGAGCCTACCGCGAGCGCGTACGCGCACTTATACTCCGGCATGGCCGACGTCCGCCCGTTCCGCGCTCTTCGCTATGAGCCCGCGAAGGTCGACGCGGCCGTCGCGATTGCGCCACCCTACGACGTGATCTCCGCCGAGCAGCAGCGCGCGCTGTACGAGCGCAGCGCGTATAACGTCGTGCGCGTGGAGTACGGCGAGCAGCGCGCCGATGATACGCCCTCGGACGATCGCTACAGCCGCGCCGCCCGCGATGTCGCCGCGTGGCGGCGCGCAGGAGTGCTGGTACGCGAACGAGAACCCGCGCTCTACCGCTACGAGCAGCGTTTCGAGCGGGAAGGCCTGCCGTACACGCGGACGGCGTTCTTCTGCCTCGTCCGGCTCGAGGAGTGGGAGAAGCGCGTCATCAAACCCCATGAGCACACGCTCTCCGGGCCCAAGCAGGATCGGCTGGCGTTGCTGCGGGCGACGCGCATGCAGGTGAGCCCGGTGTACAGCCTGTACCGCACGCCCACGGGGAGCGCGCCACTTCCCGATGCGCCCGCCTCGCCGCTGTATGACTTCGAGGCGGACGGCGAGCGTCACACGCTTGCCGCGGTTACGGATGTGCGCGCCGTCGAGGCGTTCCGGGCGCTGCTGGCCGATTCCGATGTGTATATCGCCGACGGACACCACCGCTACGAGACGGCGCTCGTATATCGCGACGAGTGCCGCGGGCGTGCGTCAACGTGGTCCGGAGAGGAGCCCGAGAACTTCGTGCTGATGGCGTTGGGCGACGTGGCGGATCCCGGGCTGCTCGTCCTGCCGACGCATCGCCTCGTCTCGCCGAGATCATCGCCCGCCGACGTGCTCGCGCCGCTGGCGGAACATTTCAGCGTCGAGGAGGTCGACGTCGCGGCCGCCCGGGCCTCGTCCCGCATGGCGTGGTCCGGTGACTCTCGGTTCTACGCGTTCGGGCCGCTGCCCGGTGCGATGCACAGGCTCACGCTCCGCGATCGCCCGGGAGTCGAAGCCATGATGCCGGCAGACCAGCCCGCGGCATGGAAGCGGCTCGATGTTAACGTGTTGCAGTACGGCGTCCTGCAGCCGCTGTTCGGTATCGACGACGCCGTGCTCGCTGCGGGCCGCGTCGTCGCGTACACGCAGGATCAGATGGAAGCGATGGAGGCGGTGACGAGCGGGCGAGCACATGTCGCCTTCCTGCTCGGCGCCACACCGGTCGCGCAGGTGCTCGCCGTCGCGGACGCTGGCGGGCGGATGCCGCAGAAGTCGACGTACTTCTACCCCAAGCTCCCGACGGGGCTCGTGATGAACGCCCTGGAATGATCTCGGTGGCGGCCGGCGTCTCGCATTTTGTGCGCTTGTCCGGCTGAGCATCCTCCCGTGTTTGCACCCCTCGCCCCTTTGCCGTACAACTGATCGCAGTCCTCATCACCCGTTGCAGGTTGCCGCCGCGGAGGCAGGGAGTTCGCGCATGTCCAGGAAGGTCGTCCTCGCGTACTCCGGCGGGCTCGACACGTCGGTCGCCATCCGCTGGTTGCAGGAGGAGCGCGGCTACGACGTGATCGCGCTCACCATCGACCTGGGTAACGAGAAGGACCTCCAGACGGTCGAGAAACGCGCGCTGGAGATCGGCGCGGTGAAGGCGATCGTGCGAGACGGCAAGCGCCCGTTCATCGAGTACTTCGCATTTCCATCGCTCATGGCCGGCGCGGTGTACGAGGGCCAGTACCTGCTGGCGACCGCGATCGGCCGGCCGCTGATCGCCAAGATGCTCGTTGACGTCGCGCGCGAAGAGGGCGCCACCGCGATCGCGCACGGCTGCACGGGCAAAGGGAACGACCAGGTGCGATTCGATGTCAGCACGCAGGCGCTGGCGCCGGACCTGGAGATCGTGGCGCCCGTGCGCGAGCATCGCATGAGCCGCGACGAGCAGATCGAGTGGGCGGCAGCCCGCGGCGTGCCGGTGCCGGCGACGAAGGCGAGCCCGTTCAGCACGGACGAGAACCTGTGGGGGCGCAGCATCGAGGCCGGTGTGCTGGAAGACCCGTCGCAGGCGCCTCCTGAGGAGATCTACGCCTGGACGAGGTCCGTGAAGGACGCGCCGGACGTCGCGCGCGAGGTCGAGATTGGCTTCCTGCATGGAAGGCCGATCAGTCTCGACGGCACGGAGATAGATGGCGTCGCGCTGGTCCAGACACTCAACCAGTGGGCCGGGGAGCACGGCGTCGGCCGGACGGACATGGTCGAAGACCGGCTGATCGGCATCAAGTCGCGGGAGATCTACGAGGCTCCCGCCGCGTGGACCTTACATAACGCTCATGAGGCGCTCGAGCAGCTCACGCTGTCGAAACCGCAGCTCCGCACGAAGAACGGGCTGCGCCAGGAGTACGCGGACCTGATCTACAACGGGCTCTGGTTCACGGCGCACCACCAGGACCTGGCGGCGTACGTCGCCTCGACGCAGCGCCACGTGACGGGCTCCGTGCGCATGCGACTGCATAAGGGCCAGGCGGTGGCTATCGGCAAGAAGTCGCCGAGGAGCCTGTACAGCTACCAGCTCGCGACCTACGACCGTGGCGACCAGTTCGATCAGGGCAACGCGGTTGGCTTCATCAAGATCTGGGGACTGCCGGTCGCACAGCAGGCGCGCCAGCAGCTGCTCGCCGAGGGCGAAGAGCCGTTCCAGCTCGGCGCGCCCGCGCCGGAGCGCGGACCGGACCGCTGACGTGCGCCGGCATGGCGCCCCGGGAACCGCCTGCGTGGTGCTCGCCGCGATGGCGCTGGCGGTAGCCGGGTGCGACGGGGGCACGATCAGCGCCCGTCCCTCGCCCGAGACCATCGAGACGGCGCAGTCTGTGTCGCGCGGCATCTCGCTCCATCCTCCCATCAGCACGACGCCCCAGGGCGACGATGACGGCAAGGCGCCCCTCGCACTCGATACGCACGTGTTCGGGAGCGGGCCGACGGGCGTCATCCTGGCCCATATGCGGCCCGCCGACCAGACATCGTGGTTCGAATTCGCGACGCGGCTGGCGGCGACCGGGCGGTACACGGTGATGACGTTCGATTTCCGTGGGTTCGGCGCGTCGACCGGCGACAAGGCGTTCGACCGCATCGATACCGACATGGACGCCGTCTACGCCTACATGCGCGCGACGCTCGGCGTCCGCAAGGTCTTCCTCGTCGGCGCGAGCATGGGCGGCACCGCCGCCATCGTCGTGGCGTCGCGCCTGCCCGTGGCGGGGTTCGTCTCGATCTCTTCGCCGGCCCAGTTCGAGACGTATGACGCTACGGCCGCGGTCGCATCGATCGGTGCGCCAAAGCTGTTCGTGGCGAGCGAGGACGACGTCCCCGCGGAGCGCAGCCTGGAGGAACTTATCGCCGCAGCGCCTGAGCCGAAAGATCATCAGATCTACGATGGAGACGCTCACGGCACGAACATCTTCGCAGGTCCGCACGGCGACGAACTGTCCCGGCGGATCGTTGACTTCCTCGACTCACATTGATCGCGGTGCGCCGCCCCAGCCAGAGCTGCGGCCGCGGACAGTCGCCAAATGATTGAAGGGGGCGCGCAACGCCGCGCGCCCCCTTCAATCCATCCTGCCGGTCTGCCTGCCGGATCAGTCGTCCTGCTCCGCGCTCTCCTGCGCCTCCTCGGCGGCGGTGTCCTCGACGTCGTCGAACTCGGCGTTCCGGCCGAGCCGGACGCCGTGCTTCTGCTGTCCGCAGTGATTGCCGCCGGTCAGCCCGTGCGATGGCGTGTCGTGCTTGATGCACCCGCTGTTGTCGTGGTGCTCCTTCCCGGACGCCGTGTTGGGCGTGTTTGTGGCCGTCGGCGAGGCGGTCGGCGTCGCGGTGCCGGCAGCCTCCGTCGTGTTCGTGGGCGTCGGCGTGCTCGTGCCGCTCGTCTCGGTCGCGGTTGCGGTAGATGTGGGCGTCTCCGTCGCCACGTCGCCAGCCGTGTCGGTCGCGGTGGCCGTCGACGTTGCCGTCTCGTTCGCGATCTCGGCGACCGTTGCGCTCGACGGCCCGGTCAGCTTGTCCTGCGCGGCGAACGTGCCCATCGCCGCGCCGAGCGCGAGCACCGCCACGATCGTCCCACCGACGAACTTCGGCTTGCGGATCAATCCTGCGAAATCAACCATGCGTGCATCTCCAGTGCTTGTTGCCGGCCCCGGCCACGCCGCGTCCTCGAACGAGTGCGAGCACACGCGGCAGACGCCGGAAGCGAAGCGCGTGGCGCGCGCGTTGCAGTGCACACAGAGGAATCGCGTCGTGACCGTGACAGCTCGTGGATGAATACTTCCTGACCGGTCATTGGAACCCCCGTCCGTGACTGCGGCGGTGGGCTCCCCCCGCAATAACATCGGATCGAGCCGCCCGCTCTGAACGCCGCATGGGAGCTTTGAACGGCTGTCCCGTTGGAGCTTCCATGACATACCGCGCCGTCGTATCAACGACGCGATGCATCTCGGGAGCGCCGTCAGCGCCGGACCGGCAGGGCGGTCCCCGGCCGAGTTGCCACGGACGGCTGCGCGCGAGTACGCTCGCACGTGGAGGCCGAACACGGATGACGAACGCCGTTGCCAACGTGCCCCTGGCGGACCTGATGGCGCTCTCCGAGATCGTCGGCTCGCCGATCGTCGAGCGGCAGGGCGAGCGGATCGCGCGCGTGGCCGACGTGGTGGCGCGGATGCAGGAGGGCGCGTATCCGCAGGTCACCGGCCTCGTGTCGCGCTCCGCGGGACGCGACTTCTACATCCCGATCTCGCGCGTGGGCGACATCCGGCCGGGGCGCGTCCAGCTCGATTCGGGCGCCGTCGACGTGGGACGCTTCCAGCGTCGCGACGGCGAGTTGCTGCTGGCCCGCGACGTCCTCGACCGGCAGGTGATCGATGTCCGTGGCACGCGCGTGGTGCGTGTCAACGACCTGTACCTCGCGCGGGACCCTGGCGGCTACCGCCTCGTTGCGCTCGATACGGGCGGACGCGCGATCGTCCGCCGCTTGGTGCCGTCGGGCATGCGTGGCCGCTTCGCCGGGCGCATGCTGACGGACTGGAACGAGATCGAATACCTGATGACGGACTCCCCGTCCGTTCGGCTGCGCACGCGTCACGCGCAGCTGCGCAAGCTGCGCCCGCAGCAGCTGGCGCGCATCGTCTCGGGCCTGAGCAAGCAGGAGGGCGCGGAGGTGCTCTCGTCACTCGATGAGGAGCACGCGGCGGACACGCTCGAAGAGCTGTCCACGGAGCAGCAGGCACAGCTCCTGAGTGCCATGAGCGTCGAGCAGGCGGCAGACCTGATCGAGGAGATGGAGCCGGACGAAGCCGCGGACGTCCTCGCCGAGCTTCCCGCGCCGCGCCAGGAGGAACTGCTCGATGAGATGGAGCGCCCCGAGTCCGAGGCCGTCCGCCGCCTGCTGGAGTACGACGAGGACACCGCCGGCGGCATTATGACGACGAACGTCCTCACGATCTCGCCCGCCGCGCCGGTGGTCGACGCGCTGCGCACGTACCAGACGCGGGAGGACGCGCCCGACTTCGCGTACTACTTCTTCGTCGTCGAGGACGACCGCCGCCTCGCGGGCGTGCTCAGCATGCGGCAGGTCCTGATCGCGCCGCCGGACGCCCGCGTCTCCGGGGTGATGACGCGCGAGCCGGTGACGGTCGCGCCCGACGACGATCCGCGGCGTGTCGCTGAGACCATCGCCGAATATAATCTCCTCGCCATCCCGGTCGTCGATGGAGAGGGGCGCTTTCTCGGCGCGATCACGGTCGATGACGTGCTGGATCATGTGCTTGAAGAGTCGTGGAGGCGGGGACGCAGCCGCAGTTTTGGCGGCTGACTGAAATGATGGGCGATCGTCATCGCGGAAGTACCGGCGAAGCAAGGGTCGGAGGTTGCTGACCCGCAGGCTGTCCAGCCGGCGCGGCCGCGCCGGCTCGCGCGCCGTTTCCCGAAGCTTTTCCTTCTCGCCGGCATTCTCGGTCCGGGCCTCATCGCCGCGAACGCTGGCAACGATGCCGGCGGCATCGCCACGTACTCGGCGGCGGGCGCGCGCCATGGCTACCAGCTGCTGTGGGTGCTGGTCGTCATTCTCGTCGCCCTCATTGTCGTGCAGGAGATGTGCGCGCGGCTCGGCGCCGTCACAGGCATGGGCTTCTCCGAGTGCGTGCGCGAGCGGTTCGGCATCCGTCTCACGTCGTTCGTCGTCCTTGCGCTGCTCGTAGCGAACCTCGGCACGACGTTCTCGGAGTTCGTCGGCATCGGCGCAGCCGCAGAGCTGCTCGGCGTGCCGCGGCTCGCGGCGATCCCGCTCGGGGCGGTCGTGCTCTGGGCGCTTGTGGTCTTCGGCTCTTACCGCGTCGTGGAGCGCGTGTTCCTCACGATGGCGCTCGTGTTCATCGCGTATCCGGTGGCTGCCGTGCTCGCCGGGCCGGCGTGGGGCAGCGTGGCGCACGGACTGTTCGTGCCGGAGCCGCCGCGGTCGGCCGCGGGTGTCCAGCTCGTGATCGCCTTGATCGGCACGACGATCACGCCCTACATGCAGCTGTACCTGCAGTCAAGCGTCGCCGAGAAGGCCGTGCGGCCGGAGGACTACGTCTACGAGCGGATCGACGTGATCGCCGGTTCGGTGTTCGCGAACGTCGTCGCGCTGGCGATCATCGTCGCTACGGCCGCGACGCTGTTCGAAAAAGGCGTCGCCGTCGACAGCGCCTCCCAGGCGGCGCGAGCCCTGGAGCCGGTTGCGGGCTCCGCGGCGGAAGTGCTGTTTGCCGTCGGGCTGCTCGGCGCCTGCCTGCTCGCCGCGCCCGTGCTCGCGCTGACCAGCGCGTACAGTGTGACCGAGGCGATCGGGCTCGAGAAAGGCGTCTCGCAGGACTTCCGGCGCGCGCCGGTGTTCATGGGCCTGTTCACGGGCATGATCTTCGTTTCCATGGGCTTCGCGCTGCTCCCGGGCATCCCGTTCACCAGTACGCTCCTGGCGATCCAGGTGATCGACGCCCTCGTCCTGCCGGTCGTGATCTTCAGTCTGCTGCGGCTGACCAACGACCGCGAGTTGATGGGGGCGCGCGCCAACGGCCGCGCGTTCAACGCCATCGGCGTTGTGACGGCGGCCGTCGTGATCTCGCTGTCGGCGGTCCTCGCGGCGATCACGCTCGCGCAGTTTGCATAGGACTTTTCTTCTTCCTCTTCGTCATCATCAAAGTCATGGTAGGCGCCCGAAGGATCTGGCGTCAGCGCTGTACATGCCTGCGTCGCGACCTGTGTGCGTCACCCTCAACGGCCGTTCGGGCGGCGCGTCCTTGATCGAAGCGGCGCGCTCGCCCACGCTGTGTGTGTCGACGCGGCTTCAGGCTTCGCCAATTCGTAGCCCATCCCGAAGGGAATCACCATGCTCGCTCTCGAAGGCATCAGGATCCTCGACCTCTCGCGCCTGGCACCGGGGCCGTTCTGCTCGATGATGCTCGGCGACCTGGGCGCCGACGTGCTGCTCGTGGAAGCGCCAGCCGACGGCAAGCTCGCGCCGGCCATCGGCGGCCCGCGGAGCGTCGATGCGGAGAAGCTCGCGGCGTACAACATGATGAGCCGCAACAAGCGGAGCATCATCCTGAACCTGCGCGAGCAGGAGGCGCGCGAGATCTTCTACAAGCTCGCGGACAGCGCCGACGTCGTGCTGGAGGGCTTTCGGCCGGGCGTGGTGAAGCGGCTCGGGGTGGACTACGAGACGCTGAAGGAGCGGAACCCGCGCCTCGTGTACTGCTCGCTCTCCGGCTACGGGCAGACCGGGCCGTACAGCCAGATCGTCGGGCACGACATCAACTACATCTCGGTCGGCGGCGCGCTGAGCATGGTGGGCTGGCCGGATACGCCGCCCGCCATCCCGATGAACATCATCGCGGACTTCGCCGGCGGCGGGATGCACGCCGCGTTCGGCATCCTCGCCGCGCTGATGGCGCGGGAGCGCACCGGCCGCGGGCAGTACGTCGACATCGCGATGTCCGACGGAGTGCTGTATCTCCTCGCGAGCATGGTGGGAAATGTGCTTATGGGCGGCGCGTCGCCGACGCGCGGCGGCACGTTGCTCAACGGCTCGGTGCCGCACTACAACGTCTACCAGTGCAGCGACGGCGGCTGGATCAGCCTCGGCAGCCTGGAGCCGCACTTCTTCGTCAACCTGTGCAAGGTGATGGAGTGCGAACAGTACATCCCGCACCAGTATGACGCGGCGAAGCGCGAGGAGATCGCGGCGTACTTCCGCGCGCGCTTCTCGACGAAGACGCGCGACGAGTGGTTCGAGATGCTCAAGCGGACGGACATTTGCGCCGCACCGGTGTACTCGCTCGAAGAGGCGCTGCGCGATCCCCACAACCTGGCGCGCCAGATGGTGATCGACGTGGACCACCCGGATTTCGGCACGGTGAAGCACGTCGGCATCGGCACGAAGCTTTCTGACACGCCGGGGGCCGTGCGCAGCACCGCGCCGCTGGCCGGCAAGCACACGGACGCCGTGCTCGGGGGCATCGGCTACGACGCCGCTGCGATCGCGGATCTGCGGGGGCGGGGCGTGGTGGCGTAGGCGCGGCGCAAGGACCATCTAGTCCGCGCCGGGCTCCCAGGTGCTCTCGTCGTGGCTGAAGTAGACGCGTTGCGGATTCAATGCGTGCAGGAGCGCGATCGACGCCAGAAATGCCTGCCCGTCGTACGCCGTCTTGAGCCCGCGCGCCGGCTCGCGGTGAGGATTGCGGTACTCCGCCGCGGTGTATGCCGCCTGGCCCGCTACGATGACCGGGCCGCCGCGTGCTTCGACGAGAAGTGACTGGTGCCCGGGCGTGTGGCCGGGCGTGGGAATAAGGCGAATGCCGCGAAGTATGGCTGTTTCGCCTTGCAGGATCCGGAGATCGGCACCGGCGAACGTGATGCTTTCCGGCGTGAAGTAGGCGAGTTCTCCCGCGGCCTCGTATTCCGCGACCTGGACGAAGAGCGGCCTGGCCGGGAAGAGGGGATTCCCGCCGGCGTGATCGTAATGCAGGTGGCAATTCGTTACGAAGGCGATGTCCGCCATGCGGACGCCCGTGGCGGCGAGTGCGTCATCGAGCCGTCTGCGTCGCGGCCGGAGCAGCCGGTCGAACGCCGGATGTTCTTCACCGAGTCCGGTGTCGAACAGCAGCAGTCCCTGCGGATGGGCGAGGAGGAATGCCCGCACCGGCAGAACCGCGCCGGCCATCGGCGTGCCCTCCGGGATCGTGAGGTCGCCGAGACCGAGGGGCGTGATCTGGAAGGGACCGACACCGTCGATCTGTCCGGAGAACATCGCTCAGTCTAGGCGATTCTCGGGCGGTAGCCGTGCCGCTCCGCGGGTGGCATGTACGATGCTCGCATGGACTTCACCGAGGACGCGGCGGAAGACGCCGACGGCGCCGGCGACCTGGAGCTCTCGATCGAGAGCGTGGGCGCGCACCCGGAGGCCGATGGCAACCTGCGCGTGCTCGTCACCACCAGCCGCGGCCAGATCCGCGCCGTGCTGCACCCCTGCGCCACGCAGCCGGCGGCGGTCATCTACGTCGGCGGCGCGAACGGCGGCTTCGAGGGACCCGCGAACGATCTTTACGGCCGCCTTGCGGACCGGCTGCGGCCGCGGCTCACCGGCATGCGCCTGCACTACCGACAGCCCGGCGAGTTCCAGGAGTGCGTGCTCGACGTCCTCGCCGGCGTTTCGCTGCTGCGGGGCATGGGCGCGACGGGCGGCATCGCCCTCGTCGGCCACTCCTTCGGCGGCGCAGTCGTGGTGAAGGCCGGCGAGCTTTCGCCGTTCGTCGCAGGCGTCGCGGCGCTGTCGCCGCAGCTGTACGGCACGCGCACGGTCGAGCGCCTGGACAAGCCGCTGCTGCTCGTGCACGGCATGCGCGACGGCGTCCTGGACCACGCGGCGAGCGAGGATATCCACGCGCGCGCCCGCGAGCCGAAGCGTCTCGTGCTCTATGCCCGCTCGGACCACGGCCTGATCCAGGACGCCGCCGACCTCGAGGAGCTGCTCGCCGCGTGGCTGGTCGAGACCGCGGGGGGCGTGCCGCCGGCGAGCGTCAACTGAGCGGGAGTTGACCGCCCGCCGTCGCGCCTCGTAGCATCGAGGCGGACAGGAGCGATCATGCCACTCGACCCCACCGTCCAGCGGCTTCTGGACGCCGTCCCGAAGGACCTTCCGCCGTACGACAGCATGACGCCGCCGGAGGCGCGCGCCGCCGCGGCGGCACGGCGCATCGCCGTGACGACGATCGAAGAAGTCGCGCTGGTCGAGGACCGGACGATCTCGGGCGAGAGCGCCCCGGTACGGGTGCGGATCTACCGCCCGGGCGGGACGGGCGCGCTCCCGGTGGTCGTGTACATGCACGGCGGCGGCTGGGTCTTTGGCGACCTCGAGACGGTGGACCCGCTCTGCCGCGAGCTGGCGAACGCCGCGACGTGCGTGGTCGTCTCGGTTGGCTACCGGCTGGCTCCGGAGCACAAGTTCCCGGCGCCGCTCGACGACACGTACGCCGCCGTCGCCTGGGTGGCGTCGCACGCGGCGGAGCTGCGTGTCGACCCGACCCGGATCGCGGTGGCGGGCGACAGCGCCGGCGGGAACCTCGCGGCGTGCGTGGCCCTCATGGCACGCGACCGCGGCAGTCCGGCGTTGAGATTCCAGCTCCTGATCTATCCGGTGATCGAGCGTCACTTTGACACGCCGTCGTATCGCGACAACGCGACGGGATATCTGCTGACCCGCGACGTGATGCGCTGGTTCTGGGACCATTACACGCGTACCGATGACGACGCACGCGATCCGTACGTGGCGCCGATCTTCGCCCCGAGCCTGCGCGCGCTGCCCCCGGCGCTCATCCTCACGGCAGAGTACGACCCGCTGCGCGGCGAAGGGGAGAAGTACGCGGCGCGCCTGCGCGAGTCCGGCGTGCCCGTCACACTCTCGCGCTACGACGGCATGGTGCACGGCTTCCTGGGACTCCGGGAGTGGGTACCGGCCGGGCGTGACGCTGTCGCCGAATGCGCCGCCGCGCTGCGCGCCGCGTTCGCGCCGCCGGCTCGCGTGCCGGCGTGATGCGCGACGGCTCACCGCCCTCGTGATCAAGCGCGACCTCCCGGACTCCACGTCCGGCGCTACGGCGATCGACGTCGCCTGGCGCTGCGCTCGCGCCGCCGGCGGCCACGCCCTGTCGCGCTTCCGCACCGACCAGCGGATCGACGTCAAGGGCCACCGCAACATCGTCACGGCGACCGACATCGAGGCTGAGCTGATGGTGATGGCGATCCTTACGGCGGAGTACCCGGAGCATAAGATCCTCTCCGAGGAGACGGCGCCGGACACGGACGCGAGCACGGGCTGGACCTGGGTGATCGACCCGATCGACGGCACGAAGAACTACGCAAGCGGCATCCCGTTCTGGTGCACGAACATTGCGCTGTGCCTCGACGGCGAGCCGCTCGCCGGCATCACGTACGACGCCGTGCACGGCGAGGGCTTCTGGGCCGTCGCGGGCGGCGGCGCGTTCTGCAACGAGGCGTCCATCCGCGCCTCCGACAAGGCGGACGTCTACTCATCGGTGATCAGCGTCGACCTGGGCTACGACGATGCGCGCGGGCTACAGCAGCTCGACCTGATGCGGCGCATCTTCCCGGCCGTGCAGGGTATCCGCATCAGCGGCAGCGCCGCGCTTGGTCTCGCGTACGCGGCCTGCGGCCGGTTCGACCTCTACACACACATGAACGTGTCGCCGTGGGATGTCGCGCCCGGCATCCTGCTCGTGCGTGAGGCTGGAGGCGCGGCGTCGGACCGCGACGGCGGGCCGATGCGCCTCTCGAGCGCGACATTCGTTGCCGGCGGCAAGCGTGTGCACGACGACTTCTTCGCCCGTTATGCTGATGCGCAGGGCGGGGAGCGACAGGAGCGCAGTCATCGATGATCGTTCGCCTCCCGCGCACCGTGCTGTTCGCCGCCTGTGGGATGCTCGCGCTCGCGTCGCTCGCGGCGGCCTGTTCGGGCGGGAAGAGCAAGACGCCCGCGGCGACGCCCACACCCGCCGAGCCCGGCCCGGTCGACGTCATCGGCGACTGGGTGCGCACGAACCGCAACGTGGACTTCATCGGCGAGTGCAGCGCCGCGAAGCCTGGCGTTGACGTCGGCAAGCTCTGCGTTGCCCTCGCGGGCACCCGCGGGACGCGCCAGGCGTACTACCTCGGCCCCACGTTCTCCGAGTCGACCGCGCTCGCCCTCCTGGAGCACACGCCCGCGGGGTGGAGCGTGCTGTCCGTGAAGAACCGCGATCCCAGCGCCGGGGGCGTCCCCGGCATCGACTGGCCGCTGCAGGTCGGGGACTCGGTGATCATCATCGGACTTGGCGAGAACGACTGCCTGCGCGTCCGCGACCAGCCGACGCAGCAGGGCAAGCAGCTCAACTGCATGCCGGACGGCACGAAAGCGATCGTCCAGGAAGGGCCGGTCGACGCCGAGACGTTCACCTGGTGGCGGATCGCCGGCGACGGCTTCAACGGCTGGGCGGCCGGGACGTGGCTGCGACTGCCTGAAGCCATAGCGCAGGCGCTCCAGCCGGCGACCGCCGCGCCGACGCCGGGCAGCTGATCCTTCGATATACTCGGATTGCCACTGAGCGGGGGTAGCTCAACTGGCAGAGCGCTAGCCTTCCAAGCTGGATGTTACGGGTTCGAGCCCCGTCCCCCGCTCCAAGTCCCCTTCGCCGCAGGAGAGTCCACGTGGATGAACGCGAGATCATCGCCCGCGCCGATGCCAACTACTTCGAGGCGATGCGCGCGATCATCGCGTCGAACGACGGCGGCGACGTGCGCGAATGCGATGGCGTGCTGATCCTCGCCTCCGGCCTGCCCGTCGCCTGGTTCAACATCGCCTTCGTCACGCGACCGCCGCACGCGCACGATGCGGCGATCCGGGGCGCGATCAACTACTTCGACGCGCACAAGCTGCCGTTTCTCTTCCGCATGCGCGAGGGTGTCGACCCTGCGTTCGAGCAGGCGGCGGCCGGCGCCGGCCTGCCGTACAGCGACACGGTGCCCGGGCTGGTGCTGCACCCCGTGCCTGACCCGCCGGCGGCTCTTGCGGCGCTCGACATCCGCACGGTGCGCGACGCGCAGACGCTGGGCGACCATGTGCGGGTGGTGGCCGATTCGTTCAGCATGCCGCTCGAGATGGCGCAGCGCTTCATGACGTCGCGCCTGCTCGACATCGTCGATGCGGAGCTCTACGTCGGATATGTCGACGGTGCGCCGGTGGCGTCGTCGGCGCTCGTCGCGACGCACCGCACCGGGGGCGTGTACAACGTCGGTTGCGTCGCCTCGCAACGCCGCAAGGGCTACGGCGAGGCGATGACATGGCACGCCGTCCGCCGCGGCGCGGAGATGGGGTGCCTGATGTCGAGCCTGCAGGCGTCGGAGATGGGGCGCCCGGTGTACGAGCGCATGGGCTTTCGCCTCGTTGCGCCGTACCGCACGTACCTGCGCCCGGAGCACACGTCGTAATTGCGCCTTAGCGCCCTGTGTAGCGCGGCTTGCGCTTCTCCACGAACGACTGCAGCGCCTCCTTCGCGTCGGCCCGCGCGCGAGAGGTCAGCGAGCCAAGCCGCGACTCGTAGCGGAGCGCGTCGTCGAACGATGACTCCAGGCCTCGCCTGAGCGCCCGCTTCGAAGCGCGGGCAGCGCCGGGCGGGATGGAACAGATCTGCGCCGCGTATGCGCGTGCTTCGTCGAGCAGGCGGTCGCCCGCGACGACCCTGTCAAGCAGCCCGATGCGGAGCGCCTCCTCCGCGTCGACGCGCCTGCTCGTCATGGCGAGGTCGAGCGCGCGGCTCAGGCCCACGACGCGGGGCAGCAACCACGACATGCCGCCCTCCGGTGGTAGGTTGCGCTCCTGGAATACGGTTACGAAGCGCGCAGCGTCGCTACCGATGCGCACGTCGCAGGTCAGCGCGAGCGAGAAGCCGGCGCCTGCGGCAACGCCGTTGACGGCGGCGACCATCGGCTTGTCGACGGCGTACAACGCCGCAGCCTGGCGGGCGATCCAGGACCCCTCGTCGAGCAACTGGTTCACGCTCGCGCCCTCGAGTGATGGGCGCGGCCCGCCGGAGACATCGGCGCCGGAACAGAACGCACGGCCTGCGCCGGTCCAGATCGCCACCCAGACGTCGTCGTCGGCCTGGATGCGCGCGCAGATCTCCAGGATGTCGGCCGCATCGTCCTGGCCGATCGCGTTGAGCCGCTCCGGCTTGTTCAGCGTGACCGTCGCGACGTGAGCCGCCGGGTCGATGTCGATGAGCGTGCGGGCATACGGCATGCGTTGGCTCCTCTCGAGGACGCCATCGTAGCTCTGCCGCGCTCTCGCGTCGATGCTGTGGTCAGCGCGCCCCGGTAGCGGCGAGCGCCTCAGCGGCGCGCGCCGACGGTGGTGCGGCGCCGGCGCTGGCCGAAGCTGCCGCTGCGGCGGGTGCCTGGCATCGCCGGCTTCGGCGCCGTGACCTTGATCGGCTCGCCGTCCGGGGTGATGCGGGGGAGCTGTCGGCCGAGGCCGCGCTCGATCTCGCGCCACTTCGGCAGATCCGCCGGCCCCAGCAGCGTGATCGCGCTGCCGGAGCGGCCCATGCGGCCGGTGCGGCCGACGCGGTGAGTGAAGAGCTCGTGCGTCTCCGGCAGTTCGAAGTTGATCACGCGCGTGACGTGCAGCACGTCGAGCCCGCGTGCGGCGACGTTCGTCGCCAGCAGGATCGGCGTCTTGCCGGAGCGGAAGTCCTGGATGACGCGGTCGCGCTGGCCCTGGCTGAGGTTGCCCTGCAGCACGTCGACGTCGTAGCCCAGACGCTCGAGCTTGATGCCCAGGCTGCGCACACCGTGCTTCGTGCGGCCGAACACCAGCGTCGCGCCCTCGGTGGGCTCGTCGAGCAGCCGCCGGAGCACGTCGAGCTTGTCCTCGCGCCACACCTCGTAGACGACGTGGTCGATGTCCGGGCCGGGCTCTTCATCGCCGGGGGACGTCTCGATCACCACCGGGTCCTTCAGATACTTCTGTGAGACCTTGTGCACCCACTCCGGCGTCGTCGCCGAAAAGAGCGACGTCTGCCGGTCAGCATTTGTCTGCGAGAGGATCCGTTCGACGTCGGGGCCGAAGCCGCGGTCGAGCATCTCGTCCGCTTCGTCGAGCACGAGGTAGGTGACACCGTCGAGTCGCATCGTGCCGCGCGTGAGGTGGTCCAGCACGCGGCCCGGCGTGCCGACGACGACCTGCGCGCCGGCGTAGATGGCGTCCTGCTGCGGTCCGAAGGCGCGGCCGCCGTAGATCAGTGTCGTGCGGATGCCGGAGCCCTTGCTGAGCTTCTCGAGCACGAGGCCGACCTGCTGCGCCAGCTCACGCGTCGGCACCAGCACCAGCGCCTGCAGCCACTTGTTGCCGGTGTCGATGCGCTCCATGAGCGGCAGGCCGAAGGCGAGCGTCTTGCCGGAGCCCGTGTACGCCTGTCCGATGACGTCGCGTCCTTCGAGCAGCGGCGGGATCGAAGCGCCCTGGATCTCGGTGGGCGTATCGATATGCATGACCTCGAGCGCCTTCTGGCTCGAAGGCCGAAGTTGGAATTCACTGAATTGAGACAAACGAATACTTACCTTTCGTCAGAAGATCGAATCTTCCTGATAGATCTTCTCGACGACCAGTGCGAAAGGGGGCGGTTGTGGAGGGGGAGATGCAATCGCAGCGGACGCTTACTGAAGATACTTCTGTTATGTGCATAGTGTACGGCTTCGAGGAGCCTCCGGGCAAATCGGCAGCAGCACCTAGGGACCGCGCCGAATCCCTCTAGCTTCGAGACCGTGCTCCCGGCGCCGGCGTTCATCCCCTATCCTCTAGCGCGAAGGGGACTCCGCCATGACATTTGAAGCGGTTGACTACAGCACGGACGGCGCGGTCGCCCGGATCACGCTCAACCGGCCGGAGCGGCTGAACGCCATCAACGGCCAGCTCGTCGCGGACCTGCGGGCGGCGGTGATCGCCGCCAACGAGGACCCGGCCGTGCGGGTGATGATCCTCAGCGGCGCCGGGCGGGCGTTCTGCGCCGGCTACGACCTGGACTGGGGCACGAAGGCCGAGGACGCCGCCCAGCGCGCGATGGCCGGCCAGTGGGACCCGGTGCGCGACTACATCGGGATGTCGCGTAACGTGCGGGTCTACATGTCGCTCTGGGAGAGCCCGAAGCCCGTGATCGCGCAGGTGCACGGGTGGTGCGTCGGCGGCGGCACGGACCTGGCGCTCTGCAGCGATCTGATCTTCATGGCGGAGGACGCCCAGATCGGTTACCCGCCGGCGCGCGTCTGGGGTGAGCCGACGACGGTGATGTGGATCTACCGGCTGGGGCTCGAGCACGCGAAGCGCCTGATGCTGACCGGCGCGTCGCTCAGCGGCGCCGAGGCGGAGCGCCTCGGCCTCGCGTCGAGAGCCGTGCCCGCCGCGGAGCTCGCCGCGGCGGCGGAGGAGATGGCGCAGCGGCTCGCATCGATCCCGCTGAACCAGCTCGTCATGAGCAAGCTGCTGGTCAACCAGGCATACGAGAACATGGGCCTGCGCACGAGCCAGCTCGTCGGCACTTTCTTCGACGGCGCCGCGCGCCATACACCGGAAGGCATCGCCTGGCGCGACCTGGCGATGAAGGAAGGCTTCCGCGAGGCCGTGCGCCGCCGCGACGCCCCGTTCGGCGACTATGGCGAGCGCAAGCGCGAGTGACGCGCGGCCCTACGCCTCTTCGTACTTGAACGAGAGCTTCAGCCGGGCGCGGTAGAGCATCACCTTGTTGTCCTCGACGGTCATGTCGAGCTTGTCGACCTCGGCGACGCGCAGGTCGCGCAGCGTGCCGCTCGCCCGCTCGACCGCTGCGCGCGCGGCGTCCTCCCACGAGCTCGTGCTCGTCCCCACCAGCTCGATGATCTTGTACACGCTCTCTGCCATGGTGCACCTCCTGTGCGCCCATTGTCAGATCAGCGGCGCATCGCGCGTCAATAGCCGCCCTGCGTCCCGCGTTGTGCGGACGGCGAAGCGCGCTTCCTGATCCGCACTTCACCTTCACGTACGGGTGAGACTTCGCTAGCATGACGCACCGCGGCCCCACAGCGTCAGGAAGCGCAGCGATGTCCGCCCACACGCCAGCCACCGCCGCCCCCGGTGCGAGGGCGGGCATTCGTGGCTATGGCGCCCGCACGTTCCACTCGCTGCGCATCCCGGACTTCCGCGTGCTCTGGATCGGCAACGTTGGCACCATGCTTGGCCAGTGGGTGCAGTTCGCCGCCCAGGGCTACCTGGTCTTTCAGCTGAGCGGCTCGGCGTTCCAGGTCGGCGCGGTGGGGTTCGTGCGCGGCGTCACTTCCGTCGTGGTGTCGCCGTTCGCCGGCGCGATCACCGACCGCTTCAGCAGGCGCTCCGTGCTGGTGACGATGACGGCGCTCAGCGCCGTTGCCGCAGTCCTCGTCGCGACGCTGATCATCACGGACGCGATCAGCGTCTGGATGCTCTACCCGCTGTCGGCCGTCGAAGGATTCGGCGACGCCGTCAACCAGCCAGCGCGCCAGGTGATGATCTATGACGTCGTCGGGGCGGAGGACCTTCCGAACGCGGTCGCGGTCAACTCGCTCGGCTCCAACACGATGCGGATCGTCGGTCCGTCGCTCGCCGGCGCGCTGATCGGCGCGTTCGGCATCCAGAGCGCCTTCGTCATGCAGGCGGCGGCCTACACGTTCTCGGTGTACGCGACGTCGCGCATCAAGACGCGCGGCGTCCCGGTGGCGCGCAACACCAACACAGTGCTCGCCAGTATGACCGAGGGCCTCGCGTACGCGCGTTCGCATCGCGATGTGCTGCTGCTCGTGGTGATGGCCGGGCTTCCGAGCCTGCTCGTCTACCCGTACGTGCAGTTCATTCCGGTCTTTGCGAAGGACGTCCTGCACGTCGGCTCGTTCGGGTTCGGCTTCCTTGCATCGGCCGTCGGCTACGGGTCGATCGTCGGCGCGCTGATCGCGGCGAACCTGACGCGGATCCAGAAGCGCGGACAGATCCTGGTCTGGACGACGTTTGTCTACATGGCGCTGGTGACGGGCTTCGCGCTCTCGAACCAGTATGCGCTCTCGTTCGCGCTGCTCGTCGTCGCCGGCATCGCGAACAGCATCTACCTGATGTTCAACCAGGTGATGGTGCAGCTGATGGTCGATGACGAGTACCGCGGCCGCGTCCTCTCGCTTTACGTCATGGTGAGCGGGATCACGCCGTTCAGCGCGCTCCTCATGGGCGCCCTGATCGCGGCGTTTGGCGCGCAGGTGACGGTGGCCTGCTTCACCGGGTTGGCGACCGCCATCGTGCTGCTGATCGGCGTCCGCAGCGACCGGCTGCGCCAGATCTAGGCGCGCGAACGACACGGCGCGGCATGGGCGCCCTCGCGGCGGGCGAGGAAAAGGCCCGGACATCGTCCGGGCCCAGCGCGTGCCGGTGTCGAGGATCGCTAACTTGCGATGCGGATGTTCACCGCGCGGCTGCGCTTGGGATCGCGCGGGTCGTTCTCCTTGTCGAACTCAACGTTCTGTCCCTCGTTGAGCTGGTCGAACATTCCGCCCTGGAGCGCCGAGCTGTGGAAGAAGATGTCCTCCGACGCCCCCTCCGGCCTGATGAAGCCGAAGCCGCGATCGCGCACGAGCCGCTTGATCTGTCCCGTTGCCATACCGTCGTTCCTCCTGTGCCGCCGTTCCGGCGTCATCCTCGGCCGATCGAAGATCCGGAATACGCCCGGCCTCACTGCTCGCTGCCCGCTCGCCGCATCGGCACGGCTGCCTTGGGTCCGTTGGAGTCGTCGAGTGCGCTGATGTACGGCAACAGGAGACTTGGCGGAGAAGGCTGTCCGTAGGACGATAGCAAGTGGCAGTTCGGATCGCAACGGCGGCCGCAGGCGCGTGTGCACGATCTCACGCGCGCAACGTCACGTCTCCTGCTTCGACGGTGACGGCGGCTCCGGAATCACCACGCACGATCAGTCCTCCTTCGCCGTCCACGTCCTCCGCCACGCCGTCGACCTCCCCGCCAGGCCACGAGGCGTGGACACGGCGCCCCAGCGTGACCAGCCGCTCGCGCCAGCGGGCATGGGCGGAAGCTCCTGCCGTCGCGCGTTCGTAGATGCGCTCAAAGCACAGGAGGTACGACGCGAGGAGCCGCTCCCGCTCCACCTCGCCGCCCGTCTCGGCCATCAGGCTTGTCGCGGTCATCGCGATCTCGTCGAACTGGCCGGGATCGAAGTTGACGTTGATGCCGGTGCCCACGAGGACGACGGCGATCGCGCTGTCGGAGATGTCTGATTCGATGAGGATGCCGGCCACCTTGCGTCCGCGGATCTGGACGTCATTGGGCCACTTGATGTCCGCCCGGATCCGGGTGACGTCCTCGATCGCGTCGCAGACCGCAAGTGGTGCGATCATCGCGACCTGTCGCATCAACCGGAGCGCCGGCCGCAGCAGGACGGTCGTCGCCAGGTTCGCCGCCGGCGGCGTGATCCACGCGCGGCCGAGGCGTCCGCGCCCCGCCGTCTGTTCGTCCGCGATCGCAACGGTCCCTTCCGGCGATCCGTGGGCGGCGGCGTCCCGCGCGAGATCCATCGTCGAGCCGACGCTCGGCTCGAAGATCAGCGTGCGGCCGAACGTGGTTGTCCGCAGCGAGGCGCGGAAGCGGCCGAGATCGAAGCTCGCGGGGGCCATGGTCAGAGTCCCGGCGTCTCGCGCTGGTGGAGCGCCGTGCAGACCAGTTGCACACCGGCCTTCGCGCCGCTTGCCCTGTCCTGAAGCGTACGGCACGCAGTCGCCCACGCGTTCACCGCCCGCGCCTGCTTGACTGCAAGGTCGATCTCCTGTTGCGTGGGGGCGTGTCCGGGGCTGGCGGCCTCCGCGATCTGCTTCGTCGCGGCCGCGATCGTTGTCGCGCTCTCCACCATTGTCTTGTGCGCGCCCTCTGCGCCGTCGGGCGGGCTCAACGCGGCGAATTCCGCCGCGAACGCCGCGACGCGGATGGCGTACGCCGCGTACGACTTGCTGAATTCGGGATCGTCTGTCGTCTGGATGTGCGCTCCGTAGACGGATACGTCCTTGTCGAGCGATGCGATCGCGGCGGCGGCCAGCGTGTAATATCCGGACGTATTCACCGTCGCCGGTGGCGTGCGTGTGGCTGTTCCGCTGCCGCCGGAACAGCCGCTCGCCACGACCGTCGCCGCGAGCGCAAGAGCTGCCGCCGTCGCTTGCAGCCGCGTAGTCGTGCTTCGGATCGGTCCGTCCATCTGCCGCTTTACTTGTCCAGCCGCAAGACGGCCATGAACGCCTCTTGCGGGATATCGACGTTTCCGACGCGCTTCATCCGTCTCTTCCCTTCGGCCTGCTTCTCCAGCAGCTTACGCTTTCGCGTCACATCGCCCCCGTAGCACTTCGCAAGCACGTTCTTGCGCATCGCCCGGATCGTCTCGCGCGCGATGATCCGCCCGCCGATCGCCGCCTGCACCGGCACATCGAACATCTGTCGCGGGATCAGCGACCGAAGCTTCTCGACGAGTTGACGCCCCTGCACCACGGCGTTCTCACGGTGCGTGATCAGCGACAGCGCGTCCACGGGCTCCCCGTTGACGAGAATGTCGAGTTTGACGAGCGGCGCCGCCCGGTACTCGCTGAAGCTGTAGTCCAGGCTGGCATAGCCTTGCGTCCGCGACTTCAGCTCATCGTAGAAGTCGACGAGGATCTGCGACAGCGGGATCCGGTAGTCGAGGACCACGCGCCCTTCGCCGCGCTTCGACCCGTCCTCCTGCACGATGCTGTGCTGGAGGTACTCCATGCGCTTGAACTCGCCGCGGTTGCCGGTCACGAGCTCCATGACGGCGCCGATGTAGCGGTCCGGGCACACCACGGAGATGTCCATCCATGGCTCGCGCACCTGATCGATCTCCTGCGGCGGCGGGAGTTGCGCGGGGCTGTCCACCGCGATCTCCTGGCCATTGGTCTTCGTCACCTGGTACTCGACGCTCGGCGCCGTTGCCAGCAGGTTCAACGCGTACTCGCGTTCGAGCCGCTCCTGCACGATCTCCATGTGCAGGAGCCCCAGGAACCCGCAGCGAAATCCGAACCCCAGGGCCCCGCTCGACTCCGGCTCGTAGACCAGCGAGGCGTCGCTCAACTGCAGCTTGTCGAGCGCGTCGCGCAGCAGGCTGTACTCGTTCGCGGCTGAAGGATACAGGCCGGCGAAGACCATGGGCTTCGCCGGCCGGTAGCCGGGCAGCGGCGCGGCGGCGGGCTTCGCGTCGTCGGTGAGCGTGTCGCCGACCCGGCACTCCTTCACGTTCTTCAGGCCCGTCGCGATGTAGCCGACTTCGCCGGTGCTCAACTCGGCGACGGGCTCCAGCCCGGGCCGGAATACGCCGACCTCGAGCGGTTCTACGGACTGCCGCGTCGACATGAGGGCCATCTTGCGCCGGGTGTTCGCGGCGCCGTCGACGATCCGCACGTAGGCGATGACGCCCTTGTAGGCGTCGTACTTGCTGTCGAAGATCAGCGCGCGCAACGACAGTCCCGGCGTCGCGTCCGGGGGAGGGACGCGCTCGACGATCGCCTCGAGGAGCTCGTGGGTGCCGGTCCCTTCCTTCGCCGAAGCGAAGAGGATCTCGCCCGCGGAGAACCCCAGCGTGTCCACCAGCTCTTGCGCGACGCGCTCCGGCTCAGCGCTGGGCAGGTCGATCTTGTTGATCACCGGGATCAGCTTCAGGTCGGCGTCGAGCGCCAGGTAGACGTTGGCCAGCGTCTGCGCCTGGATGCCCTGCGCCGCATCGACGATGAGCAGCGCGCCCTCGCAGGCGGCCAGCGCGCGCGACACCTCGTAGCCGAAGTCGACGTGCCCGGGCGTGTCGATCAGGTTGAGCTCGTACTCGATGCCATCCTTCGCGGTGAACGCCATGCGGACCGCCTTGGCCTTGATCGTGACGCCCTTTTCGCGCTCGAGGTCCATGGCGTCCAGCACCTGCGCCGACATGTCCCGCATCGAGATCGTCCCCGTTTGTTCCAGGAAGCGGTCGGCGAGGGTCGATTTGCCGTGGTCGATGTGGGCGATGATGCAGAAGTTGCGTATCCGCGCTGGTTCCATCGGCAACCAGCGTAGCAACCTGCCGGACTATCCGCTGCGCGGCGCTCTCACGCCGTGCGCGAGCGGAGCGCCAGCAGCACGAGCGTCAGCGTGAAGATGCCCAGGCCGGCGATTGAGCCGAACGCCCCCGCCAGCGAGCCGGCGTCCCAGCCGTCGAGGACGAGGGCACGCATGCCCTCCACGATGTAGGTCACGGGGTTGATCGTCGCGAGGAATTGCAGCCACGGCGCGAAGACCTGCTTGGGCGCGAACGCCGGCGAGAGGAACACCAGCGGGAAGAAGATCAGGAAGCCGAGCTGCGCCGCCTGCGCGCTGCCCGTCTTGAGCGCGAGCGCCAGCCCCAGCCCCGAGTACGCGAGCCCGAACACGCCCCCCATCGTCACCAGTACGACGACCCCGAGTGGCCCGGTCTTCATGCCGGACCCGGCGATCAGCCCCACCACCGTGATCAGGATCGTCAGCGCCATCACGCGCACGCCGTCCGCGCACAGACGTCCGAGCACGAGCGAGATGCGCGGCGCCGGCGTCAGCATGAGCTTGTCGAAGTAGCCGCGCTCGATGTCGGTGACGGTGCCGAGGCCCGCCGTCCCCGACGCGCCGGCGACCGCCTGCAAGACCGCCACCGGCAGCTGGAACCCGGTGTAGTTGTCCACCCCGAATGCACGGCCGGCCACGTTGCCGATCGCGCCCACGGTCACCGCGAAGAAGAACATCGGGATGAACACATTGCCGATCTCCAGGGCGGGCTGCCGGGCAGACTCGCGCAGCGCACGCAGCGTCAGCTGGTAGGTATCGAGCAGCGTCCGCATCATGGCGCCTCCGTCTCGGCGCCCGGGGCAGCACACGAAACCCTGCGCCGGCTCACGGCCGCGTCCCGTCCGCCTGTCCGCGCGCGGCCGGGCCCTCGATGGTGCGGTCTTCCGCGTCCAGGTGGTGGCCCGTCCTCTGAAGGAATACGTCGTCGAGCGTAGGCCGCGCCAGCGTCACTTCCCGCGCGCGCAACGATGCCTCGTCGAGCAGCAGTACGAGCCGGGCGATCGCCGCGCTTCCCTCGCGCACGTACACGATCACCGCGTCGTCGACGGCGCGCACGTCTTCGACGCCATCGAACCGCCGGACGGCCTGCTCGGCGCGCGCCAGCTCGTCCGAGCCGCCCTCGATGCGGAGCGTGACCACGTCCGTGCCGATCGCCGACTTCAGCTCCTCCGGTGAGCCCTCGGCGACGATCCGGCCGCGGTCCATGATGGCCACGTTGTGCGCCAGGCGGTCCGCTTCCTCCAGATACTGCGTGGTGAGGAAGAACGTCACGCCTTCGCCGCGGTTCAGCTCGCCGACGTAACGCCAGATCGCCTCGCGGCTGATCGGGTCAAGGCCAGTCGTCGGCTCGTCGAGGAACACCACGCCCGGCCGGTGGACGAGCGCGGCCGCAAGGTCCAGCCGGCGTCGCATGCCTCCGGAGTACGTCTTGATGCGGCGGTCCGCCGCGTCTTCCAGGTCTACGACACGCAGCAGATGGGTGGCCCGCGCCGCGACCTCTCGCGCGGGCACCTCGTACAGCCGTGCCTGTAACGACAGCAACTCCCGGCCCGTCTGGAGGTCGTCGAGACCGGCCTCCTGCAGGGCGACGCCGATGCGGCGCCGGACGGCTGAGGCGCGGCGCAGCACGTCGAACCCCGCCACCGCGGCCGACCCGGCGGTCGGCCGCAGCAGCGTCGTCAGCATCCGGACGGTGGTGGTCTTGCCGGAGCCGTTCGCGCCCAGGAACGCGAAGATCTCGCCCTCCGCGACGGAGAGGTCGATGCCGTCGACGGCGCGCACGTCACCGTTGAAGTGCTTGACCAGGCCGTGCGCGGCGATCGCTTCGATGGTCCTCGCCCCCCGGATCCCGTCCCGGTGCGGCAAGTCTACCCTGCGGCCGGCGGTTCGTAGTCGCGGCCGCCGTTGCGGTTTGCGCAAGGGCCGGGTGCCGACACCCATCTTCGTCCTCCCGTCCCGCGGTCCCTTGTCAGGCTCGACCCGGATTCCGTATACTGGTGTCGAACTCTGGAGATTCGTCTTTCAGGAGTGGGCTTGCGCCCACTCTTTTGTTCGTCTGGGGTCCTGTTTCATGAAGAGTGAATTCGTTACCGCGATCGCCCAGCTCGCTGCCGAGAAGAACCTGCCCAAGGAGGTCGTCTTCGAAGCCGTAGAGGTCGCGCTCGCGTCCGCCTACAAGAAGGACAACCTCGCCCAGTCGAACGTCGTCGTCAAGATCAATCCGGAAGACGGCACGATGCGGGTCTACACCACGCGGTCGGTCGTCGACCAGGTCGAGGACGACAAGATCGAGATGACCCTGGACGAGGCACGCGCGATCAGGCCCGACGCGCGCGTCGGCGACGTGCTGGAGTTCGAAGCGACGCCCGCGAACGCCGGCCGCATCGCCGCGCAGACGGCCAAGCAGGTCGTCCTCCAGCGCCTGCGTGAGGCCGAGCGCGAGGTCGTGTACGAAGAGTACGCCGGGAAGGAAGGCGACATCGTCTCCGGCACGGTGCAGCGGCTCGAGGGCCGCAATGTGATCGTCGACCTCGGCAAGACCGAAGCGGTGCTGCCGCCGCCCGAGCAGGCCCGTACGGAGCATTACCGCGCGGGACAGCGTCTTAAGGTCGTCCTCCTGGAGGTGTTCAAGGCTGCCAAGGGGCCGCAGGTCGTCGTTTCGCGCACGCACAAGGACCTTCTCAAGCGGCTCTTCGAGCTCGAGGTGCCGGAGATCTTCAAGGGCATCGTCGAGATCAAGTCGATCGCGCGCGAGGCCGGCTACCGCTCGAAGGTCGCCGTCTATTCGCGCCAGGAGGGAATCGACCCGGTGGGCGCCTGCGTCGGCATGCGCGGCATTCGCATCCAGAACGTGGTGAACGAGCTGGGCGGCGAGCGCATTGATGTCGTCGTCTGGGACCCCGAACCATCGAGGTTCGTGGCGAATGCGCTCAGCCCGGCACAGGTCGTCAGCGTGGTGACGCATGACGCGGAGAACACCGCCGAGGTGGTCGTGCCGGACAGGCAGCTCTCGCTGGCCATCGGCAAGGAGGGGCAGAACGCGCGCCTCGCCGCGAAGCTCACCGGCTGGCGCATCGACATCAAGAGCCAGAGCGCGTACGAGGCCGAGCTCGCCGAAAAGGGGATTACGCCGGAGGAGGCCGCCGCCAGCGCGCGGGAAGAGGCGCTCAAGCGCTCCCGCGCCGCCGCAGCGGCTCTCGCCGACGAAGCGCGCGTCGCCGCGACGACGCGCGCGCTCACGCCGGAGGAGGAGATCGCACTCGAGTACGCCGAGCGCGAAGCGGCCGGCGAGGCCCCCGTCGAGGAGCCGGTCGCGCCCGCCGCCGCGGTCGCCGCGGAGCCGGTCGCGACCGCCGGGCCCGCGCGACCGGGCATCCGCTTCGCCGAGGAGCTCGTGCGTCCGCCGATCGAGGACCTCAGCCGCGCGCCCAAGCGCAAGGGCGCAGGTCCGCCCGGCCGGCGCCGCGACGAAGACGAAGCTGCGCGCATCGCCCTGAACAAGAAGAAGAAGGGCGGCGCGCGCCGCATCGTGCTGCCCGAAGACGAAGAGGACGACGAGTACGCGGACCTGATCGAGTAGAATGGCAGCGGTGAAGGCCGTTCCGCGGCCCAGGCACGTCCCGCAGCGCACCTGCCTCGGTTGCCGCAGCACGGAGGCCAAACGCGGCCTCACCAGGGTCGTGCGCACGCCGGAAGGGCGTGTTGAGCTCGATCCGACCGGCAAGAAGAACGGCCGCGGCGCCTATGTCCACGAATCGCGCGCGTGCTGGGACGCGGCGCTGCGGAAGGATCGGCTCGCCCGCGCGCTCAAGGTCACGGTATCGCCGGACGACATGCTGATGCTCAGGACACACGCCGGGGGCCTGCCGCCCGCGGACGAATCGGAGAGAACAGAGACCGAATGACAACAGCAGACACGGAAACCCGTCCGATCGAAATACCGCGCGTCCTCTCCGTCAAGGAGCTCGGCGACCTCATGTCCGTCTCGCCGGTCGAGGTCATCAAGGAGCTGATGAAGAACGGCGTCATGGCCTCGATCAACCAGGTCATCGACTATGACACCGCGGCGATCGTCGCCCACGACATGGGGTTCGAGCCCGTAGAGGCGCGGGCCGCCGAGCAGGCCGAGGTGCAGGTCGACCGCGCCTCCGGACGCCCCGCGATCGAAGAGGACGAATCGAAGCTCGTGCCGCGGCCGCCCGTCGTGACGATCATGGGCCACGTCGACCACGGCAAGACGAGCCTGCTCGACGCCATTCGCGAATCGAAGGTGACGTCCACCGAGCACGGCGGTATCACGCAGCACATCGGCGCGTACAAGGTCGAGGTGAACGGCCAGCACATCACGTTCCTCGACACGCCGGGCCACGAGGCGTTCACCGCCATGCGCGCGCGCGGCGCCCAGGTCACCGATGTCGCGGTGCTCGTCGTCGCCGCCGATGACGGCGTCATGCCGCAGACGAAGGAAGCGATCGACCACGCGCGCGCGGCCGGCGTGCCGATCGTGGTGGCGATGAACAAGATCGACCTGCCGAACGCCAACCCGGACCGCGTCAAGAAGGAACTCTCTGACAACGGTGTCGTCGTGGAGGAGTGGGGCGGCGACACACCGCTCGCCGCCGTCTCCGCGAAGACGCGCGAGGGCATCGACGACCTGCTCGCCAACATCCTGGTCGTGTCCGAGGTGCTCGAGCTGAAGGCCAACCCCGAGCGGGAGGCCATCGGCATCGTCGTGGAGGCGGAGCTGAGCAAGACGCGCGGGCCGCTGGTCACGGTGCTGGTCAAGACGGGCACGCTGCACGTGGGCGACTTCGTTATTGTGGGCGAGACGATGGGGCGCGTGAAGGCGATGCTCAACGAGCACGGCAAGCGCATCAAGTCCGCCGCACCGTCGGACCCGGCCGAGATCCTGGGCATCGCCGCTGTGCCGAAGGCGGGCGAGACGCTGCAGGTCGTACCGGACGAGAAGACGGCGCGCCAGGTCGTCGTCGAGCGCACGCGCGAGCGCGAAGCCGCGGCAGCGCGGCAGCAGCCGCACGTCACGCTCGACACGCTGTTCGGCGAGATCAGCGCCGGCAAGCTGAAGGAGCTCAACATCATCCTCAAGACCGACGTGCAGGGCTCGATCGAGCCGATCCGCACGTCGCTCGAGCGGCTCTCCAACGAGCAGGTGAAGGTGAAGATCATCCACACCGGCTCGGGCTCGATCAGCGAGTCCGATGTGATGCTGGCGGTCGCCTCCAAGGGCGTGATCATCGCCTTCAACACGGGCGCCGAAGGCGGCGCGGAGCGGATCGCCGCGTCCGAGAAGGTCGACGTCCGCCATTACAACGTCATCTACAACATCGTCGAGGACGTCGACAAGGCCCTCAAGGGCATGCTCGAGCCGACGTTCAAGGAAGTCGCAACGGCCCACGCGGAGGTCCGCCAGGTGTTTCGCGTCGCGCGCAAGAACTCCATCGCCGGGAGCTACGTACGCGATGGCACGATCAGCCGCAGCGACAGCGGCCGTGTCCTGCGCAACGAGAAGAACATCTTCGAGGGCAAGATCTCGACGCTCAAGCGGTTCCAGGAGGACGTTCGGGAAGTCCAGACGAACTTCGAGTGCGGCGTCCAGCTCGAAGGCTTCGACAGCTTCGAGGAAGGCGACGTCATCGAGTTCTTCCGGATCGAGCGCGACACCTAACCCTCCCGTCCGCCCTATCCCTCGATGATCAGTGTCACGGCGCCCTTGCGGCGCCTGCGTTCGCGCACCCGCCGTTCGCCCGCGAGCCGCTTCGCCGCCCGCACCGCCGCGGTCGACGACGCGGCGATGAGCATCACGCCGCCGGCAGGGAGCGCTTCGGCTGCGCTCCGCAGTGCCTGGGCGTGGGCGTCGACGCCATCGTCCTCGCGGAGCACTCCGACGATCAGCTCGGCCTGCTCGCCCCGGGCCGGCGCGAAGCGGACGCCGTGATCGAGCGCTACGCTCGTCGCGGCGGCGCCGTTCAGCAGCAGGTTCCGCCGGGCGCAGCGCAGGCTCAGCAGGTCGCGGCCGGCGAGCGTCATCCGCTCGGGCCGGGCGAGCGCCTGGACGAGCACAGCGGCGTGTCCCTGCCCGGGCTCGAGCATCACGGCGTGCCGCACGGACGAACCTGCGCGGAGCAACGCCGTCGCGTCCTCGACCAGCAACTGCGTCGCGAACGAAGGCGTGTCGAACTCCGGCAGCCCGAACACCGTTCGCAACTCGAGCGACCGGCCGGCGGCCGGCACGAGTGCGGTCGCGCGGTCGTACACCCCAGCTTCGAACCCGCGCGCGGGCTCGACGTCCCGCAACGCACCGTCGACGGCGACGTGCGCCACGCTGTGCGAGCGCCGGGCCTCCTCGTGGACGACGCGGACCGCCGGATCCTCACGCAGCGTCTGCGCCACCATCCTCGTGAGCGGCGATACCATGACGAACGCCGCGCGGCCGCCGGGCGCCAGGCGCGCAACGGCGCCCATCACGAGATGGCGAATGACCCGCTCGCCCGCCTTCCCCGGCAGGTTCAGGACGACAAGGTCGTACGCCTGCTGCCGCACGTCGTCGTAGCCCAGGCTCGCGTACGCCTCCACGCCTTCCCGCTCGTTCAGCGCGGCGTTCTGTCGCGCATAGCTCAGGGCGAGGGCGTCGCGGTCCGTCAGCTCCACGCGGGCGAGCGGCAGAAGGGCCTTGAGGGCGATGCCGATCGGTCCGTAGCCGCAACCGACATCGAGGACCTGCGGGCGCTCGCCGATCCTGGCGCCGAGCAAGCTCTGGAGGAGCAGCCGGGTCCCGGCGTCCACGTCGTGGCTGCTGAACAGCGACTGCGAGACGCGGAACCGCAGCGTCCGCCCGGCGAATTTCAGCGAAACTGCCTTCTTGAAGAACGCGTCTTCCCCCGGGATCATCCGCGGCACCCCCTCGCTCGATATACTCAATCCGCCTGAACGCCCGTCCGCAAGCCGCCCCAGGACTTCGACCCTATGTCCCGCCGCACCGAACGCGTGAATGAACTGCTCCGCGAGGAGATCAGCGACCTCCTCCGCACCGACCTGCGCGACCCGCGGATCGGCGGTCTCGTCACCGTAACGCACGTCGACGTCTCGCCCGACCTGCGCCGCGCCTCGGCGTACGTCAGCGTGCTCGGCACCGCCGAGGAGCGCGAGTCGACGATGCGCGCGCTCCGCCACGCACGGCCGTTCCTGCGCCGCGAGCTGTCGCGGCGGGTCAGCCTGCGCTACACGCCTGAGCTGGAGTTTCGGAGCGACGTCTCGATGGAGCGGGCGCAGGAGATGACGGACCTGATGCGGGAGACCGCGCGTGATCGGGGAGAGGCGCTGTAGTGGCCCGGATCCACAGGAGAGCATGGGGCGCCGGGAGGGCGAGACGACATAACGACGCACAGCAGGCGACGCAGACGGCCCGGGCGGCCGGCGAGCGCCGTGATGAGCTGATCCTCGGGCTGCTGCGGCGCGAGTTCGAGGCGCTCGACGGTGCCGCGTCCTCGTAACCGTGCGCCGGCGCGGTACTACGCGCTGGTCGTGCCCGGGCTCGAGCGCATCGCGTCGGTGGAACTCGAGGCGGCGGGCGCCACCGTGCTCGAAACGCTGTCGCGTTTCGATCGCCGGGACAGCATCATCGTCTTCGCCGCCGGCGATCCCGGCCGGGCTCTTCGCTGCGGCACGCTCGAAGATGTCTGCCGACTGCTGGTAGATGCCCCGGTCCCGCCGGGCGTTGGCGCCCCGCGCGCGCTCGCCCGCCGCCTCGACGCGCCGGTCTTCTCCCCGGCCGCGCTCGAACACCACGCGCTGCGGCCGCACCGCCACGGCCGCTCGTACAAGGTCGTCACGCGCCTGGCGGGGCGTCAGGCCTTCCGCCGCGAGGATCTGTCGGCCGCCCTCGCTCGCGCACTGGGCAGGCTGCTCCCGCGCTGGTCTCACGTCAGCGGCGCCGCCGCGCTCGAGCTATGGGTTCACGTTGTCGGCGATCGCATGCTCGCCGGCCTGCGCCTGTCCGGGGACGAGCTGGCCGCGCGGGCGTACAAGCGGGCGCACCTGCCCGCGTCGCTCAAGCCGAGCGTCGCGCGTGCCCTTGCGATCCTGTCGGGCCCTGGCCCCGGCGACGTCGTGCTTGACCCGATGTGCGGCGCCGGCACGATCCTGCGCGAGCGCGCCGCGGCCGCCCGTTCGAGGCGCATCCTCGGCGGCGACAACGATGCCGTTGCGATAGCCGCGAGCAGGCGCAACGCCGGGCGCCAGCCGGCACTGGCGCTGTGGGACGCGGGACATCTGCCCCTGCGTGCGGCGTCCGTCGACGCCGTCGTCACGAACCCGCCCTACGGACGGCAGCTTCCCGCGGCCGCGGGCCTCCAGCGCCTCTACGGGGGGTTCATGGGAGAGTGCGCGCGCGTGCTGCGGCCGGGGGGCCGCTGCGTCGTGCTCACGGGTGAGCCCGAGGTCCTGACGCGTGCCGCCCCCGCCGCGCTCCGGATGCGTGAGCGGCACAGCCTGGTGCTTCGCGGCCTGTCCGTCGTCGCCTTCGTCTTCGATCGCGTCTGATGCCCCGCCCGCATCTCGCCGTACCGCGTGACGATCCGGGCGGGCGCCCGGCGATACACTGCACGCGATGGCTACGCCTGCCTGCGGATTCATCGTCGTAGACAAGCCTGCCGGCGTGACGTCATTCTCGATCGTCTCGCTCGTGCGGCGCCTCACCGGGGTGCGGCGCGTCGGCCATGCGGGCACGCTCGACCCGTTGGCGAGCGGCGTGCTACCGGTCGCGGTGGGGCCGGCGACGCGCTTCATCGAGTACCTGGACGACGCCGCGAAGATCTACTCGGCCACGGTCCGTTTCGGGGTGACCACGGACACCTACGATTCCGAAGGTACGGTGACCGGCAGCGCTGAGGTGCCCAATCTCGATCGGGCTAACCTCGAAGGGGCACTTGCGGCGTTCGTCGGCGAGATCACGCAGGTGCCGCCGGCGTACAGCGCGTTGAAAGTTGCCGGGAAGCCGCTGTACCGCTACGCCCGCGAGGGCACCCTCATCGCGGTCGCCGCGCGGCGTGTGCGCATCGACCGCATCGACCTGCGGTCGCTGAATCCGCCCGAGGCGACGCTCGAGGTGACGTGCGGCAAGGGCACGTACATCCGCTCGCTCGCGCACGACCTCGGGAAGAGACTCGGCTGCGGCGCGCACCTTGCCGGGCTGCGGCGCCTGGCGAGCGGCGGGTTCACGCTCGATGACGCGCACGCGACGGAGTCATTGGCGGCGTTGACCGCGGCGGGGCGTCTCGGGGCGGCTATGCTTGCGCCGGACCGCGCGCTCGAGCGACGCCCCGCCGCCATCCTGGGCGATGCGTACGTCTCCGGCCTCCGTGCCGGCCGCGACGTGCGGTTCGCGGGCGACGCGGCGGCGCTTTGCCGCGTATACTCCCTTTCTGGCGACTTTGTCGGCGTCCTCGCGCAGAGCGGCGAAGACGCCTGGCACCCGGCGAAACTGCTTCCGCCGCCGCTGATCGGCGCGGAAGAGGTGGTTTTTTCCTGAATCTGGCCAGATTCACTCCAGATTCGCGCCGCAGACGCTTGACAACCCCTTGGGCGGGTCTATCATTCGTACGATCCCGTTGGAGCAGAGACATCTGCTCATCGGCGTACTCGGTATCTGGTCACACCGCGTGCGCCTCAGCATCCAGAGTAGAGACAGGAGAACGAGGACGATGGAAGCGTATTGCCTGAAGTGCCGTACCCAGCGCGAGATGTCGAACGCCGAAGCGACCACGATGAAGAACGGGAAGCCTGCCACGAAGGGCAAGTGCCCGGTCTGCGGCACCACGATGTTCAAGATCGGGAAGGCGAAGTAGCTCCCGGCCGGCCAGCAGGACGATGGGGCGGCGCGGGCGTCGCCCCATCGCCGTTGGTTGCCGACACGCGCGTTAACCTTGGCGGCGCCAGCGGCGTTTACCTGATCGGGTAGGGGGCAGCGGGAGCAGCTTGAACCGAGGCAGGATACTCGCCGGCGTCGTTGCGGCCGTCGCACTGACGGCCGCGGTCACCGGTGCGGCGCTTTCGCTCCGCGCATTCGGCCCGGACTCAGGCTGGAACGTCTTCGCCGCCGCCGCGACGGCCACACCGACGCCGACGCCCAGCCAGACGCCGACCGCGACCGCCACGCCGACCGCGACGCCAACGCCGACATCTACACCCACGCCTGAACCGACGGCGACGCCGCTCCCCGTTGTCCCGGCGCCGGATCCGCCCGCTGTCCCGGGGCCGCAGGCCCTGGGCGAGCGCTGGGTCGACGTCGACCTCGCGCACCAGACCGCGACGGCGATGATCGGCGACAGGCGAATCTACACGGCGCTCGTGACCACGGGCAAGGACGGCTGGGAGACGCCGAAGGGCACCTGGCGCATCCTCTACCGCGTCGCGAACGAGACGATGACCTCCGCCGCTATCGGGGCTGAAGAGTATTACGTGCTCAAGGACGTGCTGTACACGCAGTACTTCACGACCGCGGGCCACGCCCTGCACCTGAACTACTGGCGCGACGATTATTACTTCGGCAACATCCGCTCCAGCCACGGCTGCGTTGGCATGCGCCTCGCCGACGCAAAGTTCTTCTGGGATTTCGCGACGGTCGGTACCCGCGTCACCGTGCGCTGATCCACGACGCCGGGGCGGCCGCGACGCCTCCTAGTGTAGTGTTTCCTAATTTCCATTAGTTATGATAGACTGCTGGGCATGAGGACCAGCAGGACGCTCACCGTACCACGACGAGACCGCATCGAGTTGGAGCGCCTGGCGCGCGGGCGCAATACGCCCCGGAAGATTGTGCTGCGGGCGCGCGTGGTGCTGCTCACCGGCGCCGGCGT
>Ga0334722_10000769_pt1 | contig 44397 bp, 35 predicted proteins | sample C3_bottom_MG_FD_207210 | JGI IMG/M metagenome (GOLD analysis project Ga0334722, IMG submission 207210) | Sediment microbial communities from Yellowstone Lake, YNP, Wyoming, USA - C3_bottom | ecosystem: Environmental > Aquatic > Freshwater > Lake > Sediment | place: USA: Wyoming | collected...
ATGCCCTTTTGGCCGCCGCCGCCGCCCTTGCGGCGGATGCGCACCTTGCCCGCGGGCAGGTCGAGGTGATCGCAGACGACCAGGAGCTCGCGGGCATCGTCGAGGCGGAGCGTGCGGATCAGCGCCGCGACCGCGCGGCCGCTGTCGTTGTTGAAGGTGCGGGTCTTGGCGACGGCGACGTCCCGTCCGCCGATGACGCCGCGGGCGAGTGCGTAGGTGCCGGTCTTCTCGTCGAAGTCCAGGCCGTGCGTGCGGGCCAGGCGGGTCGCCGCCCAGAAGCCGACGTTGCGGCGGTTGTGGGCGTACTCGCCGCCGGGGTTGCCGAGCGCGAAGACGAGGCGGATGCGGTACTCGTGGTCTTCGGCGTCATCGCCGGGGGGTTCGCGGCGGCCGAACAGCCGCCGGATCAGGCCGCTCAACGGTCCTCCGGCGTCGTGCGCGGGATGCGCGGCCGGAGCCGGACGATCTTTGCGGTGCCGGCGCGGGCCTTCGGCGTCGCGCGTGTCCGCTTCGCAGGGACGCCGACGTCGCCCAGCAGGCGGCCGAGCGCCTCGGGCGGCCATGCGCGCTGCTCGAAGAGGCGCAGGAAGCGAAGATCTTCGGCGAACTGGTCTATCGACACAGCGGGCGGCTTGCCCGCGCGCAGGCGGTGCAGCGCGCGGGCGAGGCGCACCACCGCGGGTGCGCGCACGGGCGGGCGTTCGCGGGGATCTTCGGGCAGCAGGCGGGCGGCCAGCGCGTCGAGCGGGTCGGACGCGCCGCGGACCTCCAGTTCCATGCGCGCCAGAGCGATATACGGCGCGAGCGACTCGGCGTCCGCGATCTCGAGGAGCGCGAGCGCGAGGCGGTCGAGGCGGGGGTGGTCGCTGTGCGGCGGAAACACGTCGGCGGGCTCGATCGACGGCTGCGCGGCGATGATGATGCGGCCGGCCGCGAAGGACGCCATGCGCTGCGGCGGCAGCACGAGGTCTTCGATGTGCGCGGGCAGGCGCAGCACCGGGAGGGCCGTGACGATGCGGATCCTGGGCACGCCGGGCACGCAGATCGCCGTGCGTTCGGGCGCGTCGGGAAAGGCGTCGGCGGACGAGAGCAGCACGATCGCGAAGTCGTGGGGCGGGGGCGGCGCCGGCACGGTATCGGGCGGCGTGTCGGTGTAGCTGACGGTGCCACGGCGGCGCGCGCCGCGCGCGTCGTGGACGGCGAAGGGCCAGGTGCGGGCGGTCATGCGTCGATCATATCAGGCGGGCGGTCGGCGCCCGCGCGCCCCGGGGATCAGGTCGCGGCGGACTCGAGGCGGGCCGCGCGAGAGCACCCGACGATCGCGGGGAGGCAGTCGACGACGCGCCGGACGTCGGCAGCGGTCGTCTCGTGGCCGACGCTGAAGCGCAGGGTGGAGATGGCGCGCTGGAGCGGGATGTCCATCGCGAGCAGCACGTGCGAGGGTTCGATCGTCGTCGCGCCGCAGGCCGCGCCGGCGCTGCAGGCGATGCCGGCGGCGTCGAGCGCGTCGAGGAGATCGCGGGCGTCGGCGCCGTCGAAGCTGATGCTGACGTTGTTGGCGAGCCGGCGGTCGGGGTCGCCGTTGAGCAGCGATCCCGGGACCGCCGCGAGCAGTTCGTCGCGCAGGCTGCGGGCGAGGCCGGCGATCCGCGCGCGGTCGGCTTCGAGGTCGCGCTGCGTGATACGCAGCGCCTCGGCGGTGCCGACGATGCCGGCGACGTTCTCGGTGCCGGCGCGGCGCTGGCGCTCCTGGCCGCCGCCGTTCTGCTGCGCGAGGAAGGGCACGCCTCGGCGTAGGTAGAGGATGCCCACGCCCTTCGGGCCGCGGAACTTGTGCGCCGCCAGCGAGAGCAGGTCGACGGACGAGGCGACCGCGTCGAGACGGAGCGAGTTCGGCGCCTGCACCGCGTCGGTGTGGAACGGGATGCGCCGGCCGAGCGCAGCCGCGCGCGCGCGGACAGCGGCGCTGATCTCGGCGATGGGCTCGATGGTGCCCACCTCGTTGTTCGCGGTCATCACGGACACGAGCACGGTGCGGTCGGTAATGGCGCGGGCGATGTCGCGGGGATCGACGAGGCCGCGGTCGTCGACGGGCACGTACGTGACGTCGAAGCCGAAGCGCTCGAGGTACTGGCAGGCGTGCAGGACGGCGTGGTGCTCGATCGTGGTGGTGACGATATGGTTGCCGGCACGCGCCTTCTTCTGCTGGAAGGCGACGCCCTTGATGGCGGTGTTGATCGACTCGCTGCCGCCGCCGGTGAAGACGACTTCGTTGAGGCGCGCGCCGAGGAGCGAGGCGACGGTCTGGCGTGACTGCTGGACGGCGTCGCCGGCGCCGCGCGCGAGGGCGTAGGTGGCGGACGGGTTGCCAAAGCTCTCCGTGAGGTAGGGCATCATCGCTTCCAGCGCGCGCGGATGCAGTGGCGTGGTGGCGGCGTGGTCGAGGTAGATGAGGTCGGCCATCGGTAGTTCTGAGCGTAGATCGGGCGGTGGAAGAAGTAAAGCGCCGGCGCGCGCGACGGGTCTGGGCGATGGGCGAGGTCGTTCGAGGCTGTCGCGAACCGCGAACCGGCGTGGCAGTTCGTTCGAGGGGAGATCCTTCGCTTCGCTCAAGATGACAGCGGTCCGCGCTCAGGATGACAGGGCGACGGGGGACCGAGGACCGAACACCGAACACCGAACACCGAGAACCGACTAAGCGTGCGGCTCCGGCTCTTCGGCGAGGGCGAAGTGCTGGACGAGGCGGTAGAAACGGCGGTCGACCTGGCGGTTGTGGCCGATGACGTCTGCGAACGGCACCGGGACGATCTCCAGCCCGTGTATGCCGGCCATGACGCCGGTGCGCCCCTCGTGGATGAAGTCGACGGCGGCGGCGCCGAGGCGCGTCGCCAGCACGCGGTCGAACATCGACGGCGATCCGCCACGCTGGACGTGGCCGAGGACGGTGACGCGCGTCTCGACGCCGGTGCGCTGTTCGATCGCCTCGGCAAGGCGCGTGCCGATGCCGCGCGTCGCGAGCTGGGCGTGGCCGAACTGGTCGACACGGCCGCCCGCCGCTTCGAGCTCCGTGCCCTTCACGGTCGCGCCCTCGGCGACGACGACGATGCTGAAGCGGCGCGCGTCCATGCGCTGCTGGACGTGGTGGACGACGCGCTCCAGCGACACCGGCTCCTCCGGGATGATCACGAGGTCGGCGCCGCCGCCGACGCCGCCGGCCATCGCCAGCCAGCCGGCGTCGCGGCCCATCACCTCGACGACCATGACGCGGCGGTGCGCCTCGGCGGTGGTGTGCAGGCGGTCGAGGGCCTCGCCGACGACCTCGGCGGCGGACTCGAAGCCGATGCAGTAGTCGGTGTGGGCGACGTCGTTGTCGATCGTCTTCGGGACGCCGACGACGGCGAAGCCGCGCGCGGAGAGCTTCGCGGAGACGCTGAGCGTGTCGTCGCCGCCGATAGTGACGAGGGCATCGATCTCGCGCCGGCGCAGGTTGTCTTCGACCTGCCGCATCTCGTCCTCGCTGCGCGCCGGGTTGGTGCGTGAGGAGCCGAGGATGGTGCCGCCGAGGTGGAGGATGCCGGAGACGTCGTCGTGGGTGAGGAGCTGCGAGCTGCCCTCACCGAGGAGGCCGGCCCAGCCCTCGCGGAAGCCGTGCACCTCGTCGCCGCGCATCCAGGCGCGGTGGGCGATGGCGCGGATGGCGGCGTTGAGTCCGGGGCAGTCGCCGCCGCCTGTGAGGACGCCGATGCGCATCGGGGGCACCTCCTTGCGGACTCAGGATAGGGGATGGGGGAGCGGGGAGGTGAGAGGCGGGAAGTGGGAAGCGGGATGAGGAGGGAGGAGGGACGAGGAAGGAGGAAGGGAGGAGATGGTCAGATGATGGCGCCGATGAGGAGGCGGGCGCCGAGGGCCATGAGGGCGACGGCGAGGAGGCGCACGATCGCCGGGCCGTGGAGCTTCTGCGCCAGGCGGGCGCCGACCTGGGCGCCGGGCACGACGCCGGCGGCCAGCAGCAGCGCCCGCACGAGGTTCTGGCCGGCGAGGTCGCCGTTGCCCAGGTGCACGGCGGTGCCGGACGCCGACATGATCGCCAGGACGAAGTGCGATGTCGCGACGGCGACGTGCACCGGAAAGCGCAGCAGCGTGATCATGATCGGCACGTGGATGACGCCGCCGCCGATGCCGAGGAGGCTGGAGACGAAGCCGACGCCGGCGCTGTAGAGGACGCCCTGCCAGAGGTTGTACGAGTAGCGGAAGGTCTCGCCCGGCGTGTGGCCCTGCATCGTGCGGGTCACCACGCCGCGGCCGCGCAGCGGCGTGCGGATGGTGGCGGTGCCGCCGGCCGCCCACAGCGTGTAGGCGGCGAGGGCGAGCAGCAGCGCGCCGAACATCGCATCGAACAGCGTGCGGGGGACGGCGCTGACGAGGAACGCGCCGCCGATCGAGCCGGGCAGCGCGGCGGCGGCGAAGATCAGCCCGGTGAAGTAGTCGATGCGGCGGAGGCGGGCGTAGGCGGCCGACCCGGAGAGGGCGTTGAAGAAGACGACGGCGAGTGAGATCGACGTGATCTGCGCCGGGTGCTCGTGGGGGTAGAGGAGGAGGAGGACGGGGACGAGGACGAAGCCGCCGCCGGCGCCGACGAGGGTGCCGTAGGCGCCGACGGCGAACCCCAGCGCGATCAGCAGCAGTTCAGGCCAGGACACGCGCGCGCACCATGAGGGGATGGTACGCGGGGGTGCGGTGTGGGGTAAGCGGAGAGGTCTTCGTGTCGACTGTGGTGCCCGATGCTCGGGCGCTGCGTATCCTTGCGGGCATGAGCAGCGTGGAATGGCCGGCGATCCGCGCGCGGTTTCCGGTGGCGGAGCGGTGTGTGTACCTGAACACGGGGTGGTCCGGGCCTTCGGCGCGGGCGACGGTGGAGGCGATGCGCGCGCGGCTGGAGCGCGAGGCGTACGACGGGCCCGCGGCGCTCGACGTGCGGCACGAGAAGGCGCTGCTCGTGCGCGAGGCGCGCGCGGCGGTCGCGTCGGTGATCCACGCCGACATCGACGAAGTGGCGCTCGGCTACACGACAACGGAGGGCATCAACACGGTGCTGCGCGGCCTCGGCCTGGGCGCCGGCGACGAGGTGCTGACGTGCAACCTGGAACACAACGCCGTGATGGTGCCCGCGTACATGGCGCGCCTTCGCGACGGCGCCGGCCTGAACATCGTGCGGCTGCCTTCGGACGAGGAGACGGCGGCGACGATCGTCGACGCGTTCGAGGCGGCGATGACGCCGCGCACGCGGTTGCTGCTGCTCAGCCACGTCTCGTACAACCGCGGCACGCGCCTGCCGATGCGGGAGCTCTGCGCGATGGCGCACGCGCGCGGCGCGCTGGTGTGCGTCGACGCGGCGCAGAGCGCCGGGCACGTGCCGGTGGACGTGCGCGAGATGGACTGCGACTTCCTGGCGCTGCCCGGGCACAAGTGGCTGCTCGCGCCGGACGGCGCCGCGGCGCTCTACGTGCGGCGCGACCTGATCGAGCGGTTGGAGCCGCTCGCGGTGGTGCACGGCGCGAACCGCCACTACGACTACGAGGGCAACTTCGAGCCGGCGCTCGACACGGTCCACAAGTTCGAGCTGACGACGCATAGCGGGCCGGTGCTGGCGGGGCTGGTGGCATCGGTCGCGATGCTGCGCGAGATCGGCGAGCAGGCGATCGAGGGGCGCTGCATCGAGCTGGCGGACCGCTTCGTCGCGGGCGCGCAGACGATCGACGGCGTGCGCATCACCACGCCGCTCGACGCGTCGGTGCGGAGCGGCATCGTCACGTTCACGGTGCGCGAATACGGCCCCGGCGCGACGACGGACGCGCTGTGGCGGCTGGATCGCATCGTCGCGCGCGTCTGCAACGACCGGCGGGTACGGGTCTGCTTCCACGTCTTCAACGACGAGTCGGACGTCGACCGCACGCTCGCGGCGATCGCGCGCGTCGCGTCGGGCGGGCTGGCGGCGGGGACGCTGGACGAAGTGGGTTACCGGGAGGCGGTGCTGGATGGGGAGGATTGAGGGTTGGATGTTGGATGTTGGGGGTTGGAGGGCGGAGGGCAGAGCCTTCAGGCCCCGTATCGCCTTCGCAGATGCCTGGCGGACGCCGCGAGTGAAAGTGCGGCCAACGTTGCTCCGGCCACGAGCGCCGTCGAGCCGCTGCCTCGATGTTTGGATCCCGTTCGGGGCTCGGCGAACGAGCCGACGCCACCGACGATGACCGGCGGAACCGGCGTGTTCGTAGCGGTCGGCGTCCTGGTAGCGGTCGGCGTGCTGGTCGGCGTTGACGTGCTCGTGGCGGTGGGAGTGGCCGTCGCCGGTAGCTGGACAACGGTCGCTCCAGGACAGTAGACGAAGGGCGGCGGGCCGCAACTCCAGTTCTCGCCGGGCGGCGAGTTGAAGTTCGTGAAGCCAACATCAAATGCGAACCCTTCGGTCCCGCTGCCGGTCGCCTGCATCGTAAGCATCGCCAGGAGTCCTGGCTGGGCGGTCAGCGTCGTGGGTGAAGGGCTGACAAGACGATTGTCGCACTCGATGAACGCATCCGTACCGGGGAGTATGGGATAGTCCCCCTTGGGATAATAAGGTCCGATGCTCGGGCACGACCAGGCGTTCCCAAACCCGTAGGGTGGCGGATCGTTGTTGAAGTCAGGATTGTCGTCGAGCGCATCAGGCGGCAGGTCCGGGACTTCGATGGCGGCGGCGACGCCGCCGGTCCAGCGGACGTCGACTTGAATCGCATCGGGCGTCCCTCTGCTGTTGACCAGACAGATCGCCACCTGGTAGGTCCCCGAGCTGGGGCCATCGAGTCGCGTCGTGTCGATGGGCTGGCACGGACGAGAACCGTTCGTGGGGTCGGCGTCGATGGCGAGATGCGGGACACCCAGCACGTCCGGTGTCGCCGTCGGCGTCTCGGTCGGGCACACACCCGGGCAAGGCGTCGCCGTGTTGGTCGGAGTGGCCGATGCTGTCGGCGTCCATGTTGGCGTCGGCGTCTCCGTGTGTGCCAACGTGTGATCCTGGATTACGGATGCGCCGAGGCACAAGACTGGAGCGCCACACGTGAATACTGGATCGTTGGTCAGGCGGTATCCGATGCCCGCGTAGTTGTCGAAGGTAAAGGTCTCCGTACCGGCGGCGTTGCCTTTCATCGTGATGAGCGCGAGGAGGCCGGGGTCTGCGGTCAGCGTATTGATGTGAGTAGGGCTGCGACTCTCGCATTGTATATGTGCGGCGGTATCAGAGCCGGAGTCGTCACCCACTGGTGACGGGTTGACGCCGTTGCAACGCCACACGGTCCCGAATCCGAACGGGGGCGCGGAGTCGTTGAAGTCCGGGTTGTCCGAGCGTCCGGCGTCGGAGTCCGGAATCTCAATCGCCGTCGCGACGCCACCCGTCCATATGACGCGCGCCTCGAACACCTCGGGCGTACTGGCGACGCCCGTAATGCAAATCGCGACCTGGTACGTGCCGTTCGTCGGCGCACCCGTGCGCGTGGCATCGATCGGACTGCAAGGGCGTGTGCCGTTCGTCGGGTCGGCATCGATGGCCATGTAGGGGCCTGCCGCCCCGGCGACGGGCGCACGGTCCGGGGAAACCAACGAGAGTTCAAGCGCTGACGGTAGCGAGACGGCGATCAGGAGGACGAGCAGGGACGCGGCATCGGTGCTCTCCATGGTGCGCGTCTTCGGTTCGGTCGTGCGGGGTAGCGCAAATGCTACTCCTGGGGACGCACGATTACAACCCTTTGTACTGGCCCCTTGCTCTGAGGCGGAGTGTCCAGACGGTGCGGAGGTTGCAGGGCGGAGGGGCGGAGTCGGGCGCGGGTGGCGCCTGACGGCTGAGGGCTGGCCGCTGACAGCTATTCGCTAACCGCTGAGCAGCGGGTCGTGGGTGATGATGGCGGACATGGGGAAGTCGATGAGCTTCTTCGTGTCGGCGTCGCAGAAGTAGTGGGGGTGGGTGTCGGGCGTGCCGCCGAGGATGTGCAGCGAGACGCCGGTCTCGTCGCCGGCGGCGCGCACGCGGTGGAAGCCCTCGAGCGGGGGGCGCAGGTAGGTGATCGTGCCGGGCGGCGAGTAGATCTTGTCGACCTGCTTCAGCGCGCAGCCCTGGCCGACCGCGACGTGACCCGGCGATTCGTCGCGGGCGTACTTCGTCTCCTCGTCGGTGCCGGCGAGGATGCCGATGACGCCCCAGGCGCCGTGGTAGTGCACGCCGCTGCTGGTGCCGGACGGGAAGACGACGGAGATGATGAAGTACTCGCCCCGGGGGTCGGTGTAGAGCAGGTGACCGCAGGCGCGGCCCTCGCAGGGCTGCGTGTACTTCTCGGGCAGCGGCGAGGGCTGCTCCATCCAGCGCTTCAGGTGCGGCGTGATCTGCTCGCAGCGGCGGCCGTCGTCCGGCTCGGCGTGCACGATGCGCGTGACGTCGTCGACGAGGGCTTTCAGGTCATACGCCATGATCAGACCTGTCCATCATCGAGGCGTGGCTACTACAACCTGCAACCTGCCGCCTACCGGTTCGCCCAGGCGATGCGCTCGTCGATGTGGCGGCGCATGCCGTGCTCGACGGGCTTGAACCCGCTGGACTGCCAGAACTTCGCGCCGGAGAGGTTGGCGGACGCGAAGTGCAGCGCCACGTGCTCGTAGCCCTGCTCGCGCGCCCACTCGACGCCCTTCGCCAGGATCGCTGTGCCGACGCCGCCGGCGCGGGCGTCCTGCGTGACGATGCCCTGGAAGAGGTAGACGGTCTTGTCCGGCACCGTCAGCGGCGAGAGGAAGAACGGCGCCATAAAGGTGTTCATGCCGACGGGGCGGCCGTTCTCGTAGCCGACCCAGTGGGCGTTGGCGGCCGGGTCGGTGAGCAGGTTACGGCTGAAGTCGTGGCTGGCCTCGTCGGACTCGCGGATGAACGGGTTGAAGATCGGCGAGCGAGCGTGGTGGAGCGTCAGTTCGTCGTTCAGCGCGAAGATGACGTCCGAGTCCTCGGCGGCAGCCTGGTGCAGCTCGACGCCGCTCGCGGCAGGGCGCGCCGTCGGCGAGACATCGCGGACGGCGCAGGTCATCGCGCGGCCGAAGCCGAGCGACGCCCACGCCTCGCGCGACTCCAGGTCGAGGGCGGGGGTGTTGACGGAGAAGTCGAAATAGCCGGAGGCGACGTAGTGCTCGGCGAGCGGCTGGAACATCGCCCGATACAGGTCGTACTCCATGCCGGCGCTCGCGGCGTAGGCGGCGTACCCCAACGACACGCCCCGCGCCGGAAAGAAGCTCGCGAGGAAGTGCGTGGGCGCGATGAGCTGCGTCGTCATGATCTCGAAGCCGGCGAACTCTCCGTTCGCTTCGGCGACCACGCCCTTCCAGCCGGGCGAGGTGAAGGCCTGCTCGATCTGTTCGCGGCACGGCTGCGGGTTCTCGAACGCGGCGGGGAGCAGCGGCTCGCGCGCGCGGTCGCGCCGCTGGCGGTCGGCGAGAAGCGCGGCGGCGGCGTCGAGGTGCCGGTCGCGGTCGAAGGGGCGGATGGCGATCGTCATCGTGCGGCGATCATAGCAGGTGGGGTGGCAGCGATCAGCCATGGTCTCAGGCCCGGGCCGCACGCCGGCCCGCTATGGGGCAGAGGCGCGATTCGGGCATGTGAGCCAGCCAACGCGCCGGCCCGGACGCTTGACGGGGGTGGGGCGCGGTGAGATGATCGGCGATGTGCCCGGCCGGACGGCCGGTGCGCTGGTGGGTCCACAGAAGACACGCTGCATGGCTCATGGAGCCGGAAAGGACTGGAAGACATGTCCGCAAAGGACGTCGCGCGTGCGAGCATCGAGGCCTGGAACAAGCGGGACTTCTCGCGGATGCGGGAGCTGATGCACGCGGACTACAGCTACACGGGCGGCGACGGCAAGGAGCTCAAGGGGGCGGACGCCGGGATGGAGGTCGCCCAGGGATACGCCACGGCGTTCCCGGACGGGCGGATCGAAGTCACGAGCATCAAGGAGGCCGGCGACACGGCCATCGTCGAGTTCGTAGCGCGCGGGACGCACAAGGGCGACCTGATGGGCATCGCGCCCACCGGCAAGTCGATCGACATCCGCGTCTGCAACGTGATGGACATCCGCGACGGCAAGATTCACAAAGAGCGAGAGTACTTCGACGCGCTGACGATGATGGCGCAGCTCGGGGTGGTCAAAGATCCCACGGCTGCGCACGTCTAACCACGCACCCGCCAGCGATCACATCCGAAGGGGAGTGCACCGGCACTTCCCTTTTCGTTCGCCGATCGACGTAACGGGCGGTGACTTGCCGGGTGGCGAGATCTGCGGCGCGCCGGTTGCCCGTCTCGGAGAGAAGCCCTAGCATGGCCCATGCGCGCGTCAATCCTCATGCTCGTAGCGTTCAGCGTTGTGCCACTGGCGGGCTGCGGCGGTGACAGCAGCAAGTCCGCCGCCACGCCGGCGAGCACGGCCGCATCCGCGTCGCCCATCGCAGCGAGCGCCAGCCTGACGCCGACCGCCGACGAGATCGCGTGGATGCGCCAGATCTGCGGCCTCGAAACCACGCTGGCGGACAAGGACGGCAAGATACCGCTCGCCAACCAGAACCCCGGATCGCTCACGTTCGCCGATCGGCGCACGCGGGCGGAGACGATCTGGCCGGCGAAGCTGGCGCTGGAGGAGGAGTACGTGGCCAACGCCGGCAGGATCATCCCGCCGGCGCGCGCCGCGAAGCTCCACCAGACATTCACCGGCATTCACGCCGCGAGCGCCGCGGAAATGCGGCGCTCCATCGCGGAGATCGACCAGATCTTCAGGAGCACCGAGGCGCTCGACGCGAACAACGCCCGGCTGAGCACGAGCTTCGTCGCCACCGTCGCGGCGAACGACGCGGAGTTCAACGCTGTCCCGGCGCTGCGCGCGCTATACCTCGCGCTTCCAGAATGCAAGGTCACGCAGGGCACGCCCACGCCGTGAGCCTGTCGTGCGCCGGGTGCGCCCTGCATCGTGCGCGCGTACCATCGCGGCGAAGTCTGAGCGGAGGAGGCCGCGATGCACGATGAACTGGCCTACATGCCGGCGGTCGAGATGGTCGCCGAGATCCGCGCGAGGCGGCTCTCGCCCGTCGAGCTGACGCGGGCGCTGCTCGAGCGCATCGATGCGGTCAATCCGGCGATCAACGCGTACGTGCTCGTCACGGCGGAGCGGGCGATGGCAGCGGCGGAGGAAGCCGAGGCGGCGGCAGCCCGTGGCGACGATCTGCGGGCGCTGCACGGCGTACCGATCTCGATCAAGGACCTGTTCGATGTCGAAGGCCTGCCGACAACGAAGGGGTCGCTGCTGTACAGGGACCGCATCGCCGCGGGCTACGAGTACTGCGCGAAGCGGCTGCTCGACGCCGGCGGCATCATGCTGGGCAAGACGAACACGCCGGAGTTCGGCTTTATCCCGACGACCGAGAACGAGCTGTTCGGCGCGACGACGAACCCGTGGGACACGGCGCGCACGTCAGGAGGGTCGAGCGGCGGGGCGGCGTCGTCGGTGGCGGCGGGGATCGGGCCCATCGCGCTGAGCAGCGACGGCGGCGGGTCGATCCGCATCCCGGCGTCGTTCTGCGGCGTCTTCGGCATCAAGCCGACGTATGGGCGGGTGCCGCGCAACCCCGGCGGCTGGTCGACGTTCACGCATCGCGGCCCGACGACGCGCACGGTGGGCGACGCGGCGCTGGCGATGGACGTGATGTGCGGCTACGAGCCGGCGGACCCGTACTCGGTGCGCGACTACCCCGGCTCGTTCCTGGACGAGGTGGACCTCGGGATCGACGGGCTGCGCGTGGGCTGGTCGCCCGACCTGGGGTACGCGCTCGTCGAGCCGGAGGTGCGGGCGATCTGCGAGGCGGCGGCGAAGCGCTTCGCCGATCTCGGCTGCGGCGTCGAGGAGGCCACGCCCGGCTTCGCCAACCCGAACGCCGACCTGACGTTCTTCACGCTGGCGGCGACGAGCGACGCCGTGTGGCTCGGCGAGCTGAGCGAGGCGGAGCTGGCGCTCGTCGGCGCGCCGGCGAAGCAGTTCCTGGAGTTCGGGCGCCAGACGGCGGGCGTGCAGTACGTGCAGGCGAACGCGCGCCGGATGCAGCTGTGGGAGACGATGCAGCGCTACCACGAAACGTACGACCTGCTACTGACGCCGACGCTGTCGGTGACGGCGTTCCCGGTCGGGGAGCCGCCGAAAGGCGTCGGCGACGCCGACTTCCCGCCGTTCGGCTGGTCGCCGTTCACGGCGCCGTTCAACCTCACCGGCCAGCCGGCGGCCTCCGTGCCGTGCGGCTTCGATGCGAAGGGGCTGCCCGTCGGGCTGCACATCGTCGGGCGGGCGTACGAGGACTCGCTGGTGTTGCGCGCGGCGCGCGCGTTCGAGCAGCTGCAGCCGTGGGCGCAGCACCGCCCGCCGCTGGCGGCGGGCGCCGTCGCGACGTGATCCCGCGGCTCGACCAGGCGGCGCGCCTGCCGCAGGCGTTTCCGGAGTTGCGCGCCGACGGACTGGTGCTGCGCGAGATCAGGGCGGACGACGCGCCCGACTGGCACCGCTACGTCTCGGACGAAGAGGGGATCCACTGGACGAGCAGCCCGCTGATGTCGCTCGAGGAGATCGGGGCGATGATCGCCTTCATGACGGAGCGCTTGGCGGACCGCACGGGCATCCGCTGGGCGGTGACCGACGCGCCCGGCGGGAAGATGTTCGGCGACTGCGGCTACAACAGCTTCCACGCGCGCGACGGGCGCGGCGAGATCGGCTACCAGCTCGCGCGTGAGCGCTGGGGCCGCGGCGAGATGACGCGCGCCGTGGCGGCGATCATCGAGTACGGCTTCGGGGAGCTGGAGCTGAACAAGGTGGAGGCGACGGTCTCCGTGGGGAACGAGCGGTCGGCGGGGCTGCTCCGCAAGCTCGGGTTCCAGGTCGAGGGGACGCTCCGCGAGTATCGCAACCGGCGCGGCCAGCTTGGCGATTCGTGGTACTTCGGGCTGCTGCGGCGCGAGTGGTACGGCGGCGCGTGGCAGTGATATGATCCGCCCACATCACCGGGACGGCGGCGGCCCGGGGCTCAAGGAGTTGGTGCGATGACAACGACGGCAACCGGCTACGAGCAGATCCTCTTCGAGCAGCGGGACCGGGTGGGGCTGATCACGCTCAACCGGCCGGAGCGCCTCAACGCATGGACCTACAAGATGGGTGGCGAGATCGCCGATGCGATCCAGCGTTGCAACGATGATGGCGGCGTCGGCGCGATCGTGATCACCGGCGCGGGGCGCGGCTTCTGCTCCGGAGCGGACATGGGCGGCTTCAACAACGCCATCGACGCGCGCGCGAAGGCCGGCTCGGAGGAAGAGAAGCGGCGGGTCAGCGGGCCCTCCGAGCAGGAGCGTCCGCAGCGGCCGCGGAACTTCTACCAGGAATCGAAGCCGATCATCTGCGCGATCAACGGGCCGGCGATCGGCGTCGGGCTGACGATGACGCTGTCGATGGACCTGCGCATCGCGTCGGACCAGGCGCGGTTCTCGTTACGGTTCGTGAAGATGGGGCTGACGCCGGAGGCGAACAGCACGAACTACCTGCCGCAGATCGTCGGCATCGCGAACGCGCTGGAACTGTCGCTGACGGGGCGGATCATCGACGCGCAGGAGGCGCTGCGCTACGGGCTGGTGAGCCGCGTCGTTTCGCACGACGGGCTGATGGCGGAGACGATGGCGCTGGCCGGCGAGATCGCGCGGAACCCGACGGACGCCGTGCGCGCGGCGAAGCAGCTGCTGCACCGCAACATGGTGGAGCAGGACAACGAGACCGTGGTGCGCCGCGAGGGTGCGGCGATCTACGCACAGTACGAGAGCCCCAACCACAAGGAAGCCGTGCGGGCGTTCATCGAGAAGCGCGAGCCGCGGTTCAACCAGTAGCGGTCGGCGGTTAGGCCCGGTCGTTTTCCGCGGCAAATCGCTGCCGCCGCGCTTGACGGCGGGGTTGGCTTCCTCTAATGTCGGGCGCACGGCGGGGCGGCCGGGGCGCCGCTTCGCGCGCATGGGTCCGTGCAGCGAAGGAGCATTCGCGTGAAGAAGACACTTGTCCTGTTACCCGTCATCGCGCTCATCGTGGCGGCCGGGCTGGCGTTCGGCAACGGCGCATCGAGCGCGCGGCCGGCGGAGTCGGCGACGATCAACCCCGTCGTGCTCGTGCACGGGTGGAACAGCTCGTCGTCCGCGATGGCGACGCTGAAGTCGCGCTTCGAGACGCAGGGGAGGCAGGCGTTCAGCATCGACCTGCCCGGCCAGAACAACGTGACGAACGCGCAGGCGCTCGCCACATTCGTCAACAACGTGAAGGCGCAGACGGGCGCGGTGAAGGTCGACCTGGTGAGCCACAGCATGGGCGGGCTCTCGACGCGCTACTACATCAAGAGCCTGGGCGGCGGCGCAAACGTCAGCGAGTACGTGTCGCTGGGGAGCCCCCACTACGGCCTGCTCCTGGCGTGCTTCCTGACGACGAGCGCCGGCGGCCAGATGTGCCCGTTCAGCTCGTTTCTCAGCAGCCTGAACTCGGGCGACGACACGCCGGGGACGCTGCTGTACACGACGATCTACAGCACGAGCGACGAGCTGGTGCCCAACTCATCGTCGCGGCTCGACGGCGGCGCCTGCTACAAGCAGGTGAGCGGCCTCAGCCACAGCGCGCTGCACGAGGACGCGGCGGTGTTCACGTACGTGCTGGCCGCCGTCGACGGCGCCTGTACGGGCGTGTTCAAGTAGTGGGAACTGTCCGTGGATCGCTGCGCGTCAGGCGCCGAATAACGTCGAGCCGACCCAGCCGCCGTCGGCCGCGCCGGGCGGGCAGGCGAACACCGCGCTGCCGGTGTGGCTGATGTAGTGGTTCAGCGCGTCGTGCGCGGCGAGCCGCTCCTGGACCGGGATGAAGCCGAAGCGCGGATCGCGCTGGTAGCAGAGGAACATCAACCCGGCGTCGAGCCGGCCCAGGGCGTCGACGCCGTCCGCGAACGAGTAGCTGCGGCGCAGGATGCGCGCGCCGGCGTTCGCCGACATGCCGGCGAGCCGGATGTGGGCGTCGGACGGGATCACGGGCGCGCCGTCGGTGACGGCATCGAGGTCGGGTGCGTCGTGCTCCGCCGCGCCGGTGAGGGGCGCGCCGCTCGCCTTGCGGCGGCCGATGCGCGCCTCCTGGTCGGCGAGCGGGTCGCGGTCCCACTGCTCGATGCGCAGGCGGATGCGGCGCGCGACCAGGTAGCTGCCGCCACGCATCCACGCGGGGCTCTCATCGCCGGCCCAGACGGCGTCGCGCATCGCGGCCGGGTCGGTGGCGTCGATGTTGTTGGTGCCGTCCTTGAACCCGAGCAGGTTCCGCGGCGTCAGGGGCTCGTCGCCGGCGCGTGCCGCGAGGAATCCGGCCTGCGACCAGCGGAGCATCGCCGTGGTGCCGGCGCTACGGGCGAGGTTGCGGACCCCGTGAAACGCGACCTGGGGGTCGTCGGCGCAGGCCTGCACGCAGAGGTCGCCGCCGCCGCGCGCGGGCTCGAGATCGTCCGTGGCGAAGGGCGGGAGGTCGACGAGCGGCGCCGGCCGTGCCGCGGTGAGGCCGTAGCGGTCGGCGCCGTCGCGGGCGAAGAGGCCGGCGCCGAAGCCGAACGTCAGTGTGAGGCGCGCGGGTGGCAGGCCGAGCGCCTCGCCGGAGTCGGCGGGGGCGACGGCGGGGTCGAGCGGGTCCGCCGCGCCGTCGCCGGCGCACATGCGGGCGGCGGCAAGCGACCAGGCGCGGAGCAGGGCGATGACGTCTTCGCGGCGGGCGGTCGTCAAGTCGAAGGCGGCGAGCTGGAGGTGCGCTTGCGGCGGCGTCGCGATGCCGGCCTGGTGTTCGCCGTGGAAGGGGACCGTGGCGGCGCCGGCGGTGGCGGGCGGCGTGGACGACCCGCGCGTGCGGGCGAGGGCGAGGCCGCCGATGCCGGCGGCGATGCCGGCGGCCGGCGCGCCGGCGAGGAGCGCGCGCCTGCTGATGCGGCCTCGCCGTGGTGCCCGATCGTCGTCCATGCGCAGCGTCCTTGTTGCTGGCGTTGGTATCGGGGGTGGGGCTCGAACCCACATGGTCTTGGGACCGGCGGATTCCAGACCTGAACGTACTCCGTGGCGGCGGCCAGTAGCGGGCCGCGGGCGAACGCGTTTCGTACCGGCAACTATCTCGCCAGCAACAAAGGCTACCAGAGCCAGACCGGCAAACATAAAGACGCGAGCGCGATCAGCCATCAGTGTAGCCATGCGCCGCCTGCGTTCGGCGCACGCGCGAAGCAAAACAGCAGCATCACCAAGCCTACCCGTGCTCGTTGACCATCCTGGCGGTTAGCAGCAGCGTGGCACGAGGGACTTGTACGATCCGCTCCCTACTACTACGACAGTCGTCACAACACCGTTGACCTTTGAGGCGACGATGACATGCGAGACCGTGGCCCCTTCGTCCTGGAAAACATAGACCGTGTTCACTGAGTCAGGCGTGCCTGCATCGAGCTCGAACGCTGGAGCTGCTCCCGGGAACAGTTGTTTCAGCTGTGCCTCGGTCTGGAGGCGGGTTGGGGGGAGCTCGGCCATCGGCTCAACGAACTCCAGCAGCGATCCAGCGCCACCCGGCGCCTCGACAACGATGACCTGGTTCACGCAGCCGTCGTTGTGCCTACATAGGCCTGCCCTCCCAGCGCGATCGCCTGAGCCACCCAAGTCCGAAACGGAGTCGCGGGTACCTCCCTCACGAACACAGGAAGATCCCTGCCCTTCATCGCGGTGACCGCTGCGCGGAGGGTCCCCTCAGCGGCCGACGTTGAGGCCGGGGGTGGCGGGGAACAGCCCTGTGTTGGCTCGGCAATGGGCGGCGGTGGTGGCGGCTGCGTCGGCGCCGGCCTCCGCGTCGGCGGCAGCGCGGCTGAGGTAGGTGGCACCGGCGTGTGCACGACCGATGCGTTCGTGCTGGTCGCCGCTGCCGCCGCGGGTGCAACCGCCGTCGTGGCCTCCGACGTGCTCACAGGCTTGGGTGTTCGTGTGGAACCGGAACACGCGAAGGCATGGAAAGTGATCGTGATGGTGCAACAGACCATGAGGTGGCGCATCGGCTCCTCGTTGATGAGCGCCACTATACCTCGGGGTCGCCCGCGCCTGGCGCAAGGATGGTGTGCGACGCGTCGCCGCTCGCGTCCGGCGTTGCTGACGTGACGGTGCTACCATCAGCGACGGCGTCATGCCGAGACTACACGGGCTACACCCCCTCGCCGCCGTCGCCGCGTTCCTGGCCGTGAGCATGTCGCCACAGTCCAACGTGGCCCGAAACGGGGGCAGGGCGAGATGAGCTCGAGGCGGAGCGGCGATTGCCCCGCGCTGGGCGTTCGGGCGCCCACCACGGTGACGGAGCGCGGGTGCGCTTCGCCTGGAATGGCGCTTGAGCGATTGGTCGCGGATCGGGTGCGCCAGACTTGGCGTTTGCTCTTTGTGGCCTCGCTCGTCGTGGCTGAAAGCCAGTCAGAGCGCCAAGGTGGTCGGCCTCGACGTGAGATCCAGGCGATGGGGATCGATCGGAAACGGCGAGCAGCCGAAGGATCCCGGCCGCCCCTTCACCGCCGCTGCCTGAATCTGAAATGTTGGTACCGGGGGTGGGGTTCGAACCCACATGGTCTTGCGACCGGCGGATTTTAAGTCCGCTGCGTATGCCAGTTCCGCCACCCCGGCACAGATACGAAACGCACTTCTTCGGGCGATCCTGACCGCGATGTGACGCCAGATTCGACGGCAGCCTGACGCAAAAGTGCGGCTCCCCGTTACCGGGACGCCGCCTATTCTATCGTCTCTGAAGACGGCAGCTGGCCGTGGGGTGTGTGTGCGCGGTAAGCAGCCGACCCAGTGGCGCGAGTGAGACACGATAGGGGTGACCGGCCTTTTGACGAAGAGCCGTTGACAAATGCTCACGTCCGCCCCAAGATAGGCGTTGCGAACCCCGCCAGTTCACACACGTGCGGTGCTACGCCCCGCGCAGTTGAGCGCCGCCGCACGCGTGTGCAGGGGGTAGCGACATGCGCCGGAATACGTTCAGCAGACTCCCCGCCGGCTTGGCGGTCGCCGCGGTGGCCGCACTCCTCGCTCTGACCAATACGCAGACTGCGGCGAGCGCGCCGGCGAACCAGGCGCCACCGAACACGCCGACTGCGACGAACACGCCGTCGCCGACGCCTCCTTTGTGCTTCACCGGCGATACCCTCATCTCGACCCCGACGGGGCCGGTGCCAATCGATCAGCTGGCGGCCGGTGACACGGTGCTCTCGTATGACCTCGCGACGGGGTCATTCGTGCCGGGGCGAGTCGCCTCGGTCTTCTCGCGTGAGGTGCGGGGTTATCTGAGCGTGCACCTTGGGGACGGCACCACGATCCGGGTGACGGGAGAGCATCCCTTCTACGACGCCGCCAGCGGCTCGTACCGCGCGATCAAGACGTTTCACCCCGGGGAGAGCGTGAGCCACGTCACGCCGGACGGGTTGGCGCCGTTGCAGATCGTTTCGATCGAGCGGATCGACGAGGCCGTGAGGGTCTACAACCTGCACGTTGACGACGACGATCACAACTACGTCGCCGCCGGCGTCCTCGTCCACAACAAGACGCCGACGATTACGCCGACGTTCACTCCAACTGCGACGAACACGCCGACGCCGACGCTCACGCCGACTGCGACGCCCACCCCGACACCGACGTTTTTCTGCTTCACTGGCGATACCCTCATCTCGACCGCGATGGGGCCGGTGCCGATCGATAAGTTGGCGGCCGGCGACTCCGTGTTGTCGTATGACCTCGCGTCGAGGTCATTCGTGCCGGGGCGGGTCGCGTCTGTCTTCTCGCGCGAGGTGCGAGGTTATCTGAGCGTGCACCTTGGGGACGGCACGACGATTCGGGTGACCGGAGAGCATCCCTTCTACGATGCGGCCAGCGGGTCGTACCGGGCAATCAAGACGTTTCACCCCGGGGAGAGCGTGAGCCGCGTCACTCCGCATGGGCTCGCTCCGTTGCAGATCCTCTCGATCGAGCGGATCGATGAGAGCGTGAGGGTCTACAACCTGCACGTTGACGAGGACGATCACAACTACTTCGCCGCCGGTGTCCTCGTCCACAACAAGACGCCGACGATCACGCCGACGTTTACGCCAACTGCGACGAACACGCCGACGCCGACGTTCACGCCGACTGCGACGACCACGCCGACGACGACGCCGATCCCGCGTGTTGTCGGTGGCACGGGGTCGTTCGCCGCCCCGAACGATCCCGGCCCGGCGGCGGACGCGGGGGGCGGCGACGGCGGATCGCGCGCCCGCGCTGTCATCGGCACAGTCGCCGCGCTCGTGCTCGGTGGCAGCGCCTGGTACGTGCGCAGGCGGATGATGAGATGACGCGGGACGCGCCGGAGCAACCGACCGAGGCCATCGCGGGCCAGCCCGCGTCGGGCAGGGGGTAACGCCCGCGACGGGCGCGGCGCGCACACGCGGGGAACGCCGGAGAACGCCCACGGTGTATGATCGACTCCCTCACTGGAACTGGATGCGGAGGACAGCATGACAGCGGCGACGGCACCGGAGATCGCGATCGAGCAGGACGTGCCGTTCGGCACCGGCGGCGGCGAGACGCTGCGCTGCGACGTCTACCGCGGGCCGAACGCGGCCGGCGCTGCGGCGGTGCTGCTGCTCCGCACCCGGGCTGCGCCACATGTCCCCGGCACGAAGAACGAGCTGGCGATGCTGCTGGCAAGCGACGGCATGGTGTCGATCGTGCCGGAAGTCCGCGTGGGGGCGCGCGTGACGGCGAAGGGCTTCGAGCCGTATGCGCCGGAGGTGTGGCCGGCCGGGATCCACGACGTGAAGGCGGCGGTGCGCTGGACGCGCGCGCACGCCGGCGAGCTGGGGGTCGACGCGAGGGGCATCTTCCTGCTCGGCTACTCGAACGGTGGCATCATGGCGCTCGGCGCGGCCGCCCGGGCCGGCACCCCCGCGCTCGAGGGCGACGGCGGGAACGATGGCGTGAGCAGCGACGTCGCCGGCGTCATCGCGTTCTCAACGCCGACGACACTGTCGACCTGGGGGATCCCGCTGATCGTGGGCAAGGACGCGCCGCAGGCTGTGATCGATGAGGCTTCGGCGACGCGCAACGTGCACCCGGGCTTCCCGCCGACCATGCTGCTGCACGGCACCGACGACCCGATGATCCCGCCCGCGAAGAGCGTAGAGATGCACGAGGCGCTGCGCGCGCACAACGTACCATCGGAGTTGCACCTGTTCGCCGGGCAGGGGCACGACCTGATCGGGCAGCCGGCGTTCCTGCCGCAGCTGGCGGGGCTGATCTCGCTGTTCGTGGAGCGGTATCGCGGCCGCTGACTACTGCTGGTAGCGCTCGACGGTGTGCGCGTCGCGCACGCGCGCGCTCTCGGGGTCCTCGCCGGCGTGGCGGCGGGCGCGCCGTTGCCGCAGCAGGTCCCAGCACTGGTCGAGGCTGACCTGAATCGACTGCAGTCGCCGATGCTTGTCGCTTGTGCCTTCCTGGCCGCCGGTCTCGTCGAGCAGGCGGTGCTCCTCGCCCACAAGTGACTCGATACGCTTGAGGACTTCTTCATCCTGCATGCCGGCACCTCGTTTCGCGCCGGCGTGTCGGGCCGGCCTGGAAGCATCGTACAACGGCGTGGCCCGCACTGCGATACCATGCCTGCGTGGGTGAGCGCGTATTGATCGCCGTGTCGGACCTGATGTTCCAGCCGCGCATCGCGGCGGCCGTCGAGACGCTCGGGTTCGAGGCGGTGGTGGCCGACGACGCGCCAAGCGCGGGCGCGGCGATCGCCGCGAAGGCGCCGGCGCTGGTGATCGTCGATCTCCACGCGGCCGGCATCGATACGGGGGCGCTGATCCGGTCGGCGCGCGCGGCGGGCGCCGGAGTCCTGGCGTTCGGGCGGCACACGGAGCCCGGTACGCTGCGGGCGGCGCGGGATGCGGGGGCGACGCGCGTGGTCGCCCGGTCTCAGCTCGTCGAGGACCTGGCGGGCTGGATCCGCGAGGGCATAGCGGCGGCCGGACTGCCGGCGCCGGCGACGGAGGGCGGCGTAGAGTCGGGAGCGCAGAACCGATAAGCTGAGGGGCGCCTGGCGCAGCCGCTATGACTACGATCCCCGCGACGACATATGAAACCGTGATCGGCCTGGAGGTGCACGTGCAGCTCCAGACCGAACGCAAGATGTTCTGCGGCTGCAGCGCGGCGTACGCCGACGCGCCTCCGAACACGCACGTCTGCCCCGTCTGCATGGCGCTGCCCGGCGTGCTGCCGGTGATCAACCGACGCGCCGTCGAGTACACGGTGATGGCGGCGCTGGCGCTCAACTGCGAGATCCCGCCGTTCTCGAAGTTCGACCGCAAGAACTACCCGTACCCGGACCTGCTGAAGGGGTACCAGATCTCGCAGTTCGACCTGCCGCTCTCGCAGCATGGCTGGCTGGAGATCGAGGTGGAGGGCCACGAGCCGCGACGCATCGGCATTACGCGCTGTCATCTCGAGGAGGACACGGCGCGGCTGACGCACCGGACGGACGCCTCGGGGGAGACCTACTCGCTGATCGACATGAACCGCTCCGGCGTGCCGCTGATGGAGATCGTCGGCGAGCCGGACCTGCGCTCGCCGGAGGAGGCGCGCGCGTACCTGGTGAAGCTGCAGCGGATCATGCGGTACATCGGCGTCAGCAAGGCGAACATGGAGGAAGGCAACTTCCGCTGCGACGCGAACGTGTCGCTGCGGCCGGCGGGCGCAACAGACCTTGGCTCGAAGGTCGAAGTGAAGAACATGAACAGCTTCCGCGCCGTGTACAGCGCGCTGAAGTTCGAGGTGGAGCGCCAGTCGCGCGAGCTGGATGCGGGCGCGCGCATCCCGCAGGAGACGCGCGGCTGGGTGGAGACGGAGTCGCGGACGGTGAGCCAGCGGTCGAAGGAGGAGGCGCACGACTACCGCTACTTCCCGGAGCCGGACCTGCCGCCAGTGACGCTCGACGCAGCGTACGTGGAGGACCTGCGGGCGCGCCTGCCGGAGCTGCCGGACGCGAAGCTGCGGCGCTTCGAGGACGCATACAGCCTGACACCGCACGAGGCGTCGCTGTTGACGGAGACGCGCGCGCGGGCGGATTACTACGAGGCGGTCGTCGCGGGCGCGCCGGACAAGGGCGCGAGCGCGCGGTCGCGCTACGCGAAGCAGGCGGCGAACTGGCTGCTGGGTGACTTCGCGCGGCTGCAGCACGCGGAGGGGGTTGACATCGCGGACGTGAAGGTCCCGCCGGCGGACCTCTATGCTATGATCGCGCTCGTCGAAGAGGGGACGATCACGGGCAAGATCGCGAAGACGGTCTTCGAGGAGATGTTCCACACGGGCAAGCCGGCCGCGACCGTCGTTCGGGAACTCGGGCTCCAGCCGATCAGCGGCGAGGATGAGATCGGCGCCATCGTCGAGCGCGTGCTCGCGGCGAACCCGCGGCCGGTGCAGGACTACCACGCGGGCAAGCAGGAAGCGATCAAGTACCTGGTCGGCCAGGCCATGCGGGAGACGCGCGGGCGCGCGGACCCGGCGGCGCTCACGGGGATCCTGAAGGCGAGATTGGACGCGGGAGCCCAGAATTGATCATAAGGCTACTCGATTGTGCGCGCGCCGTGATAGACTGGCGGACAGCATGCGTACACTGATCAAAGACGCCAGCTTCATCAAGTGGTTCTACTTCGGGATGCACATCAAGCGCTGGCTGCTGCTGCTGCTGGCCGGCGTCGCGATCATGGGGCTGGGGTTCGGGTACTTCCTGCGCGAGGTGTACGTCCAGTACACATTCCCGGCCTTCGTGTACTACATGACCCTGCAGTTCCTGCCCCGCTGGTCTCGCGGCGTGCTGTTCGTCTCAGCGAGCCTGGGGCTCATCTCGTTCGCGGTCTGGAAGCTGAACTCTTCGCTGCTGTCGGCGTTCATCAAGCCGGAGCGGAGCGAGAGCATCGTCGACATCATCTACAACCACCGCTACCTGCGGCGCGGCCCGAAGATCGTCGCGATCGGTGGCGGCACGGGGCTCTCGACGTTGCTGCGCGGACTGAAGGAGTACACCGGCAACATCACGGCCATCGTCTCGATCGCGGATGACGGCGGCAGCTCAGGGCGGCTCCAGCGCGAGCTGGGGGTGCTGCCCCCGGGTGACATCCGCAAGAACATCGCCGCGCTGGCGGACGCGGAGCCGCTGATGTCGCGCCTGTTCGAGTACCGCTTCGCCGAAGGAGAGGGGCTGGAAGGTCACAGTTTCGGCAATCTTTTCATCGTCGCGATGACGGAGGTGGCTGGCAACTTCGAAGAGGCGGTACGCGAGACCAGCCGCGTACTCGCGGTGCGCGGCCAGATCCTGCCGGCGACGCTCTCGGCGCTGACGATCTGCGCGCGCACGGACAGCGGCGAGATCGTCCGCGGCGAGTCGGCGATCACGGAGCGCGGGCACGTGAAGGAGATCTACCTCGACCCGCCGACGATCCAGGCGAACCCTGACGCGATCCGCGCCATCCTGCAGGCGGACCTCATCGTCTGCGGGCCGGGATCGCTGCTGACGAGCGTGCTCCCGAACATGATGGTCGAGGGCATCCGGCGCGCGATGGAGGTCTCGCCGGCGGTGAAGGTGTACGTCTGCAACGTGGCGACGCAGCACGGCGAGACGGACGCGTTCAAGGTGAGCGACCACTACCAGACGCTCAAGGAGCACCTGAAGGCCAACCCGTTCGACTTCGTCCTGGCGAACACCAATACCGACGCGGTGCTGCCGCCGGAGTGGCGCTCGGAGCCCGTGAAGGTGGACAGCGTGGCGCTCGACGGCGCGCGCGTGATCAGAGCCGACGTGGTCGCCGAAGAGCACCGCTATCGGCACGACTCGAAGAAGCTCGCCGACGCGCTGATCCGGCTGTACTACGAGCGCAACCAGATCGCCGAGCCGGAGCCCCTCGCGGCGCCGGCGCCGGTCGCGGAGCCCGAGCCGCAGAAGGCGGGCGTGGGGTAGGGTCCGGTTCTCACCACCGTGGTGCCGCAATCAACGCGCCGTCAGGACGCGCGGCGGCCCTCGCCGGCGGAGGCCCCCGACAACGCGCGCAGCCCGTTCGTCGCCACCTCGATGAGCTGCGGCGGCAGGTCCCACTCGCCGGGCGACCAGCGCTTGAACGCGCGCAACGCCTCGAAGTCGATCGAGTAGCTGTTGCGGCGCCCTTCGCGGCGACGGACGACGATCGCTTCGTCCTCGAGCTGGTTCAGGATGGCGACGACGGCGCGCTCGGTGATGCCGACGCTGGCGGCCAGCTCGCGTACAGTGCTGGCCGGGTCCATGGCGATCGCCAGCAGCAGGAGCGCGTGGTTGGTGAAGAAGCCCCACGTGCCGATGCGCGGCTCGAGCGCGCCCGAGTCGAGCTCGGGCGGCGGGGAACCGTCGACCGCCGCCGGTCCGCGATACTCCGCGATGGCGAGCAGCGTCTGGATCAGACCGTCGACGAACTCGCGCGGGGTCAGCGTGACCGTGCCTTCGCGGCGATAGGCGGCCATGCGCTCGAAATTCACCGAGTACCGGGTGCGGCGCCCATCGCGGCGGCGTTCGACGATCCCCTCGTCGCTGAGCTGGCGCAGGATGGCGAGCGTCGCGCGCTCGGTGACGCCAACGCCGCCGGCGATTTCGCGCACCGTGGCGCCGCGGTGCCGCACCGCGTAGACGAGGACCAGGGCGTGGTTGGTGAGGAATCCCCACGTCTGCGGCATCGGCTTTTCCTTCCTGGAACGGGCATCCGAAAAAAGCGGCGAAAAATGCGGCTCAGGTACTTGACAGGCGGATTTCACGAACTACAATACATGCATATTCAATCATGTCGTCAATATCACGTTACATAGTTCATGTGCTTAATTTCACGAAGAGAGAGACGTGTTATGCCAATCAGATGTTCTACATCATGCAATAGGATTCAGAGATTCGCAAGTCGCTGACGGTCGATTTTTCGTACCGGCAGACGCCGGGGAGCGGAAGGAGAGGGTCCCGGGAAGCGAGTTGAGCTGCGTCTCCGGATGCTTTGAAGCACACTCAAGGCGGGGGATCCGGGGCGTGTCGAGACTCCGAGGGCGGCCTGGCCTGCCGCCCTTCCCTGAACAGAAACACCGGGTGGACCATGGAGTTGGAACGGAGGAAGCCGGACAGGAGGCCGGCTTTTTTCGTGTGTTCCGGGGCACGCGCAAGGGCTACCCCGCGGCAGCAGGGCCGCCCCGGGCGGCGAGCACCGTGTTGTAGAGCAGCATGGCGCGCGTCATCGGGCCGACGCCGCCGGGCACGGGCGTGATGGCTGCGGCTTTCTCCGCAACCGCGTCGAAGTCGACATCGCCGACGAGGCGCTGGCCGCGTTTCTTCGTCGCGTCCGGGATCGCGTTCACGCCGACGTCGATGACGACGGCGCCGTCGCGCACCATGTCTGCCGTGATCATGCGCGGCTGCCCCATGACGGGGATGAGGATGTCGGCCTGGCGGCTGAAACGGGCGATATCGGGCGTGGCGGTGTGGCAGACGGTGACAGTCGCGTTGCCGCCGGACCGCTTCTGTATCAGCAGCCCCGCGAGCGGCTTCCCGACGAGGTTCGAGCGGCCGCAGATCACCACGTGCTTGCCGGCGGGGTCGTGGCCGCTGCGCATGAGCAGCTGGACGACGCCGTGGGGGGTGCATGAGAGGAACGCCGGCTCGCCGCGAAACAGGCGGCCGACGTTCACGGGGTTGAGCCCGTCGACGTCCTTCTCGACGGCGACGGCGGCCGTTGCCGCGGACTCATCGATCTGCGGGGGCAGTGGAAGCTGGACGATGATGCCGTGCCAGCGCGCGTCGGCATTCAGGTCGGCGACGGTGCCGAGGAGGGCGTCCTGCGACAGATCGGCGGGCAGGCGCAAGGTCTCGGAGCGCATGCCGACGGCCACGGCGTCGCGCGCTTTGCCGCGCACGTACGAGACCGATGACGGATTGTCGCCGACGAGGACGACGGCGAGCCCGGGCTCGACGCCCGCTGCGCGCAGTCCGTCGACGCCGGCGCGTACCTCGTCGAGCACCTGCGCCGCGATCGCGCTGCCGTCGATGATCGTGGCGGGCATGCGTCCCCCTCCAGTCGCTCGTGCGGGACGCCGCCCGGGGCGCGCCCGGGCCATTCTAGCGTCGATTCCTCCGAAGCGCGGGCCGCGCGTACAATCGGGCGATGGAGATGGCCGTCGGCATCGACGTGATCGTAATCAGCCGCGTGGGGAAGGTGCTCGACCGGCACGGCGAGCGCTTCCTCCGGCGGGTGTACACCGCGGAGGAAGCGGCGTTCTGCCGCGGCCGCGTCGCCGAGCTGGCCGCGCGTTTCGCCGCGAAGGAGGCCGTCATGAAGGCGCTCGGCACGGGCGCGCGCGGGCTCGCATGGCGGGAGATCGAGATCCTGCCGAACCGGCGCGGCAAGCCGCTGGTGTACCTGCACGGGCTCGCGAAGCAGCGCGGAGAGACGATTGGGCTGCACGGCATTGATGTCAGCCTGACGCACGAGGGCGACTTGGCGATCGCCGCCGTCGTGGGCATGGCCGAAGACGCGCCGGTGGACCGCGAGCAGCATCGCGCGAGGCTGGTCGAGTGGTTGCGGGAGCAGGGGCGGCTATGAAACTCGTCACGGCGGCGCAGATGCGCGAGCTGGAGCAGCGCGCCGTGGAAGCCGGCGCCACCCTGCACGAGCTGATGGAGGCGGCGGGCCTGGCGGTCGCGCAGGAGGCGTGGCTGACGCTCGGCGTGGTCGCCGGGCGGCGCGTGCTGGTGCTGTGCGGGCCCGGCAACAACGGTGGCGACGGGCTCGTCGCGGCGCGCCATCTGGCGGAGTGGGAGGGCGATGTCGTTGTCTACCTGCTCGCGCCGCGCGACGACGCCGAAGGCAACCTTGCCAAGGTGCGCGAGCTCGGCGTGCCGGTGTTCGTCGCGAGCGAGGACGACGGCTACGCATCGCTGCAGAGCGCGCTCGACGGCGCCGAGCTGGTGATCGACGCGCTGCTCGGCACCGGCCGCAGCCGCCCGGTCGAGGGAGCGCTGGCGGAGATTCTGCGGCGTCTGCACGATGCCGCAGGCCGCGCGCGCCCGCCGCAGATCATCGCCGTCGACCTGCCGACGGGCGTCGACGCCGACTCCGGGCGCGCCGACGCGCTGGCCGTGCGCGCCGACATGACCGTCACGTTCGGGCTGGCGAAGGTCGGGCTGTACACGCTGCCGGGATCGGAGTACGCCGGGCGCGTGCAGGTCGTCGACATAGGCCTGCCGAAGGACGCCGAGGCGGCAGTGCCGGTCGAGCTGCTGTCGACGGCGTGGGTGCGGCAGCGGCTGCCGGCGCGGCCGAAGTCGGCGAACAAGGGCACGTTCGGCAGGGTGCTGGTGGTGGCGGGGTCAAACCAGTACGCCGGCGCGCCGCGGCTGGCGGCGGAGGCGTGCTATCGCGTGGGGGCGGGGCTGGTGGAGATCGCCTGCTCGCCAGCGCTGCGGGCGACGATCGCGCCGGCGTTTCCGGAGGTGATCTACCGGATGCTTGGCGATGCGCCGGCGCTGGCGCTGACGGACGCCGCCGTGATCGGCGACGGACTGGCGTCCGGGCGAGACGCGCTGCTCATCGGGCCGGGACTGAGCCAACAGCCGGGGGTGGGCGAGGCGGTGCGGGCGATCCTGGAGGCGGCCCCGGCCGGCACGCGAGGCTGCGTGGTAGACGCGGACGCGCTGAACGCGCTGGGGGCGTCGCCGCGGTGGCACGAGCGCGTAGCGGCGCGTTGCGTGCTGACGCCGCACCCGGGCGAGATGGCGCGGCTGTTGGGATCGAGCGTCGACGAGGTGCAAGCAGACCGGCTCAACATCGCCTCGCACGCCGCGGCCGCGTGGAATCAGGTCGTCGTGCTGAAGGGCGCGCACACCGTCGTCGCGTCGCCGGACGGGCGCGCGGCGATCAGCCCGTACGCGAACCCGCTGCTCGCCACCGCGGGCACGGGCGACGTGCTCGCGGGCGCGATCGCGGGGCTGCTCGCGCAGGGCATGGCGCCGTTCGAGGCGGCGGCGTGCGGCGTGTACCTCCATGGCCTCGCGGCCGAAGAGCTGGCCGACGAGCTGGGCGACCGCGGACTGCTCGCCAGCGACCTGCTGCCGGCGCTGCCGCGCGCCGTGCGTCTCGTGCTGCACGGCCGCAAGCAGCCCCCGATGCGCCCCGGCGACTTCGGCGGCCTGGCGTCGCTGCTGAACGCGCGGCCGGACGTTGCGTCGCCCGCCGACAGTGATTAGCGACGCTTCAGAACCGAGAACCGAGAACCGAGAACCGAGAAGCGCTACCGGCGCGCGGCGGCGTTCGGGTCGCCCGACGTCACGGGCAGCGTGATCGGCGGGTCGACGACGCGTCGCGTGTCGTTGAGCGAGATCCCCATGGCGATGCCGGTGGCGGTGTCGTCGCGGACGAGGTCGTAGACGGCGCCGGCGATCTCCTCGGGCGGGAGCATCGGCATCGTGCTCAGGCGGCGCTCCGCCTCCGCGCGCTCGGCGCCGCTGAGGCGGTCGATGCCGGAGGTGACGAGCGGTGTCCTGACGACGGCGGGGCAGACGCAGTTGACGCGGATGTTCGCCTCCGGCAGCAGGTTGACGAGCGCGCGCGTGAGGCCGACGACGCCGTGCTTGGCGGCGGAGTACACGGGGTCGGCCTGGAAGCCGAAGAGGCCGGCGAGCGAGGCGGTGTGGATGATCACGCCGCCGCCGCGCGCGCGGAGCAGCGGAATGGCCTTGCGCGTCGCCTCGATGACGGCGTTGAGGTCGACCTCGATCGTCTTGCGCCAGTTCTCCTCCGGGCAGTCGGGCCAGCGCGGCATGCCGGTGGTGATGCCGGCGTTGTTGTAGAGGATGTCGAAGCCGCCGTAGGTCTTGCGGGCGAAGTCGAACATGGCGTCGATGTCCGGCGACTGGGTGACGTCGACGCGCAGCGCTGCGGCCGTGCCGCTGGCGGACTCGATCATCGCGACGGTCTCCTTCGCGCCGGCCTCGTTCATGTCGGCGACGACGATGTTGGCGCCGTTCTTCGCGAGCAGCTGCGCTGTCGCGCGGCCGATGCCGGAGCCGGCGCCGGTGATGATCGCTGTCTTGCCGGAGACGTCCATGCTGCTGCTCCTGTGCTAGCGGGATGCGGGTGCGTTGCAGGGGACAGGATGGTGTGCGGCGGGCTTGGGCTCAAGGCCGGGCGCGGGTGGCGTGCGCTAAACTGCCAGCGCCGCGAACGCGCGCCCGTAGCTCAGCGGATAGAGCATCGGTCTTCGGAACCGGGGGTCGGGGGTTCGAATCCCTCCGGGCGTGCCAGATTGCAGATACGAACGCCGACGGTGACGAGCCGCGTCCCTCGTTCGCGGGGGATCTTCATAACATTTTGCGACGCACGGGCCGAAGCGTCCTCCGTCGCGTCGTGCGCGTCGTTCGATGAGTAACCGTCCGGCGGGCCGAGTTAGCGCCTGGCGGTCGCCTCATTTTGATTCGTCGGAGCTCCTTTTGGGGGTGGAACCACCTCGTCCCAGCTCCGCCCTCTCTTGGCGGAACCCTTAGAGACCGACCTTATTCGTAACAGAGGCACCTGAGTGCCTGTCGCGAGTAAGGATCGTGCGATGAGCGGGGTACGTGCGCGCCGGTGCGAACATGGAGCAAGCGTCTTTGGAATCGCCGCCTGGCTAGCGGGAATTGGCGCGACTGTGGCCGTAGTCGGCTACATCCTCGTCGCGGGGCCCTTCCAATCAAGCACTCCGCATTTGTCGGCGGCGCAGCAGGCGTACATACAGGCGGTGGCTACGCAACAGGCCAATGCTTACATCAGCGCCGTCGCGACGCAGCAGGCTAGCGCGCTGCCCGAGGCGCCGCCGCCGGCTCCAGCAGCAGCGCAGCCTCCGCGAGCGGAAGTAGCGTCCGCTCCGCCGACAACCCCTCCACAACAGCCGCCGCATAGCCCTCCAACAGTCGCTCCACAGCCCGCGACGGCACCTACCACGCCGCCGAATGTCTCGCCACCGACTCTACCTCCGCCGTCACCAACAGCCATGAAGCAGCTAACACGCTACGACCTCATTGACTATGCCTACAGCATCGGCTGCAACGGCAGCGAGTGTACTTGTGTTGCCGATACGATGCTTCAGCACTTCACGCTTGATCAAATCAGCAAGCAGGGCATTTCAATGTCAGCCGCGCTGATCGCCGCGGACCTGTCCAAGTGCTTTGACCCACGTTACAAGCCATCATCGCCGCAGTGACCTCGGGAGAGTGAGATGCGAAAGTTCATTGTTGGGTTAGCAGCCGGGATATCGCTCACGGGCGCGAGCATCGGGAGCGCCTGGTACGCCGAGGCCCGTACAAGCAATGCCCCTAACACAGGGTTGTGGGCAGACGGCTGCGTCTACGTCGTAAACGACGCGTCCTCGACCTTCGGGAGAGCATACGGCAGCGTGAAGTTTGTCGGCGCGATTGTCGCGAACTACGACGGGCGATTCCTGACGGACTACGCGGCGCAAAACGCCATCGGTTCATTCGATTGCCAGCGCATATACTAGGGTACGCAGCTAGAAAAGGGACTCGCGGTGGAACACGTGACCACGCGATCAAGTCGCTCAGTGCGGGAGGGGTGGTAGCCTTTCGCGCCCTTCTTGCCGCTGCACTGCTGGCGCTCGCGCCGATCGCGCTCGCGTGCGGGAAAACAGTGATTCAACGCGACGTGGTGATCATCTCGCCCACCGCACAAACTGCCTCAGCAACCCCCATCCCACCGAGCGTTACGTCTATCCCTCCAACAGCAACGCCGCCGCCTCCGACGGCAGTTCCTACAGTCGGGCCGCCTCCGGCTGCTCCGGTGGAGCGGCCAGCTCCGGTATCGAGTGAGCCATCTGCAATTGACTCGCTCCGCGCGTGCCTCAACGGATGGGACTATGCGGCGACCCTCGAAGTTGAAATCGCCACCACTGCGGCGGTCGGCGGTAATCCGCGGTATCTTCGACAGGAGCTGGCGGCGGCCTACGCTAAGTGGTCAGCGTGCGCTGGCACAGGGGCTCAGGCGGCGCGTGATCCGGCGGCACCTAGCTCGTGTTCGCAGGCTCGAATTGGTGCAAGTCTGCGTCAACAGAGTCTCCAAATCAGCCTTCAAATGGGACTTGATAGCCCGGCTTTACGCGCAGCATTGGCGGAGCTTGACGCCTTCATAGCGGGAGCCTGTTCGTGAGGCGCTCTACGAGTGCGCGTCCGCGCGGAACGACAGATCACCACGATCGGCTTCTACGCGGGGTCGATACGCTAACCGGATGGCCCGAAGCTCGATCCGAATTGATCAAAAGTTTCCTTGGCGGCCGCTGACAGAACTTTCCGCGTAGGCCGCCGCGGGGCGGCACGGGCATTGGCCGCCATGCGAAGCGCGGCGGGCGCCACCATGCCGCCTGGCATCGGCCAACGTGACATCGCGCGAGGGTTGACCGAGGGCGCGGCGGGCGTATGCTTGTCGATACCGGCTCCCCGCCTGTTATGCCCGTACCGCACGGCGGAGAGCCATGCTGCCATCCGTTCGCCCTCGTCGCCTGGCGTTCCTCGCCGGCTTGCCGCTGTCGCTGCTCGCGGCGACACTGGCGTCGCTCGTGATGCTCGGGACGGGGGCGCAGGGGGCCGTGGGAAACCCGCTCCGCCAGTTCAACGCCCAGGTGCCGAACTGCAGCGCCACCTGGAGCACCGGCCTTGCCTTCGACGGGACGGCGCTGATCCGGTCGTGCTGGTACAGCAACGTCCTGCAGCGGATCAACCCCGCGGACGGCTCGGCGCTCACGCCGCTCACGCTCACGGGGATCAGCGATGTGGCGTCGCTCACGTGGGACGGGACGAGACAGAAGCTCTGGGCCTGCTCGGGCGGGCCGAACGTCTACCAGATCGACACGACGACGCGCGTCGCGACGTTCAAGTTCCAGGTGAGCAGCTGCGTCGACGGCCTGGCGTATGACCCCGTCGACGATACGTTGTGGGCGGGCTGCGACGCCTGCACGACACTCGACCACTACGCGATCACGGGCACGCTGATCCATCGCTTCACGGGGGTCGACCAGAAGCTCGGCGGGCACGGCCGCTCGGGCATCGCGGTGCAGGGCGCCAACCTGTACCTGTCGAACTCGGGTGGCGAGCAGGTGTACAAGTGCACGAAAGACCTCGTGACGTGCACGCTCATAGCGACGTTCCCGAGCACGCATCGCATCGAAGACCTGGAGTGCGACGACCGGACGTTCGCGCCGAAGACGGTCGTCTGGGCCCAGGACGACGCGACGACGACGCTGATCGCGTTCGAGGCGGCGACGGGGAGCTGCGACGGGTCGGGGACGCCGGCGTCGACGGCCACGCCGACGCGGACGGCCACGCCGACGACGGCCGGCGCGTCGACGGCGACGAGCACCGGCACGGCGACGCGCACGCCGACCGCGACGAGCACGCGGACGGCGACACGCACGCCGACCGCGACGATCACGCCGGGCGGGCCGACGGCCACCGCGACGCCGTGCCCGCCGGGGCTGCACAAGAAAGGCATCTGCTAGGGAGCCCGGCGCGGTGCGAGGGCACGATGTCACGCGCGCCCGCTCGTCTCGCCGCGGCGGCTCAACGCGCGCGGGTGCTGGCGCGGCAGAGCGCGTGAGTCGCCCGCCGCCACGGCGTCGCGTCGCCCGGAGCGGCGATCGGGACAATCGGTCAGGCGGGCATGCCGAGGGGAACGGCGGCGTCCTGCCACGCAGCGCGTTCCGCGCCCGCGGGGTCGTTTCGCACGCAGGCGGCGTCGCGGTCGAAGATCATCGTGGCGCGATCGGGCAGCGTATATGGCGGCCAGTGCGGGATGCCGGGGTGGTCGGGCGCGCCGTCGCGGGCGAAGGCGATCCAGGCGTCGCTCATCTGCGAGGCGAGGTTGCCGCGGCCCACGGACTCGGGCATGACGGGCGGCCGGGCGTTGTCGAAGACAAACGGGATCTCGTAGCCGTGGGCGGAGCCGAGCGGGCCGGCGGCCCAGCAGAACAGGTACATGAAGACGGGGGCGCTGCCGCCAAGCCGGCGCTCCGCGAGCTCGATCGAAGGCACGCGCATCATTCGGTCGCTCTCGATGGCGACGAGCAGCTCCTTCGGCGACGCATCGGGCCGTGAGCGGCGGTAGGTCTCGATGATCGGGCGGGCGTGTTCGCCCAGGCTGGCGAGGCGCGGCGGCACGTGGTCGCCGTCGAGCGACGCCAGGTCGTCGAGGCCGCGCTCCATCGCCAGGAAGAGTGTGGCTTCGTCGCGGTTGCAGCCGACGATGAGCGGGACGTCGGCGGCTGTGCCACGCTTGATCGCATCGCCGGGATGCTCGGGCAGGTGGACGTCATCGATTACGGGGCTAAAGGAGAACATCGCGCGCCGGCCGAGCGCCGACCGGAAGGCGAGGAGCTTGGCGGCGGGGGCCGACTGCAGGGCCTGCGCGGAAGCGGCGCCGGCCACGTCCGCGACGACCTGGCGGGCGAGCTCGGCGGCCTGTCCGGCGGCCACGCGCGACCGCAGGCCGGGCCCGCTCTGCACGGCGGCGCGGTGGAACAGGCCGCGGGCCGCCGGCATGGCGAGGAGCGTCGAGACTTTCGCGCCGCCGCCGGACTCGCCGAAGATCGTCACGTTCGCGGGGTCGCCGCCGAAGGCGCCGGCGTTGTCGCGCACCCACGCGAGCGCGGCGACGAGGTCGAGCATGCCGGCGTTGCCCGACGACGCGAACTCGGGCCCGGCGATCTCCTTCAGCTGCAGGTAGCCGAAGATGCCGAGGCGGTGGTTCAGCGTGATGACGACGACGTCGCCGCGGCGGGAGAGCGCGGCGCCGTCGTAGACGGGCCACGAGCCGGAGCCGATGCTGAAGCCGCCGCCATGCATCCAGACCATCACCGGCCGCGAACGGCCGTCGCAGGCGGGCGTCCATACGTTGAGGTACAGGCAGTCCTCCGACAGCGACGGTTCCTGCGACCAGCCCTGGGGACGCGCCGATGGCTGCGGGCAGGACGGACCGTAGGCGAGCGCGTCGCGGACGCCGGACCAGGGCGCCGGCGGCGCGGGCGGCAGGAAGCGCCGTGCGCCGACGGGCGGCGCGGCGTAGGGGATGCCCTTGAAGGCGAGGATGCGGCCGTCGATGGCGCCTCGCACGGCGCCGGTCGTGGTCGTGGCCAGGGGTTCTGTCGCCATGCGCGGGCCGCCTTTCGTGGGGAGCTGGTAGCGGCGGGATCGTAGGACGGGAGCCGCGCGCAGGTCAAGGAGACGCCCGACGGGCGGGCGGCTAGAGGCAGATGCCGCCGACGTGGTTGGCCAGCTTCGCCGAGAGGATCGTGTCTCCGGTGAAGTTCACGGCGCCGTTGCCGTCGAGGTCAAAGTCCAGCGTCTTCTGGATGATGCCGCTGGCGGCCCTGGCGGAGTTGATGGTGTCACCGGTGAAGTTCTGGACGCCGTTGCCGTCGGTGTCGTTCGCCTCCACGCAGTCCTTCGTGCCGTCGCCGTCGGAGTCGGCGTTCGCGTCGGACGTGCCCCACTTGCAGCGTTCGGCCGACGCCGGCAGCCCGTCGCCGTCGGCGTCGGCGTTGCCGCCGCACAGCGCGGGCGCCGGCTTCGAGGCGGCGGAGCGCGGGCTGAACCCGAGCTGACACTCGACGCCGTCACGGGCGCCGTCGGTGTCGGTGTCCCACGAGGGACCGTTGCCGTCGGCGTTCGTGATGTCGCCGCCGGCCGGGTCCGGATGCGCGTCGGACGCGCCGGCGTGCGCGGCGCAGATGCCGGCGGGCCCGAGGGGCTCGGTGTCTTCGCCGTCCGGGAGTCCGTCGTTGTCGCGGTCGGGATCGCAGGCGTCGCCGAGGGCGTCGCCGTTCGGCACGCTGCCGTCGTCGCCGGGGATGCCGGCGCCGTTGCCGATCAGGTCGTCGGAGTTGCGCTGGTCGAGGTTCCCGGACGCCGGGCAGTTATCGACGACGTCGGGCACGGCGTCGCCGTCGCTGTCGCTGATGGCGAGAGCGGCCGGAGCCGCCTGCGGCGGCAGGGCTGCGGCGCAGGTGCTGCCGTGCCGTCCGAAGACGAACTGCAGGTCGTTGAGGTCGATGTCGCCGTCCGGCGAGGCCGGCTCGAGGTCCAGGGATCCGTCGTACCCGGCCATGGCGCCGGAGCGGAAGTAGTGAGACGCGACCAGTTCTTCGTCGGCGACATCGACGGCGCAATCGTGATTCGCGTCGCCTTCGAGGGCGCGGATGGCGACGACGGCATCGCGCGTTTCCGCGATCGGCGCGACGTGACCGGCGGCGTCGCGAAGGACCGCGCCGGACAGGTCGAGCGCCGTCAGCGTCGTATTGTTGCCCGCAGCCCGGATGTCGAGCGACGCCCGCGGCCGCACCTCGAACGTGGCGATGACGCCGCTGCCGGTGGCTCCGCCGGGCGGTGGTCCCGCCGCCGCGCAAGAGAAGCGTATCTGCGATGCGCTCTGGTATGTCGTCGCGCACGACACGGCGTTCCCAGTGCTGCCCAGGAACGCCCCTTCCGTCGGCGAGACGCTGACGAGCGTCGCGTTGAACGTGGCGTCGATCTGGAACGATGCGAGTCCCGGCGGCGCGACCGGCGCGACGTGGACTTCGACGACGGCCGGCGCTCCTCCGTCGAAGACGTTCGCTGATACCGGCGATGCGAACACGGCAGCGGATGACGCCGCCGAGATGGGCCGCTGAGGCGACGCCGAGATGGCGATCGCCAGAAGGCCCGTGCCGGCGCATGCCGCCATGGCCGCGCGCCGCCACGCGCGCCGGCGCGGCGAGCACGCGGCGATGGCGGCGATGGCGGCGACGGCGACGACGATGAGCATGCCGCCCCGCCCGCGGAACGGCGGCGCGGGGAGGCCCCGCGACCGCGACGCGACGGTGGCGTCCGGCGGCGGCCCGTCGCCGTCGCGGACGGGCGCGACGAGCGACGTCTGCGCCTGCGTGGTGCCCGAGGGAGGCACGATCGTGATCGTCGTGAAGGCGCCCGGTGAGAAGGGCTGGGAGTTCCCGATCGGATCGGTCGTGCCGCCTGACGAAGGGTCGCCCCGCACGATCATCGGCCGGGCGGACTGCTTCAGCACGCGGAGGCGCACGCTGGCCAGCACGCCGGTGCCGCCCGGTCCCGGCGGCGCGGGGCCCGTCGTCACGCAGCCGATGCGCACGCTCAGCAGATCCACGGCGGCGGGCAGGCATGTCACGGGCCGCCCGGTCGCGCCGAGAAAGCCGCCGTCGGTGACATCGACGAACTCGAGGACATTCGGCTCGAAGGCCCCCGCGGTGTCGTACGCGTAGTCCAGGAGCACGTCGTACGACGCCACGTCCGACGCGTTGGCGATCACGACATCGACGGTGACGGTGTCCCCGGGCGTGGCGGTGATGGACGGAGGCTCGACGGCGATCACCGCCACGCCGGCGGCCGGCGTGGCCGTCGGGGCACCGGCTGTCGGCGTCGCCGTGGCCGTCGGGCAGGGGCCGGCGCAGGGCACGATCGTCACGTTGCCCGCTGTGGCGGCGGATACGGTCAGGATGTCGCCCGCCGTCCGCACGAGGATCGGCGAGGCGATCGCCAGGGCGCCGGTGCCGAGCGCATCGCCCGAGAAGTGGAAGCGCGCGAGCATGCCGCCGCCATTCGCACCGGGGGGCACGCTCCCCAACGTCGCGCAGCCAAGCCGCACGCTGCCGACACCGGCTGAGAACGCCGGACAGGTGACGGTGCGTCCGGTGCTGCCGAGGAGCGCGCCGTTTTCGGCCGACACCAGCGTCATCAGCGACGCGTCGTATGCGATGCCGATCTCGTACGCGCCGAGATCGACCACGCCCTCGGCGGTCACGTCGATGAAGAGTCCCGCGCCAAGCGTCACGTCCTGCGACGCGGGGGATACCTGCAGCGTGAGGGGGCCGGGCGTCGCCGGCGTGTTCGTGGGAGCGGCGGTGCGCGTCGCCGTCGGGGTGTTCGTCGGCGTGGACGTCGGGCATGGGCCGGTGCACGGCGTGGGCGTCGCCGTCGCTGTCGCGGTGCGCGTCGCCGTGTTGGTCGCCGTGCCGGTCGGTGTGGCTGTGGGCGTTGGGCAGGGGCCGGCGCAGGCGGCGACGGTGCGGGAGCCGCCGGCGACGACGCTCGCGATGACGTTGCCGCTCAGGCCCGTGAGCGTCACCGCGGAGAGGTCGAGGCTCGTCGTGCCTTCGAAGTCCGCCGTGAAGCTCAGCACCGCCAGTGTGCCGCTTCCATCTGGCGGAGCCGGCGCGTCGGAGAGCGTCACGCAGGTGAGCTGGACCGAACCCGGTCCGAGGCCCGGCCCCAGGCACTGCACCGCCCGGCCGCTGCTCGAAAGAAAGGGTCCCGGCGCGGCGCCCACCGCCGTAATGAGTGCCGGGTCGTATCCGAGAGTGAGCTGGAACCCGGCGAGCCCCGTCACCTGTGCCACGTCGACGGCGATATCGAACGTCGTGCCACGGCCCACCGTCGCGGATGGCGGCGAGACGCAGAGCGATGCTGGCACGCCTGCACAGGAGATGACCGCCGTGGCCGTAGGTGTCGACGTCGGCGTGGCCGTCGAACAGGCGCCCGGGCATGGTGTGCTCGTCGCCGTCGGCGTCGCCGTAGGCCCCGCCGCGATGCTCACGGTGGCATCGAAGGAGGTCGCCGGGATGTCGTTGCCCAGCTCGTCGCTCAACGAAGGCGTGAGCGACAGCGTCGCTTCACCCGGCGCGACGGCGCTCCAGGTGACCGTGGCGAGCAAGCCGCTGCCCGTCGGACCCGCCGGCGCGAGCCCGCTGGTGACGCATCCGAACCGCAGCTGGCGGATGCTGCCCGTCACCGTATTCACGACGGGCGGAGGACAGAAGACCGTGCGGCCGGTGCTGCCGACGAACGGGCCGTTGGACGCCGAGGCGAAGTCGATCAGCGCCGAGTCGTAAGCGACGACGACCTCATACGCGCCGAGGTGTGTGACGTTCTCGACCGTGACGTCGGTGGTGACGGCGGCGCCTGTGAGGGCGCTCTGCGTCGCGGGCAAGATGCGCTCGACCGGAGGCGCCTGCGCGGAAGCAGTGCGGGGCGCGGCGAACAGGATCGCAAGCGCCGAGGCGGCGAGCATCGCGGCCGCCCAGGCGGCCGTGCGACGGAGTGGCGGGCTCGGCGGTATGTGCATGCTGCGACATCCCTGCGCTGAAGCGGCGGTTGGCCGGAGGCAGGGCGGAGTCTGAGCCGGCGGTTCGAGGATAACACGCCGGCCAGGCTGCCAACGCCGGGGAGGGAGCGGGCGCTGCGTAATGGGCGCATCACGCCGTGCGTTATCCCTTCACACGGACCGCGCGTTCGCAGGACGGGGGGCACATGAGTTCGATGGGGACGGCCGCCCTCTCCGGAACGGGACTCTACGCACGCTGGTTGTCGGCGCCGCAGTACCGTCTCGCGAATCTCGCCCGCGATGAGGATGGCTGGCCGGTGCTGGACATCGGACTGCTCGAGCTGATCTCGTTCGACCAGTGCGTCATCCTCGGTGCGGTCTGCCCAACCGTCGAGGACGCGGCGCGCCTCTCGCGTCGAGACGCGGTGACCGCCGACGTCAGGAAGACGGCGTTCGCCGCGTACCTCGCGCTCGCGGGGCGGACGCCGCGGGGCCGGCGGCTAGAGCTCTTGCAGGAGGTCGCGGTTGCCGTCGGACGGGGTGTCGGCTCCGTCGGATCATTCCTGCCGTTCATCGAAGTCGATCCCGACGGTGAGATCTCCTCGGCGGCGCGCCTCATCGCCCGCGACCTGCGCGTAGCCGCACGGCGATCGTGACGGCACCATGCCGCGGGCAGAACCTACGGTGATGACACGGGCGTCCCGACGCTCTGGCGCAGCTGGTCGAGGATCTGCTTGAGACGCGCGATCTCCTGCCCATAGCCGGCGAAGTCCCCGTTGCGGAGGAGCGCCTGCGCACGGTCGTAGGACTGCTGCGCCTGATCGACGAGACTGGCGGCGTCCGTTCCGCCCGGGAGCGGACTTCCGGCGGGCGTGACGCCGGGCGCACTCGTCGGTGCGGCGATGATGGTGGGTGTCTCCGCGCCGGGCGTCCGGGTGGGCTGCGGGGGCGTGGCGCCCGAGCTGTCGAGCCCGGAGGGCGCCGCCCGCCCGAAGAGGACGTCGATCGCGCGCGCCAGCGTGGGCTCCATGGCGACGGTATCGCCGTTGACGACGACCACGCGCTTGAGCTGGGGGATGGTGTTGGCGCCGCCGCTCGCGGCCAGGTACAGCGGCTCGAAGAACATGTTGGCGTTGCCGATCGGGATCATCAGCAGGTTGCCGCGGATCACCTTCGAGCCCGACTGGTTCCAGAGGGTCAGCTGCTGCGAGACGCGCCCGTCTGAGTCGATGCGCCGTTCGACTTGCGTCGGTCCCGGCACGCTTTCGCTCGACGGGAAGCGGAACGCCACGAGCTGACCGTAGTTCGCGCCGTCGGAGCGCGCCGCCAGCCAGGCGATGGCGTTCGTGCGGCTGCGCGGGACGAACGGCAGGATCAGCATGAATTCCTCGCTGCTCGCGCCCGGCAGCCTCGCGACGACGTAGTACGGCTGGATCTGCCGCTCCTGATTGCCCACGATGCCCGTCGGCACCTCCCACTGGTCTTCGCGCTGGTAGAACTGGTGCGCGTCCTTGATGTGGTAGCGCAGGTACGCCTCGGACTGGAGGCGAAACATGTCCTCGGGGTAGCGGATGTGGGTGCGCAAGGACGCGGGCATCTCATCGAGCGGCTTGAACAGGTGCGGGAACACCGCCGCGTAGGCCTTGAGCAGCGGCTCGTCCGGGAGTGCGGCGTAGAAGTCCGTCTGCCCCGAGTAGGCATTGACCACGACCTTGACGCTGTTGCGGATGTAGTTCACGCCGCCCGTCCGGTGCGAGTAGGGGATGGCGTCAGTCGTGGTGTAGGCGTCCTGCATCCAGTACATGCCGCTGCTGTCGACGACGAGATACGGATCGGCGTCGAGCTGGAGGAACGGCGCGATCGTGTGAATGCGCTCCGGGACGTTGCGGCGGTAGATGATGCGGCTGCTTCCCTGGAGCGCGCCCGAGATGAGGATGTTGCGGTCGCCCATCTCCCAAGCGTAGACGACGCGGCGAAGCAGGTTGCCGAGCCGCACGCCGCCGCTGCCCTGGAAGCGCGTCTCGACGTTCTGATCGCCGCTCAGCGGGGTGAACTCGGGGTCCTTGCCGTCGACGATGATGTACTCGTCGGCCTGCTCCCCGAAGTAGACCTCCGGCCGGGCGGTCTGCGGCGATCCCGTGAGCGGGATGTCGCTCACGAGGAAGTTGGGGCTGCCGTCCGGCTGCGTTTCGGTGACCGAGGCGACGGTATAGCCGTAGCCGTGCGTGAATTGAAGGCGGCTGTTCACCCAGGTCTGGGCATCGGCCGGCAGGCGAGCGGGGTTGAGCTCGCGCGCGCTGAGCATCACCTGCCGGTACACGCCGTCGAGCAAATAGCGGTCGACGTCGACGTCGATGAACTGGAAGAGCGGCCTGATGGTCTGGAGCTGCTGCAGCGCCGCCTGCAGCGTGTCGGGGTCCCAGAGGCGGACGTTGTTGATCGTGTCGGCGTTTGCCGCGACCTCCTGCTCCGTGGCCTGCAGGCTCGCGGGAAACTGCTGCTCATCGATCGCGTCCAGGCCGTAGGCGTAGCGCGTCATGTCGATGTTCCGCTGGAGGTACTGCCGTTCCTTCGTTACCTCGTTCGGCTGCACGATGAAGTTCTGCACGGCCAGCGGATAGACCTGCGTGCCGACGATCGCGACCAGCGCCCAGATGGCGACGCCGCCGAGTGGCAGCACTAGTCCGCGCCGGAATGCGCTCGCCATCACGGAGAGCGCGACGATTCCCGCCACCGCCATCAGCGCGTAGAGGGCGGGCAGGCTCGCGTGGACGTCCGTGTAGAAGGCGCCGGTGTCGACGCCGCGGTTCGAGTAGACGAGGTCAAAGGTGTCCAGGTAGTAGCGGGCGACGAACGTGACCAGCACGGCGGAGACGAGCGCGGCGACGTGGAGCTTGATCGGGCGCGGCACATCGAGCCGCAGCAGTTCCCAGGCGATCGGGCGGGGCCCGTCGATGCGGAAGCCGTAGAGCATCGCGCGCGAGACGTACACCAGGACGACGCCGGCGATCGTGATGGCGAGGGCGCCGGTCAGCCAGCCGACGATGAAGCGGTACACCGGTAGCTGGAAGACGTAGAACCCCAGGTCATGGTGGAACTGGGGGTCCTCGATCCCAAACGACTGGCGGTGGCGGAACAGGAGGATGGTGTCCCACTGGCTCGCGGCGCTGGTTGCGAAGCCGACGGCGATCAGCAACGCCAGCACCGCCACGCCGGCGGTGAGCAGGCGCGGCACGGCGAAGGAGCGGAGCTGGTCGGCGAGCTCGCGGAACTCACGGCTGACCTCAAAGTCCGGATCGTCCGTCGCGGGCGCGAGCCGCCGCGCCAGCCAGAGGTTCGCGAGGAGGATGGACAGGAACACGCCGCCGCCGGCGAAGAATAGCCAGACCCGCGTCGTGATGCGCGTCGTGTAGACCGAGCCGTAGCCTACCGAATCGAACCAGAGGAGGTTGGCGTAGATCGACTTCGCCGCGTCGAGCACGACGTACAGCACGATGAGCGAGGCGGCGACGGCGAGCAGCGGCAGGAGCCACCGAACGCGGAGCGGCCCGTTGCGGCCCACCTGGAACAATGTCGGTGGCGGGCCCAGGTCGCCGCGGTCGCCGGTGTGGCGCGTCATGCGTCAGGTTGTCCCGCGGCGGCCGGCCGGGCGCGTCCTTGCATAGCCTCACCGTACACCCCCCCGGCCGTACCCGGAATGCAGGCGCCAAAGCCGAGTCTGATAGTTCGTGTCGCGCGAGCCCGGGATCGCGTACAGTAGAGGTTGAGCCGCGCGCGCTTCTGTCGCTCCCCGCGTTCCCCACCAGAAGCGGACACACGCCTTACCGAACTCGAGCTCCGGTCGAACGAGCGATCGCCACCCGGTCTTCGCCGATTCGACCTCATCGGGGTCTGTCATGACGGGAACGGAATTGGCCGATCAACATCATGCGCCTGCCGGCGAGCAATCGGGCAGCGACGCCCCGGTGCCGACGGGGCAGGACGGCGCCGACCCGGTGCGGCAGTATCTCGACGAGATCGGAAAGGTCGATCTCCTCTCCTACGCCGACGAGAAACGGCTTGGGCGCCACATTGAAGAGGCGAGGCACGTGGCCGCCATTGAGGACCGGTGGCTTGAGGAGCACGGCGCTTCCCCGAACGGCGAGGAGGCGGTCGTTGCGCTGATCGCAGAGTACGACGGCCTGCGGGCGCCGGTCGCATTCATCTGCGGCGATCTCGGCATCGATGCGGGTAGTGCTGCCGAAGTAGTCTCCGACGAGAGGTGGGGCCAGGCAGTGGACGACAAGATTGAAGCCGGACTTTCAAGCCGGCTTGCCGCGCAGCTTTGCGTCAGCGAGCCGGCGGCGGAGCACCTGGTCGTCGACCTGTCGATCATCACGCATATCCTTCAGGGAGAACGGATCGCCACGGCTTCGCGTCATCAATCAAGTGGGAAGCGACCGCTGCCGCCACGCCGCGGCGGCAGCCGGGGAGGCAGGGAAGAGCAACAGCAACGCGGGGCCTACTTCCTCGAGCTGAAGCGTGCGGGCGCGGTCGCCGAGACGCAACTCATCGAGGCGAACCTGCGGCTCGTGGTTGCCGTGGCGAGGAAGTACGCGGGCCGGCGGATGACATTGCTGGATCGCATCCAGCAAGGCAACCTGGGCCTGCTCCGCGCCGTCAAGACGTTCGATTATCGTCGTGGCAACAAGTTCAGCACGTACGCGACGTGGTGGATTCGCCAGTCGATCGCGCGTGGGATCGCGGACCAGACGCGGACGATCCGCCTGCCCGGCCACCTGGTCGAGCGGATGAGCCAGGTGTTGCGGGTCGCGGCGCGACTGGAGCAGACGCTCGGTCATGCGCCAACGAATGAGGAGATCGCCCGCGAGATGCCAGATGCCAAGCAGGGTCCGAGGTACACGGCGACGAGCGTCGCCGAGCTTCGCAGGGTGTGGCAGGAGCCGGTATCGCTCGACACGCCTATCGGCGTAGAAGGCGACACGCGGCTGGGCGACCTGATCGAGGATCAGACGGCGCAGGCGCCGGCGGATGCGGCCGTCCATGCGCTGCTCAGGCATCAGGTGCGGAGCGCGCTGGATTCGGTGACGCGACGCGAGCGGAGAGTGCTGGAACTTCGCTTCGGGCTGGACGACGGCCGGAGCCGCACCCTCGCCGAGGTGGGGCGGGAGTTCCAGGTGACGCGCGAGCGCGTTCGCCAGATTGAGTCAAGGGCGCTGCGCAAACTCCGGCGCTTCGTCAGCACCGCTGCGCTCAGGGAGTACCTGGCGTAAGCGTGGCACCTCATCCGCGGCGCCGCGCCGACGGCGCGCGGCGTCCTGTACGCCGTGGCCGTCGCCATGAGTTGGTGGGCGCCGCCTACGCGGAGAACGCGGGCAGGTACGCGCGGTGCTCGGCGAGGATGTCGTCGAGGAACGCCTCCGCGGCGCGGGCGCTGTGCACGACGGGGTCGATCAGCAACGCCTGCAGCGCGAGCGAGCGCGATCCGGTCATCGCGGCGTCGACGGCGAGCTTCTGGATCTCGATCTCGGTGCCGACCATCGCGGCGACGGGCCCCGGCAGGGCGCCGACGGCGACGCCGCGCCAGGCGCCGTCTTCGATGCGCCCCGGCACCTCGACGACGGCGTCGCGGTCGAAGTTCTCGATGTAGCCGTCGTTGGGCACGATGAACGACGGGCGCGAGATGGAAGCGCCGGCGATCAGCGCCGCCATGATCTCTGTGACGGCGTGGCCCAGCCGCGACTCCCGCGAAGGGCGCGCGAGCAGCGACGCCACGGGCTTCGTGCCGGCGGCCCAGGCGTCGACGTTTGCCTGGCTGAGCTGGCGGTTGCTCGCGTAGCGCTCGAAGTCGTAGCCGCGCGTGCCGACGACCTCCGCCGCCCAGCCGATGTACTCGCCGACGTGGTTGTCGCCGGTCGTCGGGAAGATGCCGAAGCGGTCGAAGAGCATGCGGCAGAGCGGCCAGACATCGTCTGGCAGGCGGGCGAGCGCTTCGCGCAGCTCCGGGAGCAGGTCGCTGCCGTCGGCGCGGGAGCGGAGGGACGTCGTCCAGGTGAAGTGGTTGACGCCGGCGGCGTGCAGCTC
>Ga0334722_10000770_pt1 | contig 44391 bp, 43 predicted proteins | sample C3_bottom_MG_FD_207210 | JGI IMG/M metagenome (GOLD analysis project Ga0334722, IMG submission 207210) | Sediment microbial communities from Yellowstone Lake, YNP, Wyoming, USA - C3_bottom | ecosystem: Environmental > Aquatic > Freshwater > Lake > Sediment | place: USA: Wyoming | collected...
AAACATGGGGTGGACCATCCACCTCACGAACAACAACAATTAAGTATTTCTATTTTGTACCCTTTGAAGCAAGAGCATAATTGAAAAAACGATCAATACCCAAACTGTGGATAAAGCATTAACCTGTGGGGTGATGATGCGTCTTAATAGACCATAGACATATATCGGTAAGGTCGTACCTCCAGGCCCTGTTGTAAAAAATGTGATCACAAAATCATCCAGGGAAAGAGTGAAAGCCAGCAATCCACCAGAGAGAATCCCAGGTAATATAGTTGGAAATGTAACCCGCCAAAAAGTGGTAAGTTCATTCGCTCCCAGATCCATGGCTGCTTCTTCGATCGATTTATCAAAACCTTGCAACCTGGCTTGCACTACCAACGTCACAAAAGGGATGCTGAATGCTATATGGGAAAAAATAACAGTAGGTAACCCCATAGCCAAACGGGCATCTCCTGTGATACCAAACAACCCATTTAAAAAGGTAAATAACTGGCTAAATAAAACCAGGATCCCGATACCCATCACAATTTCAGGAATTACGATCGGTATATAAAGAGAAACCTGGGTAAAGGACTTTAGTTTAAAATTATATCGTTGCAACGCCATGGCTGCCAATGTACCGATGATGGTTGAAGTGATCGTCGATATAAAGGCGACTGTTAAAGTGTTCTTGGTTGCTCCCATAACCTCGCGATTCTTGCCAAGTTCACAAAACCAGTGGAATGGACCACAAGGGCTCTGGATGACTGTACTTCCTTCCATGGTCAGAGGACCGAAATGGGTGATAAAACCACCAAAATTGACATTGGTCCGTGAGGAATTAAAAGCAAATACAATCAACACAAGTATAGGTGCATATAAAAATGCATAAACCAAAACAGAAGTCAAACGAATAAACAGCGAGCGTCGGTATGGGTTCATACTGCGATAATCTCCTCACCGAAACCAAATTTCCGAGTATAAAAATATGTAACTATTAGTGTCATTACCATTAAAATCAGAGATGCCGCCGATCCAAACGTTGGATCGCGAGCATCCAGGAATTGGCGCTGGATCAAATTTCCAACCAGGATGACCTGCTTTCCACCCAAAAGATCAGAGACAATAAATGTACCCATTACCGGTATGAATACAAGAATGGTTCCAGCAACAACGCCTGGCATGGAGAGAGGTAAAGTGACTTTGAGAAAAGTCCGGAAAGGATTTGCTCCCAGGTCAGCCGCGGCTTCATACAGGGAATTCTCGATCTTTTCAAGAGAAGTATAAATTGGCAATATCATGAATGGTAAAAATTCATAGACCATCCCAACCAAAACTGCGCCAGGAGTATAGAGCATTTCCAACGGAAGAAAATGCAATCCAAATAATCCTGCCAACCATCCCAGAACTCCATTGATGACTCCTTGCGTTCGAAGGAGCATCATCCAGGCATATACCCGGATGACAAAATTCGTCCATAATGGAACCAATACCATGAACAGGAATGTATTCCGTCGCTTCGGGTGAGACCTGGCGACAAAGTAGGATAATGGATAAGCCAATAAAATTACAAGAAATGTTGTGTTAAAGGCTAAAGAAAGTGATCTCCACATGATCTGCGTATACAACGGGTCAAAACAAGTTGATTTTCCATTCTGGCAATCTGTGCTGAACCCAAACATGCGAACGTAATTGTGTAAACTGAATCCATAAATAACGTTTCCATCTGCAGAACGTGACCCAAAACTGATGATCAAGGTCAATATTAATGGGATGATCAGGAGACCCACCATAAAGATTAAAGTAGGTGTTGCTAGTATTGTCCCTTGAAACGATTTATTTTCCCGAAGTCTTTTTATCATGGCAACCTCACTCATCCGCCATGATCAACGCGTTTTCATGGAATAGTGTCAGCCAGACTTTTTGTCCAACCGAATAATATGCTTTGGGATCCAAACTGGAAATTTTATTTTGTTCCCAAACTTTTAAGCGAATACCTTTTACATCAATATAAACATGTGTGTCAGATCCAATATAAGTCGTACTTGATACTGTCCCCTCAAAACAATTCTGGTTGAAAGCAGATTGTTCAGAGAGACGTATTTTTTCCGGTCGGATTGAAATGGCGGCCTTTTCCCCCACTTTAACTTCTCCTGATGCCAAACCCACAATCTCGGTTTCGAGCTCCTGAACATAAACACTAGCTTTGCCATTATCTGCAGATTTTACAATTCCATGAAGAAAATTGGATGTACCGATGAAATCAGCAACGAATTTACAATTGGGTCTTTCATAAATCTCCACCGGTGTACCCATTTGCAAAACTTTTCCAAAACTCATTACTGCTATTCGATCAGACATGGTAAGAGCTTCTTCTTGATCGTGGGTAACATATACAAAGGTTATCCCAAGTCGTTGCTGTAAAGCTTTTAATTCTAATTGCATTTCTTTTCTAAGCTTTAGATCCAGGGCTCCCAATGGTTCATCAAGGAGTAATACTTTGGGAGTTTTAACAATGGCTCGCGCAAGGGCTACCCTTTGCTGTTGCCCACCTGATAATTGCTTCGGAAATCGTTTATCCATTCCAGCTAATTGGACCATTTCAAGAGATCTGCCAACACGATCTTTTATTTGAACTTTGTCCACATGGTCCATTTCAAGTCCAAAGGAGACATTTTGAAAAACAGTCATATGCTGGAACAGAGCATAGGATTGAAATACTGTATTAACCGGACGTTTGAATGGTGGGGTATGACCTTGAGGATTTCCGGCAATAAATATTTCGCCTGCCGTTGGCCATTCAAAACCTGCGATCATCCGCAACGAAGTAGTTTTCCCACAACCAGATGAACCCAGCATAGAGAAGAATTCTCCATTTTTAATTTGCATTGAGACCTGGTTTACTGCAAGAACCTGACCACCTTCCGGTGTCGGAAATTCTTTGACAACATTTTGAAGTTCGACCGCAAATTCGTTCATTCAATCTCCAGAAATTCCATTTTTAATTTTCAAGCACTTCCACAAAAAAGTCAATTGCTTACTATTTGTTGCTCTATTTGTCGAAAATAAAGCTATTGGTTATTGCTCAATTCTTTCAAGGTATCGTCCAACCGATTCAACATTTCGTCGATTTGTTCAAAGGTGATAACAAGAGGAGGTTCAATTCGAATGGTCTGGGCACTGATTAACGTACCTGCCACAAGCACGCCTCGTTTGAACAACCCGGCCGCAACCTTATAACCGATCTCAGGGGTCTGGAAATGCATACCGATCAACAAACCTTTCCCGGTTATGCTTTCATAAATTTTTGGATAATTCTCTGCCAAACCCTTGAGCTTGGGAATAAGGTATTCCCCTTTGGAGGCTGCGGCTTCCCATAAACGATCACGCAAAGTAACATTGATTGCAGCTATGGCTGCAGAACAAGCCAGAGCCCCACCGCCAGTAGTAGTTGTATGGATGAAAGGATTCGGGTACATCATGCATTCCCAAATCTCTTCCGTAGAGCAGAAAGCACTGACCGGCATAATTCCACCGCCCAATGACTTGGCTACTGAAAGAATATCGGGAACAACATTCCAGTGGTCCACCCCCCAAAGTTTTCCGGTCCGTCCCAGACCTGTCTGGACTTCATCTGCCAGAAGTAGCGTTCCATAATGTTTTGTTGCTTCACGAATTCGTGGCCAAAAATCATCCGGTGGAACAATTGCCCCAGCCTCTCCCTGAATTGGCTCCATAAGAACACCCGCAACTCCAATACCCAGCGTTTTGCAGGTTTCCAATTGCCTTTCCACACTGTCTGCATCTCCGAATGGGACATGATAGACCGGTCCACCATAAAGGAGACCAACTGGTTCACGGTAATCTGCCTTGCCGATCATGCTTAAGGATCCCATCGTCTTGCCATGGAAAGCTTTCAGTGAAGAGATGAAGGCTGGTTTTTTCGTATACATTTTCGCCAACTTGATGGCGCCTTCTATTGATTCGGTACCGCTTGCTGCAAAGAAACTGTATTTAATTTCCCCAGGAGTGATCATTGCCATCAAGCGAGCTAACACACCTCTTAGTGGATCAACCAATTCCTGGCTAGGCATGGAAGTGCGGGTTGTTAATTGATCCCTGACCGCAGCAACAACATCCGGGTGATTCCAGCCGAGGTTCATCATCCCATACCCACCCAGGCAATCGATGAATTCACGACCCAATACATCAATGAATTTGGCTCCCTGCCCAGTCCATTCAGTTGAAGCCCAATCTCCAGCTTCGGTTACGGATTTTCTATATTCGAGCCAACCTCTGTTGAAGTACTCGGCAAAATTTATTTGGGATTCTTCAATGATCTGCTTCCTTTCCAATTCAAGAACATCGGTTTTATGGATGATCTCCAACCAATGACTCGAATAGTCCAGGGCATCTGGCAACGCTTGGGACATTAAATCCTCCAGAATTATGAATGAAATATTTTTAGAATTTTCTTGACCATTCCTTCGGCCAACGTTCGATCACGACCTTCTTTTGAGTAAAGAACTCAACCGCATCCATACCCTGACCATGCATATCGCCAAAAAAGCTGTCTTTCCATCCGCTGAAGGGGAAAAATGCCATAGGAGCTGCCACTCCAATGTTGACACCGACATTACCGGCTTCCACTTCATAGCGGAATTTCCTGGCAGAACCTCCGTCACGAGTAAAAATATTTGCCATATTTCCGTAATTCCGATCATTTACTAATTTAATTGCTTGGTCAAGAGTTTCAACATGCATCAAACTTAATACAGGCCCAAACACCTCGGTTAATGCCAGCTCGCTTTTATGAGACACATTCTTGATCACTGTCGGGCGGACAAAAAATCCTTTCTCGTAACCTGCGATAATTGCGTGACGTCCATCGACCAGGATATTTGCATGTTCGCTTGTACTCCTGTCTATCAAGTTCTCTATACGATTTTTGGACTGCTGACTTATAACAGGACCCATCTCTACACTTTGATCAAGTCCATAACCAACCACTCGATTGGCGGCAACATCACAAATCATTTTTGTAAATGATTCTTGTGCTTCTCCAACTGTGATGACAACTGAAGTGGCCAGACAGCGTTGTCCAGCGGACCCAAAAGCGCTATCCGCAATTATCTTGACAGACGATTCCATATCTGCATCAGCCATTATTACAGATGGGTTTTTGGCTCCACCCTGGGCCTGTACACGTTTCCCATTTGCTGATCCCTGGCTGTAAATATATTTAGCAACTGGAGTTGAGCCTACAAAAGTTACTGCTTTTATGTCCGGGTGGTTCAGAATGGCATCGACCGCAGGTTTGGCACCATTTACCATATTCACAACGCCTTTCGGGAAACCAGACTGATCGATCAAACGAAATATTTTCTGCATTGTGAGTGATACCCGCTCGGAAGGTTTTACCAGGTATGTGTTTCCTGCTGCCAGGGCATATGGTATAAACCAAAACGTGATCATAGCTGGAAAGTTAAATGGAGCAATCGTGGTACCTACACCCAAGGGTTGACGAATCATCATTTCATCAATCCCGGGGGCAATGTCTTCATTGTTATATCCCTGCATCATCATCGGCATTGCTGTAGCCATGGCAACATTTTCAACAGCCCTGAGCATTTCACCACGAGCTTCTTCGAAGGTTTTTCCGCATTCCATCGTGATCGTTTGCGCCAGATCATCAAAATTATCGATCAATAATTCACGCAATTTGAAAAGTGGTTTTACTCTTTCCAATACAGGTACCCGTCGCCAATCATTAAAAGCCTGTGCGGCACAGATGATTGCTCTGTCCACTTCCTCAGCCCCTCCAAGGGGGGTTCTGGCCATCATTTCTGAAGTAGCCGGGTTGATCACATCCGTAAATTCCTCAGCCCTTGATATTATCCATTCTCCATTGACGTAATTTAAAACTTTTTCCATTAGTAACCTCTACTCAACCATCTTATCGGTTGACTGTTCAAGAGCTTTCTCGATGATCTGCAAACCTTGCTCGAGTTGAGTTTCGGTTATACAAAGAGGAGGCACCACAAATAGAATATTGTGAAAATTAAAAGTAAACAATCCTTCCGCCCGCAAGATTTTTTGAACGTCCGTTAATGGATCGATTGGTTCCTTACTAGCCCGGTTTTTTACAATTTCAAGAGCAGAGAAAAGACCAATGTAACGAACATCACCAACCGAAACATGCTTTAGCTTAATCTCTTCAAGCCGCTTTCCCAGGTATTTTCCCAGGTGTGACGCGTTTTCTATCAGTCCATCCTCGCGATAAACATCAATGGTTGCCACAGCGGCAGCGCATGAAAGCGGGTGGGCACTGTATGTCAAACCTGCCCAGAGCATCTTGTCATTAAAATATTCAGCGATCTTATCAGAGACGATCACGGCTCCCAATGGTACATAGCCGGCAGTGATCCCTTTTGCGGTGGTGATAATATCAGGCACAACATCCCAATTATCGACCGCAAACCATTTCCCAGTCCTTCCCCACCCGCTCATCACTTCGTCTGAGATCAATAAAATTCCGTATTTATTGCAGATCTCACGAACACGCGGCCAGTAATCATCCGGAGGTACGATCAATCCATTGGAACCTGTTACGCCCTCCATTATGATGGCTGCAATATTGTCCGGTCCTTCATATTGGATCACTTCCTCGACATGGCTTATGCATTCCTTATGACAAGTCTCACGCGTCCATCCAAACGGACAACGATAGCAATATGGATCAAGAAAATGGACAGCACCGGGCATGGCCGGCTCGACTGCCAGTCGTCGATAGTCACCTGTTAATGCAATTGCACCGTAGGTTGCTCCGTGATATGAACGGTAGCGTGCCAGGATCTTATGCCGACCTGTAAAGAAACGAGCAAATTTAATAGCATTCTCGTTCGCTTCTGCCCCTCCGAGACAAAAAAAGGTTTTATTCAGATTCCCAGGAGCTACTTCAGATATTTTCTTGCCTGCAAGACCCCTGGGCTCTGTCGCCATGGATGGATGAGCATATGCCAACACACCAGCTTGATCTTGAATGGCTTTAACAACCTTGGGATGCTGATGACCTATGTTCAAGTTCATCAGCTGGGATGAAAAATCGATATACCTTTTTCCGTTGGCATCCCAGAAGTAGACACCTTCGGCTTTTGCCATTGGAATTGGATTTACCTGGGATTGAACAGACCATGAATAGAAAGTATATTTTGAACTATATTCGATGATCTCTTGAGCAGATAATTTCTGGTCCACAAAATCCTCCAAATATCTTCAAATAGCAATAATTTCTTGTTACCGTTTCACTGTCTTGATAATTTCTGCATAAACTTCAATTGTCTTTTCAATATCTTCATCAGAATGGGAATAACAAAGGAACCAAGGTTCGCGTGGATCGTGATCAGGCATTACCCCTCGCTCAATAGCGGCGTCAACCAACCTCAAATAATATTCTCCGTCAGCTCTACTCCAATTTCGTGAATTGGAGACCAAGTCTATACCGATCGCAAAGGAGAACATGGCAGGGTGCCCACTGAACGCAACCTGGATGCCAGCGTCTTCGAATACTTTCTTCAGACCATCCATCAAACGTTTGCCTCTCTTTTCAATCGTAGCCAGGATGGGTTTATTTTTTAAAATGGACAAGGTTGCATATGCTCCCGCTACACCGGGTTTATTATTGGTATAAGTACCCCCCTGAGCGACTCCATGTCCAATAATCCGCATGATCTCTTCCTTACCTCCAAAAGCAGCTATTGGGTACCCATTACCAAGTGACTTGGCATAGGTTGCCAGATCAGGACGGATATTATAAAATTCTTGGGCGCCACCGTTTGCTATGCGAAATCCTGTCTTTACCTCATCCAGGATAAACACAATCCCGTATTCATCACATTTATCCCTGATGAATTCCAAAAAGCCCTGTTGGGGTTCTATTCCGCCACAATTCCCCTGGTAAGGTTCGGTAATTAAAGCCGCAACTTGATGTCCCCGGTTTTTTAAGATCCTTTCCAACCCTTCAAAATCATTAAAAGGAAGGGTAATGATCAATTCATTAATAGATCGGGGGATCCCAGAGCTTGATGGAATTGAAATGGGACTGCGCTCATTTCCGTACACCTGGTCTGGTGAATATGTCGACCATAATGTGTAGTCGTGAAATCCATGATAATTACCTTCGAATTTTATGATCACTTCCCGCCCGGTGAACGCTCGGGCAACTCTTATGGCATGCATGGTCGCTTCTGTGCCCGAACAAGCCAACCGGGCAACATCCACCGCAGGACACATTTCGATGATCTTTTCCATCAACGCAACTTCCAGCTCATAGGTCATTGCAGACAGAAGACCTTTTTTCATTTCCCCTATAACAAAAGCATCTACTTCATCATAGGCATGACCAAGGATTATCGGACCGAATGCCAGGCGATAATCTATATACTTGTTCCCATCCACATCCCATAAATATGCACCTTTGGCTTTTTCAACATACGGGGTGATACCATCTCCCCAATATCGAAAATTTGAATTTACACCTAAAGGCATTGATTTGAATGCGCGCTGTTGTAGCTTAATGCTTTTGTCATGGGAAAAAGGCATAAAATGCTCCTTAAAAATACATCTTGATTCTATCTAATTACGGTAGGATTCCCCGTGGGGATATTCCATTCGTAAACATCCTTCAGAACGACCGGTACTATCGCAGTTGTTGTTTTTCGAACTCCAGGGATCTTTCTTAATACTTCGGTCACAAACCTGTATACCTCCGAAGTATCCCGGGCAAGAACCTGGATACTTACGTCAGATTCGCCAATAGAGCATGCTACATAGCTCACATTTTCAAATTGCACCGCTTTTTGAGTGACGTCCTGTATGCAATCAGATTCAACCTCCAACCAGACATCTGCGATGGTTGTATAACCAAATGCTTTTGGATTTATGATCGGTCGTATTTGAATCACATTTTCAGTTACCAGGCGGTCAATTCTATAGCGAACTACTCTTTCGGAGATATTTCCAATGATTCGCGATATCTCAGCAGCCGGCGTCCGGCCATCTTTCATGAGTAATGCGACAATTTTTGTGTCGATTTCGTCGGTTTCATACATAATTTATTAAATTCTCATCCTTTTCCGACATTATTTTCATTAATATATTACTTTTTTTTAATCTGCGTGTCAAGTGTTTTTGGATAACTCGATTTGAGATGTCTTCAATTTCTCCCAATTTGGGATCTCCTATCAAACTCCGGGCAAAAATCCGTGATAATTTCAAATTTATTAATTGCATTTAAAAGGAATTCGCTTTTTTAAAAGCAAGAAATTTTCCGGGTTTTGCTGCATCAAGTATAATTATCCTATGGTTGAGCAATCCACTCCATTGGTCATCGGTATTGCTGGAGGTTCAGGGTCGGGGAAGACCACTGTAGCACAAAGTATTCTCCAGCAGGTCGGCCCTGACCGAATTGCATACCTTCAACATGATGAGTATTACAAAGACTTGAGTGGTCTCCCTCCAGCTCAACGCGCAACCATTAATTTCGACCATCCCAATTCATTGGAAACAAGTCTCCTTGCTCAACACATTGAACAATTACGAAATAATCAAGCAGTAGAAGTCCCCATTTATGATTTTTCCACCCATAGCCGGACATCCCGTTCCTTTACAGTTCAACCCCGCCGGGTTGTTCTGGTTGAAGGCATATTAATATTTGCTGAACCGATCTTGCGGGTAATGTTTGATATTAAGATATTTGTTGATACAGATGCGGATCTTAGATTTATCAGACGGTTGCAGCGTGATATAACTGAACGAGGACGAACCACCGAATCGGTGATCCATCAATACCTAACCACGGTCCGCCCAATGCACTTGGAATTTGTCGAGCCTTCCAAACGCTATGCAGATATAATTATTCCAGAAGGGGGATTCAATACAGCTGCACTCGACATGGTGGTTTCAAGGATAGAAAGATTACTAAATTAACCTAATTTCTGAAAGGGAAAAAAGTATGCCAACAAAAAAGCAATGGTTAAAAGCTCCACAAATGGTAATTGATACCAAAAAACAATATTCAGCAACAATACAAACGGAAAAAGGTGATATTGTCCTGGAATTATTTGCGGATAAGACTCCAAACACGGTAAATAATTTTGTTTTCCTAGCGAAAGAGGGATTTTATAATGGGACCATTTTCCATCGTGTGATCTCTGATTTTATGGCTCAGGGGGGCGATCCTACTGGAAGTGGAAGTGGGGGTCCAGGATACCGTTTTGCAGATGAATTTCATCCATCATTAAATCATGACAAACCCGGTATTCTCTCAATGGCTAATGCAGGTCCTGGTACAAATGGATCTCAATTTTTTATCACTCATATCCCAACGCCGTGGTTGGACAACAAACATAGTGTCTTTGGAAAAGTAATTTCCGGGATGGATGTTCTTCTCTCCATTCCACCACGCGACCCCACACGCCCCGAATATCCGGGTGTGATCCTTAAATCTATAACAATTTCAGAAAAATAAAATTGATTCAGGAATCAAAAAATGACCGCTAAGAACATCCGCATGATTGTGCTGCGTGTGTTGGCGTTCCTGTTCGTGGTGGTGCTGACGGTTCTCATCATCGTCTATAGCAAGGAAATTGAAAGATTTAAAATCTATGGGTATCCGGGTATTTTCCTGGTCACCCTTATGGCAAATGCAACAGTATTGATTCCAGCACCTGGAGTTGCTTTCGTATTTGCCATGGGTAACATGCTAAATCCATTTGGGGTAGCTCTGGTGGCAAGTGCAGGAGGAACCCTTGGAGAATTATCCGGATACCTGGCAGGTTTCAGCAGTCAAGCAATCATTGAACGGATCAATATATATAAGAAGATCGAACCTTTTGTTATTAAATATGGTGGATGGGCAGTATTATTATTTGCTGCCATCCCAAATCCTTTCTTCGACCTGGCTGGAATCGCAGCAGGGGGCTTAAAAATGCCTGTCCACCGATTTCTTATATTCTGCTGGTTGGGGCAATTGATCAAAATGACATGCTTTGCATTTGCAGGATTCTATTCAATCGGTTGGATCTTTGGGAAATGACCAAGAATGTTGGCAAACAAAAGGATCAAATAATGGCAGACTACTCAAGAATTGATTCCTACTTTCAAAATAATCTGGACCAGAACTTATCTGAATTATCGAAACTTGTTGCCCAGCCCAGCGTGGGTGCCCAGAATCTTGGAATACAAGAATGCGCGGAAATGACCGCGGAGTTGGTACGAAAAAGAGGATTTGAAACCAGGATAATACCAACGGAAGGATACCCGGTAGTATTTGCCGAACGAAAAGGTATAAAGAATAAAACTCTACTGTTTTACTGTCATTACGATGTTCAACCTGCTGAACCTTTTGACCTTTGGGAAACACCCCCTTTCGAACCCAACTTGCGGGATGGAAAATTATTTGGAAGAGGGGTCAGCGATGACAAAGGTCATATTACCAGTCGTCTCTTCGCCATTGATGCTTTGCTGGAGCAGTTTGGTGAACTTCCTTGTAATATCAAATTCATAATTGAAGGTGAAGAAGAAATCGGTAGTATCCACCTTCCTGATTTTGTTAAAAAGAATAAAGAGCTACTAGCGGCTGATGCTTGTATTTGGGAGTTCGGAGGGGTTGACCACGAAGAGACTCCTGTTCAGTATCTGGGTCTCCGAGGTATTTGTTATGTCGAATTATCTGTTAATACAGCTAATATCGACGTTCATTCCGGCTTGGGAGGATCCATTTTTCCAAATGCTGCCTGGAGATTGGTCTGGGCATTAAATACTTTGAAAGACAAAGACGAGCATATTCGAATACCCGGTCATTATGATCATGTCATTCCACCATCAGACCGTGATCGACAATTGATGGAACTCCTTCCTGAATCCGCAGATGATTATAAAAATCGTTATGGCGTTGATCATTTCATAAACGGTTTGACTGATGGAGTTGAATTGCGAATTGCAGAAGTATTTCAGCCAACATGCACCATTTGCGGATTAACTTCCGGATACCAGGGACAAGGATCAAAAACCGTGCTACCCGCCAGAGCCTCCGCGAAAGTCGATTTTCGATTAGTTCCAGATCAAAACCCAGAACAAATTCTTAAACAGTTGAGGGAACACCTAGATTCAGAAGGTTTCCAGGATATTGAAATAAATTATCTGGGAGGCGGTCCAGCTGCCCGAACTGACCCGGACGATCCTTTCATTAAGAAGGTCCTGGAGACCGCCTACCAAGTTTATGGTACGGAGATGAAAATCATTCCGCTTTCTGGAGGTTCAGGTCCAAATTATCCTTTTGTTCACGATCTTGGTTTGCCAGTTGCCACAGCCGGGTTGGACTATCCAGATTCCCGCGCCCATGCCCCCAATGAGAATATTCGGATCGATCTATATCTAAAACATGCCCGGCACATGGCTACCTTAATCCTTGAATTTTCAAATTGATACCAAAACCCAATTATTAATCATATAACGGTCATTTTTCATTTTGCCGGATAGTATTTTTCTTGACAGCAGGGTTGGTTTTTCCCTTCAACTCCGCAATCTCCTGCGGAGTAAGGTAACGCCATTCGCCAGCTTTTAGAGTACCAAGAAGGAGGCTGGCTATGCGCATCCGAATAATGCGCACAACTGGCAGACCTGTTAAATTTCCCATCTCCCTGATCTGGCGCTTTCTTCCCTCGTGGAGGATTACCCTCAGCCAGGCACCTTTCCCTGAAGCGGAGACAAACCATACACCAGCGGGTTTGGTCCGATACCCATCTTCCAAAACAATCCCCTTCCGCCACAATTCCAATTGCGCAGCGTCGGGATGGCGAACCACCAAGACACGATATTCTTTCTCATGTTCGTAACGCGGATGAGTTAATTGATTTGCAAGTTCCCCGTCATTTGTAAGGAGGATCAAACCTTCACTATCCACATCCAATCTGCCCACCGGGAATAAGTTTCCCTCTATTCCAACCAGGTCACGAACAGTCTTGCGTTGCTCCGGTGTTGATACGGCCGAGATCACATTCCGGGGTTTGTTTAAAGCAATATATGTAAATGTTTCAGGGAACTTTACTGACCTACCATCTACACTAATCTCATCGATACCCGCTTCTGCCTTGTCTCCCAATTTTACAACCTGTTTGTTAACCATTACTCTTCCGGCAGTGATCATTTGTTCACAGGTACGCCGGGAGCCAATACCAGACCTGGCAAGAATTTTCTGTACTCTCTCTTGGGTCATATTATTCCTTTAATTTTACTTCGTCTTGTCTCAAATCGATATTTTTAATGGAAGGTAATGCTTCCAACGAGTTTAATCCAAAGTATTGGAGAAAGTCTGATGTTGTTCCATAAAAGATTGGGCGACCAGGACCTTCTGATCTGCCAACTTCCTGGATCAAGCCTTTATTTAATAAGCTTCGAAGAACACCATCACTATTTACTCCTCGAACTGCATCCAGATTAGGGCGAGTTACTGGCTGGCGATATGCAACGATTGCCAAGGTTTCCAAGGCAGCGCGGCTGAGCCGGGTTGAAAATTCCAATCCTAGAAATCGTTCAATTAGATCAGCTTTTTCTGGTGATGAGGTCAGTTGCACTTTGCCTGCATGCCATTGTAAACAAATACCTCTCTTTTGATAAGTCTCCTCCAACCTTAGTAATAATTCTTCAACTTCTGCCTGGGTTATTTCCAAGATTGTGGCAAGATGAGCAGGAGAAACAGGTTCCGCAGCTACGAATAATAATGCTTCTATTGAAGCGACTAATTCGGGTCTTATTTCTTGCTCGATTTCAGATTCGCTCATGCTATAATTACTCCCAACCGGTCTCATAATGAGTTTCCCGAGGTTTTATGATTCGAAATAGAATTCCAATTATTGTTGCTGTTTTCGTGCTGTTTATTACTTTGGCATGTGTGATCAATATTGGCGGTCCTGATTATCCCACATCATCCATTCCGGTTTCAACCGAAGCATTAACCAGCCTGCAGGATCAAATAAAAACAGCTGTAGCAAATGGTTCTCAGAATGGACAGATAAATATATTTATAACAGAAACTCAATTAACTTCATTTCTGGCAAACAAATTAAGTTCTCAAAAAAATCCATTGATTACACTGCCACAAGCTTATTTACAAAATGGACAAATTCAAATTTATGGAACAGTGGTCAAAGGATTTCTCAAAGCAACTGTCAGTATCATCATGACTGCAAGCGTCAATGCTGATGGGAAATTGCAGTTGGAATTATTATCTGCAGATTTTGGCCCATTTCCAGTACCTGATAGCCTCAAGGAGGTAATTACATCCCTGGTAACTGAGGCTTATACCGGCGCTTTGGGTCCATTGGCAACAGGTTTTCGCATAGAAGGAATCGTCATATCAAATGGAGCAATGATGATCATTGGACAGATTGATTAGCCTATGGATTATACCATTCCAAATTCATTCGATTATCGAATTTCCCTGATTAAATATTCACATTGAAAAGATATCGGTTGTTTCCTAATAAATATTCATCAAGCTCGCTCACTCTCCATTTTTTCAACAAAGGATTTCGATTTAAATTATTCCTGATCCTTTGTCTCTCTTTAATTATCACCGCTTGTGGTTCTCCTAAAATTTATCAAAAATCCATAACTTCCAATATTACAATAGATGATTCCACCAGGGAATCAAGTCTTCCTGCTGGGAGTACAGTTCAAAACGCCCTTGATTCCCTGGGGATAAAGCTTGGCTCTCTGGACAAGGTTGAACCTCCGTTATATACCTCCCTGACAGATGGCATTTTAATTAGAGTAATAAGGGTTCGGGAAGAATTTAAAACTGAACAAGAGGTCATTCCATTCTTTCAACAAGTATTAAAAAGCGAAACCATACCTCAAGGGGAAACCCGTGTCATTCAACAAGGTGTGAATGGTCTCAAAGAGCTTACATACCGATTAATATTCGAAGATGGGGTAAATACCATTAAATCCCCCATTAAAGAACCTGTCATACAACCTGCAATACCAGAAATAATAATGGTTGGAGTTCAGACACCTTTTTCTCCACTTACAATACCTGGAAAATTAGCATATTTTTCCACTGGAAATGCATGGTTGATGGATGGCTCCACCGCGATCCGACGACCACTCGTCACTACCGGGGATCTTGATGGAAGAATTTTCGCGCTCTCCCCGAAAGCTGATTGGTTACTTTTTACTCGGAAATCAACAAAACCGGCCGGTCAGGAGATAAATACGCTTTGGGTTGTCAGTACAGAGACCGATCCACCTGTTCTTCATGATCTTAAAGTATCCAATGTCGTCCATTTTGCAGTTTGGGTACCAGGTCAACCTGGAATGATCGCCTATTCAACCGTCGAACCACGAAATACATCCCCGATCTGGCAGGCAAACAACGACCTTTACACATTGGCCATCAGTTCCAGTGGTTGGACAAGTAAACCTAAATTAATTATCGATTCAAATTCCGGTGGAACATACGGATGGTGGGGAACCAATTATGCCTGGTCACCGGATGGAATCGATTTGGCGTACTCCCGGCCGGATGAGATAGGGCTGGTTGATCTCGAAAAAGGTGTTCTAATTCCTTTAATTTCCATCACTCCTTATCAAACCCTTAAAGATTGGGCCTGGATCCCTGCGATTACCTGGAGTGCAGGTAGTGACACCTTATATATCACAAACCATTCCCCTTCTGTGAACTTGAGCGATCCAGAAGAGTCACAGATTTTTGATTTGACTGCCCTTTCGGTGACTGATGGAACAAGTATCAACCTGGTTCCACAATCTGGCATGTATACTTTCCCTTCTTTTTCTCAAATTATAGAAGAGTCTGCCGGTGCGGACAATAAGATCGCTTTTCTTCAAGCGATCTTTCCTGAACAAAGCGTCACAAGCCGATACCGCATGGTCGTGATGGATCGAGACGGGTCCAATCGACAAATAATTTTTCCACCGGAAGGGTTTACCGGCGTTACCCCACAGACAAATCCTCAAAATATTGAACCTCAAGCTCCGGTTTGGGCACCTTCAATCGCGACCAACAAAGCTGAATACATAGCTGTGCTATATCAGGGAGATATCTGGTTGGTTGATGCGCAAAGCAATTTTTCACAACAAATAACGGGGGATGGATTAATCGAACGAATCGATTGGAAGTAAAATTGGATTTGGAATTTTGCGATTATTGAATGGAGAATTCATGAATATATTCATTACCGGGGCAGCTGGTTTTCTAGGTTCTCATCTTTGCGACAGGTTTATCAAAGAAGGTCATACTGTTATTGGCATGGATAATTTTGTTACGGGTAATCCGGACAACCTGGCTCATTTAGCCGGGAATCCTACTTTCACATTTTACAAACATGATGTATCAAATTATATATTTGTACCTCAGAAGGTTGATGCTGTTCTGCACTTTGCTTCTCCTGCCAGCCCAAACCCGAAATCCCCCAGTGGTTATTTTAACCTTCCAATTCAGACTATGAAAGCAGGTGCGCTGGGTACACACAATACTCTTGGATTGGCAAAAGCCCACGGTGCACGTTTTCTGTTGGCATCGACCAGCGAAATTTATGGTGATCCAACTGAACATCCACAGAAAGAAACGTACACTGGAAATGTAGATACAATAGGCACCCGGGCTGTTTATGATGAAGCGAAACGCTTCGCTGAAGCATTAACCATGGCTTATCACCGGACTCACAAAGTGGATACCCGAATCGCAAGGATCTTTAATACATATGGTCCCCGGATGGACCTTAATGACGGACGTGCTCTTCCCAATTTATTGAAACAATCTTTATGTGGTGAATCACTTACTGTTTACGGAGATGGATTGCAAACACGGTCATTCTGTTACGTGGATGATCTTATTGATGGAATTGTTCGTTTGCTTTTATCGGATGAACATTATCCTGTTAATCTTGGAAATCCGACCGAACTCTCCATTCTGGAATTTGCCCAAACGATCAATGCGATAACCAGGAATAAGGCAAATATTATATTTTTACCAGACGATAGAAGCGACAGGGATCCACAGCGTCGCCAACCAGATATCACTCGTGCCAGGACTATTTTAGGTTGGGATCCGAAAATCGGACTTTCTGAAGGTATAAATATGACAATTCCTTATTTTAGAACCAGGTTGGGGTTGGCATGAATTTGGCTAAAAACCAGAAGGAGAGAGGGCGTTTTCTACGCTTCATTATTGTCGGAACAATAGGGGCAGTGATCGATTTTGTCGTGATGAATATTCTCTCCCACCAATTGAACATGGAATTGGTTTTTGCCGGCAGTATTTCTTTTGTCTGCGCGATCATCAGTAATTTTCTCTGGAATCGTTACTGGACATATCCCGATTCCAGGTCTCGACCTATCGCGGGTCAACTGGCAATGTTCTTTCTTGTGAATCTGGCAGGCGCAGCCATTCGTATCCCGATCCTATATTTTCTTGAACCGTTTTTTTTGAAATTGCTCAATAAGATTACATTGCCAATATCATCTTCAACTGAATTCCTGGCAAAAAACGGCACCCTTGCCCTGGCAATAACCGTTGTCATGCTCTGGAATTTCTTCGTAAATAGATATTGGACGTATAATGATATTACTTCATAAAGGATTTTGAATCATTTATGTTTACTTCTGAAACCATAATCATCCCTTTTTACAGTTCCAAAGGTGACGCTGAAGTGTTCATGTTTTATCCTTATTTATATAACCGACTTGGTGAGTGGGTGGGATGGACAACTCCAAATAAAGAAGTCTACTCAGTCCTTGGTCAATATGTTGGATATATCAGTAAGGACCAAAGAATTTTACGAAATAGATATACGGATAGATTAAGGCCAAGCCTTCCTCCAATATCTGCTCCCAAACAAGTGATGCCACCGGCTACAATTCCTCTTCCACCAATGATGAGCGAATTGCTTTATAGTACGGTCGATGTTTTACTTGAGGAACCTGAAAGATTGCATACCATTGATTATGGTGAATTTAAAAAAGATCTGGATTAATAAACAATAGTCTGATCTCTTTCCTTGATCTAATCCAAATTTTGGAGCTTTTTTATGAAAGTTGAATTAACTTCGAAGCCTTCAAGCGCATCGCACGTGACGATTGCCCAGCTAATGCACCCGGAACATGCCAATAATTCTGGCAATGTTCATGGTGGCTGGATCATGAAACTTGTTGATGAAGTTGGTGCACTGGCATGTATGCGGCATTCAAAGCACCGCGTGGTTACAGTTGCCATAGACCAGATGACATTTCGCCAACCGATTCGAATTGGAGATCTTGTTACTTTGGATGCAGAAGTCACTTTTACCGGTCATACATCCATGGAGGTTGAAGTTCTTGTGACAGCAGAAAACCCGATCTCAGGGGAATTCACGCATACCAATAAAGCTTATTTAGTCTATGTTGCTTTGGATGATTATGGAAAACCGGTTACCGTTCCACCTTTATTGATCGAATCTCCAGATCAGGAAAAAAGAATGGCAGAAGCCATAAAACGTCAGGAACACAGACTGAGTAATAAGATAGAATAATGGTTACACCCGACCCCGATCTGGAAAAAGAAATTCCCAAGGAACGAGTCGCTCATTCGTTTCGCAGCTTGAGCGAACTGGTAAATTATATTTCCGGAAAAAACCTAGTCCCGGTAGAATCTGAAGATTCAGGACTGGCTGAAAAAATGCCCTTCCCATTTCTTGCCCTTGTCGGTCAAAAAGAAATGAAACTGGCATTATTACTCGGACTAATAAACCCTGCTATTGGTGGTGTTTTACTAATCGGGCCTCGTGGGACAGCCAAGACGACCTCGGTACGCAGTTTGCTTGATTTATTACCGAATGTCGAACGTAGTCTATGCCATTATGGTTGTCTGCCTGAAGACATCCTAACCGGGGGAATTGATGCTGTTTGTCCGGATTGTGCGAAAAAATATGCCGAAAACCAACCTTTAACCAAGACTGACCAGGTTCATCTGGTTGAATTGCCATTGAATGCCCGCCTCGAAGATGTCATTGGTGGAATTGATGAAAGAGCAGCGATTCAAGAACGGTTTAGAATTCATCGAGGGATCCTGGCTCAAGCAGATCATAATCTGCTATTTATTGATGAAATTAATTTACTTGATAACGAGATTGTCGATGCCATCCTGGATGCAGCAGCACAAGGTTCATACACTGTCAGGCGCGGTCCAGTATCCGCAACTTATCGGTCCCGATTTGTCCTGATCGGTTCCATGAATCCTGAAGAAGGAAAACTTCGACCCCAGATATTGGATCGTTTCGGATTGCGACTGGTCGTAAGAGGCCTTGATAATATCGAGGATCGTCTTGAAGCGTATAAGAGGGTCCAAGCTTACTTGATGAATTCCCGTCAAATGGGAATTCAATATGCTGAGGCAACCAGTTCAATAAGCGAGGAAATTCAAAATGCACGAAAAAATCTCCCCAGTGTAAGCCTTCCAGATTCTCTCGCTCTTCAGGCAATTCGAGTGGTCAAGAAAATGGGTATTGATTCATTACGCGCTGAGATAACCTGGTTTGAGGCTGCACGAGCTCATGCAGCAGCGGATGGACGCGAAGAAGTTACGGAAACTGACCTTAGTACAGTTGCGCCAATGGCTCTTCGATTGAGAAGATCTAAGTTTATGCTTGATTATTTCACACTTCAAAAAGATGAAGAAGATGAGATGAAAGATCTTCTTTCCAAGATCGGGAATTTAAAATGACTCAGATCAAATTATCACACCGTGACCGCATGCAAGCTCTATTAGCCAATCAACATCTGGATCGATTACCGATAGCTCTTTGGCGACATTTTCCTGTCGACGACCAGGATCCTGAGACTTTGGCTGCTGCCACTCTGAACTTTCAAAATACCTTTGATTTTGATCTCGTGAAGGTCACTCCTGCTTCTTCTTTTTGTCTTAAAGATTGGGGAGCCGAAGATCGCTGGGAAGGGAATACCGAAGGAACACGGAAGTATACAAAACATGTGGTTAAATCTCCAAAAGATTGGGAGAAACTTCAATTAATCAAACCAAGTTCAAATTTTCTATCCCGGCAATTGGAATGTCTTACAATTTTAAGAAAGAGGATCACCAAAGATACTCCGCTCATTCAGACTGTTTTCAGTCCTCTTTCACAAGCCAAGAATCTCGCAGGGGGAGAGTTGCTACTCACCCATATTCGACTCTACCCCGATGCAGTCCTTAAGGGATTGGAAACGATAGCAAAAAGCACTACCATGTTCATTCAATCGGCAACAGAGATCGGAATTGATGGTATTTTTTATGCCATACAGCATGCCCAGGCTGGAATATTAACAAAAGAAAATTACAACGAATTTGGGAAATCACACGATCTTTCCCTTCTTGAGGTTGCCCAATCCCTCTGGTGCAATATCCTTCACTTGCATGGAACTAATGTTTATTTTGATATGGTAAAAGAATATCCGGTTAATATAATCAACTGGCACGATCGGGAAACGCCTCCATCATTAAGGGAAGCTCTTAAGGATTATAAAGGAATTTTATGTGGGGGTTTAAGCCGTGAGACGATGAGTCTAGGAACTCCTGGAGAGATAAAATTTGAAATCGAAGATGCCTTTTCCCAAGTAAAAGGAATACGATTATTACTTGGGACAGGTTGTGTTTTGCCCATAATATCCCCATTTGGTAACATTAAAACAGCAAGATCATCGGTGGAAGAAAATGAGTCTTAGGGTAATCTCTGGCACCGCCAAGGGTCGAAAATTAAAGCCTGTCCCTGGTGACTCTACCCGTCCTATCACCGACCGAGTTAAAGAATCACTTTTTAATATACTGGCAGGAGATGTTGTCAATTCATCCTGGTGGGATGTATTTTCCGGTACTGGTTCGGTCGGGATTGAAGCGATCAGTAGGGGGGCAAAACTTGTCCGCTTCGTGGATCTCGACCGGAAAGCAATCGAAACGATCCGATCCAATGTAATGCATGTTGGTTTTTCATCTGTATCTGAAATCCGGCGTGGAGATGCGTTTGTGATGTTATCCGCAGTACCAGATAAGAGATTTAATTTTGTCTACATCGCCCCGCCTCAATACCATGATCTCTGGAGTAAAACATTAATAGCCCTCGATGCAAATATTGATTGGTTGGATGATGATGCCTGCGTCATTATTCAGATCCATCCCAAAGAATATCAAGAACTTACTCTTATAAATTTACAGGAATACGATCAAAGAAAATACGGAAGCACGCTACTAGTTTTTTATGAACTTGCTGCCTCGTAATCGATTTATCTTAAGATTCCCCTGTTAACTGATCACTGAATTTAAAAACCAACTTATTCTTTTCATCATAAAAGGAATGTGCAGAAAAGGGATGATCTCCTGTTTCCATCCTGATGATTCGATCAAGAATTATTTTTACATCTTCGACCAGGGGATAAGAACCTAATTCATCAATCATCACCCATTCAAGAAGTCCTTCGTCCGAGGGCTTCACTTCACCCTTATCAAATAGTCCGGAAAATATATAAATTCCGATTCCAACATTATCCTCCACTTCGACTGTAACAACACCACACAATGAAATTTCTACGGATAAACCAGTTTCTTCCAGTAACTCCCTTTGAGCTGATGTAAGAATATCCTCACCTCGTTCAACATGTCCGCCTATTCCATTATATTTATTTGCCCATAACCGCTTATTGGCTGCCCCTCGAATAAGTAAGAAAGATTCCTCACGCCTTATAAATATTAATGTACGAGGAATGATAGTATACCTATTAATTAAAATTCCCTGTTCTTCACGTGGCATGTCGACCTATGATTTTTTTCCAATTATCAATCTGCCAGATCACTGACATTCTCATCACCATTAGCACTACCCAGATAATCTTCGAGTCGCGGAATTACACGATTAGGAGAAATATATTTCTCAACCAGCGATTTTGTTTCCTGAAGTCCTAACAGTTTAAATAGAATTAAGAATTTTTCCTTCCAAAAAGACTGCATTTCCGAGTGGAATTCCAAAGGTAAATTAATTGTTTCTTCTTTGAAAGGTCCAATTGCATTTTTCCGGGTTTTATAATAGAACTGTTCATCAGTCATGCCAGGTTTTCGGTCAACCTCATAATTCTTTCTTAGATATTCATAAATCTTTTCCCGAAAAGCATCTGGTACACGGTCATAGAACATATTCATAAAATTCGTAGCAAGATGTACTTCAATGGCCTCATATTCAACAAATTTCCCAAAGGCATCATCAGGTAGTGTGGATGCGCCATGTTGAACGGTACCACCCAATCGATACCTGGAACGAGCCACCTGGCTTAGTTTTTGCAATGTTTCAAAATCAACATTGACTTTAGCAATAGTACCATCGGGTAAAACCACTCCACCATGGGAGGTTCCTGTCTGTATGCTGATCTTACTTAACCCACACGAGTCTGAATTTTGAGTTTCCCGAGTTTTGTTATATCCCATTAAATAAGCATCCAGATCTTCTACAGTGGAGTTTCTCCCACCCACTTCGCCTATTTCACCACCAATGGAAATAGTCACACCTTCAGGTTGGTTTTCGCGTATGAATTTTGTGAAATAAGCGGATAATTCAATATTCAATTTTTGTTGTTCTGAGATGTCAGTTTGTGAAATATCCACGAGGGTAGAACTATCAATATCAATATTATAAAACCCGGCACCAATCGCTTCACGGATCAAATCTTTTATGGCAACAAGTTCAGCTTCAGGATCTAAAGCATACCGCTTGGCAGACACTTGAAAATGATCACCTTGAATGAAGACTGGCCCTGTGTAATTTTCAGCAATAGCCGCTGCCAGAATGTTCGTTGAAAATTCAGCAGGTCGCTGGGAAGTGTATCCAATCTCGGAGCGCGCAATTTCAAAAATAATTGCAGATGCGTTCATAGACTTGGCTGCTGAAAAAGCTGCGCGGGCTGCATCAAAAGATAACACCCTCAAATTGATGGCTGGTACCGTAAAAGAAGCAGGCATCTCTTCACGACCGCGAGCCAAATACAGGTTATTGATCGAGGCTGGGTAGATCCCGAGTTCCAAAGCTGACATTCTCACCAAATAACGAGCCCACCCTTGGCGCGCACCTGTCTCCAATGTGGATACTCTTACCCATTGATCAATTCTTGATCTTAATATGGTTTGGTCGGATATGCGAATTCTACCTTGTTCTACTTTTACGCAATCATCTACCAAAGCCAGTAGATCCGTTCGTTCTTTAGACATGCTAACCTCCTGACCAATTTTTATTGCAACTCTACTTAAAATATTCCGTAATATATATTAGATCTAAACTCCGAAACATCGAGCATTTACCACTCGTTCAATGTTTTCAGGGAGAGCGGATCAGGAATATTGACTTGATTATAACTGTAATCTCAGGCTATAATTATTAAGCATATTCCTATTGATTTCTTTGTTGCAATCAGGAGGCATTAAAATGGGTGACCTTTTTGAGAAAGTTACCGGAGATCAGGATATATTTAAGAAATTAGGAAGTTATATACCCGGGTTTAAAGGGTATGTAGAGCGCCAAAATCGCCGCGCGGCTGACAAGCTGTTACGCGAGACTGTTGCCAAAAAATTTGAAGATCTATGGAAAAGAACTTCTGCGCTCCAAACCGATTTAATAAGCCAGGGTGGGATCGAACATATTGATGAAATGGAAAAAGCAGCCATTCAATTAAGGACTTTTACCGATAAGATACGTACTGCTACTTACGGATATTCTGGTTTTTTTGATACAATTAAGATCAACGAAGAAGAACTAACCAAGCTATATACCTTCGACACTGCATTTTTTGATATGGCGGAACAGATCAATCGAGCACTGGACAACTTGGAAACCTCACTTGGGGATGCATCTGGTCTACCTGCAGCAATCCGAAACGTTATCACATTGGCTCGACAGGCAACACAAACCTTCAATCACCGTTATGAAGTGATCACAAACAGCGATCAGCAATAATTCACCGTAAAAGCAGAAACATCGTGGTTCATTCTTGATTTTCTGCGCTTGTTTCTGTTTTTTTTAGGAGAACCATTAAATGTGGGATGAATATTACTGCGCTACAAGCTCAGACGAAGTCATCCTTTTATTATCGAAGAAAAGAGATCAGGCGCGCATAATAGCCGGTGCAACAGATCTGATCTTGGAATTGGAACATGGTCTCCATAAAGATGTCGAGACTCTTATTGATATTTCACGTATTCCCGAACTGGACCAAATATCTCTTTCCGAAGACGATGTGATCCACCTCGGACCAATGGTGACCCATAATCATTGTGTCGCCTCAGAATTGATCCGCGAACGAGCTTTTCCTTTGGCTCGTGCTTGTTGGGAAGTGGGAGCTCCTCAGATCCGCAATCGAGGCACGGTTGCGGGTAACTTGATCACTGCTTCACCTGCGAACGATACCATCACAGCACTCATAGCCCTGGACGCAAAATTGGTGTTGAAATCAATCCGCGGTGATAGGATCGTCCAGTTAAACGAATTTTATAAGGGGGTGCGGAAGACAATTTTGGAACCCGATGAAATGTTGTCGGATATTCAATTTCAGGCTTTAAAATCTTTTCAAAGAGGAACTTTCTTAAAATTAGCATTGCGTCGTGCCCAGGCAATTTCAATCGTTAATGTGGCTATTCTATTAACCTTCGAGAATACTGAAATAAAATCCGCGGCAATTACTCTCGGAGCTGTGACGCCAACAATCATCCATGCTGTTGAGGCTGAGGCTTATCTTAAAGATAAAGTATTAACTGAGGAAGTCATAGGTTATGCTGCTGGTTTAACAATGAAGGCAGCCCGGCCAATTGATGATATTCGTGCTTCTGCTGCGTACCGTCGCGAGATGGTTCGAATTTTGACCCTCCGGGCTCTTCGCAGTATCAACAAACGAAGCGAAAAAGATGGCTTTCCACAAGACCCGGTTCTTTTATGGGGTAGAAAAATAAATGCGAAACAAGAATTAATTCCATTCAAATCGGGTTCAAGACTAATTACGGTTATTAATGGGAAAAAATATGTTTTCAATGATGCTCACAAGAAAACCTTGTTGCGCTTGTTGAGAGAAGATGCGGGTTTAATTGGCACCAAGGAGGGTTGCGCAGAAGGTGAATGTGGCGCTTGTACGGTATTCCTGGATGGCAAAGCCGTTATGGCTTGCCTTGTTCCGGCTGGTCGTGCTCATGGTGCGGATATCGTTACCATTGAGGGGCTTTCAGAAAATGAGAATAATCAGATCCTTCATCCAGTTCAGAATTCCTTTATACAGGAAGGTGCCGTACAATGCGGCTATTGCTCACCCGGGTTTCTCATGTCAGCTGCAAAATTATTAGAGGAAAGACCTCACCCATCCATCACTCAAATCCAACAAGCCATTACTGGCAATTTATGCCGCTGCACTGGTTATTATAAAATAATTAAAGCAATCGAAAAAGCAAGTCAATTAGAAGTGGGTAACTAAAACAGAGGATAATATGTCTAAATATTCGAAATATCAAAAACAAAAAACGCATCGCCCGACAGAATTACTACCGATTTGGAGAGGGATAGGATGTTTAATGGCTATCATATTACCTGCCATAGCTTATTTTGGATCAATTGAATTTGTAAGGATAGGACTTACAAAAGGTTGGCCAATCCCATTGAACCTTTTAGGATTCGTTCAATTTCCCAAGTGGGTATGGAAGTTTCCTTTGACTACCAACCTTTTAAGTCCGATAGCAAATTATCAAAATTTTTATGCCATTCTAGTTTTTTCAATTGTAATTTTAGTCATTCTATCAGGAATTTTTTCACTCTTTTATGCAATTATATATCGTCTGGTTGGACCACCAGTACGAACTGAATTTGATGCTCCACCAGTTAAAGGAAGAAACATTAGAAAATCAAGATAACAATTAACCTATAAGAATATGGATAATTTATCATTTATTGGAAAATCGATTGATCGCATAGATGCGCTTGGGAAAGTTACCGGTATCACACCTTTTTCAGGTGATCTGGCTTTACCAGATATGCTACATATGAAAATTCTTTTTGCCATGCGTCCACACGCAAGGGTGTTAAGCATTGATCTCCAGGCGGCCTTATCCACTCCAGGTGTGATTGCGATCTTTACAGCCAAGGATGTTCCAGTTAATGAATATGGTCTGCAAAAAAATGACCAACCGGTTTTGTGTGGACCTGGATCATCAAAAACTGACGGTGACCGGGTCCGATTTGTTGGTGATCAGGTCGCGGTGATCGTGGCTGAAACGGAGGAAATTGCTTCCTTAGGGCGAAGTTTGATAAAGGTGGAATACGAGGATTTACCAATCTTAACTGACCCAATAACAGCCATGCAACCAGGCGCTCAAATCATCCACCCCGAGTTGGGTGATAACAATATTTGTGTTCATGATAAGATCCGCAAAGGGGATATCGAAAGGGGATTTGCCTTAGCGGACGTTATTGTTGCAGATGAATACAGAGTTCCAGTCCAGGAACATGCCTACCTTCAACCTGAAGCTGGAATGGCATACCTTGATGAGGAAGGCAGAATCACAGTGCAAGCCGGGGGGCAATGGACCCAGACTGACCTTGAACAAATATCCCATGCATTAGATCTACCCCCGGAAAAATTACGCGTGGTCTATCCAGCCATCGGAGGTGCTTTTGGTGGACGGGAAGATATGTCCATCCAAATTGTGTTGGCTCTGGCAGTCTGGAAATTACGGAAGCCGGTAAAAATTATTTGGACCAGGCAGGAATCGATCATCGGTCATGGGAAAAGACATGCCATGGTCTTGAAAACCAAATGGGGGGCAAACAATGCTGGAAAACTTGTTGCAGCTGAAATCGAAATATTTGCAGATGCTGGCGCATATATGTACACTTCCAATAAAGTACTTGGGAACTCGACCATTACTTCGACGGGTCCATATTTTATTCCCAATGTAAAAACAGATGTGTATGGAATATATACAAACAATGTACCAGGTGCAGCCTTCCGTGGATTCGGTGCTCCTCAGGCATTATTTATGGCTGAATCCCAGATGAATAAATTGGCCGAAAAGCTCGAAATGGATCCGGTTGAATTTCGTCGGCAAAATGCTTTACGGGATGGTGATACCCTTGCCGTCGGTACCGTTGTTCCTGGACCGGTCAGTATTATGAACGTGATCGATGCTGCGGCTGAAAAATTTGCCTGGCCTGAAGACCAGAAAGATTGGAAATCATCATATTCAGGAATACAGCAAGAAAATGTCGTGGTGAGAGGTATTGGTTTCGCATGTGGATTTAAAAATGTTGGATTCAGTTTTGGATATAAGGAAAATTGTTGGGCTCGAATTGAATTACAGGGCATGGATGAGATAGAAAAAGTCACCCTCTGGCATGGTAGCGCAGAAGTTGGCCAAGGTACCCATACTATTATGTCACAAATGGCTGCTGAAGCTACCGGTGTTCCTATTGAAAAGGTGAAGCTAATACCATCCGACACTGCCACCTCCAAAAGTTCAGGAAGCGCTTCTGCATCCAGAATGACTTTTATGTCAGGAAATGCGATCAAAGGTGCTGCTGAACTGGCATTAAAAAAATGGAATGAGGAAATTAGACCTGCTGTCGGTGATTATGTTTTTTATGGTCCTGAAACAACCCCATTTGATAAAGAGACTGGTTTTTCAACTCCAAATTTTGCATACGCGTATGTTGCCCAGGCTATTGAAATTGAAGTGGATACCGAGACAGGAATTCTCCGTATCATACGGGTAGTATCGGCGAACGATGTAGGAAAGGCTATTAACCCTGCCCTGGTCGAAGGTCAAATTGAAGGAGCGATCGTTCAGGCACAAGGGTATTCCATATTGGAGAACTATCAGACCAGGAATGGGGTTGTACTCACCGATCAATTGAGCACCTATCTAATTCCAACTGTTCTGGATATCCCGGGTCAAATTGAGTCTGTCATTGTCGAGGTTCCTGACCCAATTGGTCCATGGGGATCCAGAGGATTAGGTGAATTGCCATTTCTACCGCTGGCTCCTGCGATCTCAGCAGCAATTCACAATGCAACGGGCATATGGTTTAATGAATTTCCATTCACACCAGAAAGAATACTGAAAGGTTTGGGAAAGATCTAGACAATTTTCTTTCTTAAAGCAGGTAAATTTAATGAATCAATTTGAAGATCCAATCCCTCTTTTTTTGGAGGGATTGTGGTTTAATAAACCACATGGAATCTGTCATTCTAATTCGAGGTGGCGGCGATATCGCATCAGGAGTGGCACTACGCCTATTCCGTTCAGGTTATAAAGTGATCATGACCGAATTGGAAAAACCACTCACCGTCCGTCGCACCGTCGCCTTCTCGGAAGCGATCTATTCTGGTTCTACCACGGTCGAAGGCGTCAGTGCCCGAAGAATTGATCCGCATGAGCAAATAACTTATGCCATGTTGGAGAAAGGAATTCCGATCCTGGTAGATGAGAATCTCGAAATTCTTAAAACATTAAAATTTAATATCCCTGTTCTGATCGACGCACGCATGGAAAAGAAGCCTGCTGAGCTGGGTCTTATCCATTCTGTCCCGTTGCTGATAGGAATTGGCCCAGGATTTACAGTCGGGTACGATTGCCATGTCTTAATTGAATCGAGTAGAGGTCACTTTCTTGGACGAATTTATAGGAAAGGTAATGCACTTCCTGATACTGGTATCCCATCCGGTGATCCTGCCAGGATTTTACGAGCTCCCGGAAGTGGAGTGATCATAACCTATCCAAAAATTGGTGATATTTTAGAATCTGGAAATTTAATTGCCTGCATTGATGACCATAAGGTTTTCGCTCCATTTTCAGGATTATTACGAGGATTAATCCACTCAAATGTTTTGGTTCGCAAAGGGATGAAAATAGGAGATATGGACCACCGGATTGATCCTGTTCTTTGTCAAATCGTATCCGACAAGGCTATGGCAATTGCCGGTAGTGTGCTTGAAGTCATTATCAGTGATGCACATCTACTACCTTCCGGTAGCGAACTTCCGTAAGATTAAAATGCAATTATCACAATCGCTTCGACTTTCGGAAACTCCCAAGGTTGCATTTGTCGGATCAGGTGGAAAAACAACTGCCATTTCCATCCTGGCCAAGGAACTTGCAGCTCCTGTCTTAATAACTACCACCACTCACCTGGGTGTTTGGCAAGCAAACATGGCTGACCGTCATATCATCATTCGAACAGATTCCGATCTGAAAAGAATAGATCCGGATCTGAACGGAATTACATTGATTACTGGAGTTCCAGAGGCAGGAAGGTTGACGGGTTTAAATATCAAATGGATGGATTCGATTTTCAAATTTAGTGAAATACATGATCTACCTTTATTAATCGAAAGCGATGGGTCCCGTCAACTCCCCATTAAAGCTCCTGGAATCAATGAACCGGGCATTCCTGATTTTGTAGATTCGGTGGTGGTTGCAACAGGGATGAGCGGTATTGGAAAACCTTTAGGTCATGATTTGGTTCATCATCCCGAAATTTATTCCGATCTCACCGATCTTCAAGAAGGTGACACCATATCCATTACCTCCCAGGCAAAACTCCTTGCTCATGGTCAGGGAGGATTAAAGAATATACCTCCCCTGGCAAAGAAGATATTATTGCTGAACCAGGCTGATACGATCTCACTTCAGTCGCAAGCAGGTATCCTGGCTCATAGGTTGGATGGTTATTATGAAGGAATTATTGTTGCTGAATTGAATAAGAATAGAATTCATGCGGTCTTCGAACCGACCGCCGCGATCATATTGGCAGCCGGTCCTTCCTCAAGATATGGAAGCAGCAAGCCGGTGCTTGATTACCATGGAATTCCTTTCATCCGATCTATTGCCCTATCTGCGATAAATGCGAATTTAAGACCGATTATTGTCATCACTGGTGCAAACGCGGAAACTGTTCGATATGCTCTAAACGATCTTTCCGAGGATATAAAGGTGATCCACAATCCAGATTGGGAGCAAGGCCAGAGTACCTCCATTAGATCTGGAATCGATACGGTTTTAAAGATCGGAAAAGCGGGGAGCGCAATTTTTCTACTCACAGATCTCCCCCAGGTTACCCCGGCTATCTTACGGGCACTGGTGGAAGAACATAGTCTTACGCTCTCGCCAATCATTGCCCCACTAATCGACAGTCATCGTGGAAATCCTGTGATCTTCGACAGGATAACTTTTCCAGAATTGGTAAATTTACAGGGAGATATTGGCGGACGGGGAATCTTTCCAAAATTTCCACCAGTCTATATTCCGTGGAATGATATCTCTTTATTAAAAGATGTTGACACTCCTGCAGATTATGAAGCGCTAATGAATGACTGAAATTAATGGAATTACAGCCATTATTCTGGCAGCAGGTTCATCTACGCGCATGGGGCAGCCTAAATTATTGCTTCCATGGAGGGATAATACCATCCTTGGAGAGGTTACTTCAACTCTGGTAAAAGCCGGCATTCAGGAGATCATTATTGTGATCCAACCAAAACAGAATCTTCTAAAAAGCCATATCCAGCAACTCTCCATCGATAAACCGCTTCGAATTGTGCTCAATGAATCTTTTGACAGCGAAGATATGTTATCTTCAATTCGTTATGGGTTGAAAGCGATAAAACCTTCCTATGAAGCTGCACTCATCACATTGGGAGACCAACCTCAAATCCAGGAAAATGTCGTTCGCGATATCTGTTCCTGTTATTTTCAATCCAAAGCCCCGATCATTATTCCCAGTTATCATATGCAGCGAGGACATCCCTGGTTGATTTCGCGTCCCTTGTGGTCAACACTTATTCAACTCGAACAACCATCCACTCCCCAAGATTTTCTTAAGCAACATCAAAAAGATATCCATTATATTTTGGTTGATAACCCCAGTATTTTACAGGATATCGATACACCTCAAGATTATAAGAAACACAAACCCTTATAAACCATGGAATCTTCCTCTTGCCAGTTCGTATTTATTATGCTATTTTTATCCCAATGATATTTCGCTCATTTATTGCAATCGAAATTTCCCCTTTAATTCAAAGCGCCATTTCCAGGCAAATGACCGACCTGAAAAAATTATTTCCAAACCCCGATATTCGTTGGGTTCCAACAAATAATATTCATCTCACTCTGAAATTCCTTGGGGATGTCTCTACGCAAGATCTGGATATATTAGCTAAAACGCTGAGTGCTGAAATTAATCAATTGGGATCCTTCTCTATTCCATTCTCGGAGACTGGTGTTTTTCCCAATGCACGAAAGCCAAGAATTATTTGGATCGGCTTAAGTTATCAAACAAATCTCGTTTCTTTGCATAAAATAATTGAGGCAACAACTTCCCGACTCGGTTTTCCATCTGAAGAAAGATCATTCTCCCCACACATCACTTTAGGGAGGGTTAGTGAAAAATTCACTCCTGCAAATTTTCAAAAATTACTGGATAATTTAAGATCAATCGATATTTCGTCCATCGCTCCGATTTCGATTGATTCCATTACAATATTTAAGAGTGACTTAAAACCTAACGGTCCTGTTTATTCTGTCCTTAATACCATACCATTAATGAATTCGATTTACTAAAGAGGCAAATATAAATTATGCTTGATATTGTTCACACGATCATCAGTACTCTAGAAGAAAAGAAAGGGGAGGAAATTCTACTGATGGATCTAATTAAAATGGCTGCATTCACCGATTACTTTATTATCTGTACCGGCACAAGCGACCGAATGTTGGATGCTTTGGCTGATTCTGTCATTCTGAGTGTGAACGAAAAACATAAGATCAAAGGACGCATCGAGGGGAAATCACAATATGGGTGGATGGTGATTGATTTTGGATCGATCCTTGTCCATTTATTTTCCCCGGATCAGCGTAACTATTACAAATTGGAAGATCTCTGGCAGGATGGAAAAATAATCCTGCATGTTCAGTAAACAAAAGAATTGACCTACTTTATTGCAGGTCAATTCTTTTGTTAATTTAGATTCTATTCAAATATCCAGGTATCGTTCGAACGGTGCCAACTTACCAGTTCACCCGGCTTAAACCAAAGAGAAACTTCTTTATCTCCATTTTCGATAGTATCGGATGCATGGGTTAGATTTCTTCCAATTTCAAGTCCAAAATCATGACGAATGGATCCGGGAGCGGCTGCTGTCGGGCGAGTTGCGCCCATGGTCTGACGGACTGCTTCAATGGCTGATGGACCTTCCCAGACCATGGCCATGACTGGGGCAGACAAGATGTATTGGATCAAAGAATCATAAAAGGGTTTCCCTTTATGGATCGCGTAGTGAGTTTCAGCCAATTCCTTACTCACTGAAATAAATTTAGCAGCAATCAGTTTTAAACCTCTTCTCTCGAGTCTATTAATTACTTCCCCAATTAACCCTCTTTGAACTCCATCAGGTTTCACCAACACCAATGTTTTTTCCATAATATCCTCCATAGACAATATAAACCTCGGGGTTCACCCGAGGTTTATATTTTATCATGCTGAGTTTGATAATACCAATTTCACTTTTAATTTTCAGCGCAGCAATTCTTCGGCTTTTGTATAAGCATCCAATGCATCTTGTAACCGATTGCCCCGCATGAAAGCATCTCCCAACAATTGCCAGATACTTATCTCAATTGGATATCGATAAGTAATTTCCCTAAGATCATGGATGACTTGCTCCAGCATTTGTCCTTTTTTAATTAAACGTCCATATTCAATAAGTGCTTTTTGAAGGTCATCTTTTTCAATGAACGCCTGGGCTTTTTCAAGAGTTGCCGATTCTTTTTCAACATTAATACCTGGAATTTTAGATAAAATCCCAGTCCCGGGGAGTTTACCTGAAGTAATTAATTCTACTTTTGATAATTGGTCGGAATCGGAAGAACCAACTTGTTTTACTTCCTGCAACGGTTTCCACTCATCTGGTGTTACTGGTTTGATAAAATGCCCTGTTTTAGGTTCATCTTCAATTTTTTTATTTGATTCCGACAAGGGGGAACCTGGAGTCATGACACTTTTAATATCGACGGTTTCTTGATCATCAGTGATCGATCCTGTGCTTCCGGATACTTTATCAATTTCTGAGATCCAATCGGATTCTTTGGTTTTTTTATCTTCCTCTTGCAGCCAATCTGGTAATGGTCCTGTCTGGTCGGTGTTCAATATATTTTCTTCGCTGGAAATACCTTTAGGTTCTTCACCAATTCCCTCTTTTGATTCCATTTCTTTTAACCAGTCAGAGACATCCTTCTCACCAGTGACATCAACTTCGGCGATAGTGACATTTGCCAGAGTGTTGCCAAAATCCTGATCGAAATTTAAAGGATTATTTTCTTCGTTTTCAAGAGTCTCGGAATTTTGAGTTTCATCCAGAGGATGAATCGCGTTTTTCTGGTCCTCCAATTCAAACACATCCCGATCAGGTGTAGAAGTTATATATTCATTCCGATCTTCTTCCTCGGTTGTATCTACTCTTTGGGAAACTTCCCCCGATTGATCAATTGTTGAGATATTTTCAATTTCATTTTGAGACAAATTATCTTCAGTCAAAGATTCAACCGTTTTTGAATCCACTGGTTGGATAATTTGTTCTTTATCTTCAACTTTTGTTGCCTTTCCTTCAATGAGGCTTCGCACCCATTCAGGAGGTTCATTTAATCTATCTTCAGGTCTTGTTAGAAGTTCCTCAGGATTTGCACCCTGCCTGGCTGCCAAGCCTTCCAACCAAGCGAAGGATGCATCCCGATCCTGCAAAGAAGGCAATCCTCCTTGTGTGGGTTCTACCTCCGCTGGAATTTCCTCTATTAATGGTTCCTCTACCGCTTTTTCAAGGTCATCTTTTTCAGGTTTTGCCAAATCCGCATAACCATTTGTTGGTTCTTTTTTTCCATTGGAATAATCTAATTCAATTGAAGGCTCAGGTGATAAGGTCTGAACTAAGGTATTCTCTTCTGGCGGCAACTCTATTTCTTTTAACCAATCAGGTAGATCATCATCTGATAAATTATCCAAAGAAGATTGTTTTTGATCTTCAATTACAAGAGAATCATTATTCAGAATTATTTTTTCAGGCTCCTCAGCACCGGGTTTACTAATCAAATTTTCCTGATCCCGAAGATACCCGGGTTCAGAATCTTTCAACCAATCTGGTTGGGATTCTATATCCGTTTTGCCAATTTCGGTATTTAAATTTATTGAATCACTTTGTGGTTGATCGTCCAAAAAAGATGAATCAAATCCAATCTGGTCATTCGCTTTTTCTATTTCTCCTTGTAATTGCTCCAACCCGGAATTTCTTGAAGCTTCCTGTTCTTCGAATCCAAGTTCAGGAGGAACAGGTTCCACTACCTGATCTGGTTCAAGATTCCTAATTTCTTTTAACCATTCAGGAATTATTTCTTCAGATTTTCCACTTCGGAATTGATCCTCTTCCATTGTGGATTTACCCTGATCAATTATATTGGGATTATCAATAGAACTGTTTTTGATCTCATTACCTGAATTTGAAGTTTTCTCCTCAGGATTTTGCTCATTAACAAGGTTACCTTCCCTTGGAGCCATATCCTTAAGCCACTCAGGGATATCTGCCATTTCTATTATTTCGTTGTCTTTAAGTTCAGACTCGTTGGAATCAGAGTCTTCGGGCTGAGAACTTGTCGTTACATTCGTTTCTGGCGAGCTCATCCATTCAGGGATTTGTTCGTTTCCACCAATTATCTCATCTGAAGCGATCAATTCATCTTTTGGAGTTTCATTAACAACTGGTTTTTCTTCAATTATCTTTTTCTCAATTTGAACATTGGAGATCACTTGATTAAGATCCGAATCGATCTTAATTCCAAGTGAAGAAGCCCAGGATGGTTGATTTTCATTCTCATGTTTTTGGGGGTCATAACTCAATTGATCGAGAGTTACTGCACCATCCAGAACTTTATCAGTTTCAAAGATGGATCCAACCGTATAAGCCGCATATGGATCAAGTGCCCATACCCTCTGTCGATAACTCTGAGTGATATCCAGACGATCAGTTGACGTCATCACATCGAGCAAGATCCTTAGTGCATCAAAGCAGTAGGGGTATTTTCTTAATATTCCCGTACACAGTTCTATGGCTTGCGATTTTCGACCGTCTCGTGAATAAACCCTGGCCAACATAACCTGGAGATCCGGACGATTTGGATCATTGGCAAGAACAGCACGAATCTCTGTAATTGCCTGGCTGTATAAAGCACCCTGTGAGTACATATTCGCCAATGCATCCCTGGTCAATCTCACTTTTGGAGGCTCCACACCATCCCGTCGACCATATAATTTTCGTAATTCGTCTTGAATAGCCGGATTGGATGGTTGAACTTCAAAGGCGCGTTCCATATGCCAGGTCGCCTGATCCAGTTTTCCTTCATCGTCACTGATTATGCTCATTCCAACATGTGAAACAAAATCATCTGGTACAGACATAATTACACGTTGAAAAATATCAGCAGCATCAGAATATCTTCGAGCTTCCAGAAAAGCTTTGCCCAATAAACGGTAAGTTTCCAGGTGCATTGGGAAAGTCTTTAATATATGCTTGCAGTGAGCAATGGCTTCATCCAATTGCCCATTCTCAACCATCGCTTCAATTTCACGGTTATAGACACGCAGGGAAATTTTTGTCATTCGTAACTCCTGCTAATAGTATGCCCGATTCTGCATGTTTATGCAAGGATTTCGTTTCATTTCTGGTTTAATTCAATTATTCATAAAATAAAGGTAATGAAGGTATCTTTTCTTTTTGAATAACGAAAGCATGCTCCAAATATTTAATTACATCATCAATTTTTTCAGGACAGTTCCCATGGATAGTATAGAGTACATCACCTTTTTCAACAAAATTCCCAACTTTTTGAGAGACAACCAGTCCCACAGAATGGTCGATCTTATCTTCCTTCTTTGCTCGACCAGCTCCCAATAAGACGGAAGCTTCCCCGACCAACCTGGCATGAATCTGGGAAATATAACCACTATTAAGAGCTTTAACTTCTTCGATGCATTTTGCCGGTGGGAATCTGGTTGGATCTCCCACATAAGATGCATCTCCACCTTGAGCAGCAACAAGATCTTCAAATTTCCTTAGAGCTGCCCGGGAATGAATCGCATCTTCAGCGATGTCCATGGCTTGTTCCAGATTATTCGCAATTTTCCCCAAAATCAACATATGGGAGCTGAGAACCAAACAATGTTCGCGTAGATCCTCCGGTCCCGACCCATTTAATACTTCGATCGCCTCGCATACTTCCAAAGAATTGCCCACCGCATGACCAAGTGGTTGATTCATATCTGATATCAGCGCGACCACTTTCATGCCCGCCAATTCCCCAATTGAAACCATCATTTTTGCCAATGTTTTTGCTTCTTCAATTGACTGCATAAAAGCCCCCAGGCCAGTTTTCACATCGAGAAGGATCGCATGCGAACCGGCCGCGATCTTCTTGCTCATTATCGAAGAAGCTATCAATGAAATTGCAGGAACCGTCCCGGTGACATCACGTAAAGCGTACAATTTCCCATCTGCAGGAGCCAGGCTTTTGGATTGTCCGGTCAGAACAAGACCAATTTCATGTAATTGATGTTCAAATTCCATTATACTTAGATCTGTTCTATAACCGGGGATTGACTCCATTTTATCCAAAGTTCCGCCACTAAACCCCAGACCCCGTCCGGACATTTTTCCTACAGGCAAGCCACAGGCAGCCACAACGGGGAGGACCACCAGGCTGGTTTTGTCCCCCACCCCACCTGTCGAATGCTTATCGACCGAAATTTTTACCAACTTGTCCATATTTAGGGTTTCACCTGAATGTGCCATGGCCAGAGTAAGGTCGGTGACTTCCTGGTTTGTCATCCCGTTTAACAATACAGCCATCGCCCAGGCGGAAACCTGATAATCCGGGATCTCACCACTAGTAAAACCTTTAATAAAGAACTCAATTTCTTCTTTTGAAAGTTCTTCTTTATCCCGTTTTCTAATGATTATTTCAGTTGCGCGCATTTATTTCTCCGGATATTAAACGAATATTTAATATCTTACAAGGTCTTTATTATCTCTGTGACAGTCGACCAAATTTGACCAAACATTTCAACTGTGAGTCGTCCGGTTTGGGTATTTTGCCGGCTTGGGTGATAACTGCAAACGAGAGTCTGTTTTCCATTCAAGGAATAAACTGCTCCATGTTTAAAAATCATTTGTTGTTGTTTTTGGAGCAGCATGCGATTAAATCTTTCATAAGCGATCCGCCCAAATACCACAATAACATGTGGCTGGATTAATGCAATCTCTTTTTCCAAAAAAGGTTGACACGAAACCATTTCAATTTTGCTGGGTTTATTTGACGGAGGAACACACCGACAAACTGCTGAAATGAATAAATCGTGCAAGATCAAACCATCATTTAAAGAATAGGCATTGGCCTGATTGGCAAATCCTGCTGTGTATAAAGCTGGGTAAAGAAAATCACCAGAAGCATCACCGGTGAACATTCTTCCAGTTCGATTGGAGCCATGAGCTCCGGGTGCAAGTCCGATTGCCATCACCCGACTGTTGGGATCTCCGAAACCCGGAACCGGTTTCCCCCAATAATCCCAGTCCATAAAAGCTTTGCGTTTCTGATAGGCTACCTTTTCGCGCCAGGAAACCAAACGGGGGCAAATATTACAATTAATAATATTTTCTTCAAGCTCTGATAATTTCCTTGGTTTATCCATAATAATTATTCTGAATACATTTCAATAATTATTGATCTTCCTCAGCCCGGAGTGAATTCTTCCATTATATACTTTCTTGTGATTTCAAAAAAATCACACACTTCATTATTTGGAATTAAACAGCCGCCTTGAGCCATGAATTGATCGCCTCCACCTCGACCATTAAATTTTTCCAGGCAGAGATTCAATATTAGCCTCGCATCCAAATTGATATCCTTTGAGCATCCAACAACCAGGGATAATTTCTTTTCTTCGATTGTTCCAAGAACTATCACGTACTTTCCCCTGGACACGATCCGGGATGTCAAATTTCTTAATTCGTAGGCAGTTCTATTTGAATAAATGCTCGTGATTAATTTCAAGTCTTTTACATCAATTGCCGACTCCACCAATTGATCTGCTTCGGAATGTTGAATTCTGGTTTTATATATTTCCAACTCGGATCGGATCTTTTGCATGTTTTCAGCTTGTCGTTGAATTGAATTCACCAACTCATCCACGCTGGAATTCTGAATAATCGATAATTTTCTAACGACAGCATAAGTTTCTTGAAATACTTGTAAGGCTTTAATTCCAGCAACAAAATGAACTCGTGTTTTCTTGTTTTGAATTTCTGACTTTAAAATCTTAATAATTCCCAGCATACCAGTTGTTGGGCAATGGGTTCCTCCACAGGCAGAATAATCATATCCATCCACTTCGACAACCCTGATCTTTCCAGAAACTTTTGGTGGTTTCCGAAATGGAATTTGTGGAATGTCGCTATCCGAAATGTAATAGCTTTTTACATTTCGATTTTCAAATACTATTGAGTTGGCTTTTTCTTCTACTTTAGAGAAATCAATTGTAGAGAAATCATCAGTTTCCAGATCGATCGTTGAAGGTTTATCCGAATTAATGTTGGCAGATAAAGTTTCCAAATTCAACTCTATTTCAAAAGATCTGCTTAAGATATGTTGAGCCGTGTGGGCTTGCATGTTTTGCCAACGGCGCATTTTATCTATGTGGGCCGGGTAAATTCCCGGGATGATCTCCCGGTCTAAAACGTGAATGATCCTTCCATCTTCAGCTTTATAAACATCCAAAACGAATGCTTCACCTATTTTACCGGTATCGTGATCCTGTCCACCACTGGTCGGATAGAAGTATGTGCTCGGCAAAATTACAGAAGATTTTCTACCATTTATAGAGTTAATCTCGGTCACTTCTGCCATAAATTCAAGGCACAAAGGGTCATCAAAATATGATTGTGCGGTTGTCATAAGATTAACATGGCGTCCCCAAAGGAAAAAAACCTGTAATTTTCCCTTTTGGCAATCTCGTACGCATTATAGATCGTTTCTTTTCCCGCAAAAGCGCTAACGAGCATTATCAAAGTTGATTTTGGCAAGTGGAAATTCGTGATCATCGCATCAACTAGTTTAAACTCAAATCCAGGTAAAATAAAAAGTCCAGTGTTTCCTGAATAAGGAATTAATTGAAGGTTTTCGCCATTTTTTTTTGAATAAATAGCCGCTGATTCCAAAGTCCGAACGGATGTTGTTCCAACTGCAATGATCCTACCGCCATTGTTACGGGTGGAATTGATCGCCTGGCAAGTCTCTTGTGAGACCTCGCACCATTCCTTGTGGATGATGTGATCAGAAGGGTCATCCTCTGTCACCGGTGCAAAAGTATCCAGCCCAACGTGCAAGGTTACTTCAGCGGTTTTAATATCTCTTTTTTCCAACTTATCCAACAATTCAAGGGTAAAATGCAAACCTGCAGTTGGTGCCGCAGCTGACCCCGAATCACGTGCAAAAACTGTTTGGTATCGTTCAGGATCCTCCAATTTCTCATGGATGTATGGCGGCAGCGGAATATGACCAATTATTGGGAAAAAAGGTTCTATCGGGTTTTCAAAACGGATCCTTCGGGATGAACCTTCTAATTCTTCAATGATCTCGCAGTTCGGTCCATCCTCGACTTGAAACTTTTTTCCGACGTGAAGACCTTTGCCTCCCACCAAGACTTGCCAGACAAGATCTGAATCACGACGCAACAATAAAATTTCGACTTTTCCTCCCGAACTCTTTTTTGCGAAAATTCGGGCCGGGATTACCCGCGTCCTATTTATTACCAAGAGGTCCCCGGGAGTTAACAACTCATCCAAGTTGAAAAATTTCTTGTGCAAGATCTGGTTATTTGAACGATTTAAAACTAATAACCGAGATTGATCGCGTGGTTCCAAGGGGGTTTGGGCGATATATCTTTGTGGCAGATCATAGTTAAAATCTGAAGTTTTCATTAAATAAGGTCAACCTGGATAGAAATCTGGATCTAATAATTTATCTAAGGGAATTGGAAAGAGACAGTAAATTATCACATACGTTTCAATTATATTAATTTCGGTTGGGCATCTGGCGTGTAAGGAATATTTAGATGTTCATAAGCCTGGCGGGTGGCTACACGACCTTGCGAAGTTCGATCAAGAAAACCCAATTGGAGCAAGTATGGTTCAACAACATCCATAATGGTATCCGGTTCCTCACTTATTGAAGCGCTAATAGTTGATAATCCAACCGGACCACCTTCATATTTGTTTATGATTGTTTGTAGAACCCTTCGATCCACTTCATCCAAACCCTTGGAATCGATTGCTAACAGATTTAGTGCTTCACCCGCCACTTTCCGGGTGATCAACCCATTTGCGCGCACTTGTGCGAAATCACGTACCCTTCTCAGTAGACGAAGTGCAACTCGAGGAGTACCCCTAGCACGCCTTGCGATTTCACGTAATCCTTCGTCTTCTGCATCCACTTTCAACAACCGAGCTGCACGTTTTACTATCGATAGCATCGCTTCTGGATTGTAATATTCCAACCGGTAAACTGCCCCAAATCTGGCTCTTAAGGGAGCCGTTATCAATGCCATGCGAGTGGTGGCGCCAATCACAGTAAAGCGAGGTAATTTTAATCTTATCGATCGTGCGGAAGGACCTTTTCCAATAATAATATCCAAAGCGAAATCTTCCATTGCGGGATAGAGAACTTCTTCAACTGCTTTGCCGAGGCGATGTACCTCGTCAATAAAAAGGATATCGCCTGCACGCAAGTTGGTCAGGATGGCTGCCAGGTCTCCAGCCCGTTCAATGGCTGGACCCGAAGTCACTTTTATATTCACTTCCATTTCATTCGCAACTACATGTGCCAGAGTTGTCTTTCCCAAACCCGGAGGTCCATAAAACAAAACATGATCCAGTGATTCTCCCCTTTGCCGGGCTGCTGTAATCAAGATTGCGAGGTTCTCTTTTACATTTTCCTGCCCTATCAATTCCATCAACCGTTGTGGTCGAAGCGTATTATCCTGACGATCATCCATTTTGGATTCTGGATCCACCGGGCGTTCATGAATATCGTTCATATGTTCGATTATAACCGAACTATTTATTTACTTGCATCTAAAGGAATATTCCAGTATCCTTGATTATCAGAAATCAAATTATATTAAAGAGGAACTCTATGAAGACCGAATTTTCATTTCCGAAAGGTTTTATTTGGGGGACTGCATCTTCTGCATATCAGATCGAAGGTGCCTGGAATGAAGACGGAAAAGGTCCCTCCATTTGGGATAGATTCACGCATACACCAGGAAAGATCGCCAATAATGAAAACGGTGATGTTGCCATCGATCATTATCACCGTTGGAAAGAAGATATCAGGCTTATGTCGGACCTTGGACTTAAGACCTATCGGTTTTCCACTTCCTGGCCGCGCATATTTCCCGATGGTACTGGTAAGCCAAACACCAAGGGAGTTGACTTTTATGACGGGTTAATTGATGAACTGCTCAGGCATCAAATTGAACCTTATTTATGCCTGTATCATTGGGACCTGCCTCAAGCCATGCAAGATAAAGGAGGGTGGCCAGAACGGGAGATTGCAAGTTATTTTGCGGATTACGCCAGGTTCATGTCTGATAAATTCAGTGATCGGGTTAAGAATTGGATCACTCATAATGAACCTTTTGTAACCGCAGGTGCCGGTTATTTTCTAGGCGATCACGCGCCAGGGATCAAAGAACCAATCTCAGCCATCAAGGCAATTCATACCTTGCTGCTTTCCCATGGTCTGGCAACACAAGCCATCCGATCAGTCTCCAGGCAACCTGTAAAAGTAGGGATTGTTTTAAATCTGAGCCCGATCCACCCTGCCTCGGCCTCAAAAAAGGATATCGAAGCAGCCAAACGGTTTGACATGATCCAAAACCGCGCGTTTCTCGATCCTCTTCTTTTGGGAACTTCGCCAATTTCGGAATTGAAATTATTAAACAAGTTGGTCGGTTCAATGATAAAACCTGGGGATTTAAAAATAATCAACCAGCTGGATTTCCTCGGAGTGAACTATTACACACGTACAGTCATTCGGCACGATCCAAAGTTCCCAATTTTTGCCACATCACAAATTCATCCAGAAGGTAACGAATATTCCGGGATGTGGGAAATATATCCCGAAGGTTTGTCTGAATTGCTGATCAATATCTGGGAAAAATACGGACCTTCATCGAATCCCAATCACCAAATGCCTGAATTGTTGGTCACTGAAAATGGGATCCCGGTCCCGGATGGAATCGATTTTGATGGCAAAGTTCGTGATGAACGTCGGATCCGATACCTCGAAAATCATATTCTTCAAGTTCACAAAACCATCCAAAAAGGAGTGCCTATCAGTGGGTACTTTATCTGGTCTTTTATGGATAATTTTGAATGGGTACTTGGATATGACAAGCGTTTCGGCCTGGTCTATGTGGATTTCAAGACACAAAAAAGGACAATTAAAGAAAGTGGTTATTGGTTCGCTAAAGTTATCCTCAACAACGGTTTTAATACCACTGAATGATCAAGGAAGGCAACAATGAAACGAATCGTTCTTTTCTTATTTGTTGTGTTAATGACTTTTTCCATGGTATCACCGGCGAAAGCTTCGGACCAGATCAACGTATATTATGCCGGAGATAAGAATAATATCAAACCATCCATCTTTTTATTAAGTCCGGATATTTTTACTTTGGTGGATGACCCCAAGCAAGCGGATGTCATCTTTCTAAACGGGATCATACCTGACCCTCTAATCCTATCCGCTCTAATAAAATCTGGAACGGGCCTCGTCCTGATCCTTGGACCTGATATTGAACAGAAAAACATTGAAACCCTCCTGGGAATTCCACTTTCATTAACCATGAAGGATGATGCAGTCAGTTTAACAGGCCTGGATGGAGTAATTGATCCAATTGAAAAAGATATTCTCTGGAATGGAGCCCCACAGATCCGCTCCAGATTTGAAATTTTAACCCCCATCTCTTCAGTTCAGCCTCTGGTAACTACATATGGAACTGGTGAATGGGTTCTTTGGTCAGCGAATAACGGGAAAGATTTTATATTTAATGCTTTCTTGAATACCAAAGATAACACGCAATTCCAGGATTGGGCTTACTTTAATTACCTGCTGTATTATCTGGGAATTCGCGCACATGGTCAGGTACCTCTCTCCTTTGCAAATTACCCCGGCTCTCCTGTTCCGCATACCAGCGATCGAAATATACTGCTGGTAATAATGGGCTTTTTGGTAATCTTAACTTTCGTCGCTTTCTTTTTCGTCCGCGCATACAGTTTGAAACATCCTGAGGAATTGGACAAAATTGTTTCTGATCGATCACACTTTGAAAACAGGGAAGAAAAATCCAGGTGGGAAAGCGTTGGTTTTCATCGTCCCCTGGGTGGTTTTCTCGTCGCTCTAAGCATTGGATTGATATTATTCATTCCCTTGATCATTTATCAAAACCTTATTCTGCCCACATACATTCTCCCATCCGCACAAGCGCTTGGAATATGGGGACGGGTGACACAATTCTTTAATTTAACATGGTATTTTTTTGACATGGGGACCAGCGTTGCTTTCATTAAATACCTGTCAGAATACAGAGTTCATGATCCCAAAAAAGGGATCCAGTACGGGCAATTATTCATTTGGTGGCAAGCTCTTTCTGGTGCCATCCAGGTTGCCCTCGTAATTAGTCTGGCTACAACTGTTGGTCCTCGCTCGGTTTATGCCTTGTATATGTGGAGTGTTATCATTCATTCGATCATTCAACTTCCAGGTTTTTACCAGGTCATGCGCCACGCGCTCACCGGTTTCCAGCGGTTGGATTACAGCCGGTTCCTGGATATTGGATTGAATGTCATCTTTCCCATGTTAGTTCAACCTATCTTTGTTACCATCATGTTCGCCTGGGGAAAAGCCCATCCCATTTTTGGAGGGGCGATGGGTGGGCTGCTGGGGATGGGAATCGCTGCTTATGCAGGCGAACTCCTGACTTTCCTGGTAGGTCTCTGGTTTTACAAACGAGTCGGGTACAATGCCCGAATTTTATTCCTGGCACATTTTGATTGGGAAATTGTTAAAAACAGTTTTAAGTTCGGCGTTTTTGAAATGCTCGGTTCAGCAGCCTGGTCAGCTGGTCAGGCAGCAGAGATCTGGATCACCCAGGCACGTCTTATCAACTATGCAGAGATTTGGGGCAACTGGGT
>Ga0334722_10000771_pt1 | contig 44358 bp, 55 predicted proteins | sample C3_bottom_MG_FD_207210 | JGI IMG/M metagenome (GOLD analysis project Ga0334722, IMG submission 207210) | Sediment microbial communities from Yellowstone Lake, YNP, Wyoming, USA - C3_bottom | ecosystem: Environmental > Aquatic > Freshwater > Lake > Sediment | place: USA: Wyoming | collected...
TTTGCGCGCGCAGATTTATTTTTCCCATGGTTCGCGCCAAGAGAACACCGTATTTGAGATCAAAAAAGGCGATGGTAACGCGCAAATTTCTGCTAATCTGAAAGAGGCGGGCCTGATATCGGGCGATTGGTATTTTTATGGATATGTGCGCATGTACGGATTTCTGAATAAATTTATGCCGGGGAAATATCTCCTGAATGGCAATATGACCATTCCGGAAATCGTTGTGATTTTGACTAATCCGCAAAAGGCTTATGAGCAGGTTTTATTTCCGGAAGGATGGACGGCCAAACAGATGGCTGATGAACTCAGCGTGCATGGATTTGACGGCTCGGCTTTTTTAGCGCTGGCGAACAATCCGCCGCAAGACATCGTTTCGCAATTCGGGGCCTTATCTGATAAGCCCAAGTCCGCGTCTCTAGAGGGCTATCTTTTCCCGGATACTTATTATTTTTCCAAGGAGGCTACGCCCGAAGGAATTCTCAGAAAAATTCTCAGCAATACGGAAAATAAAATTACGGTTGGCATGGAATCAGCCATGCGCAGCCAGAACAAAACAATTTTTGAGATTTTGACTATGGCCAGCATAGTTGAAAAAGAGGTGAAGAGTAACAACGACCGCGCGCTGGTGAGCGGACTATTTTGGAATCGTCTGGCTGCCGGGCAAGCCTTGCAAAGCGATGCAACCCTGACTTATTTTTTAAATGACATGCAAGGGGCGCATACGCTCGCGCAAACCAAAATAAATTCTCCATACAACACCTATCTAAATAAGGGGCTTCCAATCGGGCCGATATCAAATCCTGGGATGTCCGCAATCAATGCGGCGATTTATCCGAAAGATTCGCAGTATAATTATTTTTTGAGCGATCCGACCACCGGCAAAACTATATTTGCTAAAAGTTTTGAAGAACACGTCGCCAATAAGACAAAATACGGACTGTAATCCGGTTTGAATTATTTTTGAAAAAATCTCGCGGTTAACCGCGAGATTTTTTTATTTTAATTTGAAAAGGGCAATGGACTTGACAAATTTATCCGTTATGTGCTAATATTGTTTGAACTAAAAAATATAATTATTACATATGCAAAAAAACAATAAATTAGGCGAAAATACGGCAAAAGAAGGCAAGTTGAGTTTTTTTGACTTAGCTTCGGTTTTATTGGTTAATTTGCCGCAGCGATCTCAGGAAATTGTGAAAAAGAGATTTGGCTTGGCTAGCGGAAAATCTGAGACACTGGAGAAAATCGGCAAGGACTATGGCATAACCAGAGAAAGAGTGCGACAGATAATTTCTGACGCTGTTAAAAAGATTTCCAAGTCTTCAAATGTTGATGTGTTCAAAACGGCAGAAGATAAAATAATCTTGGAAATATCCCAAAGGGATGGTATAATAAGTGAAGAAAAATTAATCAAAGAACTAGGCCTTGATGATTCAAAGGAAGCTAACGCAGTTTTGCTTTTTGCTGTTTGCTCAAATAAAATAATTGAGATTGAAGAAAAGGGATTGATAAAGAAATCATGGGCTCTTTCAAATGAAACTCGGGTTAAAGTTAAAAATGTTGCTGATGTTGCCAAGGATGTGTTGATGGCTTCCGGAGTTCCGCTAACCGATGATGAAATAACCGAAAAAATCATTGCGGCAAAGAAAGAATTATCCAAAAATAAAATTTTGAATTTATTGGATACTTTGACTGAAATTTCAAAAAATAAATTTGGCAAATGGGGATTTTCCAACTGGATGGAAATAAATCCCAAAGGTACGCGGGAAAGGATTTACTTAGTTCTCAAAGAAAAGAAAAACCCGCTGCATTTCACGCTTATCGCAAAACTTATTGATGAGCTGGGAATCAGCAAGAGAAAATCACATCCGCAAACGGTTCACAATGAGCTTATCAAAGATGATCGGTTTGTCCTGATTGGAAGAGGGATTTACGCTCTTCGCGAATGGGGTTATGTCCCTGGGGCGATCAAAGATGTTTTGGAAGAGATACTAAGAAAACATGGCAATCCTATGGCGAAAGAAGATATACTGGAAGAAGTGGCAAAGGTCAGGCAAGTCAAAAGAACTACTGTGATGATAAATTTGAATAATAACGCAAATTTCAAAAAACAGGGCAATAAATATTTTTTGAATAAATAAGATAAGCGCGGTAAAATAATAAAAACAAAAAGCATCAGGCTTGAAAGTGATTTGCAACGTCAAATAAAAAAATGAATACATATTTAGAAATTATAAAAAGCTTCTGGCAACCATTTATTCAGTTTTGGTGGATTATTTTGCCGGTGGCTTTTTATTATGTTTTTTATCTGCTGTGGAATGATTTCGTGAAAGATAACTGGTCCAATAAACAAGAATGGACGCTGATCGAGGTTATTCCGCCCAAAGAATTAGAAACGGGGCCGAAGTTGATGGAATCGATTTATCAAGGTCTATCAGGCGTTCACGTCAGCTACAACGCATTCGAGGAATATTTATTAGGGATGGATACCGATAAATTCAGTTTTGAATTGGTCGGCTTGGGCGGTGAAGTGCATTTTTATATCAGAGTCCAGAAGAAATTAAGAAATCTGGTGGAATCGCAGATTTATGCCCAATATCCAAACGCGGAAATTACGGAGGTGGAAGATTATATGAAAAATTTTCCCCGTGTCGTGCCAAATCGCGATTGGAACCTGTGGGGTTCCGATTTGGTCTTAACCGCGGCAGATCCGATCCCGATCAGAACCTATGACAAATTTGAAGAAGATATAACCGGAACTATGCTTGACCCGATGGCTGCTTTTGTTGAGCTATTCGGTTCATTGCCGCCGGGACAAAATTTATTATTGCAATTTATCATTAAGCCACTGCCTGAGGCTTGGAGAAATGATCAGGTAAAGGTTGTTCAGAAATTAGCCGGCCGGATAAAAGAACCAAGCGGTGGAATCTTGAAAGACATAGTGGATGTTTTCACGCATCTTTTTGCCGCTCTTATGGGTCCGGTGGAATTTCCTGAAACTGCGGCCAAAGAACAGCAACCCTTAGCTTTTAGGCTGACGCCTGGAGAACAGGAGCAACTAAAAGCCATTGAAGAAAATCTTGGTAAGAATATGTACAAAGTAAAAATGAGGTTTATCTATCTTGGCAAGCGCGAAGGCTTTGATATGGGATATGTATCCGCATATTTTGGGGCGAACAGGCAATTCAATGATTTGAATCTGAACAATGTCAGGCCGGATAATAGCAAAACCACGGCTCATTTCGTGGCAATTGATCCTCGTCTTCAGACAATGAAAAGGCGAATTTATGAAAGATATCGAAAAAGAAATACAGACGGAGCGAATGTGGTGTTTTCAACGACGGAATTGGCAACGGTTTATCATTTTCCGGATATGAACGTTCTGACGCCGTCTTTGCCGAGAGTCGAATCGAAAAAGGGCACAGCTCCGTCTAATTTGCCAATAGGATAGAAGTTTATAAAGTAAAAAGTTCGTAAAGTCCTTAAATTCGAAATTTTTATAACTTTAAAAACTTTTTAACTTTTAACTAGATATATGCCAGAAATAAATTTTTTTGCAAAAACGAATTTCAGAAACCAAGAGAGAGTCTTTGGAATAAAGCGCGATGACCGCCGCAGGCATATGTATGTCATTGGAAAGACGGGAATGGGGAAAACAAATCTTTTGGAGAGTATGGCCATCCAGGATATCCGCAATGGCGAGGGTGTTTGCGTGGTTGATCCGCACGGTGAATTTGCGGAAAAGATGCTGCAGGCTGTGCCAGCTAATCGCATCAACGATGTTGTTTATCTTAATCCGTCGGATGCCGAATTTCCAGTAGCGTTTAATATTTTGGAATCAGTTGATGATGACAAAAAAAATCTGGTGGCGTCAGGAATGATGGGAGTTTTCAAAAAGATCTGGCCGGATGTTTGGAGCGCCAGAATGGAATATATCCTGAACAATACGATTTTGGCTCTTTTGGATTATCCCGGTTCAACCATGCTGGGCGTCAATCGGATGATGGCGGATACTGCTTATCGTAAAAGGATATATCCGAAAATAAAAGATCCGGTTGTAAAATCATTTTGGATAAATGAGTTTGATAAATGGGAGGATAAATTTCGAAAGGAGGCAGTAGCGGCCATCCAAAATAAAGTTGGCCAATTCCTTTCTTCTTCAGTCATCCGCCATATTGTCGGCCAGCCGAAGTCGACGATCGATATGCGTGAAATAATGGATAGCCAGAAAATTTTGATTGTGAATTTATCCAAAGGAAGAATCGGGGAAGATTCAATGCGGCTTTTGGGAGGAATGATAATCACAAAAATTCAGCTGGCGGCTATGGGACGAGTTGCAATTCCAGAGGAGGACAGGAAAGATTTCTATTTATATGTGGATGAATTCCAAAACTTTGCCACTGAGTCATTTTCAAATATCTTGTCGGAAGCCAGAAAATATCGCTTGGATCTGATCCTGGCCCACCAATATGTCAATCAGCTTATTTTTGACGGCAATACGACTGTGCGTGATGCGGTCTTTGGAAATGTTGGAACAATTGTGTCATTTCGGGTTGGGGCGGAAGACGCGGAGCATCTGGAAAAGGAATTTGATCCGGTTTTTTTAATGAATGATATCGTCAATCTATCCAAATATCACATATATTTAAAGCTTATGATCGATGGTGTGGCCGGCGATGCCTTTTCGGCCACAACTTTGCCGCCGCTTGACCTGTCGGAAACTCGAGGCAATGAAGAAAAAATTATCCAAGTTACGCGAGAAAGATATGGCAAGCCAAAAGCAGACGTGGAGGATCGGATTGCCAGATGGAGCGGGATGGAGGTCTTCAAAGAAGCTCCAGCCGGCGGCAAAGAAGATGTTGATGATATGGATTATGATCCGGAGATTAGTGAAAATAAGTCCATGAGGACTGGCGCAAACAATGTTGGACCGGTTAAAAAGGTTTATCCGAGCGCGAATAATTATTCCACGCAGAGACCGCCAGCAATAAAAGTTTATCCGAAAGAAGACAACCCGCTAAATAATTCTGCAACCGCAGTTGCCCAAAAAACGGCATCTCCAGCCGTTACGCCTGTTGCTGTTGCTGCAGAAGCTGATCAACCAAAAGAAACGTATTCGGCAATTTGCGCAACCTGCGAAGAGCAGATCGCGGTTCCATTTAAACCTGATCCCTCCCGGCCGGCTTTTTGCCGCGAATGCTTGAAAGAACATCAACGGATGATAGCCAGAAAAAGAAATATTGTTGAAAAACAAGAGGTTGGCGCAAGGCCAGCTCCGATCAAAGTTATGCCAAAACCGGAAGAAAGGAATGGCTCTTCTTCAGAAAGAGTTGTTTATGCGCCGCAGGAAAGGCCCATGAGCTTGTCGCAAATGTCGCATATCGCGCCGAAAAAATTCAAGCCGCAAAGACAAAAGCCGAATGTCGATTTGAATGAAGTGCGCGCCTTACTTGGTAAAACTAAAAAACAACAGGATGACGAAAAATAAATACAGCCTTAGTATGGATATTCCGACTCATGCCGGCGTTATTGTGTTGCTTGTAGTATCGTTTTTTGTGGCTTGGTTCACAATCAGAACCGGAGAGAAAATTATCGATAATGCGCCCCAATCAAAAATTTATAATTCACAAAAAGACGTCCAAAAAATGATTAACGGAAAAGAGCGGTAATTTTACATAAGAAAATATCTCTTGTAAGATTGTATATATGCTAAAAACCAAGAAAAAACGCGTTATTGTGGGCATGTCGAGCGGAGTTGATTCTTCGGTGGCGGCCGCGCTTCTCAAAAAACAAGGATATGATGTCGTGGGTGTTTTTATGCATTTTTGGAAAGAGCCGGCTTCGGACAGTTTGATAGAGAATAAATGCTGTTCACTGGAGTCATTGGAAGATGCCCGCAAGGTTTGCCAAATCTTGAAAATTCCGCTTTATACCGCTAACGCCGAAAAAGAGTTTAAAAAAGAAGTGGTAGATTATTTTCTGAAAGAGTACAGCGAGGGAAGAACGCCTAATCCTTGCGTAGCGTGCAATGAGCATATTAAGTTCAATGTTTTGATGAAAAAAATGCTGGAGATGGAGGGTGATTTTATCGCCTCGGGTCATTATTCCGTCGTTAAAAAAACAAAAGACGGTTATCGAATTTTTCAAGGCAAAGATAAAGAAAAAGATCAAACTTATTTTCTCTATAACTTCAATCAGAAGCAGCTGGCAAAAATCCTTTTTCCAGTCGGGGATTATAAGAAAACCGAGATTAGAAAAATAGCGGAAAAAATGAAATTGCCGGTTTTCAACAAGGATGATTCTCAAGGGCTATGCTTTACGCCGGAAAAATATCCGGAAAATTTCTTGCGCCGCAATTTGAAATTGAAAAAAGGCAAAATTTTAAATACGGCCGGCAAAGTTGTCGGTGAACATGAGGGTTTGCCGCTTTATACAATCGGGCAAAGGCGGGGCATAAATATCGGCGGTGACGGCCCATACTATGTGGTGGATAAAGATTTGCAGAAAAATATTCTGGTTGTGACAAATGATGAAAAAGATCCAGCTTTGGTTTGCGGGAAAATGGAGGTTGAAAAAGTGAATTGGATAACTTCCGAGCCGAAGTTGCCTCTGAAAATTCTGGTCAAAAACCGTTACCGGCATCCGGAAGTTTCTGCTATAATTAAAGCAGTCAAAAAAGGTATTTACACAGTTGAATTTGAAGAACCGCAGCGGGCAATCTCGCCAGGCCAGTCAGCGGTTTTTTATACAAAAAAAGGCGAAATGATCGGCGGGGGAAGGATAAAATAATTAAATAAAAATAAGGATTATGAATACTCAAAACGATCCTGCGGAGCAAGAAAAACACCGCAAAAGAAATGATCTTCAGCGGGAAATAATAATGTCCGAATCGGATCTCAAAAAAGTTGTAAATGAAAAAACGCTCATCGATGCGGAAATTCGCAGATTAAAAAATGAAATGGATCATCTGAAAATCGATATGCAGGCAAAAGTGCAGCGGCTGCATACGGTTGATCAGGATATTATTATGCGACAAGCTGAAATATCACATTTGCGAAAACAAATAAATTTAATACAATAATAATTTTTTTACAAATATGCCAATATATAAATTTAAAAAAAAGGTAGAAGAAATTGCAGTTGAAAGAGGGATACACATTGTCGGTTCTCAGGATAATCTGCTTCGAAAGATCGAGAAGGCTTTGGAAAATAAAGAAATAACTTCAGAAGAGGTGAAAGATATGTTGTTGGATGATAAAGATTTTAGATTGCATTTTTCGTCAGATGATTTCGAAAAGATTAGAAAAGTTATTAACGAATAATATTTTATGACAGCGCAGGAATTACGCGAAAAATATCTGAAGTTTTTCCAGTCCAAGGGACACACCATTATCCCTTCGGCTTCTTTGGTGCCGCGGGAAACTGATGCCTCGACGCTTTTTACGACCGCCGGAATGCATCCTTTGGTGCCGTATCTGTTGGGCGAGGAGCATCCGGGGGGCAAACGGGTCGCCAGCGTGCAAAAATGCGTCCGTACGGGCGACATTGATGATGTGGGCGACAATCGCCACAATACATTTTTTGAGATGATGGGCAATTGGAGTTTTGGCGACTATTTCAAAAAAGAGGCTATTGAGTGGAGTTTTGAATTTTTGACCGATTTGAAATGGTTAGGATTGGATAAGAATAGATTATATGTGACGGTTTTTAGAGGTGAAGGAAATATTCCGCGAGACGAGGAGGCAATCCATATCTGGCAGGAAACTTTTACCAACGCCGGGATGAAAATTGAGATTGCCGGAGAAGATGAAATTATCAAAGATAACGTGCGAATCATCCCGCTGGGGAAGGATGACAACTTTTGGATTGCCGGCGCGACCGGACCCTGCGGAGGCGACACGGAAATGTTTTATGACACGCGGCCGGAAGACGGGAAATTGAATGGAAAATTCTCTGACTTGGTGGATAGCGGAAGAGTTATTGAAATTTGGAATGATGTGTTTATGGAATTCAATAAAACAGCGGATGGAAAGTATGAAAAACTAGCCAAGCCGAATGTAGACACTGGAATGGGCGTGGAAAGAACACTGGCAGTTTTGAATGGCAAAGAAAATGTTTTCGAAACAGAATTATTCCAGCCGATTTTTGCAAAAATTTCTGAAATTTCCGGAAAGAAATATGAAGACAATGAAAAATCATTTCGCATCATCGCGGATCATATCAAGGCTGGTGTGTTTATGATTGCCGACGGTGTGACGCCTTTGAATGTTGGCAGGGGGTATGTTTTACGCAGATTGATTCGTCGCGCAGTTCGCCATGGAAAATTGATCGGCATTGAAACTAATTTTACAAAACAAATCGCGGAAGTAGTGATTGAAATTTTCAAGGATTTTTATAATGAACTAGAACAAAATAAGGATAATATTTTTGTGGAATTGGAAAAGGAAGAAAATAAATTTAGGGCAACTTTGGAAAAAGGCCTGAAGGAATTCAATAAGTTAACCACAGTTACCGGAACGGATGCGTTTAATCTATATCAATCATACGGTTTCCCGCTGGAAATGACGGAGGAGTTGGCGAAGGAAAATAATTTTACGGTTGATAAAAAAGAATTTGAGGAAGAATTCAAAAAGCATCAGGATCTTTCTCGCACCGCTTCGGCTGGCGCTTTCAAGGGCGGATTGCAGAGCACGGGCGAAATGGAAATAAAATATCACACCGCGACGCATCTTTTGCTGGCAGCATTGCGGCAGCTTTTCGGTTCGGAAATATATCAAAAAGGTTCCAATATCACTTCTGAAAGATTACGCTTCGATTTTAATTATCCGGAAAAATTGACGCCGGAAAAATTGAAGCAAGTGGAAGATTTGGTGAATGAAAAAATTAGCGAAAAAATTCCAGTTGAATTGACTGAGATGTCCAAAGATGAAGCCTTGAAAGTGGCGAAAGTTTCTTTCGATCCGGCTAAATATGGTGATGTTGTGAAGGTCTATAAAATCGGCGACTTCAGCATTGAACTTTGCGGCGGTCCGCATGTTGCCAATATCGGTGAACTTGGCCACTTCAAAATCACCAAAGAAGAAGCTTCCAGTGCGGGAGTAAGAAGAATAAAAGCGATATTAGAATAAGTCAGTTCTTTTACAAGGAGGATAAAATGAATAAAACCCGCCGAACCAAGAAAGCGACAGAAGAACCGATGCTGACTACTATGCGAGAGAAAGAAGAATTCTGCCGCATACAAGCAGAAGCGACCAAGGAACAAGCCCAGAAATTACGCCAGTGGCGAGCAAAATCATTAGAGAGGGCTAGGTTTATGGTTGTTATGTGTTAAAATCAAAACTCATTATTAAGGGAGGAATAAATGAAATACGCGGATATTGTAAGGCTTGTTTTCTCAGAAAGAGATAGGATTGATAAAGCGATTGACGATATCTTGCGTGGAGCAGGCGATCGCCCAGGTCTTAACCTCGGACAACCCGCCATTTTAATTACTAACAATGGCGATGGAACGTTCCATATAGACTAAAGTTTTTCAATCTTGCCGTCTGATATATTTCAGGCGGCTTTTTTTATAGTAGTCCGAAGCGGGTTTATTTGATATGATAAAAATATGAGCAATAAAATTAAAGCTGTTATTTTTGATTTGGACGGCATTATTGTGGACAGCGAACCGCTGCATTTTGAAGCTGCTAAATTTGCTTTGAAAGAACTTGGGATTGATTTGACACTGGAAGAATATTTGCAGTTCGGTGTTGCGAAAGGAGCGAAAAATTTATATGAAAAAATTTCTGAGAAATATGTGGTCGTTATTGATATGAAAAGGGTGTTTGAAGTAAAAAATAACAAATTTCAAGAGCTTTTTAAGATGAATGTTTTCCCTAGGAAGGGAATTATAGAAGTGATTGAATCGTTTAGCGGAAAATATACATTAGCAATTGCGTCATCTGGAATAAGAGACAATGTCATTTTTGTTTTGGAAAAAATAAATATAAAGGATAAGTTTTCTTTAATTGTTACCGCTGAAGATGTTGCCAGAGTGAAGCCATTTCCTGATATTTATGAAAAGAGTTGTGAATTGCTGGGTCTTGATAAAACAGAATGTATCGCCATTGAAGATTCCGAGACGGGAGTTGAATCTGCCAAAGGAGCTGGCATCAGGTGCATCGCTGTGCCTTGCGAATTCACCAAACATCAAAATTTTTCAAAAGCGGACGTAGTGCTCGATTCGTTTGATAAATTAAATGCAGATTTCATCAAATCATTTTAAAAATATTTTTTATTTCCAGAGACTAAGCCCTTTTTTGGCAAAAGCTTTTTTGAAGACGTCGATTGGGATAAACGCGATTCGGGTTTCTTCACTTTTTCCGGATGGATTGTGCAAATAAAATCCGGTGCATTTGCCATCTTGCCATTTAAATCCGTGGATTAAGATTACGTGCCCACCGATAGAATCCGACTCTGTCTTGTCATAGCGAATCACCTCCGGATTGACCGAGGCAATCACAAAGTGTTTATTTATAATTTCCTTGCAGATATTTTGAACAGACAAGGAAGAATGTAGTTTTCCATCCAGATGATATTTTTTAGCTAAATCAACGAGCGGTTTGTAATACCAGTCCTTATCAACTAGCTTGTTGTTTTTATCGTGCGAAATATACCCGCCTAACCTGACGCCCTCCTCAATCAATTCTTTTACACTTTCATTTCTGCTGCTGGTCGTATCAATTATCATTTTAAGACAGATGATAGCACAAGCCCTCCAAGACCAAAATTCATATTCTTCCGGTTTTGAAAAACCGAATTCTTGCCACCTCGGATCATCTTGCGCGGATATTCTTTTTTCAAGGATATCCTTGGTCAACTCCGGACTGGCAAATTGGCAGTAATACTTCACCGAATCTCGAACTTTATAATCACCATCTGCTAATTTTCTCAATGAAAGATGATCCTTTAAGGTGTTAAAAGAGTTTGAATAACTATTTACTTTATTCCTAATTTTTCTCAAGGTTTTTAGCATGATTTAATTATACTTTAAAAAGCAAATAGTGAAAGTCGCCTAGGGTAGCTTTTTTTGCTATAATAGAGGCATGAAAAAATCACATTCAATAATATTATTCAATCAAAAGCAGATTCGGCGTTTTTATAATGAAAAAAAGGAAGTCTGGTATTTTTCGATTATTGATGTGGTTAGGGTTTTAACTGATTCCACTGTGCCAAAACGCTACTGGAGCGATTTAAAAAGTAAGCTTAAAAATGAGGGAAGCGAGGTGTACGAAAAAATCGTACAACTGAAATTCGTAGCTTCTGACGGGAAAAAATATGCAACTGATTGTTTTTCCACGGAAGATTTGCTTCGTGTTGTCCAATCAATTCCTTCACCCAAAGCGGAACCATTTAAATTGTGGCTAGCGCGTGTCGGATATGAGCGAATAGAAGAAACAGAGAATCCTGAATTAGCTTTCGATAGGGCAATGAAAACATACTTGCAAAAAGGCTATTCAAAAGAATGGGTGAATCAACGATTAAAAAGTATTGAAGTTCGCAAAGATTTGACGGATGAGTGGCAGGAGCGCGGAATGAAGGCGGGTTTGGAATATGCGATTTTGACAGATGAGATTACGAAAGCATGGGCAGATCGAAGTGTGAAGGAATATAAAAAATTTAAGGGTTTGAAAAAACAAAACCTGCGAGATAGCATGACTAATCTCGAGTTGGTATTAAATATGCTGGCCGAAGCTTCAACGACAGAGATATCCAAAAAGAAACAACCTAAAGGAATTGAACATAACAAACAAATTGCCCGAGCCGGAGGAATCGCGGCAAAAAAAGCAAGACTTGAAATAGAAAAACAAACAGGTGAAAGTGTGATAACTAATAATGGCGCAAAAAATTTTAAGCTCAAGAAATAAAATTTATGGAAATAAAAGACTTGCTAAAAAAATCAAGACAAATTTGGGGCAAACAAGGATTAAGCCTAGCGCAAATTATTGTCCGAATGGGCAAAGTTTTTGGTGATATTTGCCGCTGGGAAAGAAATGCGCCAAAGGATAAAAAAATTCACACGAAAATGGAATTAAAAAAGGAAATGGGCAATATGATTCTTTCCTCGATTCGCTGGTGTGATGACCTCGGATTTGATCCGGAAGATTGTATTAAAGAGGCGATAAAAGCGCAGGCTAAATTTAAGAAATAATGAATCTCCCAAACTGAAATTTTACCATTCATCCATATAAGGTAAAATACTTAAAAAGATGATAAAAATCCCTGAAAAATATAACACGCTAAAGTTTATAAGTCCGACAAAAATTGCTATGATTAAAATATGAAAAAAGAAGAGTTTGTAAAATATCTTAAAGAGAAAGGCAAGAAGCATATAATCTTCGATTTTGACGAAACATTGTGTACGTTGCTTATTGACTGGAGTAATTGGGAGAAAGATCTTCAGAAATTATTTTCTTCGTATGATTTGAATGCTGGTGATTCAGATTTTGAATATGCAAAAATGATAAACCTTTGCATTGAAAGATATGGTGATGAAGCGAGAGATAAGATATTGGAAATAAATTATCGTAATGAAAAAAATTATTTTTCTGGCTATGATTTGTCGCCAATTACAATGGATCTTCTTGAGATATCCAAAGAAAATGCCGATTTGTATCTTTGGACATCTAATGACAAAAGAACGATTGTGCCAATATTGAAAGAGCTTGATATGGAAAAGTTTTTCAAAAAAATTGTTACTCGGAATGATGTTAAATATGTTAAACCAAGTGCCGATGGTTTTTCTTTGATTTATAATGAAAATAATCCGAAGTCGCAATATATGTTGATAGGTGATAGTGAATCAGATAGCGGAGCCGCTAATGAATCGGGTATAGATTTTTTAAATATCAAAGAATTTAAGTTTTTTAAGTAAGTATGCTAAATATTCCAGAAAAATATAATACTTTGAAATTCATTGGTCCCACTATCTGGGACTATATTTTTGACGAGTGGAGAAAAGGTGAGGAATATCAAAAGTCTTGGCAGGAACATTGGGAAGAAAGGGGATATGCTTCTTGGAATGAGTGGCGGACTGCGTATGTCGCGCCGCTCCAGCCGGAAAAATTGGAATGGTTTTTATATGAAATTTCAAATCCGACAGAAATTTTACCGGAATTTTACGGTGTGCCATCAAAAACTTGGGTGGAAAAGGCGTATGGAGGCGAAACCACAAAAAAGTTAAAAGATATTGCGCATCTTTCAATTATTGCTGAAAATGAAAAAATAAAAGACATAATTAAAAATTTTCCGGAAGAAACTTTATTAACTGCGATTTTACAAGACGATAAGATTATATTGGTTGAAGGCATGCACCGAGCCAATGCCTTGGTAAATTGGAATTTACCGGAACCGCCAAAGAGCAAAGTTTTGCTGGCAATTACGGAATGGAACAAAGAAATACCAATTCTCGGCAGTAGTTATAAAAATAAATAAAAAAATAGCGCCCGGCATCATATGGCTAGGCGCTTTTTTCTTTCAAATAGTTTGCAATCTCGCCATCTGGGTCAATTTGCGGCACTATTGTTTCTACAGCTTCTTTTCCATTAATCTCAATAAAAGTGAGTTTGAAGGAACGAAGCTTATTGCAATGACCACAAACTCTTGAAGCTTGATTGCGTTCGCCTTCTTTGAGATTGGCGCGTTCTCCGACCTCTGGTCCGCAGCGCCTATTCGTAAGGCAAAAATAAACATCAAAAGAACGGCGATCAAAGAGCATTTTCCCTCCCCCTTGGTTGTGATGATTCAGTATTAAATCATTTCAAGCTCGGTTTGTCAATCAATCCCTTTTGTCATATAATCAATACAGCTAATAAAAACAAAAAATCCTTTTAGTAATGGGAATTTTTTCTAAAATTTTAAGCTCACGCGGGGCATCATCGGATTATATCCTTTCGCTTGATATCGGCACTGAGGTTGTCAAAGCTTTGGTTTTTCGAATTGACAAAGAGACCGGCAACGGCGTGGTGACAGGAGTCGGGCGCGCCAGGCAGAGGCTGGGGGACATGCAGAGCGGCGCAGTTTCGGACATTGCCGGCGTGATTGAAAATTCCAAACGCGCAATTGCAATTTCCAAACAAATGGCCGGCGCCAAGAAAGTCGAGAAAGCGATCATTGGAATTGCGGGCGAGCTGGTGAAAGGCACGACAACGACGGTGCATTATGAAAGAATAAAGCCGGAAATCCGGATTGATTTGCCGGAACTGAAAAATATCATCCAAAAAGTGCAATGGAAAGCTTTTGACCGTATCCGCCAGCAGCTGGCGTGGGAGACGGGACACAGTGAAATTGAAGTGAAGCTGATCAATGCGGCAATTGTGGATGTGCGGATTGATGGTTATCGCGTAACCAACCCGATCGGTTTTCAGGGGCGGGATGTTTCCATTTCAGTTTTCAACGCCTATGCGCCGATGGTGCATCTGGGAGCATTGCAATCAATCGCCGAAGAATTGAAATTGGACCTGCTGAGCATTGCCGCCGAGCCGTATGCCGTGGCCAGATCCATGGGTATTGAAGACGTTTTGGATTTTAATGCTGTTTTCATAGATATCGGCGGTGGCACAACTGACATAGCTGTGGTGCGCAACGGTGGCTTGGAAGGCACGAAAATGTTCGCTTTGGGCGGCCGCGCTTTTACGAAAAGATTGGCGCAAGAATTGGGAGTTACTTTCGAAGAATCAGAGATTTTGAAAATAAAATACGCGGAAGGAAAATTAGGCAAAGACGTGACTGTGAAAATTGAGAAGATGCTGGAGGATGATTGCAATGTGTGGCTTTCCGGCGTAGAATTGAGTTTGGCTGAATTTGCTGAGTCAGATACCCTGCCATCGAGATTTTTTCTGTGCGGAGGCGGTTCCGGTCTTCCCGGAGTGAAGAAAGTTCTTATGAGCTCGAAATGGTCAAAGAGCTTACCGTTTGCCAAGACGCCGCAAGTCAGTTTCTTGCAACCCAAGGACGTTGTGAATATAATAGATGCCACAGGAGACTTGCGCGACCCGCAGGACATTACTCCGATGGGACTGGCTAATTTGGCTCTGGATCTGGCCGGTGAAGAAAAAGTTATGGCCGGCATTTTACGCCGAGCCGTAAAAATGATACAAAAGTAGAAAGTCCCGCAGAAAGTTCCAAGTGTGATTTTATGATGTAGTGAGATTTGCGTGCGTACTCGCCTTCGGCTTAGTTTAAATTAAAAATAAGGAATTTATAGCGAACTTCTGCAGGGATGCACATTTTTGTGGCTACTCGCAGGGCTCGCAGACAAAAATGGCACATCAAACATTCTACATTGATATAGACGAAGAAATAACCTCTATTGTTGATCGCCTAAGGAAGGCTAAATCCGATGAGGTGGTTATTGTCGTGCCAAAAAGAGCCATATTAATCCAAAGCATTGTGAATTTGAAATTATTGAAAAAAGAAGCGGACGGGCTTAAAAAGGATTTGATTATCGTGACGCAGGATAAATTTGGAAAAATGTTGATTGAAAAGGCTGGAATTGCGGTTGAACAGAGATTGGACGACATCGAGGGCCAAGAGATTGTTGCGCCGGAAAATAATTTTGATGACAATATTAAGATAAATGTCGGGCAAAGCGCGGCAGAACCTAAAAATACCGAGGCGAAAAAACGTTTGGATAAAATTGGTTCCGATGGTTATTATCAGGCTGAAGATCTGGATGCCTTGATTGGACGCGAGGCTTATGTTTCCGAGCCAGAAGAGATTAGCAAGAATCAGGAGATCGGGGAGAAAATCACAAACAAAGAATTGGTGGTAGATATGGGGAATGATCTGCGGAAACAACAACCATCTTTTCGAAAGAACGCAGCCAAGAGGGGCTCTTATGCCCCAATGGATTTGATTCGGAATGTTGAAATTAGTGAAGAGGATTTCGCGGAAAATACAAAGAATATTAAGCCAGCCAAAAAAGGAATCTCCAAAAGTTCAAGAAATTCATTTAAACAAGAAGAAATGCCTGTCTTCGATGAAGAGCCGGAAATTCGCGAGTCGAAAGTAAAAAAAGTCGGTAACTTTTTTGAACATAATCGGAATGCAGGCAATGATGATGAATACAAAAGCATAAATGTGGGAAAAGGTGTTTGGAAATATTTTGTTACGCTTAGCATTATCGTGGCAGTGGTTATTTTGGGCGCAGCAGCATATCTATTCTTGCCTAAGGCTTCAATTACTGTTTTTGCAAAAAATAAAATTCAGGCAGTCGATGCCCAGATAGACGGGGCTGTTTCAGTAACATCGGTTGATCCGGAAAAGGGGTTGATTCCTGCAAGGATTATCTCAGTCTCTGATGAGATGACAAAAAGCTATGATACGACAGGCTCAAAAAATTCATCAAATCAGAAGGCGCACGGCATGGTTACTATCTATAATGAATTCAGCACAAGTCCGCAGCCCTTGGTGGCAACAACGCGGTTCGCCAGTCCGGATGGGAAAATTTTCAGGCTAGTCAGCGGCGTGACAGTTCCTGGTATGCAAAGTGTTGGCGGACAAGCAACGCCTGGAGCTATTGAAGCTGAAGTGATTGCGGATGAAGCGGGCGAAGCATATAACATTGATGCGACATCATTCACGATTCCTGGTTTTCAAAGCAGCGGCGCCGATAAATATTCTAAAATTTATGCCAAATCATTCAAAGCAATGGTTGGAGGCGGACAAGGCAATCAAACCATAAAAACTGTGACGGACACGGACATCAACTCGGCGAAAACAAAAGTTGCGCAGGAGCTTAAGCCCGAAATAATCCAAAAATTGAAGGATTCGGCGGGAAGCGATTATGTTTTGCTGGATGATGCAACAAATGTGGATGATTCAACTTACACACTTTCAAATTCAGCTGGCGATGCGGTGGATAGTTTTTCTATAACAGTCAAGATGAACTACAGCGCCATTGTGTTTAAAAAAGATGAAGCAAAGAGCGTCGTGACTGATCTGATAGCCAAAAAAGGAGCGAATGGCGCTCGGGTCTCGAACAGTTCGATAAATATGGAATTTGGAAAATCGGACACGAATTTTAAAGATGGCACCATAACTATTCGCGTGCATGGTTCCGGCAATATTGTTCCTGATATTGATTTAGAAAAACTGAAGGCGGGCCTGCTGGGAAAACGAGAAGACGAATTAAAGGCTTATTTAAGCGCTTTTTCTGATATTGATCGGGTTGAAGTCAGCTATTGGCCGTCCTTTTTATCCGGCAAAATTCCGGCTTACGCGAGCCGTGTTAACATAATGCTTGACAAGAATTAGATATCTGGTTAATATAGGTAAAGATACATAAATATATTTCAAAATAGAGGGAAGAAGAGAAAACGCACGAACTAGGATTGATTTCTATTCCTGAGGCAATTTTTTTGTCGCAGGGAAATCTCCGTCTATTTTTTTGTTTGTGTTTCTCTACCTGTCGGTAGACAGGGATATTACAAAATATGGCAAACAATAAAGAATTAGTTAAATTAGAGGGTGTTGTCGAAGAGACTTTGCCCAGCACAACTTTCAAAGTAAAATTGGACAATGGGCACATAGTGCTGGCGCACATTTCCGGAAGGATGAGAGTGAATTATATCCGGCTTCTTCCAGGCGACAGGGTTCTCATTGAAATGAGCCCATATGATCTAACTAAAGGCAGAATAACCCAAAGATTAAAATGATTCGTCGCAGCGAATCATCCCGAGCGAAATCCGCCGCGGATGAAGTCGCGGGATCTAATATAAAAGTTTTTAAAACCATTATGAAAGTACGAGCATCAGTCAAAAAAATTTGTGATAAATGCAAGCTTGTAAAGCGAAAAGGCGTTCTTTTCGTGATTTGCGTTACTCCAAAACACAAGCAAAGACAAGGATAATTAATTTACGTTGGTAGTTAGTGGTTTGTGGTTTGTAGAAATATGAACTAAAAACTACAAACCAAAAACTAAGAACTAAAAATATGTTAAGAATCGCTGGAGTAAATATTCCCGATGAAAAAAGAATAGAAATTTCCCTAACCTATATTTACGGAATAGGCCCTAAGACCGCATCTAAAATTTTAGATGAGCTTGGCATTTCTAAGCAAACCAGAACTAAGGATATTTCAGAAACAGACGGAAACAAAATTCGAGAATATGTGGAAAAAACAATCAGAGTTGAAGGCGAATTGAAGCATGAGGTCAGGACTAACATAAAGAGGCTCAAGGAAGTCGGCTGCTATCGGGGAATCAGGCACCAAAAAGGTTTGCCGGTTCGCGGACAAAGAACCAAGACTAATAATCGAACTGTCAGAGGTAATGTTCGCAGAACTATGGGTAGCGGTAGAGTTAAGACAGAAAAGACATAGAAACGTTTGTAGTTGGTGGTTTGCAGTTTGTAGAAAACCAAACCCAATTGCATTGCGAACTACGTACTAAAAACTAAGAACTAAAATAATGACTGAAGAAGTAAAAGATAAAATTGAAGAAGTTGCTGAAGTTGTGGCTGAAGCGAAGCCGGAAATTGCCGAGGAAGCAAAAAAGAAAGTAAAGAAGCCAAAAAGGCAAATATTGAAAGGCCGAGCTACCGTAAAATGCACATATAACAATACTATCGTAAGTATTGCAGATATAAACGGCGCAATTTTAGGTTGGGCATCTTCCGGAATGATGGGATTCAAAGGAGCTAAAAAAGCCACGCCATATGCAGCAACTCAAGTTGTGGCGAGCGTTTCAGAAAAAGTTAAAAAGTACGGACTGCAAGAATTGGAAGTTTTCGTTAAAGGCGTCGGCAGCGGCAGAGAAGCATCAATCCGAGCCCTGTCTAATAATGGGTTTGAACTGCTGGCAATCAAAGATATTACTCCAATTCCGCATAACGGATGCCGGCCGAAGAAACCGCGAAGAGTATAAATAATCACGTTTGTAGTTTATGGTTGGCAGTTGGTAGAAATATCAAATCAGCATTCAAAAAACTACGAACTACTAACTAAAAACTAAGAACTAAAATAATGGCTAGAGATACCGAGGCAAAATGTAGGAAATGCAGAAGGGCAGGTGAAAAACTGTTTCTTAAGGGCGATCGTTGCAGCACCGCGAAATGCGGGGTTGTTAAACGTCAGTCTGCTCCCGGAGTGCATGGGAAAAAGGTGTCTCGCGGCCAAAGTGAATATGGAGTTCAGCTTTCCGCCAAGCAAAAAATCAAGAGAATCTACGGTGTTTTAGAAAGGCAATTCAGAAAGCATTTTGATGAAGTTGCCAACAAGCCCGGAATTACCGGCGACTTGCTTTTGGGCAGGCTTGAAATGAGATTGGATACAATCGTCTATCGCGCCGGATTTTCAGCTTCCCGCAATCAAGGCAGGCAATTAGTGAATCACGGCCTGATGAAGGTGAATGGCAAGAAAGTTACTATCCCGTCTTATGAAGTCAAGATTGGCGATGTTATTTCAATCAATGGCAGTAAAGACGGAAAGACTTATTTTAAAAATCTGGAACCGATTATTAAGAACAAAAAAGATTTTCCGGCTTGGATCAGCTTTGATATTTCAAAAATGGAAGCTAAAGTGACAAATGTGCCTTCGCGAGACGAAATTGGAATCAATGTTGATGCGCAGATCGTAGTCGAATATTACTCAAGATAAATTTTTTCTTAATTTATAATAATTAATCCGCCGGTGAGGCGGGTAAAGCAAATAATATGCAATCAATAACACTTCCTCAAAAGCCGAAATTTACCAGCGTTGACGCGCAAACCGGCAAATTTGAAATCGAAGGATGTTACCCTGGATATGGAACTACGTTAGGAAACGCGCTTCGCAGAGTTTTGTTATCATCGCTTGGCGGTTCAGCCGTTACTTCCGTGAAAATCAAAGGCGTGACTCATGAGTTTTCGACTATCCCAAATGTTTTGGAAGATGTTATTCAGATTATTTTAAACTTGAAACAAGTCAGATTTAAATCATACAGCGAAGAGCCGGTAAAAGTTTCTTTGAAAGTGAAAGGGGAAAAAGTGATTACTGCCGGAATGATTGAATGTCCGTCGGATGTTGAAGTTATTACAAAGGATGCGCATATCGCAACCATCACCAGTCCAAAGGGAGAAATGGAAATGGAATTGGAAATCAGGAATGGAATCGGTTATGTTCCGGTTGAACAGCAGGAAAGAGGCGAAAAAGAAATTGGCGTTATTGCGGTGGACGCGATCTATACTCCGATCAAAAGAGTGAACTACAATGTTGACAACATGCGCGTGGGAAAGAAAACTGATTATGAAAAAGTTACTTTGGAAATCACAACTGACGGAAGCATCGATTCAAAAGAGGCTTTTGCGAAAGCCGTTGCAATTTTAGTTGATCAATTCTCAGTATTTGGAACTCTGGCGGCAGCTGAAAAGAAGGAATCAGCAGCTAAGGAAGAAGTTGCTGAGGTTTCTGAAGAAGTGGTTGAAGAAAAGAAAGAAGATCCGAAGAAAACTGAAGTAAAATCCCTAAAGAATCTTTCTACCAGAACTCTGAATGTTTTGGAGGCTAACAAGATTGAAACAATCGGAGCGATTGTGAAAATGACTGAAGCTGAACTGGCTGATCTTGAGGGCATGGGCGCAAAAGGCGTGAAGGAAATCAAGAAAGCTATCGGAGATTTCGGAATTAATTTAAAGCAAGAAAAATAACACGAAGTGTTATCCTGAGTCCGCCGCGGCGGATCGAAGGATCCGCTGAGATTCCTCGACAAGCTCGGAATGACATTGATAAATAATTTGAAATTTTAGGATATGAAGCATCTACAAAAAGGACGAAAATTAGGCCGAGTCAGAAACCAAAGAACTGCATTGTTCAGAACTATGCTGGGCAGTTTGATTATGCAAGAAAAAATCAAAACGACGGAAGCCAAGGCCAAAGAAATGAAAGCGATGATTGATATTTTGATCAACAAGGCTAAATTGACAAAGGATGAAGTCAAAAAAATCGCTGTACTCAGGGAACTCAGAGTGAGGATTCCTTTGATGGCGGTGAAGAAATTGACCGGTGAATTTCTGGATAAGTTTTCCAAGAGAGGCAGCGGATATACAAGAATAATTAAATTAGCGCCAAGAAAAGGTGATGCGGCTAAAATCGCAGTTATCGAATTCGTAGACTAAATATATGGCAAAGCAAACAATTCAACGAAAGTATCATCTATTTGATGCACAGGGCAAGATTTTGGGAAGAATGGCAACGGAAATTGCTTTGATTCTTCGCGGCAAAGGCAAGATTGATTTTACGCCGAACATTGACGCTGGAGATTTTGTGGTGGTTATCAATTCCGATCTGATCGCGGTAACCGGCAATAAAATGGACGGCAAGGTTTATAATCACTACAGTGGATACCCTGGTGGCATAACATCAATAAAACTAAAGGATCAAATTGTGAAAGATTCGCGCAAGGTGATTGAAAGCGCGGTTTATGGCATGCTTTGCAAAAATAAGCTGAGAGATAAGATGATGACCAGATTGCTTATTTATCGGGACGCGCAACATAAACATAAGATTGAAGTAAATCACTAGAATTAATAAAAGAATTATGGTAATAAAAAAATCCGTTATTAAAACTGTTAAAGCAAAAACTCCCGTAAAAAAGGTTGCAAAGGCTAAGGCCGTAAAGGAAGTTGAAGAAATCAAAGAGGTTAAGGCTGTTAAGGAAGCTAAGGTAGTTAAAGAAACCAAGGAATTTTCCGGGAAGTATTTTTATGCTGTTGGAAAAAGAAAAACTTCAATCGCGCAGGTGCGCATTTTTCCGGTTGCCAAAGAAGGCAGGGGAATTTTGGTTAACGGAAAAGACGTCAAAGCATACTTCACAATTGAAAGACATTCTGATGTGGTGAAAGCTCCTTTGGCAGCCTGCGGACTGGTGGAAAAATTTGACGCTTCAATCAAGATTGTCGGCGGAGGAATCACGGGACAGGCTGAAGCGGCCAGACTGGGAGTAGCCAGAGCGTTGGTAGTGTTTGATGAAACTTTAAAAAAATCCCTGAAAGATTTGGGATATCTGACTCGCGACGCCAGAATCGTCGAACGAAAAAAACCCGGATTCAGAAAAGCGCGTCGAAGTCCTCAGTGGGCGAAACGTTAGTCAATCAAACTTCTTGTATAATAAAAAAACTCATCCGCCGCGGCGGATGAGTTTTTTTGTCCGTCGTTTGTTTCTAGTTATTTGGCGGAGTATAAATGCCAAGGATGGCGGTCGGATCGGGAAAGACGATGGAATATAAGCTGGTTGATGAATCTTTAGTATCGACGAAATATAAGCGTTCTTGGGCGTGGTTGTAGCCGATGAGGGGAGTATCTGAGGTTGTCTTAGGCAAGTCCATACAGTTGCGGTGATCGCGCGGGTCAAGTTCGATTATTTTCATTTGGGATCCGATGGAGAATATTACATGTTCATAGTCCTTGGACCATTGGACATTTTTTATTTCATCGGAATAGCGGGTGATATCCTCGTTGGAATTTTCAGATCTGGTGGGCTGTACATTCCAATCCCGCAGGTAATAAACTGACATCGCATTGTTTGTCCAATACAAGAGTTTTTTACCGTCATCTGAGAATTGGATGCCTTCAATGTCAGAGCCCAGTTTTCGGGAGTAGGTATCAAATTCTCCGGCATTGAAAATATAGAGATCTTTATTCTGAGTGAGAAAGGCGATGCGGATATCATCATAAACTATAAGCCGGAAGTTTTTTGTTATGTCGTCCGGAAAATCGCTGGTTATTTGATCCCGGCTTCCGGAACCGTCCAAATTGGCCTTGTAGACGAGTTCATGAGGCATAACCGAATAATAGACATTTGTTTTGGAAAGATCGAAACTGGAGACATCCTGAGCTATCTGGGTGATATCCGAGGCATTATTAACATTGGCTCGATACAGGATATTATTGTTAAGATAAAAGAGATAATTCTTGTCTTTCGGATCCCAACGGACATAACTGATGTCATTATTTTTCAATTGATCATTGAGATTGAATGATTTATTTGTAACTGGATCCAGAATAAAGTATGCGTATTGAGTTGTTTCTATGGTTGGCATTGATTTCAGTTGAGGGCTGGTGCTTCTTGAGATTGTTCTTGCAACCGGAACTGAAATATAATCTTCATTTGGCGACCATTCGATATTTTCTTTTCGCGCATCCGAAATAAACTTCCAGCCCGGAAAAGTGAAAGTGTTGGCGATTTGCTTTGATTTTATATCCAATATATCGGTGGTCAAATCGCCCGCGGAATTCTGCGTGTAAATTATGTATTTGCTTTTTGGGGAAATGAAAAACTTACCGATGCCGCCAGTATTGTAGTCAGTTTTTGTATAATTGTTTTTGACCAATAAGACATTCCAAAATTCGCTGGCCAAACCGCTATGCACTTCAGCTTTCTTGCTCCAAGTTTGATAGCCATCCGCGCTGATTGTCATGTCCAAGGTGCCTGGCATAAGACCGGTTAGATTGTAGGAGTTGTTTATCCGGTTGAGTGTTTTTGAGCTGTTTGTTTTGCCGTCTATGCTAACGTTGATGTCTTGCGGGTTAGATTTGATAGAAATAGTTCCGCTATGCACAAAAACACCCCGATGAAGATCGAAGCGATAGCCTCTGGCGTATAAGACGACAGTCGGGGCGATTATGATGAATGCGAGCACTAAAGTCCAGAAAAAAAGGGTTCTTTTGAGTCTTTCCATATGAAACTAATACTAATCCAAAAGTGGCGTTTTGTCCAGCATGGAATCGAAGCCTAAAACCGAGTTTTAAGCACCTTAATTGACAGTCTTGGCTTATGCCTGTATACTGACCAAGTAACAATTTAGTGAATTTATTATGTTAGCAATCATAAAAACAGGCGGAAAGCAGTATAAAGTCGGAGTAGGAGACAAAATTAAGGTTGAAAAAATTGAAGGCGAAGAAGGCAGTGTTATAAATTTTGACGAAGTCCTTTTTGTCGGTGATGAAAAAGACGCCAAGGTTGGAACTCCAAATGTGGCTGGCGCCAAAGTGGAAGCCAAGATCATCAAAACTGAAAAGGGCGACAAAGTGACCGGAGTGAAATTCAAAGCCAAGAAAAGATATAAAGTTAAATTCGGACACAGGCAGACAATGACTGAAGTGGAAATCCTATCGATCAAATAGTTTTTTGAATAAAAAATGAAACCCGTCGCGCGAAGCGGCGGGTTTTTTTTAAGCTTTAGCTTGTTAGAAGCTGTTTTTTTTCTTCAACTGGCGGAGCGGATGGGGAATGACCTTTCATAAGGCATTCAATGCAATCCGGAGCGCCATAAGTATTTGCATGCTCTTTGGAATTTCTTGCCACGGAATCATCTTTGCCTGAACGGGAAGATCTTGCTCCTTTCGCGAGGACGACTTGTTTTAAATCGCAAGTCGTTGGATGATATGTTTTATTGTATATTGCTTCCCACAACTTATCCTTAAATCTATGCGCCTTTTCTTCTCCTACGCCTAATCTTATCAGAAAATTAGCCACTCCTTCTCCGTCAGAACTTATTATGTCAGAAAGCTCAAGATTTCGAGACTTCCTTTTCTTGCTCATACGTGCTCCTCTCATGGGAATGGGATTGTGGAAAATTGAAAGAACGGTTTATCTTCTATTTAAACTAGATTTATTTTCGATTTAATATTGCTGAGCCCAAAGTCAATTCATCGGCATATTCAATATCTCCGCCGGTGGACAAACCGCGCGCCAGACGTGTTACTTTTATATTACATTCTTTGAGAGTTCTGGCAACATAGAGAGCAGTTGCATCTCCTTCGGTTGTCGGATTCATTGCTAGAACAACTTCCGAAACTTCGGTGTTTTTGACTCTTTGCTCAAGTTCACCGATCCGCAGTTTGTCATTATTTGCCACTGGTTCGATTACTCCGCCCAAGACATGATAGAGCCCGTTGAATTTTTTGGTTTTTTCAATGGCAAAAATATCCAGCGGTTCTTCGACGACGCAGATAGTTTTTTGGTCTCGGGACTTGTCGGCGCAGATTGAGCAGAGTTCGCCCGAACTGATATTGAAACATTGCTTGCAGTAGACAAGATTTGTTTTTAGCTCATCAAGGGTTTTGGCAAAGTCCTTGAGTTTTTCCGGATTCTGCTTGAAAAGATAAATCACAAGACGCTCAGCCATTTTTGGTCCGACGGATGGCAGGGAGGCGAAATGATCAATTAATTTTTTGAAAGGTTTTGGATACATATTGACGGAATTTTTAATTTCCAATTTTTAATTTCAAAACAATTTCTAATGAATAAATTTCTAAACATTGCGACCCATTCAAAAAGCTTGGCTTTAAGGTTTTTCCTTTCGCGTTCTCGAAAAGCCGAGCTTTAGTAACCACTCAATTTTTTACTCCGTGTGTGCTCGTTCCAGAGATTTAAAGGTTGTCGAAGTTTCTTGAAAATAGAGGGATAGTTTTCCAATCGGCCCGTTTCTGTGTTTGGCAATGTGGACTTCCACGATATTTTTATTTGGCGTATCAGGTTTTTCGCGATCTTCGCGATAGAGAAACATTACGATGTCGGCGTCCTGCTCGATAGATCCTGACTCGCGCAAATCGGACAGTTTCGGAATTTGCGGACTGCGGGCTTCTACGGCGCGGGACAATTGGGACAATGCAATAATCGGAATATTGAGTTCGCGCGCCAGCTGTTTCAGGGAACGGGAAATTTCGGAAATTTCATTGACACGGTTATCGCCGCCGGTCGAACGGCCTTCCATCAACTGCAAGTAGTCGATAATAATCATTCCGACATTGTGTTCAGACTGCAAGCGTCTGGCCATGGTCCGCATTTCCATCACATTGGCGCTGCCGGCGTCATCGATGAAAATCGGCGCGTCAGACAAAACTCCCATCGCTTCACCGATCCTTTGGAAATCATCATCGCCTTCGCCGGATTTCAAACGGCCGGTTCTGAGGCGCCACAAATCCACGCCGGACTGGGCCGCCAGCATCCTGTCGATCAATTGGTCGGAGCCCATTTCCAGTGAAAATATTCCGACGGGAATTTTTTGCTGAGTGGCGACTTGGCGCGCCAGATCCAGAGCCAAGGTTGTCTTTCCGATGGAAGGGCGCGCCGCCAGAATAACCAAGTCTGATTTTTGAAAGCCGGCCAAAATATTATCCATGTCCGGATAACCGCTGGGAATTCCGCGCAACTGATGATCGCCTTTGTGCAGCTCGTCGATGCGGTTAAAAGCGGATTCCAAGATTGATTTGATCGGGATGAAATCCTGCTTGATATATTTTTGTGAAACGCCGAAAAGTTTCTGTTCCGCTTCGTCCAAAATCTTTTCCACGTCTTCTTCTTCTTTGTAGCCCAATTCAACAATCTCGCTGGCGGCGTGAATCAGCTTTCTGAGCATCGATTTTTTCTGCACGACTTTGGCATAATGCGCGATGTTGGAACTGGACGGCACAGAATTAACAAGCGAAGTCAGATAGCTGGAGCCGCCGATTTTTTCCAGCTGGCCTTTTTCTTCCAAACGGTTGGAAAGCGAAAGCACATCGATCGGTTCGCGCTTTTCATAGAGTTCGATCATCGCTTCATAAATTTTGTTATGATCGTCCTTATAGAAATCACCTTGGCGAATCAAGTTGGCAACTTTAATAATCGCATCTTTATCCAGCATCAAAGCGCCAAGCACGGAACGCTCAGCATCGATATTTTGCGGCGGAACTTTTAGATTTTCATTACTGGTCTTGGCCATAGTTATTTCATTATACCAGTCACTAACCGAAAAAGACAACCTCGAGTTATGCCTTTAGTTGTGCAGGATTTATGAACATATTGACTAAATTAAAGATTTAATATATAATAATAAATTGCAACTTAACAATTCATGTTGAAAGGGGCGCTTGCTATGAATTTGCCGAAGAAGAGACTGGGAGATGCGGCGGATTGGATAGTTGAAAAAATCGCTTCGACGAAAATCGGCAACAAGGAACCGGACTATTATCTCCAAGATGATGAACATACGCGCGAATACGTGAAGAGAGCCGTAATGGAATTTCTGAGTACGTTTGGTTCTGAAATCGTCAAGCTTAACAAAAAAACAGTTATGGAGGAGGGAGATAAATACGCTGTCATAGCAAAGAACCTGCTTCTGAAGATAAGCAAAGAGGAGTGGCTAAAGGAGGAGGCGGCAACGCTCAAAGCACTACTGAACGAACAAGAAGAAAAAGCAAAAAAGCAGAAAGGGAGAGTGCGCACAACCTAAAGACCCGCCGCAATCTTGGGCGGGTCTTTTTTTATTTCAAAATTCTGCACTGATTGACAGGATTTTATTTCAGTGATAGCATTTTAAGTCACAGTTCTTTTTATTGAAAATATTCAATTTTCCCTAGGTAGGTTGCTTGGGGAATTGTTCAACACACGGTTCGCTATCCCTCAATAAGAAGGGAGCCAGAACCAAAGAAAAGGAGAAGGGGAATGGACGAAGCTTTAGTGGTGAGGATCGTAAAGGCGGCTTTGGATGAGGGAAGTACGGGCATAATCCTTAGGGGCGTGATTGACCCTAAATCATTACGCTTGCTTCAGATTGGCCCGTATCAGCGAGAGATAATGCCGCTTAACACGATCTCCGAGCTTGCCGAGGCGATTGAAAAAGGGTCGGTTCCGGACATAGAACTGGGAGTCCGCGGATCGAACTATATGGAGAGAAAGCGGGGCGTATTCGAGCTTGCGGAGGACGTCTTCATTATTGACGGCCTCCAGCGCGTTACCGCTGCCAAAGAGCTTTTGAAAAGGGGTGGCAAGCCCTCCTTGGGAGCAACTATCCATTTCGGTACGGATGAGGAGCTGGAGCGCCAGCGTTTCCGCATACTGAATGCCAGCAGGACAAAGGTAAGTTCGAACATCCTGCTGAGGAATTGCAGGACGGAAAGCCCTGCAATTGATACTTTCTGCAACCTGTCCATGCACGAGAGAGACTTCGTGATGTGCGGTAAGGTTTCGTGGTCACAGAGGATGGCGCGTGACCATTTCATAACCGCGCTTACCTTCCTCAAGGTGATCGGGGCTTTGCACTCGCACATCGGGCCTGGGCTATCAAGTAACTGGCATGACATAAGCCGGGGAATACAGACCATTCACGACAAGGTTGGCCGGAACACCATGCGCGAGAACACCAAAACCTTCTTCGACTTTGTGGATGAGTCGTGGGGCATCAAGTCTGTAACGTTTAAAGAGGGGGCGGCCCATCTTCGTCAGACCTTCCTGATATGTCTCGCCCTGCTGTTTTCCAGGCATGAGACTTTCTGGAAAGGCAACAGGTTGTTCATCGACAAGGATCTGAAACGGAAAATTGCTTCATTTCCGATAAATGATCCCCAGATAAGGAATCTGGCGAGTTCGGGTGGGCACGCAGGCAAGATCCTTCTCCAGTACATGCTTGAGCATGTTAACAGCGGTAAGCGGACGAGGCGTCTCGTGGAGCGTAAGTTCACGGCATCCGAGACAATGAGGGTGGCCAAGGTTCTTGAACAAGAGGCTGGAGGGGAGTAAATAATATACATAGATATAACCTGCTTGCGGCATAGTCCGCAGGCAGGTATTTTTTTTATTTCAAAATATTTTTTATTTCTTCCACACTTTTGGCTTGAACTAGTTTTCTGCGAAGTTCGGCAGCGTTCGGGAAACCTTTGAAATACCAAGCCAAATGCTTGCGGATTTCAAACATGCCGGTTTCGCCTTTGGATTTTTGCAAAAGTTTCGCGTGTTCGATCGCAATTTTTTTAATTTTGGCGAAATTGTATTTGCCTGGCGTAGAGACGCATTGCAATGCGTCTCTACGTTTGTATAACAAAGATTTTATCTCATCAAAAATATATGGTCTTCCCCAAGTCCCGCGGGCAATGCCCAGCCCGTCGATTGTTGGATATTTTTTTAAAATTTTTACGGCGTCTTCTGGCGTGTTGATTCCGCCGTTAGCCAGCACAATTTTATCCGGAATTATTTTTTTAATTTTTTCGACTATTTCAAAATTAACTTCACTGTGAAAACTGCCTTCATAAGTTCGCCCGTGCACCATCACGGCGGAGAATGGGAGATCTTTTACGTCCTGAATAAAATCAATCGCAGTGTGATTTTTTAGTCCCGCTCTAATTTTCAATGAAACCGGCAAATTTGTATTGTCGCACACGGCGGAAATAATTTCGCGCGCCAATTCCTTTTGCGGCATCAAAGCGCAGCCGGAACCATGGCCAAAAACTTTTTTGGCCGGACAGCCAAAATTAATATCAATGCCATCCGGTTTGATTTCTCGAGTCACAATTTGAGTGGCTTTGGCAAAATGTTCCGGCTTATTGCCAAACAGCTGAACGACGTAGGGACGCTCTTCTCGGCCGAATTTCAGCAGTTCTAGGGTCTTTTGTGGCTTAAAAAACAGCGCGCTGACGCTCGCCATCTCGCTATAGGTCACATCCGCCCCATATTTCATACAAATCTCCCTGAAGGTGCTGTCAGTAATGCCGGCCATGGGAGCTAAGGCCAAAATTGCTTGCCCGCCTCTGGAGGGGCTTTTCAATTTTTGCCAGAAGTTCTTGTTCATTTTGTAAGTATAGGGATAAATCTGTTAATTTTCAAGATTAACTTTATTTTGCTGCCGCATGGCGCCATTTTTCTTTTCCCCAAAAGAAAAGTGGCAAAAAAGAAAAAGGCCGCACGACTCATGCCAAGACAAATTATCGGCTTGCTCACTAAAATTCATAGGACGACAAGCTCCATAAAGGGGGATGAATTTTTTAACGCTCATTCGTTCAAATTTGTAGTAGTGTATTTCGCAGGCTCGAATTATTTTTTTTAAAACAATTCAAGACATCGGATGTCCAATGCGCAATGAAGGTGAGAGACATCCGATGTCCAGCGTTTAAAATATTCCCGCCCTGCGGCAGCAAAATGTGCGGAATTTATATTAGCAGTTATCCATTGATGCAAATTGACAGCAAGCGCTGGGGGGGGGTAATATAAGGATAGTTTAATAATTTAAATATAAATGATATGGGATTTGAAGATGGGAAAAATTATGATGATTTGAAGGAAGATTTAAAAGAAGATGAAAAAGTTGGAATGGAAGAAGGAGATAAGGGAGTTAAAGGAGCAGAAGAAAATAACTCAGAGGTTGGAGCGACACAAGAACAGGTTGGCGAAAAAGAGGGGAAGTCAGAAGTTGATGTCGAGGTAGTCGCTGATAATAATGAAATCAGCGCAGAAACTCTCGAAAATGCTAAAGCTGCTGCGGAGGAAAAATTAGCAGGGTTGGAGCTCAAAATTAGACAGAAGTTGAGCGAAGAGTCCAATTTGGAAAATGAACTACAAAAAAAGAATGATGGTTGGGACAACGGTCTTAAAAGCGCTGATCTTGCGGTTTTCACTCTAGGGTCAACCTGGCTGCTTGGCAAATTTTTACAGGAAAGAATGAAAAAAAAGTATGAAGAAAAATTATCAAAAATCAGAGAAGAACGCGAACAACTAAATGATGAAAAGCTCAAAATGACCAAGCCGCATGTGTATGAGTATGAAGTGATGCGTAGAAGAATGGATGGTAATAAAAAGTATGGAACAAGGCCGACTGTTGGAGAAATTGAAGCTTATAATGAAAAACAGAAGGCAAGCGGAGATCCAAAATTAACAATAAGAGTTTTCGGGGTAAATAATTGGAAATAAATAAAAAAACTTATGATAACTGAAGATCAAATAATTGCAGAAAATGAAGTGGAGCAGATGAATGACTTTTTCAAGATGGTTGGTTTTGACGACCAGAAAATTGAGGATCATAAACAGCGGCTCGGAAAAATTATTTACGCTTCAATTATAAATGATCTGGAAAAGTTGACTGCTTTCAAGGAGAAGCAGGTAATGCCGGAAATAGCAATGTTGGAAGATCTGCGCGGATACTATGAACAATATTTAGACAAAGAGACTTTCGATAAAATTATTACAGAAAACGTAGGAAGAATCTATTCTGAATATTTTGGTGCTATTATTGATGAGCTGAAATAAAAAGAGTTATACAATAAAAACCACCAGCTTTCGTTGCTCGTGGTTTTTATATTTCTAAAGCCCGGCTTAAGGAAACTTTCGGAATATTCACTAAAGCTCGGCTTTTCGAAATGCGAAAGGAAAATTACTTAAAGCCAAGCTTTTCGAGTATTCCTAAAAAAGTTAAAAATTTATTTTTCCAAAATTCTAATTTCGCCTTCCGGAGTTTCTTCAATTTTATAGCCGGCGTCGGTGATGGCTTGTTTTAGTTTTTCCAAGTCTTCAGGCGAGATTGTCGGCACGTGGCCATGGTCGTGATCGTGTCCGCATCCGCAGCCATCTCCACAGCAGTCATCTTCCTTTTTATCATCATGGTCATGTCCGCAAGCGCAATTGGGATTTGTCATATTTTTGTGTCTGTCATTCCCGCGGAGGCGGGAATCTAGTGTAAAAACTTAATGCTTTGCGACTGGATTCCCGTTTTCACGGGAATGACAATTAAATTATTTTTTCTTGATTATAAAATTATTATCCTTAATATCTTCTACGATATAACCGAGTTTGTCAATTGTGTCGCGCAGCTCATCGGACTTCGCAAAATCTTTGTTTTGTCGCGCTTCTTTTCTTTCTTCTGCCAGTTTCTGGACTTCTGCCGGAATTTCTGCGACTTCCAAGACGAGACCGAGAACTTTAGCAAAAGTTTCCAAAAGTTTTTTTACTTCTGCCGGATTGCCCAGCAGATTTTCATCCAGCAGTTTGTTGCCATCGCTTATGAGTTGGAAAATCACTGCCAGCGCTTTGGGCGTATTCAAATCATCGTCCAGCGCAGCCTCAAATTCTTTTTTGTAATTTTCCAATGTCATATTGGAAAGCTTGGCGTCAGAAGTTGTTTCATGGTGAAGCAGGCGGGTATAAAAATTGTTGATGGTGGCTAAATTTGCCTTGGCCTGATCCAATCCGTTCCAAGTGAAATTCATTTGGCTGCGGTAATGGGCGGACAACAAAATCATGCGCAGATCCATCGGGGAATAGCCCTTTTTCTTGAGATTATCCAACGTATAGAAATTACCTTTGGATTTGCTCATCTTGGCGCCGTCAACCAAAAGATGGCGGGTGTGGACCCAATAATTCACGAACTTTGCACCGGTTGCACATTCGCTTTGTGCAATTTCCGCTTCATGATGAGGAAAAATATTATCTTCTCCGCCGGTATGGATGTCCATTGTGTCGCCGAGATATTCGGTGCTCATAGCGGAACATTCAATGTGCCAGCCGGGATAGCCGACTGACCATGGCGAATCCCAATGCAAAAGATGTTTTTCGGGCGCCTTTAGCCACAAAGCGAAGTCCCACGGATTTTTTTTGTCCGGATGTTCTTCTAGTCGGGCGCCGACTTTCAAATTTTCCAAAGTATTGCCGGACAGTTTGCCGTATTCCGGAAATTTTGTCACATCAAAAAAAACATTGCCGTTGACTTCATAAGCAAAACCTTTTTCAATCAAGGTTTTGATTAGCCGGATCATTTGCGGAACATGCGCCGTGGCGCGGGGAAAATAGTGCGCCGGCAGAATGTTCATTTCTTTTTCAACAGTGTGAAAATAGTTTTCATAGAACTCGGCAATTTCCGCCGGTGTCTTTTTTTCTTTCAGGGCTTTCTTTTCAATCTTATCCTCGCCGGTATCGCCCTGCGCGATGTCGTCGGCCGTCAGATGCCCGACATCCGTAATGTTTTTTATTTGTCTGACTTCATAACCGATATATTCCAAATATCTTCTGAGGATATCCGGCGTAACATAAGAACGCAGATTGCCGATGGTTATGAAATCATAAACCGTCGGCCCGCAAGTATACATACTGGCCTTACCAGTATTTATTGGAACAAATTCTTCTTTAGTTTTTGATAAGGTGTTGTAGAGTTTAAGCATAAATTTTATGAGTGGTTACTAAAGCTCGGCTTTTCGAGAACGCGAAAGGAAATCTCATAAAGCCAAGCTTTTTTGAAACCCTTCTTATAGCCATTTTCTAACTTTAAAAATTGTTATGGTAACGATGGATATGACGAGCATTATGCTGACATGGAACCAGAAAGCCGACGGACTTGTATGGAATGGAATATTGACACTCATCGACATTATATTGGAATAAACTGTCAGTGGCAGCAGAATAGCTGAAAAGAGGGTTAAAACCTTCATGGTCATGTTCAGCTTATTGGAAAGCAGGGAGTTGTTGGTATCCTCGAGTGATTCGACAGTTTCCTTGGCGCTTTCAAGAGAATTCCAAACGCGGATGTTGGTGCCGATCAGATCCATGAAATATGGCTTGAGAGTGTGATCGATGAGTTTATAGTTGCCTTGCGCCAATGATTCAATGACAGATCTTTGCGGTTTCAAAGTTCGGCGGAAGTTCAAGATATCTCTTTTAACAATGGAAATTTCCTGCACCATATCCTTTTCATGTCCGTCAAAAATTTCCACTTCGATATAATCCAATTTTTTGGAAATATGATCGAGTTTGGGAAAACACGATTCCAGAAGCATTTCGATAATGTGACGAAGCAGGGTGGCCGGTGAGTCACCCATATACATTGCTTTTTTATTCTTATCTTTTTTTACTTCGTCAAAAAATTCACTTAATTGCCAAATATCTTCATCGTGCGCCGTGATCAAAGCGCCCTCGGTTATGACAATATCCAGTTCGCCTGGATAAGTGGTTTTCAGATTGGTATCGAAAAGCGGAACATGAATGGTCAGGAGCAGGCAGTTGTCATATTCAATGGCTTTCGGCCGCAGAGTCGGCGTCGAAAATTCCTCGACTGCCAATGGATGCAGATTAAATTTTTTCTGCACTTTCAGAATGTCGTCCGCATTGGGTTCTTGAAAATCAATCCAGTCAAATTTTTCAGCTTTTATTTGTTGCATAGTTTTATGTTGTCATTGCGAGGAGCCGCAGCGACGTGGCAATCTCAAGTTTGGTGAATTAAATTACGAGATTGCTTCGCTCTGCTCGCAAAGACATGAAGTTTAATATTTTTGTTTTTCAATTATATTATACCAGAAAAAACTGTTTGACAAAAGCCTGATTACGGGCTAAATTTATTTTAATGAAAAAAGTTTTATTGTTGTTAATAAGGATTTATCAGAAAACGATTTCGCTGGATCACGGGGTTCTCAGTCGGTATGCCCATACGGCCGGTTGTCGGTTTCATCCGACCTGCTCGGAATATACCTATCAGGCAGTAAACAGGTTCGGATCATTCAAAGGAGTTTGGCTGGGTTCAAAGCGGGTTCTCAGATGCCATCCGTGGAATGATGGGGGATATGATCCGGTGCCGGAAAAGAAAAAATAATTTTTTATATAGCGGCAGTTCTTTTTATTAACGTTAGTTTTATATTTGAAAAGGGAGGGTCTATGGCAAAGGACGAAGTTAGTGATATTCATTTTTTACCTGTGACACTGACAGAAAAGGACAGGGAGTTAGTTTTGTGCTCCAACCTTGGCGATGGCCTCTACGAGAAGTGGAAAGCAAGAGAAAACTGCCTTTCCTACATGGATCCGGTCTGTGTCGCATGCGGGTTCGTGTGCAAAGGTAATGAGGTCGTGGCGCATATCTAAGAAGGAGGTACGTTATGCCTGAACACAGGATTTATTGTCCCACCAAAGGGGAAACGAAGACCATCGATATGGCTTCGAAACCTTCGGGGGATATTTGCCCAATATGCGAAAGAGAAAAATATTTCTGTAATTTCACGATTGTTCCTGTAGGGGAGGCAGAGATGGCCGCAGTAATGACCGAGAAAGCAGTAATTGAAACCGTGAGCGCTCCGCCACATACGGGGCATCCATTTTCATAAACACGTCGTTTACTCCGCCAGAGGACAATATGTCCTCTTGGCGGTTTTTTTTATGTCTTGACACATTTTTTAAATGCAATAAAATACAAATTAGCACTCAAACTTGACGAGTGCTAAGGGACAATATATAATAGATTTATGAACAAAAGACAGGAAGAAATTTTAGCCGCTGTCATTGAGGAATATACCAATTCCGCGATTCCGGTCGGGTCTAAAATTCTGGTGGAAAAATATAAGTTTGATTTGAGTCCGGCGACGATGCGAGGTGATATGGTCAAGCTGGAAAAAGAAGGATATCTCCATCAGCCGCACATCAGCGCGGGAAGAATTCCGACTGACAAAGGCTACAAATATTTTGTGGAAGAGATTATGGGTGATCAGGAACTTTCTCTTTCTGATCAGAAAAAATTGCAAACGGAACTTTTGAAATTGCGCGCGCAGCACCAAAGGCTTTCCAGAACCACGGCCAAACTGCTGTCCGGCATGAGCGGCAATCTGGCGATCAGTACGATTGAAAAAGATTTTTCCGATTTCGGCATCCGCGAACTTTTAGAAAAACCGGAGTTTCAGGAGGTGGATGAATTTTGCAAAGTGGTGGAGGCCTTGGATTTCATAGATGAGAATGTGGATTTTATTTTGAAAAATGTCAAAGAAAACGAAACCAAGATTTTTATCGGCAAAGACAATCCCATCAAAGGCATCAACAATTGTTCGATGGTTGTGTCGCCGTACAAAACAAAATCCGGCGAAAAAGGCGTGCTGGCGATCATCGGTCCTAAGCGCATGAAATATGCCGAAAACAAGTCCTTGCTCAACTATGTCCGGAAACTTCTCAGCGCGTCGGCTGTAATAATTATATTAGTAAATATTATTTAGTGTCATTCCCGCGCAGGCGGGAATCTAGTGTAGAAACTTAAATATTTGTGACTGGATTCCCGTTTTCACGGGAATGACAAAAAAATTATGACAAAACATAAAGAGAAAGAAGAAGATATTATTGAGGAACGAGATATGGAAAAAGAAGCGAAAGAAGAATCGGAAAACGTTCCGGAAGAAGCTTTGGTAGAAGAACAGCTGGAAGATAAGGCGGCTGAATATCTGGATGGCTGGAAGCGATCCATGGCCGATTTTGAAAACTACAAGAAACGGCAAGCCGAATCACAGAAAGATTTGATCCGTTATTCCACGCAAAGCATTGTTTTGCAAATCCTGCCGGTCATCGATAATTTCCATGCCTCGACGGATCACATCCCAGAGGATCAAAAAACAAATCCGTGGGTAATCGGCATTATGCATATTCAAAAACAACTGGAAACAGTTTTGGCTGACAATGGCGTTGAAGAAATAAATGTAAAAGTAGGAGATAATTTTGATCCGGCGATGCATGAAGCGATTTCCGACAAAGAATGTGTCGAGTGCCAAGAAAAGAATAAATTTAAGAATAAAATAAAGAAAGTTATTTTACAGGGATACAGAATGGGCGACAAAGTTGTTAGGCCAGCCAGAGTGATTGTTGAATAGATCCAAGTCTGTCATTCCGGACTTGATCCGGAATCTAGACAATTAGATTCTGAAACAAGTTCAGAATGACAATTATAAAAAGTTCGTTGAAAAATAAAACACCCCCGGCAAGAGCTTTGCTCTCACCGAGGGTATCGGGCGCGGTTTATGGTATGGCGTTTATGCTACCGGAATTGATAATCTCGGGGAAAGGACCTTTGCGAGAAGCTTGTAGTCGTCCGGCGGCATGTCTATCCCGTGTGTTCCCTTAGTAGTAGCGCGCTTGGCCTTGGCCATGAGGTCGCCGAGTATGCCACTGAGTTTGTTGCTTCGCGGATGGTCCTTGATGAGGGGCCTTGCCTGGTCTACGAACTTTGGTATGGAGGCTACAACAAGAGTCTGTTTCTTGGCCATTCGTTCTCTCCTCATGAAAAAATGTTGTTGTCAATGTGCGCCCGATGAGAATAGTTATAGCATAAATAGGAAAAATTGCAAAAAAAAGCCCCATCAAGATGACGGGGCGTAAAGAACTATTGATCCAAGGTTTTTAGGGATGAGGTCCCTGTGCTACGAGCCTGGGTAACTCTTTTGGAGATGCGATTGCTAACTCGGTCAGGAATATTTCCATTTCCGAGCCAGTTCGCGGCTTGAGTTCATAAGGCGCTGCGATTGCTAACTCCTTCGAAGAATCTTTTCTCATTAGCCCTCCCTTGGAATTGAAATGCCCTTTTTCTCGAGCTGGAGAATTATTTCCGCTGGTGCTATACCCACCTCATCCATGGCATTGAACAGCTTAATTGCTGAAACTGAGGGAAATATTTTCGATAAATTTCGCTCAACCATGTCGAGTGCATTGGGACTAAGCTTTGCGACCCCGTGCATTAAAGGAAAAAACGTCAGTGGACTCAATGGTACCTTTCCTGTTACATAATGCATTGCCATAGAATCCTCCTTCCTCATGTTGTTGTAAAACAGCCAAACCAAAGTATAGCAGAAAAATCAATTTTGTCAACTATTATCCTTTCAGTTCCCAAAGCGATTTGGGGATTGAAATAAATAATTAGTTAATAATAAATAACTAGTTCACAGTCGACAGTTCACAGTTCACGGAAAACGAGGTAAAAAAGTCCGTGAACTAATAACTATGAACCGTGAACCAAACAATATGGGTAAAGTATTAGGCATTGACCTAGGCACAACCAATTCCGCGATGGCAATCGTGGAAGGCGGAAGTCCGGTGATTGTTGAGAACAAGGAAGGTGTCAGAACCACTCCTTCAATGATTGCGGTTTCCAAAACCGGAGAAAGACTTGTCGGCCTGTTGGCGAAAAGACAAGCCGTTACTAATCCGGAGAACACTTTGTTTTCCATCAAGCGTTTGATCGGACGCCATTTTGATGATGCCGAAGTTCAGCGCGATATGAAAACTATGCCGTATAAAATAATCAAAAACGGCGAAGGCGTGAAAGTTTTGATGGGCAACAAAGAATATACTCCGCAGGAAATTTCTGCCATGATCCTGTCCAAGCTGAAAGCGGACGCGGAAGAGAAATTGGGCCAATCAATCACGGAAGCGGTCATCACAGTGCCGGCATATTTTGACGACTCACAAAGAAAGGCGACCGTTGAAGCGGGAGAAATCGCGGGACTCAAAGTTTTGCGCATCATCAATGAACCGACGGCTGCCGCGCTGGCGTATGGCTTCAATAAAAAGAAAGATGAAAAAATCGCGGTCTATGACCTTGGCGGAGGAACTTTTGATATTTCTATCTTGGAAGTTTCTGAAGACACGGTCGAAGTGAAATCAACCAACGGCGACACGCATCTTGGCGGCGACGACTTTGATCAGGTTTTGATCCACTGGATCATTGATGAATTCAAAAAACAAGAAGGCGTGGATTTGTCAAAAGACCCATTGGCTTTGCAACGAATCAAAGAGTCAGCGGAAAAAGCTAAGATTGAACTCTCAACTGCGGTGGAAACTGAAATCAATCAACCTTTCATCACCGCTGATGCCAATGGTCCAAAACATTTGGTGATGAAACTATCCCGTGCGAAATTGGAAGAATTGGTGGGTGACCTGGTAGCGAAAACCTTGGAACCGACCAAGAAAGCTTTGGCGGATGCGAAATTGTCAGTCTCTGACATCAATGAAGTGATTCTTGTGGGAGGTATGACTCGCATGCCATTGGTTTTGCAAACTGTGGAAAAATTCTTCGGCAAGAAACCAAACATTTCAGTTAACCCTGATGAAGTCGTAGCGCTCGGCGCTGCCATCCAAGGCGGAGTTTTGCAAGGGGATGTGAAAGACGTTTTGCTTTTGGATGTTACTCCGTTGACTTTAGGAATTGAAACTATGGGCGGTGTTCGAACACCACTTATCGATCGAAACACCACGATTCCGGCAGCCAAATCACAAGTCTTCTCAACCGCTGCTGACAATCAGCCAAGCGTGGAAATTCATGTTCTGCAAGGCGAGCGTGAAATGGCGGCGGACAACAAGACTCTTGGCCGATTTATCCTCGACGGCATTCCGCCATCACCGCGCGGCATCCCGCAAGTCGAAGTTACTTTTGACATCGATGCCAATGGAATCCTGAGCGTGAAAGCCAAGGACAAAGCCACTAACAAAGAACAATCCATCCGCATCGAAGCTTCCACCGGACTTTCCAAGGAAGAAATCGAAAAGATGAAACAAGACGCTGAAGCTCACGCGGAAGAAGACAAGAAGAAAAAAGAAAATGTCGAAACGAAAAATATGGCTGACACCTTGATCTTCACCACCGAAAAAGCTTTGCGCGATGCCGGCGATAAAATTTCAGCCGACAAGAAAAAACCGGTCGAGGAAAAAGTTGAAGCTTTGAAAAAGATTAAAGATTCTGACGATATCGAAGCCATCAAGAAAGCCACCGAAGAACTATCTCTTGAAGCGCAAAAGATCGGCGAAGAACTCTACAAAGCCGCTCAACCGGAGCAACCAGCTCCAGGCGGGGAAGCACCAAAAGAAGGCGACGCACCGAAAGACGCTGAGACTTCACCTGCCGGAGAGGCAGGCGAAAAACCGGAGGACCCCAAGTCGTCTACGGACGACGGAGCAAGCAAAAAAGAATAAACTGTTGAAATAGAAAAAGCGGAGAAATAATCTCCGCTTTTTGTGTTACAATTGGAATATGACAAATACGACCAATAAGACAAATAGCGATTCGTCCTATGAGTCCAATTCGTCCAGTAAGGAAGGATTGTTTTTTACGCACGGTGGCTATCGTAATTTGCAGTCATATCAAATGTCGACTTTGGTTTATGATTTGACCACAAAGTTTTGCGATCTTTTCATCGACAAAAGAAGTCGCACGCATGACCAAATGGTGCAAGCGGCGAGAAGTGGAAGGCAAAATATTGCGGAAGGAAGCCAGGCAGCCGGAACCTCGAAAAAAACTGAAATAAAGCTGACCAGCGTTGCACGAGCAAGCTTGGAAGAATTATTGATTGACTACGAGGATTTTTTGAGACAAAGACAAATGAAAATGTGGGTGAAGGAATCACAGGAAGCAAAAACAATTCGCAACCTTGCTTATTCTCAAGATAGGTCCTATACGACTTATTCGACATATCTCGAAAATTCCGAGCAAGCCGCCAACATGTTGATCTGCATGATTCACCAAACAAATTATCTGCTCGACAGACAGTTGAAAAAATTAAGCGAAGATTTTTTGAATCAAGGCGGATTCACAGAAAGGTTGTATAACAAAAGACAAGATTATAGAAAAAATTAATATGAAATTCATCTTAATCTACATAACTAATCCTAATATTAAAACTGCCAAAAAAGTGGCGGAAGTTTTGCTCAAGAAAAGACTGATCGCTTGCGTGAACTATTTCCCGATCCAAAGTTCCTATTGGTGGAAAGGAAAAATTGAAAACAGCAAAGAAATCGTGACGCTCGTCAAAACCGCAAATGTGAATTGGAAAAAAGTTCAAAGCGAAGTCAAAAAGATCCACCCCTACGAAACTCCCTGCATAATCAAACTCGAAGTCGAAGCGAACGAGGATTATGCGAAGTGGATAAAAGCTGAGATTAAATAAACTTCCCATATCTCAAAAAGCCCTCTATACAAGGCTTTTTGGTTATGCCATTGACTTTTTGGTTAAAATGTGCTAGTATGGATAGTTCGTTAATAAACAATTGCAATTGTGCAATTTATAGCAGTTAAGCTCACACATTGGATCTGGAGATCCGGAAAGGTGAATGGAAATGAAAAAGTTAATGCCAATACTGCGTATGTTTTTGGTTGTTTGCTTATTTTTCATCGCTATTGCATACGTGAGTAATGAAATCCGGGAAGCCAAGGAAGATGCCGTCAGGCACGCCTATTATAACGCGGGAAAGGCGATTAAGGCTCATGTCCTTAAACTAACTAACGGCAAGGTAGATGTGTGGTGGATGGAGATAGGAAAGGGTGGAGTTGTCCGGACTTGTTACGCGGTTAAGGATGAGCCAAGGACTGCGGGCGAGTCTGGGATTATTGCCCACTGCGAACCGACCGAGGAGTTCTTGCGGCGCGTTGACGCCGGCGAGTTCAAATAACTAACAATCAAAGGATCTTAAATGATCCAAGAGAGGAAGTAAAAGATGAAGAGGATACTTGTTTTGGCGATTGCAGCGATGATGGTCTTTCTTATGATAGGCTGTAGTTCGGGCGAGAACAACATCACCTGTGCGCAGACCGGAAAGATGAGCCTGATCAAGCATGACATTGAGCAGGTCCAGAAAGGGGACATTATCCTCTGCGCGACTCACGTATGGCTTGTCGGGAGACGTGTCGCGGGTGCGGGAGAAATTGCTGCCTACTATAACAACGGCTCTCCCTTACAGTTTCCGATGCCGGAACTTATAGCTGCCGAGGCAATCAGGGTTGTTCACACGGATGACCCAGGGTACTCAGCGCTGCTCATGGTTTGGATTACGGGCAGCGGGGAAAAAATTCAGGAATGTCTAAACTGTCACAACTAACCTTTTGGCAGAAAGGAAGATCAGACGGAGCACGATCACTTTATGTGATACGACTCCGTTTTCATTTTACAAAATAATTTTATTTAACAATATAAAAAAATCCAACAAGCGAAAAATTGACAAAAAGTGTTTTTAGATATATAAAGAATAATCACAGTCAAGGAAAGTAACTTACACAAACGCCTTATGAAAGGCTCAAAAAAGGAGGTAACATGTTCGAGATGAAAAAAGGTTTAGCTTCGAGATTGAAGCGGGCAGTTACGGATGAGGGGGTTCTCGAAGATGTAATAGGGGAGTTGCGCCAGCTTGATCATGACAGCGCGCGGATTTTAGCGCGAGAGGTACCCAAGCGTATCAGCTTCGCTAGGTTCCGGCCGGTTGCGGAGATAATGGCTGGGGCTCTGCATGACAAGCTGAACATTGTCGATACTATGGATAGCATCTTCAAGTCAGATGAGGGAAAGCGTGGGCGCTACGGCCATATGCTGGCCGGCTGCTGGATGATAGAGCACGCGATGCGTTGGTGATTCCTCAAAAGACTACTGCAATGCAGGGGCGTTCGGAAACGGGCGCCTTTTTTATGCTAAAATAAACTTATGAGTAAGAATATTTTAATAAAAGCGTCGGGCGATTTAACGGAGAATAAAAAATTCTTTGATTTTGTGACGAAGAAAGCGCAGAAGAATTATGTGGTTGTAATTTGCGGAGGCGGAACGAAAATCAGCAAGGCGCTTGAAGAAGCTGGATATCCAATTTGCTATGACGAATGCGATCGGAGGATAACAAAAACTTCAGAAGAAAGAATGATTATGCGAAACATCTTGGAGCAGGAAGAAAAACGCCTTCAAGATAAATTTTTGGGCGATGGCGTGGTTGTGATCGCACCCATTTTGTATGCAGGATCAGTGCTTTGTCCGATTAATGGAGATGATTTGATGAAAGCATATTATCTTGGCTTTGATGAGTCATATGTTTTTACTAAAAAAGAAAGGATTGAAAAGAAACAAAAAGTTTTTGTCGGATTTCCAAAAGTAAAAGTTAGGGAACTATAAGTAAAATTTCCAACACCTCAAAAAGCCTCTGCACGGAGGGCTTTTTGGTTATGCTATTGACTTTTTGGCAAAAATGCGCTAAGTTTAGTAATCTTTTCGAGAAGTAAACAGATAGCCGGGAGTTCTTTGAAAGTATTCATTCATCTAGCCGATAAAGGCTAATTTATGGAGGTAACGTATGCGAAAGATGGCAAAATTTTTTGCAGGCATTTTCGGTTCAGTTACTGAAAAAGCCGAAGCAACCTTACGGGTAGAAAATCCCGAAACACAACAGACTGTTGCGGAAAATCCCATCAAACTTTCCGAGCTTCCGCCGTATGCTGGCCCTCCCTGCCCATTCTATGGCTTCGCGGGGGTGCCGATGCGTGAAGGGACTATCTACCTGAACAACAGCCGCAATGGTTGTGGACTTCAGGACTGGCACACCGTTTGTCAGATGGTCGGATCAACCGAGGGCGTTGCATTGAAGACCTGCTGGTTTGTTAGCGAGGAGAACCCATGCAGTGAGGACAACAAGGCTGTCATAAAGAAAATCATTTCCGAAGGAAGGGCCTTCCCAAGAGAGTTGGATTCCAAAGGTGATGGTAGTTGCCGGTTCAGTGAACCATTCCGCAACTGGTTCGCTTACGTTATGAAAAATGCGTAAAGTGAAAGCTATTTAAGTATGGCGGCCTGCCAAAGGGACCGCCATTTTTTATTTCTTAAGATTAATTTTTCAAATATCAAAAAGCCCTATACAGAGAGCTTTTTGGTCATGCTATTGACTTTTTAACAAGAGTGTGCTAGTATATTGTGTTGTACCTGAAAAATATATGTAAGCAAACTGAAGTTATGGATCGAAACAATCTAACGGAGGAGGTATGCAATGATATACGGTCTCAAGGTTGGTATGATAGTCGGGCCGAGCTGGTTTATGTCGGCAATAGCAGTTGCAAAGGCCGAGAAAGAAGGTTATTTCACTCGGCTTGCGCCGGAAGAGCTTGGGGACGGCTGGGAAGCTAGCAGCTGTGGGGAAACCCTGAAGATGGCTGGGGCCGGAGTGGTTTGCTTCTTGAAAGAAGAGCCCAAGATATACCATGACATCAAGATAACTGTCGTAGGGAAAAGCTTCGCGAAGGGCTTTCTGGTGGTCAACACCGAGAGAAAGAAACTCTTCGACGAAGACGAGGCGCGGAAGGGACTGATCGCTTCGGCCGAAAAGTATTACGACGAACTTCTGGTGTATGCAGCCAAGGCGGAAGTCGAAGTCAAGAAGAGGATACTCTGGGACGGCAGATCCGACCGCGAGTTGTTAGTCGCGATATCGCGATTGTGGTCATTGCTCGAGGCCAAGGAGGCTGGCGATTATCCCTTGTGCACGAACGTCGTATATAAGCTGGTCGAAGAGGAGATCGGCCGGCGGAAGAAGTCTGCCGAATTACAGTGCGCTTAGCGCTTTCAAGTCAGCCCGTTGAAATGGTTCCGGGCGCAGCTACGGCATCGGCAATGTAACGGAGGATGAGATGGAATGCAAAGTTTTGATCTTCTTGATCGCAGTTTTTTTCTTCTCAATGATCTTTGCGGTTACGCAAAGCTCTGTTGCGAAGAAAATCTCCCTCACGCCTGTAGCGCAGGCGTTCCAGACCGCTGGTCTGGATAATAAGGGGACTCGCTAAACAGCGGGCGCTTATTTCAAACAAGTCCGCGAGAGTAATCTCGCGGCTTTTTTTATTTTCAAAAGTCAAAAATTTGCTAAATGTTTATTTTTAGGATAAGTTTTAAATAGTTGTTTTTATTACAAATAAAAAAAGGGAGATGATATGGAGAAAAAGGTGGCTGAAGATATAAAAGGGATTCTCGAAGAGGCAGAAAGAGGCGCGCATGAAAAAATGGTGCGCCTAATCGCAGGAGCTAACATCGTTCATTTAGAAGTTTTTGCCGAAGAGCTGTTAGAAAGAACAACTCAGT
>Ga0334722_10000772_pt1 | contig 44326 bp, 57 predicted proteins | sample C3_bottom_MG_FD_207210 | JGI IMG/M metagenome (GOLD analysis project Ga0334722, IMG submission 207210) | Sediment microbial communities from Yellowstone Lake, YNP, Wyoming, USA - C3_bottom | ecosystem: Environmental > Aquatic > Freshwater > Lake > Sediment | place: USA: Wyoming | collected...
CGACTTCGATGATCGTGATTCGGGTCAAGATCCCGACACGCCGCGCGACGTCGCGAGCCCGAAAGCCGCGGCGCCACTTACCGGGAGCGCGCGAGAGGTACGAAGCGAGCGCGACGTTGACGGCACCTACCGTCGGCCCGTCAATCTTCCCCGAGAGCGGCAGCCGCGCGAGCGCGGCGTTGCCGACACGCGCACCGAGATGGCGTAGCGCCATCTGCAGCCGCATGACCGGAGCTGATTGCTGAGCACGGACGCGGCCGAGGGCCGCGCCGTCGCCTGCGCCCGCTACGTACACGGACGCCTGCTACCGGCGACCCTTCTTGCCGACCCGGCGCTTCTTGCCGCCGCGGCAGGTCGAGAACTGTCGCATGCAGACCTTGCCGGCCGTGCGCATGGAGCCGCCACCACGGATGGTCGAGGTCATGCACTTGCCGAGGTTGCTCTTGCAGTGAGCCGGCGCCGAGGCGCCTCCGCGCTTGGATGCCATGTCGGGGTCTCCTTCTTTTCTTTCCTGTTGGGTTTACGAACGACGGAGAACGAGATAGCCGACACCGGTGCCGACCGCGCCGAGCGCGATACCGATGCCGAGCCAGAGACCGAGGCGCCGCTTCTTCGCGGGCGACATGACGGCCGTGGTGGTGGTCGCCACGGTCGCGGTCGTCGCGATCGGCGCGAGCACCGCGCTGCTGGCCGCTGCCCGCGGCAGCGACACGCCGAACGGAGACGAAGTCATCATGTCGTTGAGACTACACGCGCTCGGCCTGAACCAGCAAGTTCCGGTTAGCCGGAAGTTGCTGGCGGTGGCGGATGCCCACCGCTCGCCGCGATGACGGCGCCGATGTCTTCGGGCAAGAAGCTGCGGTTGATCCGCACGCGCTGCAGCTTTCCCTCGGCGAGAACAAGAACGACCTCGGCATGCGCCCGCTCGCCGATGAGCCGCGAAACGACGTGGCCGAAAAGCCGCCAGAAGATCGCGAAGCCTTTCGCCTCCTCTTTCATCGGCGGCGTGCGAGAAACCAGGCCGTCGTCCCGCCCACTGCCGCCCCCACCAAGATCCCGATGCCCAGCGAGATCCACGTGCTGCTGCACCCCGGAGACGATAGCACGCCCGGCCCGGAAACCGACGGTGAACCGTCCGGCAGAACCAGCTCGAACTTGCCGCCGTCGGGAAGAGCAAGTGTGCGCGTCGCCATCTACTTACCCTTCCTGTAGACGCCGTGGTCGCGGAGCACGCGACGAACCGAATCGAGCGTGGCACCGCCCGAACACAGCGCCGGTAGCATGACCTGATGCCAGAGCTTGCCGCGCGGGATACCGCCACCGCCCGCCGGCGGATGTCGCGGATCATAACCGGCCTTCGCCAGCTCATGGAACGCGCGCGAGATGCGGCGCGCCTCGGGCGGAGCTGGCGGCGGAAGCTGCCCAGGGCGCGAGCGCCGTGGCACCGTGCATGCGATCGGGATCTGTCGACGGATACCCGGATGCTGATAGAGCGACAACTCCCAGCAGAAGCGGTACTTGCCGCCCGGCTGCGTCTCGGTGTGACGCGAGACGTTGACCTCGCGCTGGAAGCCCTCGCCCGAAATGCCCATCTGCGACAGGCCGCCATCCGTGCGGAGCGACGACGAGACCGGATGCTCGGCGTCGGCGTAGAGCGCTTCACCTCCATCCGGCATGGGGATCGAAGCCCCGAAACGTATTCGGCGTCGACGCTTCATCTTCAACCCCTCTCGTCCGCAGAGAAGTCGCGGAACTTGGCGCGCGGCGGCTCGACGCCGAAGTAGCGCATCGGCCAGGGCTTGCCGGCCGCGAGCGTCGTGTCGAGCGCGACCCAGCGCGCCGGGCGATGCTTCGGGATGCCGGCCATGCCGTAGATGTGATCCCAGGTCGCGCCGGTGTTGCTCGTGATACGCCACTTCCACCGGAAGCCGTTCTCCATCCCGAGCACGGCCGACAAGACCGCGTGGTCATCGCACTGACGCGTGATGACGTCGGCCTCGGGCAGGTAGACACGACCGCTCTCAGTCATCACGTCGTAGCTCGGAACCTCCGCGTCCTCGATCTCTATCGACTTGATCTTGGCCCACGGACGCCGAGTCGCTTCGGCACGGACAGTGAGCCTGTGAATCGCGTTCTCACCGGCTCCGCCATGATCGACGAGCGTCTTCCAGTGAACCGACTGCCCGAACATCCGCTTGAGCACGCGGTACTGCAACGCGAGAGTGGGCGAAATCGTCGAGTAGACGAAGTTGTAACCGGTCGTGCTGTGACCGCCGTCGCCAGCCTCCATCGCGCCGAGAATCGTCGCCACTGTGCGAGGCCCGTACCGGAACGTCGGCAAACCCTTCTCGATCGCGATGCGCCCGAGAGAGAACGACTCCTCGAAGTACCGAGCGTGGAACCGCAGCTCGCGCTCGCGCTCCGTGAACGGAACCTCGCGCGCCTTGAGAATCTCGATCGCCCGCTCGCGGATGCCCTTGCCACCCGCTACGCCCGCGAGCGAGATCCACACGTCCGGACCGCCCGGCCTCTTGTGGCTGCGGCACCCCTCGGCGAGGTAGGCCCCCATCAAGAACGCCGTCGACTCGTCGATCTCCTCCGCGCTAGCGCCGTCGAAACGTCGCGGCTGCAAAAGATCGTCGCCGACCTTGATGTCCTCGACCCTGACCTCTTCGGCATCGCTATACGTGCCGCCGGACGGCACACGCAGGATCTTGTGGGTGCCGCTCAACCGGAGCACGTTGCCGTTGTCGAGGCCGAGGCGATGGATCGCCTTCGGTCCCCGCTCCCAGGTCTTGAGCACAGGCACCCACGACTCGCCGTCGTGGATCTCGTCGCCGATCTCCACCTGCTCGACCGGCACGAAGCCGTCGCGCGTCAAGAACAGCGTTCCCTCTGGGAAGCAGTCTCCGCCGCCGTACTGCAGCGTGCGCAGCGCGGTCTGGAACGTGTCCTTGTCGGTGATGTCGCCGGTGTAGCGGACGTTGCGGACGATGAACTCGAATATCGCACGCAGCTCGCACTCGTCACCGCGCGGCGGACACGCGCGCGTGACCGCGAGACCGATCTGCCGCATCTGAGCATCACGCAACGAACCAGTCGGGCCGGAAGGACCGTTGCCCCAGGCAAGCTCGCGCAGGACGACGATGCGATCGTCGAGCGAGCGCACCGGCCGCGCCATCAGAACCGGAGCTGAACGCGGCGGCGCCATGAGCCTGACCGCGGGGCGCCCGAAAACCATGACGTCCAGCATGCGGGCGACCGTCGGAACCGTCAAGAAAGCTCGCCGGGAAAGTTGACGAGATCGCCAGACGCGGCGAGGCTTGCAGCATGTATCTCGCGCAGCCCATGAACGGCATCGGCTTCCCGAAGCCGTGGAAGAAGGTCAAGTCGATCGCCAAAGGCGCCTACAAGGGCGGCAAGAAGGGCATCACGAAGGGCGGCCGATACGTCGGCAAGAAGATCAAGAAGTACAGCATGCGAGCGTTCGCCATCGCCATGTGGCCGGTGCGCCGCGCCGTTTCGACGCTCGTCGGCCGACGCGCACGCAAGATCGCCTACGACCGCGCCAAGGCCCAAGGTAGGAAGGCGGGAGCGCCGCTTCCGCAGCCGACACCGGCCGAGACCGCGCAGGCTCGATCGTGGACGAAGGCGAAGCTCGCCGCGAAGGGGCCTCCGGGACGCTTCGTCGCCTCGCTGGCCGGAGCCACAGAGTTCGGCGACTTCGGCGTCACGCCGGGCGAGATCATCTTCCCGCCCGCGCTGCTCGTGAACCTCACCTGGGGCATCATCAAGAGCGCCGCGGCCTCGGGTGAAGCTCCCGCCGATCCGCGCACGGACGAGGACAAGGAAGCCGGTAGCGAAGCGCCGCCCGAGGAGCCGTCGACCGACGAGGCGCCGCCCGAGGACGAGCTGCCGCCCGAAGAAGAGGCACCGGCCGAAGAGGAAGCGCCCTCCGAAGAAGAGCCGGTTGAAGGCGCTGCGGTCGGAAGCGCGAGTCGTGTCGCCCTCTGGACCGGGCTCGGACTCGGACTCGCTACCGTCGGCGCCGGCGCATACGTCGCGCTTCGCCGCTAGAAACCTTCCGCCCGTTTCTTGACGGTATCGCGTACGAGCGCGATGCTGGCAGCATGTACAGCGCGCAGATCACCGGCTCCGAGTTCGGCAGCGTCGGCAGCAAGCTCAAGGCCGTCGGCAAAGGAATCGTCTCCGTGGGCAATAAGGTGGGCAAGGGCGCGTACTCGGTCGCCGACACGACCAAGGGCCTCGCCATCGCGTCGGCCATGTGCAAGCTATCGAACCCGAACAAGGAAGCGGCAGCGAAGGCGGCCGGTGTCGCCCCGGCGAAGATCCATCAGTTCTGCCAGGCCGCACACGACAAGGACTACGTCACGCTCGCGCTCCTGCTGCCCGAGATGCTGCGCATCCTCGACAAGTCGCCGAGGCTCAAGGAGCAGTCGATCGACGCCGAGGCCGCCCTCTTCAAGAAGCAGGCGAAGCCCGGCCTGCCGCTGTGGGCCAAGATCGCGCTCGGCGCCGGTGGCGCGGTCGCGGTCGTTGGGATCATCGTGGCCGTCACGCGTCGACCGAGCGGAGCGCGAGTCGTCTACGCCTCGCGACCGGCCCTGGCCCCGGCTCCGGCCGCTGCCGCCGCGTAGAAAAACACGCGCGATGTACACCAGCACACAGACCAGCGAGTTCGGCAGCGCCGGCGGCAAGCTCAAGTCAGGAGCAAAGGCCGTAGGTCGAGGCTTGAAGAAGACCGGCAAGATCGCCGTCAAGGTGGGCAAGCTCCACCTCAAGCTCGCGTTGCTCCCAGCTACGCTGCTCATCAAGTACGTCGCTTCACCAGCGCTCAAGCTCGCGCTCACGCCACTGCGTAACTCGATCAACACCATCGTGTCACGCCGAGCGAAGAAACTGGCCTGGAGCAACCGCAAGTCTTCCGCACCGACGCCGGCCGAGACACTCGAAGCGAAGAAATGGACGCAGACGCGTCTCAAGTCGAAAGGTCCGCACGGCCGACTCATCGCAGCCGCGGCCGGATTCAAGGCGTCGACTTTCAAGGACGGGATGCTGGGAACCTCGGCCGGACAGCTCGGCCTGGAGCCGGCCACGACCGCGATCATAATCGCCTCGGTCCCGGTGGCCGTCGCCATTGTGAACGCGACCGCGCGCAAGCTCGACAAGCCGGACGACGCACCCAGGGACCCGCGCGCGGGAGCGCCGAGCCCAGAAGAGCAAGCGGCCGCGGAAGCCGAGTACAAGCGACTCACCGAAGCCGACGCCGAGGCCGACTCAGCCGCCGGCCTCGCCGGCAAGTGGGCCAAGCTGCCCATGTGGGCCAAGATCGCCATCCCGGCGAGCGGCGTACTCGTCATCGGCGGCACCATCTACCTGATCGCGCGACCCTCCTCGGACACGACCGTGGTGGCCGGCGGCTGGGGCGGCTACGCCGCTCGCTGACGCTTCACCACACAGCGCTCACCGGCGCGAGCGCGCGGGCAGCACTTCTTGCCCGGTGCGGACCGAACCAGGATGTGGTGCGCACGAGTCCCGACGGCGCAGCGGCCGCGCTTGCCCTTGTAACGACCGCGAGGATTCCAGTCGCCGGCCGGACATGCGACGAGCACGAACCCGGCCTTGATCTTCTTCCAGCGGAAGCTGCGCGGATCGAAGTCGGTCTTCGGCGCCAGCTTGCGGTCGCAGAATCGGCCCTGGATACGCATGCCCACCATCTTGCGGCCGAAGCTGACGAGGCTCAAGTTGCGAACGGTACGCTCGGCGGCAGACCGAGAGCTTCACGAATGCCGGCGAGTCGATTGCGTCGGAACTCGGTGATGACACGGAGGCTGAACTTGGACGGCCGCAGCGCTGGCAAAGCGCACGCTGCCTCGTACCAAGCCAGCGCCTCCATGAGATCCTCACGCTCCTCGGCGATGTCACCGAGCAGACACAACGCCTCGGCGCGCGGCCCGTCTAACAACGAGCGGATGGCCCACATCTCGGCCTTCTGCAGCTCGCTCTTGTTGTAGTAGATGGTCGCCACACCGATGGCGAGCCAGAAGCGCTCATCGGCCAGCTCGGAGCGCGGCAGCGCCCGCAGCCGGTAGTCGGTAGCGAGCTTCTCGGCCTCCTCGATGCGGTCCTCGGTCAAGTGGTGCTTGGCCAGGTGGAATAGCGCACCCATCTCACCCTTCTCGGCCTCGATCCGCATCTTGAGCACGGCGCGGTCACGCTGCTCATCCCGAAAACGCTGGCGCTCCTCGCTACGGATGCCGGTGTCTTGACGGATCACGATATCGAGAACTTCGCGGCGCGCCCCGATGAACGCCATGTGGTTGTGTGTTGCGCGCTCGTAGACGAACGAGTCGCGGCGCGCGAGCCGAGTAGACACGTGTCCGGTCCCTTCAAGATCAACCGTCATCGTGAAACCACGGACGTTCCCGGCGTCGCGCACGAGAGCGCGTAAATCGACGCCGGGCGCTAGCACCTCGTCCGAGTCTATGATGAACGCCCAGGCGCTCTTCATCTTCGAGAGGTTGAAGTTGCGGGCGGCCGCAAAGTCGATCTCGTTGGCGGCCCAGGCATCGAGTGTCATGCCGAGGTCGTCGTGGAAGAACCTGTAGACATCGGTGCCGTACTTCTGCGCCATCTCCCACGTCGCCAGATCCGAACGACCGTCGACGCCGATGACAATCTCGTCGGCCTGATCCAGGCACGACTGAAGCGCACGTTCAAGTCCAGCCGAGTCGTCACGCACGATCATGTGGATACCGATGGTGATGTCCTGAACCGCAGCGGGCGACGAGACGGTCGCCACGACCGGCAGCTCGGCCAGGCGCTTGAGCTGGGAAAACCAGTAGTCGGTCAGCGGCTTCGGCGACGTCACGTCACGAACCCAGGCGAGCGAGGCGCGCCGCTGCTCGCGCAAGAGCATCGGATCGCTGAGTAGCTCATGCAAGCGCTCACGCAGCTCGTCAGCAGTGCGAGCCTCTATGATGGGCGGCTTAGGGTAGAAGTTACAGACCTCCGGATCGATGTTGGCCGTGTTGCAGATGACGGCACAGCCCTGCGCCATTGCCTCGACGGCCGAAGCACCGAAACCGGCGTAGTCCGGGTTGATCTGATCGACGAAGATCGACGTTCGGCCGCGACGCTCCACGCACTCCTCGTAGGAAACGCCCTCGATGATGTCCACCTTGGCGCGACGGTCGCGCACGAAGCCATCCAACACCGCCGCGATGACGTCGGTGCCCTTCGTCGCCCTGTTGGTAGGCGAATGACTGATCGAGTGCGTCGCCTCTACCAGCCAACCGGTGATCTTGTCCGGCGGCGCAAAGTACGGCACCGCGCGAGGGTCAGACTTCGTGAAGCGGTAGAGATCACCACCGATGAACCGAGCGTGGAAACCCATCTCGCGATCGATACGGTCGTACTCGACATGCGCATCGCGGTAGGCCGAGCCCACGTGGCAGGTTGCGAAGCGAGCGTCGGCCTGGAGCGGGAGAAAGCGCCGGAACATCTCGAAGACCTTGTAGTCGCCGTCGCCGGTCGAGATGAGCCAGTCGGCCGAGGCCGCGGCATCGAACAGCTCGCGGTGCGTGTTGCGAGCGACGACCATGTCCTCGCGGTAGCCGAGCGGGTGAGGCTGCAGCGTACAGACGCGAGCTACGGTCTCGCCTACGGCCTTGTTCATGGCGCGAGCGACACGGTTCGAGACGTTCGCCCAATCGGCGCGGCCGACGAAGAGAATCCGCACGCCAGCAAACTAACAAACGCGCGGACCACCCGTCAAGGCGATCCGCGCGTGCTGACAGAGGAGGCTCAGACCTCCATCGAATGCTGTCGCGAGATGTACAGCATACCTTCGAGCACCGAGCCGCCGCCCGGAAAACTCGGCATGGCCTTGAGGCGCACCCACGGACGTGCGACCGTCACCGGATCGATAGACGGTAGAGCCGCGAGACTGACCGCGTTCAACGGCGCTCCGGTGGGGGCGACGAAGTCGAGACATACCGGAGGTGGTGCCGCCAGAAACGGAGCGTTCGCGCTGGAGCACTGGAAGTTGGCGCTGACAGCCTGCGCCGCTCGACGCTTACCGCTCGGATCGTTGACCACCGCAACGCCGGCGAACAGATTCGGATCCATCACTCCGCCGTACCGATCACCGGCCGCACCGAAGAACTGGCTGCCCCCGCCGATGCTGTTGTTCGGGCCAGTACCGCCGACGAAACGCACGACGGAACCGGCCTGTGCGCCGATGACGGAGAGCGCTCCGCCTGACGCCACAAACGACGAACCTGCCGTTGCGTCCTCGAACCGGCAGGGGTAGTAGAGCTTTTTCCTGAGAGCCATGATGCGATGTCCCTTCCCGGGAGCGGGAACTCCCGACAGTTTTTTCTCGGCTGCGGCCCGCCCGCAGCGGAGGGGTTTACATCGCGATGCTCAGGCCGAAGCGCCGAGCCGTCAAGTTTCAGACCTCGATGGAGTGCTGACGAGAGATGTAGAGCAGCCCGTGGAGACGGGCGCCGGTGCCCATCGAGAACTTGAGGCGCAGACGCGGCCGCCGTACGGTCGCCGGATCGATGCCAGGCAGCGTCAGCGGATCACCGGTCTCGTCGATGAAGTCGACGCACTCATCGTTCGGGAACTGCGCATCGTTGACGAGTCCGTCGACCGAGCTGGCGCACTGGAAGTTGGCGCTGATGGCCTGCGCCGCGCGACGCTTGCCGCTCGGGTCGTTCGCAGCCGCGACGCCAGCGAACTGGTTTGGATCCATCACCATGCCGTAGCGGTCCGGATCAACGGTCCCGAAACCTGGACCGGCGCCGGCCACGAAGCGAATCGCCTGCACGAGCAGGTTCGGCGAGGCGTACTCGTGCGTCGCCACGATGTCGATCGGGTAGTAGAGCTTCTTGTGCGTCGCGGAGGCCGGACTTGGTGCAAGCGGGAAGATCGGCATACCCTCAAGCTAAAGCCGACCCGACGAACCTGTCAACTTTCCACGAAACTACCAACAGACCTTGTGACCGGCGCGGCTACAACCACCGTCGAACTCAGTCACCGGAAGCGCCTGACAAGTGGCCGCTCCACCATCATCCGGTCGCCCAGGAGTGCCGGCACAATCGGCGTCGGTGTGGCAGTAAAAGAGGCAGAAGAACTCATCGGATCTTCCTGGTGGACTGGCGCAACCCATACCAGGACCGCACGCATCGTCAGCGCCAGATCCCTTACAATAGACGCGCATCGTGCTCGTCGTACCCGTGATGCACGTCATACCGCCAGCCGCGCATGAGAAGCCGCACTTGAGCGGCGCCACGCAACCGGTGTTGGCGACCTCGTCACAGACGACGGGCGGCGCCTCGGACTTGACGTCGACGGGCGTGGCCTCGGGCATCGCATCGGGCATCGGCTCGACACCGCCATCGGCCGCACCGACGTCTGTCGACGGACGCTCTGTCTGTTTTCCCACCTCATCACCTCCACCATCCGCGCGAAAGCCGTCCGGCCGAGCGACGCCGTTCACATCGTAGTTGCACGACGAAAGCAGAACCGCGAGCACGAGCAAGGCCACGCGCTGCTGCCAGCCCTGCGTCGCAGTCAGCCGGCCAAGGAGCGCGCGCTTGATGCCGCTCTCGGCCTGGCGACTCATCTTCGCTCCGAGCGAGACGGTCAACGTGCGGCCGTCCTTCTCCATGATGGCGTGCTTGCCCGAGCGGACGAGCTGCCAACCTGCTGCTCGAAGACGTCGTACTGCTTCTGTTCCAGTCATGGGGCTACCCTCCTTGTTTACGAACCACGAACACGGCGCCCGGCCACTCGACCGAGATCATCTTCTTGGCGTCCTCGATCTCACGAAGCGTCATCAGCGAGCCCTCGCCGCGGACCCAACCGAAGCTGCCTCGGAGAACGCCGACCGTCGTGAACTTCTTGCGGCCGTCGCGCGGCCACCACTTCGGCAGCTTGGCCGGCCGGAAGCTGAGCAAGTAGCAGCGGCGGCTCATCGGCGTGATCCAGTCCGGATAACAGCCATGATCTGCTCTGCCATCGTGAGCTGCTCTGCCGGCTGCGTCAGAACGTGCGCGATGAAGGTCCGCTCGGGCATGACGTTGTGCTGCTCGATGTAGTGCGCGTAGCCCTCGGGCCACAGGTACGCGCCATCGGTGAAGTCGCACGAGCCGTTCGACATGCCGCAGAGCCGACAGCTCGACACGCCCTTGTACGCGTCGCCGCGGAACTTCTCGCGCTGCAAATACGCGAGCACACGCCGTCGCGCCTCGGGCTCGAACATTGGATCGACGCGGTCGCCGGGCCACGGCAAGCCACTGAGGTCGCCGCGGCGCTCGGCCCAGAAGCCGATCTGGATCTTCTGGATCACAACGCCTTGCCTTCCTTGTACGAGAGCACCATCGACGCGGCCTCGTGCACGATCGACTTCTTGCCGCCGAGACGAGCCTCGGAATCCAACACGCGGAGCGTCTCGTCAGCCGCCGGCATCCATATCGCGTTGTGGTCACCCGTCCGAAGGTCGAAGCTGCCGTCGGGATTCGCGCGCACCGGACCGAACTCTACCGGGAGCTTGAGCGTGGCCGCGAGCACGCTGTTGAAGTTGAAGCCAGGCAGGAGACCGCCGTTGCCGACGAGGCGCTCGATGAGCATCCCAGGCGTGACGCCGGTCTGCTTGGCGACAGCGCACACGGCCGTGACAAGCGATAGCAGGAGCGGCGAAGCGTAGTGCTTCCGCGACGCCCTCTCTTCTAACTGGGCGCTCATGTCGGCTACGGCGCCGCCCGCTAGCCTGATGAGCGGCACGTCATCCGCAGACACCGGCACCCAGCCGCGGGTCTCCAACTTCGAGCGGCGGATCAGGCCCTCGCGCTTCCGGCGCAGCGCCTCCTTCCGCCGGCGTCGCTGCTCCTTCTTCATGTGTCGTCGACCTCACCATCGGCCGCGAGCGGGTACGACGGCGGCAGCATCGGCTCGCTACCAGCCGGCGGCGCGGGCGTGTACACGATCCCGGCACGCTTGAGCACGTCGCTCAGCCGCAAGAGCACGGGCAGCGCCGCGGGCTCCTTGGTGTGACCCTCCTGAACTAGCTGACGCGCGAGCACAACGGCCTTGTCTTCGTCGCCTACATCAAGCAAGCGACCGACCTCTTCCCACTGCGCTCGCGCGTCGTCGGCCACGGGACTACTCCGCGTCCGCTTCGGCCTGAGCCAGGAGCGCGGCCGACGCGACATCGGCGCGCAGGCTCTCGACGTTGGTCTTGATGGCATCCATGCGGATGCCGAGCAGGCCCTCGTAGGTCTCGATCTTCGCGAGCAGACGGACGCAGGCCGAGCCGCGCGAGTTGAGCGCGCGCTTGCCGAGCGCCTCCTCACCGACCTTGGCCAGCTCCGCCTGCATCGCCTTGGTGGCGGCCGCGGCCTCGGTCGTGACGGCGTCGAGGATCGCCGCGACGGCGTCCGCGTTGTTCATGGCGGGGATCTTGTAGACGTGGTGGTCCTTCGAGGCGATCTCGACGGCCATCGCTACCTTGCGCCAGTAGTCGGCGTGCTGGCGCGGGATGAAGTAGACGCCACCCGCGTCGCGAAGCGACACCGCCTGCACGGCCTCCGCGCGGCGGACCAGCCAGGTCGAGACGTCCTCGCCGGCCAGCTCGTCCCTCGTGCGGTCGAACGCCCCGCGGATTTTGTGCCGCAGATCGAAGTCGGCCAGCTCGAAGTCGATGCCGTTGTTCTTCCAGAAGACTCGCGCGACCTCGGTGTAGTCGAGGTGCTTCTCGCCGTGGACCCTCTCGTCCACGATGGCCCAGGCGCCGCGCTTGGCCAGCGGCCGGATCAGCCGACGGCGGCCGCCCAGCTCGGCGACCGCGCGGCGCAGCGCAGTCTCGGGCGCCGGCGCGGCCGGCAGGGACTTCGGGTCGAGCCCGAGCTTACCCCACGCGGCCGTGAGCTTGTCGAGAGCGACAGGGCCGTTCAGCTTCCAGTAGCTGATGACGCCGGCCTCCTCCACCATCTCGGGAGTGACTACTAGGTCGTTGACGCGGGCTGATGCTGATGCTGATGCTGAGGTCGTCATGTTGTGATTCTCCTTTGCCAGCAATATAGCAGTTGAGCTACGACCGGTCAATAGGCTGTTTATTCTGAACGCTGGAAAACTGGAAGGCGGCGCGGCCGCACTCGTCACACACGATCCCGTAGTCACCTCGGTACGAGATCGGCCCGGCGCAAGCCGGGCACTCGGCGTCCGCGAAGAGGGCGGTGGCCAGGTTGCGCGCGATGGCGAGCGCCTGCTCGGCGGTCACAGAGGCGCCGTGCGCGATGGCCTGCCGAAGCAGGCTCGCGCACAGCAGCTCGACGATGCGCTTCATCGCCTCATCTTTCGTCGCTCTTGCACAGGCTTATCCAACGCTTCTCCGGGCGACCACCCGGCACGCAGTCGGCTACACAACGTCTGCATCGCGAGCCCGCGAAGGCGCGCCCACTCGCTGACGTGCTTGGTCGCTCCGCGGTACGTCAACACGTCCGTCCGCAGCGGCGTACGACGAACCATCGCGCGGCAAATACGGGCCGCCGCCCCGCCCTGTTGAAAACGAGGAAACCAATACCGAAGCAGCCACTTCGCCAGTAGCCGCTGCCCACGATTCGGCAGCCGCCGGCGTACAACAGCCTCGACAGCAACACCTGTACGAGCTGTCCGGGGCGCATCACGAAGCGGTGCTGTCCGCAACTTGGCCGCATAGCGCAAGTACCGCAACACAAGACGCGCCTTCTCACGCTTCACCGTCAAGTACGGTTGGCAGCGCTCTAGAATATGGCGAACATCGTTAGCCACTTTCGTACGCCAGACGAAAACCCGCTTCCCTGTCACCGTGCGGCGCCCGCGGCCCGAGGTGACGTTTCCAGCCTCGGCCAACGCACATGCGCGTCGGCTGAAGCCGCGAAACGTGTTCGTCACCGAGATAGACAAACCGAGCGAGAAATCAAAAGCGCGATCCGGCCGTCGACGCTCTGCGTGAACGAATATCGATCCCTCACCATCGATCGCTGCCGCCAACCACGCCGCACCCACCTCGGTCATGCGGACGCGTCCTCGATCTCGATGAACTTGCCCCAAGTACACGGCTTCTGCCTACCCGACCCGAGCAAGACGAAGATCGTCGTGAAGTGCGGAGACGGCGCCTCCGGCGCCGGACCACAGCCGTCCGTGAAGAAGATCAACACCGACGGTCGAGGCTTGACCTTCGCCGCGGCCACGAAAATCGGTCGGAAATCTGTGCCGCCTCCACCCTTCAACCCGTTAGCAGCTTCCTCCCATGTGCTGGCGCGCTTCAAGGTGTGAACCTCGGCGTCGCAAGCACAGAACGTGACGCTGGCGCCGACCTCTCGCAGGATGCCCCTCGTCTCTGACATGGCGCTCTTCAACTCGGCAGCCGACATACTGCCCGAAGTATCCACAGCCACCATGACCTCCGGCGTGTACGCACGCAGCGCTGGGAGGACGGCGCAGCCGACGCCGAAGCCGAGACCGCCCTGCCGGCGCGAGAGACGACCGAAACCGAAGTCGGTCGCGCCGCTCTTGTAGGCTACGGCGCCGCGAACGATGCGACCCAGCTCCTGCCGCCACGGAATCTTGGCCGGCGCCAGCTCGCCGTCGGCCCAGCGAGCCCAGCCCTCGGGAACGAGCCCGCGGCCCTTGGCGACCTCGGACCTGACGGCCTCGGCAACCTCACGACGGACGCGCGCCATGTCGGCCGGCGAGCGCCCAACCCCCGGTGTGCCGCCCTTCGGCTCGCCCGGGATCGGGTTGCCGGCACACGAGCCGCACTTGCCAGAGCCGACACCGCCGCCACCCTTCTGCGGCGGCGGAGGGTTCTTCTTGAGGAGCTGGTAGCGCTCCTCGGCGATCAAGTTCGGCTTCTGCTGGTGCGTCTCGGGGTAGATCCAGTCCGGTCGCACGCGGAACGGATTCGCGCGACCAGCCGGCGCGCTCGAACCGCTGCGAGCGGACGCGGTGCTCGTGCTGAGGTTCTCGCTCACTTTCTTGAGCTGCTCGTTGATGCTCATGTCGGCCGCGAGATTGAAGAGCTTGAAGTCGGCCATCACCTTCTCGACCGACTCGTCGATCACGGTGCCGTCGGCCGGCGGCTTGATGCCGATCGCCTCGGCGCGCTTGTGCGTCTCGCGGAAGAGGTGATCGATCTCGTGCAGCAGAGCGCCGGCCAGCTCCTCGACGGTGTACGACTCGACACAACGCGGATCCCAATACAGGATCGCGTCCTTGCTGACGCCCATCGTGGCCGTCGGCATGTTGGGTGTCTCGCGCAGCACGAGCGCGTAGAGCGCGGCATCCAGGTACGGAAGGTTGGCGGCCGCGATGGCGCGCGCGACCTCCAGCTTCCGCTTCGGTGTGAGAGCGCCGACCACGACCTAGTCTCCCGCCGTCGTGATGCCGGCCGCGGCCAGGATGGGCTGAATCTTGCCCAGGATGGGGCGCGCCTCGGGAACGGCGCCGAGCCCCTTGACCATCATCATGCGCGCGGCCGGGATGGTGACGTCGGCGTCGTGATCGATGACCTTGCCGATGAACGTCCAGAGCGCGCCCGCGCGCTCCTTGCGCCGCTCCGCCTTGGCCGGCACGACGACACCGGCGCCGGCCGAGAGCACCGCGATCGTGCGGTCGAGGCGGTCCGTGTTGTGCTTGAAGGCCACGCGGCCGTCGAGCCAGTCTTCGATGTTCGGCAGGTCGGCCTCGCGCCGCCAGGTCACGAACTCGCGCGTGGCCGGCGAGCCGATGAACGCGGCCATCAGCATGTCGGTCTCCTCTTCGGTGCAGCCCTGAACCTCGGCCGAGGCTAGGATGCTCATCGCGTACTCGTTCGTGCGCGGCGAGGGCCACGCGCGCGACGCCTGCGGATCGCCTGGGTTCGGCTGCCGATGCAGGTTCGCCGGCCGCGCCTGGATGAAGCCGGCGAAGAGGCCGGAGGCGCGACCCTCGGCCGCTGGCCAAAGCGTCGCGACCCGCTCCTCTTCAGCGCGAGCGTCGACCGCCGCGACCTGCACATCTCGACCGCTGACGCGGTCGACGAGCAGCCAGTGCGCCCAACTCTTGGCGCGTGAGTCGCCGAGCAGCTCGGTGAAGTCGATGTGCCCGAAGCGGTTCGCGAGCGCTGGCGCCAGGTCCCAGCCTCCGGCCGCATCACGCGCCTCGTTAGCGGCACCGATGATGCGCACGCGCGAGTCGAATTGGTGCGTACCCAAGATGCCGAACTGGACGAAGCCGAGCAACGGTGCCGCCAAAGCAGGTGGGACAGAGCCCATTTCGTCCACGAGAATCACACTGCTCTTGCCATCAAGCTCCTTGGCCCAGACAGGTGCCGGGTACTGCAAGTAGCCGTCGGCGCCGGGCACCGGTACGACGCCGAACTGACCCTCGCCGCGCTCGGCCGCCGACAGGCGCATGTAGTGGAAGCCGTGCCCGCGCGACGAAGTGCCTGCTACTGCTGTCTTGCCGAGACCGGGAGGCCCCCACAAGATGATCGGTCGCCCCCAACGGCCGTCTGTTCCGGGCATGCAGAAGAATACGGTGCGGAAGATTCGGCTCGCGTTGATGGACATCGTGTGGGCCTCCTAGTGCGATATAGTATACAAGACGCATCTAAGTTGTCAACTATTCTTACTTGCGATTGTTTTCATACCGATCTAACCTTGTAAACATGGCACAGACACAGATCCCGGAAACCAGTCCGCGGAAACGACGAGCAGAAACGATCGTGGTGACGAGTCGCCTCGAACTGAACGGCCCGGTCCACCGCGCCCTGACCGCCTACACCGAGAGAACAAGCTATACGACCGCCTCCATAATCGAGGCAGCGCTTGCGGACTACCTGCGCACGCATGCGAAGTGAGAAATGGCTGCCCGTGCCTGGCTGGAAGAGCTGGTACGAAGTCAGCGATCGAGGACGCATCCGGCGAATACACGATCGAGCACGCACAGGTTCTCTCACCACCGGAGGTTACCGACGAGCGTGCCTGTATCACAAGCAGAAGAACGGGCGCGTGAGGTGGCATCTACGTCTTGTACATCGACTCGTCGCAGCGGCATTCCTCGGACGTTGCCGCCAACCCCGTACCCACGTCGATCACATCAACGGGCATCGCGCAGACAACCGTCTCAACAACTTGGAGTACGTCACGGCGCGTGAAAATGCTCAACGCGCAATTCGTAGGCACCGCACACAACGCTGCCCGCGCTGTCGTTGCCGGATACACATATTCCGAAACTATAGACCTCGCATCACGCACCGCTGCAAGCGCAAGTGGAACAGTCCATACGCCCCTCCCACCCTTCACACCTCACCGACGAGCAACCGCATGACGTCGTACGGCTGCGCACCGAGCCGGCGCGCGGCGTCGGCCGCGGCGAGCCTGTCCTCGCGCTGGCCTCCCTCGACGAAGGCTCGCAGGAACTTGCGCCGCAGATCAGGCGGCGTCTCGATCTCGGTGATGACGGCGATGAGTCGATCATCAAGGTAGCCGTGACCTGTGGCGTCACGGACGGCGTACGGCTCCTCGACACCGGCCTCGGCCACCCAGCGCGCATACGTCTCGACGACAAGCTCGGTGTGCCCGCCTAGTGTGTCGCTGTCGAGGCGTCGCAGCGGCATCAGACTACCGACTCCACCTTCCGAATCCGCGCCTTCGCCACCGGCGCCGGATCACTTGCCTTGCCGACGACCGCGCAGCGGGAGAGCAACGTCTGCTTCTGACCCTTCCAGTCGTCGTGCTTCTTGACGGTGCCCTTCACCCGGTAAGTTTCACCGATCTCGACGTCGGGCGATCCGGAAGCGAACCACTTGCCGACGTGCCCATCGGCCGTCGCAAAGCTTACGATCGTTGTCGCGCCGTAGTTACCAGCGATCTCGCGCAAGCCGGTCACCGTCAGCACGAACACCTCACGTACACCGATCGTACCGAAGTGCGCACTCGTCGTCGCGCGCTGCTGACGTTCGACCTCGTACCCGAGGAAACGCGTGTGTGCTGACAAGAGGCTTGCCGAGATCCCGGCGCAGCGCCGGTGCAGGACACCCGAGCCGCTGCCGCACACGAGTTTCAAGTTGTACTCGTAGTCGTTGCCGTCGCGCGGTACGAGCTGCTCTACCCAGGCGAGGGCGGCCGTCACACGCTCGCCGTCGCGTGGCTCCGGCTTCGGCAGCGCATCGCGGTCGCGCTGCGACATCCCACTGGACGGGAACATCGCAGAGAACGCCTCGTCGGCCGTCGCGCGCTTCGAGCCGCCGGCCTCGTTGAACGCGCGGGCGGCCTTGCGCGAGATCCAACCAGACACACGCATGCAAGCCGACACGTAGCCGAGAAACGTCGCCAGGTCGATGTACTCACTGCGGACACCGCCGTCGCCACCGAAGCCCTCGGACTCCTCGCACGCCTCGCCGATCGAGAACAGGTACTCAGCGAACGAAGCGATCTGATGCGGGTCGGTGTGCCCAAGGAAGTCCGCGATGCACTGTCGACCTACTTGCTTGTGCTCACCGGCGTCGCTCCGTACTACGAAGGTGTCCTTGCGGCGGCGGTTGGTCTGGCAGTGGTCGCACTCGCTCGCAGCCGCGCGGTAGACAACCGGCATCGCTTCGCCCGGGACCGTGCGCAACACGTTGCCGTCGACGCCGTCGAGGTGCTGTAGCGTGCCGACGAAGGTCCAACCGGCGAGCTTGGGCGCCGTGCCTGAGACGGTTACCGTGTGCCACCGAACGATCCGCTTGACGACACCCTCCTCGCTGATCTTCTGGATCTCGACCTCTTCAGAGACCGAGATTGCTACTGCGCCTACGCCCAGCTTGCGGGCGCGCCTGGCCAGCTTCTCGGTGCGCTCGCGCAGACGCGGCAGGTTTTCCTCCGGCACGCGGTAGGTCTTCAAGACGGGCTCAGAAGCAGAGGTGTTTTCCATGCAGCCTATTCTGTCAGCAATACAGCACCCTGTCAATAGGCTGGTTTTTGGCTAGATAATGGGCCTGTTGACATGCTGGCAGGATCGTAGTATTCTGGCCCTCACCATGAAAACACTCTCAGTAGAACAGGCCGTCGCGCTGCTCGCCTTCGCAGCTCGGTCCGGCAGGTCTTGGAAGGCGGAGCTTCGCACGGTCTGGGCGACGTGCGGATACGATGCGGCCGGTGTCGGCCACGAAGAGGCCGCTTGCCTCCAGCAGATTCGCAACGCCTTCGGGCCGCTCTGGCTCGCCCGCGTCACGATGAAGCAGCTCCAGAACATCACTCGCTGGGCGCGACAAGCGGAGGAGGGCGCGCGCTACGACCGAGAAGCAGAAGCGCGCGCGGCCCAGCGTCGCGGCATCAAGCTGCCGGCCGACGTCACCATCCGGGGCGACGCCTCGACCGAGCCGGGCGCGGGCGGCTTCGAGATCGCGCCGCCGATCGCCAACCGCATCGCGAACGACAAGACCGACACCAAGCTGTTCGAGAAGGTCACGAGCGACGAAGTTGAATACGCGGACGAACTCAATCGAGATCCGTTCGGCGATGCCGAGGACGCGGACGGTCAAGAAGAGCCGGAAGGGCGGTACTAGCCCATGAAGCTCATCCACACCGTCACCCTCCCGAACGGCAAGACCGACAAGCGCGTCAGCACGAGCCGGCGCTACTCACACGTCGTCATCGCGCGGCCGACGGCCTCGCACATCGCCAGCCGCACCCGGAGTGATGACGCCGTCGTGGCCCGCGACCCGTCGCGCGGCCGCACGGACATGGACCGCTGGACCGCCTGGGCCGCGCACTCGTGGTCGGGCTCCGGCTGCGCTGGCGTCCAAGGCGGCCGCCGCCATCGACAAGCGCGGGTGGTACGAGACCCGCGTGCTGCCCGTCGACAAGGTCGTCGAGCACGAGGTCAAGTCGCGCACGGTCGCGCAGGCGACGCCGACCATGTCGCCCACGGCCCGCGCGCTGTTCGACCGCTTCGTCGCGTCGACGTCATCGGTCGAGCTGGCCGACGACGTCCCGGGCGTCGCCGAGCTGCTCACGCTCAAGCTCATCGAGGCGCACGCGTGGGGCGGCCGCCAGACCCTCAACCTCTCGCGCCACGGCTACAACGTGGTCAAGTCCGAGCGCGGCGTCGCCTCGGGCAAGCTCCGGCCGCACGGCTCGGCCGACCTCGTCGAGCAGGCCACCGACTTCGCCGCGAGCGCGAAGGTGGAGGACTAGGCCATGAAAATCTGGCTGGAGATCGATGGCGACGGCGCCGCGACCCTTCTGTCGTGGGACGAGTTCAAGCGCGACAACGCCGAGATGGGCGACGAGCTGATCGAGATCGAGGCCGCGCTGCTGAACGGCTCGTACTACGAGGGCGGTGGCGGCGCGTGGCTCTCGTTCGTGGTGCGGCCGGCGGTGTCGCCATGAAGACCACCATGTCGAAGCGCTGGGCGCAATCGGGCAAGGGGCGCCACACGGTTCCGCAGGTGCCGGTCACCGTAGTCGGCGCCGGCTGGGGCGGCTCAGGAGCTGACGCCCTGACCGTCTCGATCCACTTCTCGCGCGCGATCGATGAAGCGGCCGGCGAGTACGAGAGCCAGTGGTTGCACCTCGACGTCGAAGCGGCCGAGCAGCTCGCGCGTCGACTCACCGAGTACGCCGCCAAGCATCGTGAGCACTACAAGGTGACGCCATGAAACCCGACACACGACCGGCCGCGACGTTCAACGAGCACTGGAACCACTGCGAGGTCTGCTGGCTGTGGGCGCTCACCTTCGAGGGCATGGTCGGGCTCACCTCGCCCGCGTGCCGCCTCGGCGCCGAGCTGATCGATCACGAGAACCCGGCACAAGGAGCGAAGGACTGGCTGGCGCGCATCGAAGGGACGGTGTCGCCGTGACCGTCCTCGCCTTCATCGAAGAGGGCTCTACGCCGCCGTCGCGCCAGATCCCGACCAAGCTCGTGGACATCTTCACCGCGGCCGAAGAAGCTGCGTTCCGGCTCGGCGACAAGAACCGGCGCTACAAGATCGGCGAGCTGAACGTGAGCACGAAGATCCGGCGCAACGGCATCGTCACCGGCCGCGTGTTCGAGGGCTGGCGCTACGCCCTGCTCGTGAAGCACGGCCGCGGGCCGTGGCGCATGGTTCGTGTCATCGGCATGGCCGGCATGAAGAGCGAGCGCGATGCCGTCTGGAACCAGCTCGCGCGGCCGCATGGTCTGTCGGTCGACATGAACTTCAAGAAGCGCTTCCCGCGGCGGTTCGTCGAGCTGGCGCCGACCGACGAGGCGCGGCTCGCGGCCGAGGCGAAAGCGAAAGCGAAGGACCGCCAGCGCGCCAAGCTCGACACGGCGCTGCGCGCCTGGCAGCGCAAAGCCAAGCTCGCGCAGACGAAGGTCAAGCAGTACACGAGCAAGCTCAAGCGGCTCAACCGCAACATGGCGGTGCTGCCGTGACGCCGCAGGAAGGAAAAGAGTTTCTCGTCTCGATCTTCGACAGGATCCGCGTGGCCGCGTCGCCGGACTTGGCTTGGCAGATGCTCACCAACGACGAAGTTTGGAAGGCGCGCGAAGCACTCGTCGCCACATCCACCGCACGCCATCCGGGCGCGCACGTCACCCGCGCCGCGGACGCCGAGCTGCTGCGCCGCGGCCTGACCCAGGGGCCGTCGAAGAGGACGCCGTGAACGCCGCCCGCATCATCCACTACCGACTGCTAACCAGTGGCAACGCCTGCGGCGTCGATGACTCCGACTGGACGCGCAGCCGTGCACACGTGACCTGCCAGAACTGTCTTCCCAAGATTCCGCAGGTGCTGGCCGAAGCCGCAGAGCGCGTGAAGGGAAGCGCGACGTGACCATGATCGCGCGGTTCAAGCACACGACGTCGTCGCGTCGTGGACCGGTGCAAGCTGGCGTGCACCGCATCGAGCTGTCGGACATCACCGACGTGCCGGCCTGTCCGACGTGCGGCCTGCCGAACCGCGGCCGTCACCAGTACAGCGCCTCCTGCCGCGCGATGTCGGCCGAGAACGAGATGCGGAAGTCCGGCTTCGTGCCGGTGCGCGGCCTGGCGCACATCGCCAGGACACCGGGCGTGCTCTCAATCGAGACGACGCCGGGCGCGGCGCGCGGGATGCTCATCGCGCTCGGCTTCCCCTGGAAGTTCAAGAAGTCGTACGCGAACGGCTCCATCATCGTGCGCGAGTGCTGGACGACGCGCGAGGGGCTCGCGAAGCTCTGCCTGATCCGCGACGTCAGACTCCGCATGCCGGGCTCGGTCTCGATTCCAGAGGCCGTGCGCCGCATCGCCGCCCGCATGCCGAACGCAGCCGAGGAGTTCGACGCCGCCCGTCGCCTCGGCGCCGATGATGATGCTCTGCGCCTGCTGCTCGAACCACTACGGAGGAAACGCCGATGAGCCGCAAGCCGCGCCTGTCCGAGCTTCCAGTCCGGGACTACACCATACGCGAAACGAGTGTCGCGCAACGGACGCTCGGCCGTGTTCGTCCAGTGCAACGACTGCATGCACGGCGTCTGGATCTACATCTGGAGCTGGGCCGGCCACGGTGCGGCCCGCTGCGGCTCCGGCAAACACCGACTGAAGCAAAGGAGCTGACCCATGCCCATCCTCACCATGAACGATCCGGCCTTCAAGGACATCGGCAAGTACAAGGTCGTCACGCCCGACCGCGTCGAGGAGTACACCAAGGCCGGCTGGAAGCTCATCGCGGTCGTCGTACCCGAGCCCCGATCGTCCGAGCCGGACATGAAAGCCAGCATGCACCCGATGTTCGGGCCGGTCGCGTACTACGACCGCGAGCGCGGCGGCCGACAGAACGAGTACATCCTCGGCAAGGACGAGATGTCTGTTCTCGCGGAGGCCAACGCGCAGATCGCGAAGACTCAGCAGCTCGTGGTCGAGGCGGCCCAGCGGACGGAGACCTCCAACGGCACGATGCGCCGGATCGAGCACTCGTACCTGACGCTGCTCGACAAGATCAGACGCTGCAAGACCATCGAAGAGGCGAAAGCCGTCGTCGCAGCCGCGCTGAAAGCGACGAAGTCTGAATCCTGAAATCGGATGGGACCGTTCATCAAACCGTGCGTCGCCGGCTGCGGCCGACCCTACGCAGCCGCGTGGCCAACCGGCGACGTCTGCACGATCTGCTTCGACGTCTTGCTCCTCCTCCTACGTGCGAACGTGATCCGAAGCAACCACCAGTCCTACCGCCGGGACGCGGCACCAGACTACGCGCGACGCTGGACGATCGAGCAGCGACAGCGAGCCGAGTCAGCCCGGCGGTTGGGCGGTGACGCGGCCGCCGTAGTAAACGCGCTCGGGGAGCCGACGTCGTCGTGACCCGCCACCGCACGGTAGCGCCTTGCATAGCCCTCTGCGGCCGGACGTGCCCGATGCTCGGGTTCGCCGACGGCTACCTGTGCGAGACCTGTTTCGAGATCGTGGCCAAGCTGCTCCGGTGCAAGCGCATCCCGGTCGCCGGGAAACCGAACGAGCAGCCCCAGGGCGCCAGCCACCTCGTCGCGGCCGGGTACTGGTACACGAATCACTGGCAAGCCGAACAACGTCACGCAGCCGAGGCGGTGCACCGACTCGGCGGCGACGACGTGACCATCTTGTCTGCGCTCGGGGAGCCGTCACCGTGAGCCGCGCCAAACCGAAACCGGCGCCGCCGGACCTGCACTACAACGTGCTCTGCGCCGGCGGCTGCGGCGACAAGCTGCACCGGATGCAGTCGCACATCATGTACCGATCGGACGTCGGCTGGGGCACACCCACCTCAAATGGCTGGGGCACATCGAAACCGCCGAAGACACCCGAAACATCCAACACGTCCCACGTGAGCGAGCCAGAGATCCTGGGTGGCGTCTGTGACGCGTGCATGCTCATCGTCAACCTGTTCACCAGCGCCGGTGTGTTCGTGGCCGATCCGTGGCTCACGGCCGCGGGCAAGCTCGCCGAGTTCGAGCCGCAGCGGCGTCGGGAAGCCGAGGCCGCAGCGCGGCTCGGCGCGCGCGGTGACGAAGTGCTCGCCGTCCTACGAGGTGGACGATGAGCCGACACGACAAACGCAAGACCGTCCGGATGAAGGCGCGCACGTGCCGCTTCCAGTGCGGCCGGCGGTTCGACGCGACCGTGCGTAACAGTCAAGCGTGCACGTTCTGCCAGCCCCTTCTGAACGCGGCCGTCGACGCCGTCAATGCGTCGTCGGGCACCGTCTTCGGCAACATGACGTCGACGCCGAGGCCGGTCCGCGTGCGGCTCCTGATCAAGCGCATCAAGCGCCACCGAGACGAGTTCGAGGCTGCGTGGCGCCTGGGCGCCGATCGGGAAACGCTGCGGAGCATCCTCGGCTGGAACCACCAAGAGAAACGGACGCCGTGAAAGGCGGCAAGCGCACACCGCCCGTCGAGAGCCGGCTGTGCCGAGCCGGCTGCAGCGTCACATTCAAGCTCACGGCGCCGTACTCGCCGAACGCCGTCTCGCAACAGACGTGCAGCACCTGCACGGAGCTGTTCATCGCGGCGATGAGCGCGACGCACCCTCCACCCGAAGAGCTTGCGCGCCGGCAAGCCGCCCAAGAACGTGCTCGCGGAAGCCGCAAACGGAAACTCCGGCTAGACCGCCTGGGCGACATGCGGACGCTCGGACTGCTCAGACAGCTCCGCGAGCACCGCGCCGAGTTCGAGGGCGCTTGGCGACTCGGAGCGGATGCCGCGCACCTGCGAGCGATCTTGGAGTCGGCGTGAGCACGTGCGCGTGCGGCAAGCCGTACCCCGGGCAACTGGACGGCCGGCCGTGGACGCTGCCGGTCTGCGGAAGCTGCTTCGTCGCGGTCGACGCCGTGGCCAACGCGTTCTACTACATCGTTCCTGCCACGGCGCGTATCCACGGCGGTAAGTTTCTCGACGGCGGCCACGCACGAGAGCTGAACGTGCTCGGCCCCATGAAGAACCCCCTTGCCACCCACGAGCACGTTGCCGAACTACTCGTCGCACGGCCTGCGCTGCTGCACGCGATCGAAGCTGCGAAGCGCCTCGGCGCCGCACCGACGCAGATCCGCGAGCTGTGTGCCGAGATCGAGCCGCTCATGCGGCCAGACAACTAGCGCGGCCGCGCCAACTCGTCGACACCGACCGGCGGCAGCGCGCCGAGGTTCATCGCCGGTCCGAGATCGACGATCATCGGCTCGCCGTTCGCGTCCTGCGTGAGGTTGCCGCGGTGGAGGTCGTACCAGGGCACGCCGATCGCTTCGAGGTCGCGCACGGTGCCGACGAGCTTGTACGCGAAGTCGAAGGCCAGGTCGCGGTTGATGCCGGCGTTCGTCGCTTCGATCGTGACGCAGCCGAGGAACGGCGCCCGCAGGTCAGCGCGATCGGTCGGCCAGCCCGAGGTCGCGCCGCAGTCGGCGACGATCCGCGTGAGCTTGTTCGGTCGGCCGTAGCGCGGCGCAACGATCGCGAACAGGCGCCGCGGCGTGCCGTCCGGATTGACAATGCCGGGCACGCGCAGCTCGTAGATGGCCTTGACCGGCAGCGCGCCGGGCACGGGCGTGTTGCGCACGCGCGAAGCGGCACCGGCCTCGTTCACGTCGGCCGTGATCTTGACGACCTCGTTCGTGCCGCGCGGGTAGACGCAGGCCCAGGCGCCGCAGCGCGCGCGGTTCCAGCCGCCGCCCTTCGGCGCGCCCGAGGGAAACAACGTCGCGTACTGCGTCGACGTCAGGCGCAGCGGCAAGCCGCGCGGGATCGGAATGTGCCGAGCGACGAGCATGTCGACGAGCGGACCGCGGCCCCTACCAACACGGACGTCCGGAGGCCAGCCGAGCGCTGTCCGGCGTCTGCCGAAGAACAACAGGCCGACGCCGACCGCGGCTGCTGCCCCCGAGACGCCGAGCGTGAGCGCGCCCGCACCGCGCGCGGTCATCAGAAGTTGGCCGGCAGGCCCCGCTCGGTGCGCCAGCGCCGCTCGTGCCGAGCGCCGAGCATCCAGAAGCCGGCGCCGGCGGTGAGCGTGCCGAGGACGATGATCGCGACGAAGGCGCGCTGGTTCTTCACTCACATCCCCCGCGAGCGATCACCTTGCGGACGGCCTTGAGCGCCGCGCGTCGAGCATCTTTCTCCGTATGCTCGGAACCGAAAAGTCCACCCGCCCACCACGAGAACCCGCTCAGGCGAGGGTTGCTCATCGGCGAGACCTCCATCGTGCACGACCCGATACGGCCCGCGGCGCCACCATGCGCGTACGGAGTCCATTTTGCCCGCAGCTTCTTCACCGGCTACTCCGACATGAACTCGCACTTGAGGCCCTTGCGGATCTGCGCCGGCGTCAAGCTAGCGTTGAACGCCTGGCACTGACGGCGAGCCTCGTCGTACGTGAGGCCGCGATCGATGGTGGTCTTGCGCGCGTGGCTGAACTCCTCCCAATTTCGCGCTGCTCGCTTGAACGTCCTGTACGTCGCGCCGGAAGCGTCTCCGAGCGACCACGTCTTACCGTCGCGGTTGCAGCGCGTGAAGTCCGACTGGTTGAGGATGTACGTCGAGCCGCGCGCCGGCCCGGTCTCGACGACCGTGTGCCAGTTCTGCCCAACGCCGGGGCGCACGAGGCGCACGCGCCGACCACGCATCTCCTCCGGTACTCCGCGGTGCGTGGACACCTGACAGCGAACCGGAGCCACGACTATCTCCGACCTCGACGTCGAGCGCCGGCGAACGCGCCGCGCATCGTGGCGCCGGCGGCGCACGCGAAGGCGCGGCCGGCGACGAAGGCAGCGTTGACGGCGCCGTCCGGCGTGCCCTGCGCCAGCTCGCGCTTACCGATGTCGACGAGCATCTCGCACGCCGGGGCCTTGGCATCCTGCGCGGCCTGGCCAGCTTGTCGCAGCAAGCGCCGCGCTGCCTCGGTCGGGTGGAGGGCCATGCGACGATGATGGCGCCGCCCGACGGATCGGTCAAGAAACAGCTTACCGCGCAAGAAAACCGCGCCGACGATGACGCGGTGTACGAAGTGCCTCACCAAGATCCCAGCCGCGATCCAGTCGACCACGAAGAGCATTTGGCGACATCCCAGCTTGCTCAGCCCAAGCGCTCATAGGCCGCGTCTCCGCACATAACGTCAACAGTCTGTTGTGTCTGGAGTTTCGATTCTGCTCGCGACGTGTCGCCCAGCGACAATTATTCGGCACGTAGTTGCCGTTGTTATCTTTACGATCGAGACTGTGCTTCGGTGAAGGTCGAGGACCCATATCGGTCAGAAAGTTCTCGAACAAGCCCCATCGAGAGCAGATACGTATACCTCTACCACCATAGTTGAAAAAACTTTTGTCTCGTGGATTGACGCAACGCCTGCGCATGTGCTGCCACGCCTGATACTCAGGTGACTCCGCGCCACCGAGTCCTCGCGCATGCCCGTGTTTCAACATCTTAGCGCGCCGAAGAGCCAGCGCCTGACAACCACAAGACATCAGCTTTTCATGTAGTAAATCGTGCGCTCGAACACGTTTTTGCGCACCGCACCTGCACACAACCTCAGCCCACTTACCACGTCGCGAAACGACAGTGAGGAAGTAAAATGTCCGACCAATCAGATCCTGCCGCGCCGACAAGCATTGAGGATACACCAACCAGCGTCGAGCGGCCGCTCGACGCGCCATCACGCCGCGCCGTAGAAACGCTGCGCAAGCTCGCCTCGGAGCTGAGCGATCTTCAACAGGTCATCACGATGTTCTCGCACGGCGTCGCCAGCGGCAAGCTCACTTGGGATCGCCGCCTGGCACAGGAGATCGACTCCGAGATCCGGATCTGTGTGCGGCGCACGATGTCGGCGCTCGACAAGCTGCACGGCTGAGCTACTCCGAGCCGCGCGGGCGACGCGAGTCGTCGCGCACGCGCGGTGGTGGCGCGGGCCTGTCGAGTCCGAGGCCGGCCGCGATGGCGCGCGCCTCGGCGCAGAGGAAGCCCGTGGAGCCGTTGCCGCACTCTCGACACGCGCGGATGTGCAAGTCGAGTTCATCGGCAGCGGCTACGACCACGTTCCTACGCCGCGCCTTCTACGCTGCGCCGAAGAACTCGTCGTGTTCCAGCAGCTCACCGTGGCCGTAGCCGACGCCGCGCGAACCGACGAGGTCGCGCAACTCGTGCAACGTGAGCTTGTACACCGTCTCGGAGACGATGTGATCGGCCAGGAACTTCGACCAATCCGCCTGCTCTTCGAGCATGGCCGCGGCACGACGCAGCGCCAGAAGCGGCGTCCTGCCGAGCGCCCGACCATCATCGACGAAGCTGGAAAGCGTGTCGTCCTCGATCGCCTGTACCTGCGCGTTCTTCAACTTGTCGGTGATCTTGTCGAGCTTCGCCCGCAGCTCTACCGCACGCGACTTGTACTTGTCGATGCGCGCGTGCAAACGCGCAACGAGATGGGCGCCAGGGACGTCGAGCACCATGAGGCCGGGGATGTTCTGGAACATGGGAAAAGATCCTATCGTGAAGGTTGTGGATTCTCTTTAGGCCGTGGCGTCGGCGCCGTCGGCGCCCTCCGCGGCCTCGGCCGCGAGCTGGACGCGGATGGAGTCGGCCACGGCCGCGCGGTACGGCTGCGGTGAAGCCGGGAACAGGCGCTCGCAGAGCAGGTCGATGTGGCCGGCCTGCAGCAGCTCGATGGCCGGCAGCACCTCGCCATAGCCGGCGAAGTAGGAGCGCGACGCGAGCACCGCGTTGGCTGCCTCGTCGGGCGGCATCGCCGCCGAGCGCAGCTTCTTGACCTGCGACTCGAACGGCCCGAAGAACTCCTCGTCGTTCATAGCATCGACGATGCCGCGCAACGCTTCGGTCGGCAGCTTCGAGATGTCCGGCGCCGGGTGCATGGCGACGACGTTGTCCTCGGGCTCCTCGCCCCCGGGCGGGATGTAGTCGGCTGCGACGGCGGCTGGCGCCGCCGGCGCGACGGGCGCATCGGCCGCCCGATTGCGGCGCTTGGGTGGCGCCGCCGCGGCGGGAGCAGCGGCGGCCGCCGCCGCCGGCTTTCCGGCGCCGTTGCTCGCCCCGTTACCAGCCCCGTTCTTCGGGCTGGCGGCGGTCCGGTCGGCGCCCCTGAAGACCTGCTGCGCGGCCAGCTCGCGCTCCTCATCGGCCGTCAACGGACGCCCGGACGCGGCAGCCGCAGCGGCCGCGGCCGCGGCAGGATTGCCGGCCGTGGCGGCGGCCGCGCGCCGTCGCGCGTTGGCCTGCGCCTCGGCGTTCGCGCGCGCGACACGCGCCTCCTCGTTGCGCCGGCGCGCCTCGTCGACCTCGGCCTTCTTCGCTTCGCGCGCGGCAGCGATCTCGGCCTCGGTCTCTGACTCGGCCTTCCGCGCCGCGTACGCCTGCGCGATCTTGCCGACCTGTTCGAGGCCCTGCTGCACCGGCCCGACCCACGCCGGTCCGCCGGCCGAGTTGTAGATTTCGGCCTGCTGGCGCAGCACGTCCTGGCTCATGCCGAAGAGCGTCTTGTACATATTCAAGACGCCCTGGTTCATCAGGTCGTTCGGACCGTTGTCCTTCGCGAGCTTGAGGATGGACTCCATGCGCTCGGGCGTCAGGAGCGACGTGCCGAAGCGCTCGGTCATCATCCGCATCGACTCCTTCGACGCGTCGGCCGCGGCCTCGGTCGCGCTCGACACCGCGGCCAGAGCTGCCGACGACGCCGCCTGCTGACTCGACAGCATCTGCGTGATGAGCGGCGCCATAGGATCCGGCCGATCCTTGAGCGCGTCGCGCAGCTCGCGCGTCGACGCGTCCGCGCGATCGGCGTTGGCCTTGATCTCGGCCCGGATGGTGTCCTCGCGTCGCGCGGCCTCGTTTCGCGCCGTCTCGTCGGAGAAACGCTTCTCCGTCGCGGCGAGCTGGGTCTTGAGCGCCTCGACCTCCGGCGACGGTCCTCGCGGCGCCTCGGTCAACTTGCCGAGCGCTGCCGTGAGCGCGGCGTTCGACGCACGCATCTCCTCACGCAAAGCGGTCATCTCGGCCTTGTGCGCGTCTTCGCGGTTGCGCTCTTCGAGCTGCGCCTTCAACTCACGGATCTCGCGCTTGGTCTCGTCCTCGCTCCCACCGGTCGCTGGCATCGAGCCCCAGCCTGGCACGGCTCCCCAGCCCGAGCCGGGCCATGCGCCCGGCATCTGCATCCACGGCGGCAGCGGGGATGCAGCCGGACCCCAGGGCGATGCCGCGGCCGCGGCCGCGGCCGGCACGGTGCCGGGGAACGGCTCACCAGGCTTCCACGGAATCGCCTGCTTCCCTGGCGTGATGAGGAGCTGGAGCGCGTCGTCGTAGTAGTAGCCGTTGCCGATGAACCGCGCCGAGCCCGGCGCGCCTGCACCAGGAATACCAGCGCCAGCGCCACCAGTGAAATCGATCGCCATGTTGGGAGCCTCCGGTGAAATGTCTGGTCCGAGCCTCGTCGTCCACGTGTCCTTCTCCGGACCCGTCTCGTCGAAGACCTCGAACTTGTAAGTGCCTGGTCCCGCACCCGGCAGGTTCGGCAAGAGCGTGTGCAGGTTGGTGATCTCCTCGACGGAGACGTTCTTCTTGCCGGTGATGACCGAAAGCCCGGCGCCCGAGCGCGAGGTCAGCTTCGTGATGTTGAGCGTCCGCGAGCCCATGCCGCTGAGTTTCTGGAGATCGGGGGTCGAGCGCGGGGCTTCGAGCGTCGCCATGAGGTTTCTCCTATCAGTGCCAGGGAGTCAGCGCACGTATACGAGCGTCGATGTAGAAGCACTGCCAACATCTTGTCAAGCCAATTCTAACGGGGTTGACAGTCGAGAGCACGAACTGGTAGAGAAAAGCTGATGGGCGACGAAAAACCGGACCCGGCCGCGGTAGTGGCAGCGGCCGCGGCCGCCGAAGGCTACCGACCGCTGGTCGACGTCACCGGCGACGACAAGCAGGCGCGCGGCATGGTGGCGCCGGTGTACGGCCGCGAGGGGCACCCCTGCTTCATGTGCCGCAGCTTCGAGAAGCCGGATCTGGGCAAGATGATCCAGCACATGGTCGCCCGCGGCGGCAAGCTCCTGCCGAACGGTCGGATCCGCGCCAACCGGCCGCGCGAGGCGTCTGGCACACCTATCGAGCTGGATCCTCGTGAATTTGGTTTCTGTCGCCGAGACACCATCGCTGTTCAATTGGAGGCTACGTGCGAGAATTGGCAGCAAAAACAGACGCGTCGGGACTTCTAGCGCCGTCTGGACCGACATCTATTCGCAACCCCAGGCCGGGCAAAATACTGCGGATGTGGCGCCGGCTGCGTCAGTTGCCGGACCTGCGCCAAGAGCAGTGGGCCTACCTGGCTGGTCTATTCGACGGTGAAGGTGCCGTCTCGTTCAACCACTACTTCCACAAGCCACGAGGCGCGGGTGTGCGGTCACAGACCCTGCCGCGAATCTACGTCCGATCGCTGTTCGTGTGCATCAGCGTCACCGCCATGGAAGCCTTGCAACAAGCTCGCGACGAGGTTGGCGCGCCAGGCAGCTTGATGTGCAGCTACCGGCCTCCACCGTTGAAGTCCCTCTACCGTTGGACGATGGTTAGCCGCACCGCCGAATGGTTCCTCCGAGGGACACTACCCTACTTGAAGATCAAGAAGCGACACGCCGAGTTGGGTCTGGCTTTTCGCACTACAGTTCGCGGCGGAAACGGCAAGGGCTCTTTCCGCCCGACAGAGGAAGAGCTGGCGGAACGTGAACGCATCGCCGCTGAACTGATCGAGATCAACCGACGTGTAGGCAAGCGCCGCGCTAGTTACACGACAAAAGTGCGCTGATGCACCTCGACGTCGGCCAGCTCGTGCTGCTCGGCCTGCTGTCGGCCGCCGGGCACTGGATCCTGTCCCGATCGCGCATCGCACAGCCGTTGTGGTCGCGCGCCCGCGGCCTGACCGACGACTTCCTGCGCTGCGCCGGCTGCGTAGGCTTCTGGATCGGGCTCGTGCTCGGGCTGCTAGGTCTGCGTCCCGTAACCGGTAGCGGCTGGCGGCTGATCGATGTCAGCCTAACCGCCCTTACTGCTGTGTTTCTGACACCGGTCTTCGAGGGCGTCTTGATCTGGGGCCGAGACGCCTCGGCCATACCTGATATTGTTACGAAAAAACCGGATCCTAAACCGCCGGATCCAATTCCGGATCTGACTTCGGATCTGGTCTCAGATCGGGTTTCAAATCCGAAGCAGGCTTAGGCCGCGGCAGCGCCATCGCCCGCGCCGTCTTCTTCGTCATTCAAGATTCGATCCAGACGTGCGGCCGCCTCTCGCAACCGGTCACGCAGCGCCTTCACCACGGTGCGCGAGATCAACTTGCGCTCCCAGCGACAGTGGCCTCGGCCGCCGAGCGTCTGCACCACCACACCAGGCTCGTACCGAGGTTGCTCATCGAGCGCAACGACTTCATCGCCATCGAACGCCAGGCCGAAAATAGCCAGCAGCCGCGACGAGCCGCAGGCTGGGCAGGTCACGTGCACGCGTTCAGCCACGGTATTAGTCTATTCCCGGTCTGCCGACAGGGCAACTTTCACGCCGCAGCAGCGCGACGGCCGCGCCGGTTCTTGAACGCGTGCATGAAGAACTCGGTCACCTCGGCAAGCGGCTCGGCGTAGAGCTGCAGGAGTCCGAAGTGGAGGTGCACATCGAGCACGTGCCGCAACAGAGCGCGCTCGGTCCACTTGCCGCCAGACGGATCTGGGATGAACGCGTCACCGATCGCCGTCAACCTCTGCACGAGGTCAGGCGACAACTGCACCTGCACCTCCGCCGGCCCAGGAGGGACGCCAAACGGCCAGTCGGTCACGCCGGGCGGCCAAGGTCCCTCTACGAGGAGACGACGAGCTGCGACCTCGCCGACAGCACCGATCGTCTCCTCTACCTTGGTGGCCGCGTACGACAAGACGACCTGGCACACCTTCGACCTCGACACGTACTCGGGGGATGGAGATGACGATCGAGCGAGCCTCTCCCAGCGGGTGACGTTGACCACGTCGACCTCATTCAGCTCGATGGTTACCGTCGAAATCACACCGCTAGTCTAATTCGAGTAACCCGTGAAAAAAAGTCATTTTTTCACGGGTTTAAAAACGCGCCGTCGAAAAACGGCCTTTTTACACTGAACAAGCGACACCTGTGCATCGGTGTAGTCAACCTGAACACGTGAGCCGGTGTACGACGAGTAGGACGGCTTCAAACCCGTGAAACGGAGTCAGATCCGACCTCTGTTTTCACAGGTATATCTCGAATCCTCACGGGTTACTCGCCGCAGCGCCGAAAGTTTCACGGGTTACTACAGAGATTCTACTCCGTTTCACAGGTTTAAAAACGAACCTAACCACCTCTGATACTGTAAGTAATTGATCTATATAGACACGCTCATAATTTTTTCACGGGTTATAGCTTTTTTAAGATCAATGCGAGAACCGTAGTTTTTCCCACCGGGTCAGGTGTGCTGATCATCACACCCGTGCTGGGAAAAAAACTCCCGTATAGGGGGGTATGCCGGCGCAACCCGTGAACCCGTGAACGCTAGTTAGCTGGACTACAGCCGACGGCTGCACAACGTCGATATTGTTCAGATCAGCGTTTTTCACGGGTTGTACACGGGTCTGAGCGCGCCGATGTCCGATTTCGTCGGAATCCGGTCGCTTTTTTCTTGCGACCTGCACCGCGAATCGTGTACCTGTAGCCACTCCTAAATCACAAAAAGAGAGGCGTGACCCTCTTGCGGATCCCCGAGTTCCTGGACCTCCTATACCCTGGCGCGCGCCCTGACGGCGCCTGCTTCTCGATCTGGGACAAGGTCTCGAACCAGTCCCTGCACGCCGCCGTGAGCGGCCCGGCCGCGGCCGAGGACATCCCGCTCGCCGTCGAGTACGTCGACTCGCTGGTAGCCAACGGCCTCGACGCCTACTTCGGCGTCGGCCTCCGGCGCCCGGGGCTCGTGCCGATGCGGCGAGGCAAGAAGGTCGATGTCGTCGAGCTGCCCGGCGTGTGGCTCGACGTCGATCTATTCAACGCCGAGGCGCACGCGGCTGCGAACTTGCCGACCGGGATCGACGGCGGCGCGGCCGTGATCGATCTCTGCCCGTTCGCGCCGACGCTGTTGGTGGACAGCGGCTTCGGCCTGCACGCGTACTGGCTCTTCGATCACCCGATGATCTTGCGTGATGGCGACCAGGCCAGGATCAACACCGCCTTCCGACGATTCCAGCGCCAGATCATCGACGCGGCGATGGCTAAGCTCGGCGTCCATGTGGACCAAACGGGCAACATCGATCGCGTGCTCCGCATCCCGGGCACAAAGAACTTCAAGATCCCGTCGGAGCCGCGCGACGTCGAGATGCTGCTTGCTGATGGACCTCGACACGATCCGCAGGTCATCTTCGCGCAGCAGTTCATCACGCAGCTCGGCGGCGCGGCGCCGCCGACTTCGATGTTCGTGTCGCCCGGCTCGATCCCGCCGCCGGATCTCACGTCGCAGGTCCGCCACAACCTCACGCGCCTCACCAACCAGGAGAACCGCGCGCTCATGGCGCTCGTGCTCGCCGGCAAGCCGTTCGCGGTGCGCGGTGAGCGCGACTCGACGCTGCAGCGGGCCGCCAGCATCGTAGCGTTCGTCTCTCCCGCCGGCGCCGATCCCGAGGTGCTCGGTGAGCTGTTCCGGCCGTCGATCGACGCTATGGCGGCCCTGGCTGATGATCCAGGCAACCCAGCTCTGACCACGGACGACGTCGTCGAGAAGCTCACGCGAGCGCTCGAAGACGCTGCCGCGAAACGCGCGGCTGATCAGGGCATCCTCAAGGTTCTGGGCGCCTCGCCGGGCGCCCCCAAGATCCCCAACGCCCCGGGAGCGGCGGAGGCAGCGGAGGGTGGTCACGCACCCGATGCAGCCGAACCGTCGTCTCCCGGGGTCGCGGGGTTAAACGCCGCGATCCCCGACTACACGATGGACGACGTCGAGCGCTTCGCGAAGTCGCAAGGCGTCAGCAAGGAGACCTTCGTGCAGCGCTGGATCATCCAGCACGCGTCCGGCTACTACATCTTCTTCAACGGCCGCTACCAGTATCCCGTAGGTCGAGAAGCGTTGCTCACGAAAGTCCGCGACGACTTCAAGCCGGCCGCTGCGCTCGGGATGAAGTTGTTGGCGTTCACCAAGGACGGCGGCGCGCGCCCGATGAACGCGCAGGAGGTGATGACCAATTTCGGCACCGTCGCGCGGCAGGCCAAGGGCTCGCTACTGCGCGACGAGAGCTTCTACGACGGCGCAGCCGACATCTTCTGGGAAGCGGTGGCGCCGCCGCGCAAGCTCGTGCCGGCGTTCGACGAGAAGATCGATCTGTGGCTGCGTCTGCTCGGTGGCGCCGAGCAGGACAGCTTGCTCGACTGGATCGCGACGGTCACCACGCTTGACAAGCAGAACAGCGCGCTCTACCTCTCGGGTAAGGCTGGCGCCGGCAAGACGCTCCTCGCCCACGGGCTGGCGCGCATCTGGACCGAGGGCGGCCCGACCGAGTTGCACGACGTCGTCGGCACCTCGTTCAACTCCGGGATCGCGAACTGCCCGCTCATATTTGGCGACGAGGCCATCGCGTGCTCGACGACGGATCTGCGGCGGCTGATCGGCAGCTCGGCGCACACGCTCAAGAGAAAGTTCCTGCCGAACGTCGAGATCGAGGGCTCCTTGAGATTGATCCTGGCGGATAACGGCGCCAAGATGCTCGTCAACGACGAGGACATGGGCGGCGACGATCTCGAAGCGGTCGCCTCGAAGTTCCTACACATCGCGGTCGGTGACGCGCCGGTAGATTTCCTGAAGAGCATCGGCGGCCGCCAGGGCACCGACGATTGGGTCACCGGCGACCGCATCGCCTCGCACGCGCTCTGGCTCGCGACATCGCGGCACGTCGAGTCGGCGGGTAGGTTCATCGTCGAGGGCAAGGTGACCAGCATGACGCGCCTGCTCGCGGTGCAGGGTCGTGCGCCTGGGCTCGTGTGCGAGTGGATCGTCGGCTTCATCAGCCGTCCGGCCGCCGCTATCGTCCAGAAGCAGCTAGCCTTCGTGGGCGGCGGCAAGATCCTGATCAACGTCGATGCGATCAGCGAGTTCTGGGAGCAGTACATCAGGAGCGACCGGCCGTTCTCCCGCACGCGCATCGGCACCGCGCTCGGCAATCTGTCGAGCGGCATGCATCGTCTCGACACGCGGCGCTACCACAGTGTCAGACCCGAGTTGATATATGAGTGGTCGGCGCGACAGCTAGTCGGTGATCCCGAAGAGCTGCAGAAACGCGTCGAGGCCGTGGCAGCGGCAGCGGCCGCTGCACCAACTCAGACGGGTAAGGCGACTCCATGAACCGCACGAGCAAATTATTTTTGTTGACTTCGACGTTACCAGATCGGAGTGTGTCGCGGTGGAGTTGACCGGCGTATCAGCGTCGCAGATGAAGGACTTCGACGGCTGCGAGCGGCTCTGGTTCTACAAGAGCATCTTGAAGCTGCGGCCGCCGCAGACCGTGGCGCAGTCGCGTGGCGTCACGGTGCACGGGGCGCTGGAGGCGTACCTCAAGGCTGGTGCGATCGAGCCCGAGATCGTAGAGCGGTCGAAGAGCCTCGGCATCACCGATACCGACTTGACCGAGTTCGTCGAGGCGATGAAGCCGTTCACGGGAACGCCCGGGACCGGCGTCACGGAGTACCGCGACGAGATGCCGACGTACGGGCTCTGCGACAAGTGCGCGCACTTCGGCGGCCTCGATCGTTTCCGGCCCGAGCCGTTCGACGGCAAGTTCTTCTGTCCGGTCTGCGGAGCCGTCGAGGTCGAGACCGGACCGCTCTGGAACCTCGTCGTCGACCACGCGCGCGAGTTCGAGCATCCGTCGTACGGATCGATCCCGCAGATCAACGACCTCAAGACGACCTCGGACTTCCGCTACTGCAAGACGCCCGAGGAGCTGGCCAAGGACGCTCAGATGGTCAGCTACGCAGTGTGGGCGCTGCGGCTCTACATCGGCCGCGCGCTGCCGAACTTCGTCTCACTGAGGCACGTGTACGTGCGCACGCGCGGCAAGCGCGTCGGCACGGCGCGCGACGTGCTCGTCACACCGGCCGACATCTTCGTCCGCTGGGGAGAGATCCTCGTCGCTGTGCGAAAGATGGTTCTGCTGGCGCGCACCGTCACTGACCCGCAGGATGTCACACCCTCGACGGACTATTGCTCAGCCTACGGCGGCTGTTTTTTCAAGCCTAAGTGTTTCGGAACCGCTTCCAACGTCACCGAACTGTTCAACCTGGAGAAGACCATGCCCGACAACGACACCCCGTCCAACGTCACCTCGCTTCCGCCGCCGGTCCGTCCGCCCGGTCCGCAGCCGACCCTCCAGCAGCGGCTCGCCGCGCGCGGCGTGGTGCAGCCTGGGCAGAAGAAGTCGTCGGCCGCTCCTGCGGCAGCGGCTCCGGCGGCGCCAGCGCTGGCTTCGGTGCCGGCCGCTACCGCCGCTCCGGCTGCGGCGCGACCGCCCGGTCGTCGCCTTGGGCGAGTGGCTTCGGCGGTGGCCGCGGCCACGCCCGCTCCAGCGTCTGCGGCTCCGGCCGCTGCCGCGGCGCCGGCGGCTCTCTGCGGCGAGAAGTGCATGCTCTCTCCGACCTTGACGTGCACGCTCGTGCTGCACAGCGGGGATCACGAGAGCCGCAACGAGAGCGGTGGCGCGGTGCACTGGAACGGCGCCACGATGATGCTCGGCCCTTCGGAGAACTGGAAGCCGGCCACGGCCACCGCGGCGGCGGTGGCGCCGGCCACCACTCCGGTCACCGCTCCGGCCGCGGCCGCTGACGGCGTCGCGGCGGTGCTTCCGCCCGATTCGCCCGATCGGACGTCGACGCCGGCCGAGGTCGCAGCCGTGGTCGCAGGCGCTACCAAGAAGCGCACGAAGAAGACTCCGGACGCTGGCGCGGCGGCACCGGTGGCTCCGGCGGCACCGGCCGCGGCTCCCGCGGCGCCGGCGGCACCGGCGGCGCCGGCGGCGCCCGCTGGCGGCCGGCTACGGCGAGCGGCCGCTCCCGCGGCTCCCGCGGCGGCCGCGGCTCCCGCGGCGGCCGCGCCGCCGGTCATGGTGCCGAGTCTCGTGCCAGGTGTGGCGCTGGTGACGCCGGAAGTCGCTGCGCAGCAGGCCGCGGCACAGGCGGCGCAGGCTGCTCCGGCTCCGGCGCCGATGCCGGGTGTCTGCCAGCTCGAAGAGCTGTACATCGACTGCTGGCCGGTGAAGGGTGCTTCCGCGGCACCCGGGCTCGGTGATGACATCATCGCTCCGGCGGCGCGAGAGACGGCTGCGTCCGCCAACGTGCTCGACTACAAGCTGCTCAGCTACGCGATGGCCAAAGGTGGTCTCGCTTCGGCGATCCGTGCGCGCCTGCACGAGGTTCCGCGCGTGGTGGTCGTGTTCTCGTCCACGCCCGGCTCCGATGTCCTGCTCGAAGTGCTGACGCCGTACGCGCGCAAGGTCGTGCGCGCGATGAGGGGGTGAGTATGGAAAAGAAACCGCAGATCACGATCGAAATCGCTGGCCCAACCGGTAGCGGGAAGACGGTCGTCGCGAAAGTGATCATCGCCGCGTTGCGCGCGGCCGGATGGGAGACGATCAGCGGCGACGATGCCGGTGTGGAATCGGATGGTGGCGCGGCGTCCAAGCCGGGTTGGCGACCGGCACCGCAACGTATCCACGTCAAGAGTCTGTAGCCTGGCCGCCTTCAACAAAGTTTTCACCCCCAGACCCGGCGTCCAGAAGACGTCGGAGCTGAGCCGCATACTGGCGCTGCCGCGTCGAAGCCTCGACCTCGACGCCGGCACGCTCGACGGCAACCCGATTCCAGACCTGAGCCCGCTCTACGTCATCAACCCTGGACGCTGCAGCGAGCACCCGAGCTGCCCGATCTGCTACGCGGGCAACGCCAAGCTCTGGCCGACGCAGTCGGCGGCCTTGCTTGAAGCCGAGCGCGGTTGGGGCCTCTTCGGGCCGCTCGGCGTCGGGTCGGGCAAGACGCTCGTGACGTTGCTCTTGCCCGATGTCTTGCAGTCAGATCGCGCCGTCCTGCTCGTGCCGGCGTCGCTGCGAAACCAGCTCCTCAGCCGCGACATCGACGACTACGGCCGACACTTCCGCCTGCCGATCGAGCGCTTGACCGTCGTGGCGTACACCGAGCTGTCGGACGCGGCGCATGCCGGTGTGCTCGATCGCGTTGCGCCGGACCTCATCATCAGCGACGAGTGCCACAACCTGAGCCGTGGAGGTAGCGCCAGGTCCAAGCGCTTCGCTCGCTATATGCGCGACAACCCCAGCACGCGGTTCTGCGCGCTCTCGGGCACTGTCACTCGCAGGAGCCTCCGCGACTACGCGCACCTCTGCGAGGCCGCGCTGCGCGCGGGCTCGCCGGTCCCGTTTCGCTGGAGCGATCTCAACGAGTGGGCCGAGGCACTCGATCCGATTCAGAACCCGCTTCCTATCGGTGCGCTGCGCGCGTTCGCTGATCCGTCGGACATCCGGATGTACAGCCCGGATCCTGATCTGCAGCGCGACGCTGCGCGCGCAGGCTTCCAGCGCCGGCTCGTCGACACGCCCGGCGTCGTCGCCACGTCGGAGTCGTGGGAGGGGGCCTCGCTCGTGGTGGCCGCGCTGCGGCCGCCGTTGCCGAAAGCGGTGGCGGATGCGCTCGAAGAGCTGGACAAGACCTGGGAGGTTGGTGGCGAGGAGATCGAGGACATCGTGCGGTTCGTGGCCGCGAAGCGCCAGCTCTCGCTCGGCTTCTACTACCGGTGGGTGTGGCCCGACGGCGTCATCGATCACGAGTGGATGGACGCACGCGCGGCCTGGCACAAGTACGTCCGCGACGTGCTCCGGCATCGGTCGCGCGCGGGCTTGGATTCACCGATGTTGGTCGCGCGGGCGGTGCAGCAGAAGCGACCCGATGTACGCGATGGGCAGGACGCGTGGGCGGCGTGGGATGCGGTGCGTGGGCGCTTCGATCCGCAGCCGCCGACGGAGGCCGTGTGGCTGTCGAACTACGCCATCGGCGCTGCGCGCGCCTGGGCTCAGGGAGGCGGCGGTAGCCACACGGCCGGTGCCGCCGTCGCGGCCGGTGGGATCATCTGGTACTCGCACGTCACCGTGGGCGAGAAGCTGGCTTCGCTCGGGCTGCCGATTTACGGCGCTGGGACCGACGCTGGTGCGGCTGACCCGGCGCGCGAGCCGGTCATCGTGTGCTCGATCCAGGCGCAGGGCACCGGTAAGAACCTCCAGCGCTACAGCCGCAGCCTCGTGCTCGAACCGCCGGCTTCGGGAACAGCCTGGGAGCAGCTCCTCGGACGATTACATCGTCCTGGGCAGCGAGCCGACGAAGTCTGGTTCGATGTCTTCATGTCGACGCCCGAGCTGCAGAGCGCCTGTGTCAGAGCGGTAGGAGATGCTCAGTACGTGCAATCGACACAGGGCCAGCGCCAGAAACTGTTGACCGCTAGAAGGGTAGGGTGGTGACTCCAACGGCGACACCGGCGGTTACATCGTCGTAAAAAATTGTTGACAGCCGGATCAGCGTGTCTATAGATTTCGCTTTCGCCAGCTAGGTTGCTGGCCGGACGGAGCCGCCGCACAAGGCTCAAACGTGAAGATAGGAGAACACGAATGGGTATTTTCGATGGTATCGGCAAAGCGCAGTATTTCGAGGGTGGTAAGTACGTGAACCCGGGCCTCTATCTGGCGGAGATCGCCAGGGTGAAGCAGGCCAAGACGAGGAACGGCCGTCCGTTCTTCGTCGTCGAGCTGAAGGTGTTGGAGTCGAGCAACATCAAGGAGCACCCGGTCGCGACCGACATGAGCTGGATGGTCATGCTCGATCAGGACGCCGCGCTCGGGAACATCAAGCACTTCCTCTCGGTCGCCGGTGAGATCCCGCTCGGCGAGGTGAAGGAGTCCGACGCGGAAGAGGCCGTGGCCGAGGACAACCCGCTCGGTGGTGTGAAGGTCCGCCTCATGGCGGTCAACATCAAGACGAAGGCCGGTAAGGACTTCACCAAGGTGCGGTTCATGCCCGAGAGCATGCTCGCTGCCGATGCGGCGGCCGAGTACGCCAAGGAGTGGGTCGACAACCCTGGGGCGGCCGCGCCCGCCGCAGCTCCGGCCACGGCCTAGTCCGAGGCGGTCCTAGCCCTCCGTCGACGTGACTCGGCGGGGGTACTGGATCGATGCGCCCTCTTGCGGTTCCTCACCTACGATTGTGAGTCGCACCCGATCAAGCCCGGGTGTGTGGCTCCGAAAAACGTCTGTACGAGCGCGGCCGAGGGTGAGGACGGCCCCGAGCACCTCTACGATCGTCGCGACGGCCTCGCGTTCATGCGACGTCAGTTTGAAGATCCTGACGTCATCATCGTAGGGCACAACGTCTTCTACGATCTCGGCCAGCTCTGCGCCGAGGACCCGGCCACCTTCGTGCCGCTCGTGTTCAAGGCGCTCGATGCCTTCCGCATTCGAGACACGATCGTGCGTCAGCAACTCATCGACATCGCGCAGGGCAACCTCAAGTACATCTGGAACGAGAAGGAGCAGGAGTACGTCAAGACCGGATACCACCTGGCGGATTTGAGCTTGCGGTTGCTCGGCCGCGTGTTGCCTAAGACAGACACCTGGCGGCTCAAGTACGCGCTGCTCGACGGTATCCCCGTGGTGGATTGGCCTGAAGATGCGCGGAAGTACGCGATCGACGATTCGATCACGACTCGCGACGTGTTCTGGGCGCAGGCGCACATGATCTCGATCGGTGGCGCCACGCTCACGGATGCGATGCAGCGGTTGGGAGCCCCGCCGGTGGACGTGTCGAACATGCGGCGCGAGGAGATGGAAGCGCAGCGCGCGATCGGCGGCGTCATCCCGACCGAGGAGCGCGCCACGCGCGAGGCGTGGGCGCTGTGGTTGATGTCGACCTGGGGCGTGCGCACCGACGGGGAGGCCGTGGCCAAGCTCAAGGTGTCGCTGGAGGCTGAGCAGGCTGAGGCGATGGCGAAGCTGATGAACACCGGCATCGTGTCGCCGAAGCGCGGCGGCGGTTGGAAGAAGAACATGCAGGTCATCTACGACCGGGTGAAGGCCGGGTTCTTGAAGCAGGGCGCCGATGCGCCGACGACGGACAAGGGGAAGGTCTCGACCGAGTACGAGAACTTGATCGCGTGTGGGGATCCTGATCTGGCTGTACAGGCGGAGGCCGCGGGCGGGGCGAAGCTCTTGAACACGTACGTGCCGCTTCTTGAGCACGGAACGAAGTTCCCGATCAACGCCAGGTTCAACGTGTTGGTGGAATCGGCGCGTACTTCATGCTCTAAACCGAACCTCCAAAACTTGCCACGCGCCGGCGGTGCTCGCGAGGCGTTCGTGGCGCGGCCTGGTCACGTGTGGGCCTCTGTCGACTATGACACCATCGAGCTGCGGTCGCTGGCGCAGAGCTGTCTCGACCTGCTTGGCTATTCGGAAATGGCCGAAGCGCTCAAGAAAGGCGAAGACCTTCACCTGGCGCTGGCGGCGGAGCTGATGGGGGTTCCGTACGATCAAGCCTTGGAGCGCTACCAGGCCGGTGATGAAGAGGTGTCGGAGAAGCGCCAGTTCGCCAAGTGCGTCACCGGCGACACGCTCGTGCACACGACTCGTGGTTTCGTTCCGATCCGAGACCTCGTCGAGCATCGCAAGAAGGGCTTCGCGGATCTCAAGGTTCCCTTGAAGATCGTTTCTCAGCGCGGCGTCGAGTGCGCTACCCAGGGATACTACGGCGGCGTGCAAAAAGTCTTCGAGCTGCGCACCGACACCGGCCTCAGCGTTCGTGCGACCGCAGACCACAAGTTCTTGACGTTCAACGCCGGCGCGTTCCGCTGGATCAAGCTGTCCGATGTCAAGCTGGGAACACCGTTGTTCTTCAAGCTCGGCGCTGAGGTTCACGGCAACAGCGTCAAGATCCCGCGGTTGCGCAACAGCGGTCGAACCTCGTTCAAGCCTATCCCGTCGTTCCCTAAGAAGCTGACGCCGGCGCTTGCGCGTGTGCTCGGGATCCTGACGTCGGAGGGTCGCTGTTCAAAAGATGGAACGGGATGGGAAGTGCGGGCAACTCAAGCGGAGGGTGAGGAAGCAGAGCTTTTTAGTTTCGCAATGAAGAGGGTTTTCGGTAGTCGGTGTAGTGAACATTTCTATCTTGCCGACACCGGGACGAAGATGCGCGAGTGGCGGGTGCGGAGCGTGTCGTTGGCGGAGTGGTTGAAAAACGTCGAGTTCGGAACGTACAGCGGTGACAAGCAGATCCCGACCGTGGTCCTAGCCGCTCCGCGGCATCTGAAGGTGGAGTTCATGCGCTACCTGTTCGAGGGGGATGGCAGTGCGTCGTCGATGGGCGCTGGTCGAGGACATCCAAAGGTAGTGCGTTACTGTTCGCAGTCGCGACTGCTCGTGCAGCAGCTTCAACTGGAGTTGCTCAACCTCGGCATCTCCAGCCGGGTTCGCTCGGAGTGGCGGGTTGGATATGGTCTCTACTGGAACCTGATGATCGCTGGACGCCGCCCACTCTGTAGGTTCCGCGACACCGTCGGTTTTCTGTCTCGTCGCAAGCAGGCCGTTCTGCGTTCAGCGTGCGATGACCGAGTGCGAGAGCAACCGGTTCTCTTTCTGCCCGGAGATCGGGAGGCGTGGGCGCCTGTTCTAAAGCGTGTGGTCGGCTGCGAGCCGCGAGAAGCGTTGAGTCGGCCGTTACAGAAAAACATGCCCGTCAGCGAACTGGTCGTCGACAAGATTCGTACATCTATGACGGGCGATCTCGAAACAGCCGTCGAAGACGGTCTGTGGATGACGACGGTGGCGTCCGTCGAGGTCGCTGGTCGAGAGGAGGTGTTCGACCTCTACGAGCCGAAGCACGAGATCGCCGTATTCGGTGGGATCGTGGCGCGTGATTGTGCGAATTTCGGCTACCCTGGGGGCCTTGGCGCCGACAAGTTCGTCGGCTACGCGAAGGCGATGGCGAGCGTCACCATCACGTTGGAGCGCTCGAAGCAGATCCGGAACGCGTGGTTCCGTCGCTGGCCTGAGATGCAGCGCTACTTCGAGCACGTGGCGATGATCGCCGGCCGCCTGGGTGAAGGCGTGGTGATCTCGCCGCGCTCCGGTTTCGTCCGTGGTGGCCTCGCGTTCACGCAGCTAGCCAACCACTACTTCCAGAGCTTGACCGCCACGGGCGCGAAAGATGCCTTGTGGCACGTGTCGCGCGAGTGCTACTCCGATCCTGGTAGCCCTCTCTGGAGCTGCCGGCCCGTGATCTTCGCCCATGACGAAATCTTGAACGAGATGCCGGAGGATCGTGCGTCGGCCGCGGCCGAGCGCCAGACCGAGGTGATGATCGACGTGATGAAAAAATGGATCCCGGACATCCCGATCAAGGCGTCGGCGGTGCTTATGCGCCGCTGGTATAAGGGCGCCAAGCCCGTGCGCCGCGATGGTAAGCTCGTGCCTAGCAAGCCGGTCAAGGCCGACGGCAAGGTCAAGTGGGTGGAAGACACCGACGGGAAGCTCGCGTGACCCACGTCCTCAAGTGTCATCCGGAGCCGTTTGCGGCGCTGCGCGCCGGCATTAAGAACTACGAGATCCGGCAGGACGATCGCGGCTTCAAGGTCGGCGACGTGCTCGATCTGCGCGAGTACATCCCGGACGCCGGCGGACGCTACACGGGGAAGTCCGAGGTCGTCGACGTCACGTACATCAGCCGCGGCCCTGATTGGGGGCTGCCCGTCGGGCTCGTCGTGCTCGGCGTCCGGCGACTGACGCCGTTGGTCTAGCGCCGACCGAGGTGGAACAGCCCAAGCGCCACGCTGTCCCAGACGTTGTGCGCCAGGCCGTGCGCTGCCTTGGGTAGCTCCACGACGGCCAGCTCGGTGGCCGACAGGCGCTTGCGCGCACGCATCTCGGTGATCTCCTTTTTCACCTGACCCTTCCACTCGGCCGGCTTGTAGAGCTTGTGCCCGGTGCCGTCGAGGGCGCCGCAGAAGCAGCCGACGAGGCCGGCGAGCTGGATGAGGTCGTTCGGATCGCCCTTCCAGCGCGCCTGCACGTAGACCTGCGGGATCTCGATGGCGACGTAGGTGATGTAGTTGAGCAAGTTCTTGAACTCGCGCTTTACCGCTTCGACCATCGGCAACCACGCCGCCTCGTCCGGGTTCTTCACGTAGGCGGCTCGCAGGAGCTGCTTGTCGTCTCCCCACGCGGCAACGCCGCATCCACGCAGACC
>Ga0334722_10000773_pt1 | contig 44300 bp, 78 predicted proteins | sample C3_bottom_MG_FD_207210 | JGI IMG/M metagenome (GOLD analysis project Ga0334722, IMG submission 207210) | Sediment microbial communities from Yellowstone Lake, YNP, Wyoming, USA - C3_bottom | ecosystem: Environmental > Aquatic > Freshwater > Lake > Sediment | place: USA: Wyoming | collected...
AAAGAGATAGGAATTGGTAGAAATATTTATTATTGGTTAATAAAAAATGGATTTCCAAAAAATTATCAAATATTATGTTTCAATTGCAATCTAGCAAAAGCACATTGGGGCTTATGTCCACATCAAAAACTGAAGATGGTTACAAAGTTTTAACAGATCATTTCAATTAGCTTATGATAATAGTATATAAACAAGGAACTTTTGAGTCAGCTCACCAATTAGACGGCCACCCAAAGTGTGGAAAGTTACATGGTCATTCTTATAAGTACGAAGTATGGATTTCAGCAGAACAATTAAAATTACCTTATGAATTTGTCATAGATTTTCACAATATTAGTGGTTATTTCAAACAATTTGATCATTCAGATAAAGTAATAAAAGAAAGTTGCGAACAATTTGTCTTACTGGCAGTTGAGAACTTTCATAAAGTAATGGAACAAATGACACATAGAGATTATATTATCAAAGTTAGAATTTGGGAAACACCAACAGCTTATGCAGAACTTGAACAACATTTTACCTGAGGGAATATTACAGTCATTCGATCCTGAACTCAAACGAGCATTCGAGGTCAATGACACTATACCTGAAAAAGACAAAGATTATACAAAAATTAAACTACGCCCTGGTTTCTTAAAAGTGTCGGGAGATTATGTATTTTATACTCTACAAGGCGAAGGTATGACTATGGGTATGCCAGCGGTATTTCTACGTCTAAAGCTCTGTAATCTTCGCTGTGTTTGGTGCGATGCCTGGTATACATGGAACCCAAAAGCTATTGAGTTTTGGAAAGAAGGCGAAGACTGGGAGTTGAATTTTGCAGTAACACGAATAAAAGCAGCATGGGATTTGAATTGTAAGAACAAAAAGATAGTGCCACGCTTAGTAATTACTGGTGGTGAACCTTTACTACAGAAAGAAGCAATAGATAATTTAATGAATTTATTGCCTACTTGGAAGATTGAAATTGAAACAAATGGAACAATTATGCCTACTCCACTACAATTTTTTAGATGTCAATTTAACTGTTCGCCTAAGTTAGCAAATAGTAAAAATGTACCACAAGCTCGTATCAACAAAGGAGTATTGCAAAAACTTAATCAAGCGAATACAATCTTTAAGTTTGTAGTAATGAACGAAGACGATGTCAGGGAAGTTGAGTCAGATTTTGTTGAAGCTTTTAGTCTTGATCCGAACAAAGTAGTCTTAATGCCGCAAGGAGTAAAGGAAGAAGAAATCCAAATGAATATGAGGAACGTAGCTGAAATTGCTAAAAGGAAAGGCTATCGATTGCTTGGGAGATTACACGTTACCCTCTGGGGTGCTAAACGGAAAGTATGAAAACGTTTGATAAATACAAAGTAGAAAAAGCTGTAGGTGATTTATTGTCGGCTCTTGGAATAGATTGGATCAATGATGACAATTTCAAAGAGACACCTATTCGTGTAAGTAAGGCAATGAAAGAAATGAACGCTGGTTTATACGAAGAATATAATGGAGTAAAGGTATTCAAGTCAGATTATAAGGGTATGATTTCATTTAATAATATATCTGCGATTGGTCTTTGTCCTCATCACTTACTCCCTATTGAATACGAAATATCGTTTGCTTATATTCCAACACAATACGTTTTAGGGCTTTCTAAAGTTCCACGTGTAATTAAAAATCTTTGTTCTCGTCCTGTTTTACAAGAAGACCTTACTAAAGATATTGTAGAATACTTTGAGAAAAAACTACATCCATTAGGAATGGCAGTTGTTGTGAAAGGTATTCATGGCTGTATGAAATATAGAGGCATAAAAGAAGCAGAAATAGTTAAGACTTCCGAGCTAACAGGGCCATTTTTAACTGAACCTGATGCTCGAGAAGAATTTTACCAATTAATCAATAATCTATGAATGAACCAAAAATAGTTGTGATTGTATCTGGCGGCATGGACTCAATAACGCTTCTTTATTTAGCATTACATGACGCAGGAAAAGACCCGAAGAATATTAAAGCATTATCTTTTAATTATGGTCAGAAACATAAAAAAGAACTAGGCAAAGCTCATCAAATCTGTGTAAATCTAGGTATAGAACATCATATAATTCAATTACCTATTGGTGAATTCTTAACGTCAGCTCTTACAACTAAAGAAACAAAAGTACCAGAAGGCCATTATGCACAAGCTAATATGAGCCAGACAGTCGTACCAAACCGCAATATGATTATGCTTTCACAGGCGTATGCGTATGCAACTTCAATAGGTTTTGACAAAGTTTACTTTGGTGCTCATGCAGGAGATCACCCAATCTATCCTGATTGCCGACTTTCATTTGTAATAGCATTGAACAATGCTCTCAAAGTAGCTAACGAAGGCTATTCTAAAGTTTATATTGCAGCTCCTTTTATAAATATCACGAAAGGACAAATTGTAAGAATAGGCAGAACATTAGACGTGCCTTATGAGGATACGTGGTCGTGTTATAAAGGTGAAAATAGACCTTGTGGTAAATGTGGAACGTGTGTTGAACGTACAGAAGCGTTTTTGTCTAACAATATTAAAGACCCAGCTATGACAAATGAAGAATGGCAAAAAGCAGTTGGTTATTATCAATTAGCAAAAAAACAATATGAACAACCTAAATAAGAAGTATGGAGAGGAAACAATCAATAAGTTTGCTGATCCTAAGCAATGGGAAATATGGCCTGCCCCAAAAGGATTAGAAGTGTTATATCAAACATTTCCTGAATTTACCTGTCTTTGTCCGAGATCGAGTTATCCTGATTTTGCTAAGGTACATTTAATTATAGTTCCACGTGATAAAGTTTTAGAATTGAAAGCATTAAAACTGTGGCTTAATTCTTATCGGGAAAAGAAGATTAGTCACGAAAATGCTACATATGAAATACTACAGACGTTATGCCAGTATCTCGATATTCGGTATGGATTTATACTTATGGAATACACGCCACGAGGAAATCTTACTACTTATCCAATGCGGGAGTTTATAGGAACTATGGAAGCTTTCCATGAGTCTGAAATTAAAAGTGTTATTCAAAATGCTCATTTCATAAAAGAACAACTAATTAAAAAAGTTCTTAACAGAGTACCATGATATGCAAATCTATTTCTCAACGACCACCTTACAGTACGGCTTATATGAGTCTCTTGTTGAAATGGACGTGAGAAATATGTTGTTTTCGTATGAGTATAGGAGTAACTATAATGATTGGCTCAATCTTATAAAGCACCTTAATAAACCTAACGTAATGATAGATAGCGGAGCATTTTCGGCTTGGACAATCAACAAGCCAGTAAATAGAGAAAAGTATTTAGAATTCATTTACAAAGTTAGAGCTGAATTTACTCCATACGTCAGTAATATTTTTTATGTCAATCTTGATATGATACCAGGTGAGTTTGGACGGAAGCCGACAAGTGATGAAATAGAACAGTCAGCACAGAAAGGATTAGATAATTATTACTGGTTTAAAGAGAAAGGAATAACAACGATCCATGTATTCCACCAACACGAAGATTTCAAATGGCTTGAAAAACTGATGGCACTAGAGCCTTATATTGGAATATCGCCAGCAAATGATTTGACAACAAAATCAAGATTGCCCTGGCTTTACAAATGTTTCTCGATCGTAAAAGATAAGAATAAGACCCATTGTTTTGGCGGAACAAGTAAAGACATACTCTATCAAGTACCTTTTTATTCAGCAGACAGCTCAAGTTATGCTATTAGTCGAAAGTTTAGTCCTCGGTGGCATGGTACAAAAGTAGGAGCTGAGGTGAAAAATAAAAACATTACGTTTATAATTAAGAAGAAGATCAAAGAAGAAATCAGGGAAAAGTTAACGATTGAACATGAAGCAACTTTACTTTGGAAACAACGAGGTATTAACCTCAATTAAAAATTATAATACATTATAACTATGTCAGAACTAAAGATAGTCGGTACAGTTATCACTATTCCAGTCGATCAGATATTTCCTAATGCGTGGAACCCGAAAGAGTCGGTTGATGATAATAGATTTAACAAAGAAGAATACGAGAAGTTAAAAATTACGATCGCAAATAAAGGCTACAATGATTATATTAAAGTAAGACAAGTCGATGGAAAATACGAAATTGTTGATGGATTTCATAGGTGGAAAGCGTGTAAAGAGTTAGGTTTTAAAGAGCTTGTTTGTATAAATTATGGGTCTATTTCAAAAGAAGAAGCAATCGGCATTACATTAGACACAATCTACATAAGAATACCCGCGAGTGAAGTATTAACCGCAAAACTGGTGAAAGATTTAGTTACCATGGGAGTGGCAAAAGAAAAGATTGGTCCATTCGATACAGCAAAGATAGAAGAATACCTGCAAATGGCAAACTATGATTGGAGTAAGATTGAGCATGCGGTAGCACCTACGGACGAGCATAAAAAAGTTAAGTGTCCTAATTGTGGCAATATATTTGAGCCTAACCTCTGGGTCAATGAGGAAAATACAAATAACTAATTATGGGAGAAGTATTACCATTAACAAATACTCAATGGACGGAGAGGTTAGAAAAATTACGTCCGCACCTACGACAAGGTAAGTCTCTTTATAGAGCTTGTGTTGACGCTTCAGTCCCTCATAGTTCTACAATGGAAAAGTTTAATACTGATAAAGACTGGGCGGAAAGAGTAGAGCGTGAAATGAACTACGTGGCTGGTCTATATTACCAAGGCATGTATTCACGAATACTTATTATCTCAAATAAGGTACAGAAACAGACGGAAATCTCAAATCAGTTCATAGATAAAAAGATCACTGAAGAAGAGTTTCATAAACAAATGGAAAAATGGAAGCTAACAATAAGCGAAGACATCTTTTGGAAATGGTTATCGGAACACCACCCAAGCGTAAAAAATGAGTTTGCAGCACGTTCGGAAGTAACAGGTAAGGATGGAGCTGATTTATTGCCTAAAGAGTTGTTGCAGCCTAAAGCACTTGAAACAGCCTTGAAAACCTTAGAATATATCATTAAAAAAGAACAACAGACGGTAAAATAATATGTATGGACTACAAAATAATTTATGATGAGGGCTTTAGACAAGAATTGTTTAAAGCCAATCCTGACTTTATCAGAGAATACCTGCCTCTGCTAAAACAAGGAATTAGTTCAATGCCACTTTCTAAGTTTGCTGAAATCTACGTTAATGCATGGGATCCAGAAGCCTTACAGAATGGTTGGCATGGAGTAAACTTACAAGACTATTACGAGGAAATATGGACAAATCACCCTAAATCTATAATTAAAGCACCAAGAGGACACCTTAAAACTACGTCAGTACTCGAATGGGTAGTGAAGCAACTTATACTCAGAAACTATCCTCTTGAAGTTAATTACTACCACTGGTCAGTTGATCTTGCTATAGAAAAGCTTCGGAAGATAAGGCGGATTATTGAAGCTAATCCTGTACTAAGATACTTCTTACAGATAGATGAAGCACAATCGTTAAAGCAAGACCTTATTGTCCTCAAAGACGGTACTATGGTTCAGCCTCTTTCATGGAAGACAGGAGTTATAGGTAAACACCCTCACATTATCGTATTAGATGATGTTATCTCAAAAGACGTAATTTACTCGGACGAACTTAATAAGAAAGCGATCGAAAAGTACTATCTTGATATTAACCCAATGATTACTAAAATGACAGAGGATAAAAAGATTATTGTTATTGGTACAAGTCAGAGGAAAGACGACCTTTATGAAACCTTGCCAGCAGACTTTCATAAGATAATACTACAGGCTATCGTTGACGAGGACAAGAAACAGACCCTCGCTCCTGATCTTTATACGTATGACGACTTAATGAAAATGAGAGATAGTATCTTAAACAATCCGCTTGAAGGAGGGGAACGGTTTTGGTTGAAAGAATATATGAATATTCCTTTTGATAGACTAGGTACGATCGTAAAGAAACAAGACATACTTTATTACACCCAAGACCCATTTGACTTTGCCCGGACTACTAAATTAGTTATCTTTCAAGGTTGGGATATTTCGGTAGGCAAGGATTTAGAAAAAGCAGACTGGACAGCAGGAGCAACACTGGGTATTCAAATACTTAAAGACGGAACATTACTTACATATCTTCTTGAAATGTTTGTTGCCCGAATTTTATTTAATGATAGACTTGAAGCGATTAAAAATATGTATAACCGGTGGCGGGAATTTTATCCTGCCGCAATAGGTATCGAGTCTGTTTCATTCCAGTATGATACTATTCAAGAACTAATCCGTACCACTAATTTGCCCATTATTGAAGTAAAAGCAATTAAGAACAAAATAGAAAGTTTCCAGACTGAATTAGGTCCATACTTTGAAAGGCATAAGGTATATATACATGAAAGTATGAAAGGAGTCGAAACAGAACTATTAAGTTTGCCTACCGGATCACATGACGACCAAGCAGATGCTTTGAAGATTGCGATTAAGACTGCTTTATTCATGCCGATAGGTGGTGCGGTTTCAGATCAAGGAAAAGTAACGTCTAACTTTACTCCACCAAGAAAAGACTCAAAAGACATTCCAAGCCAAGCAAGTTTCGGTACAGTAAGAAGCAAGCAGTTTTGAAGTTTATAAGTTCTAACGTATAATAGAAGTATGCCAGACAATCAACCGACACCAACACAGACACCGGGAAATCCAAACATGACACCGATACCAACATTGCCTTATACTCCTGTATCAACAATACGTACTGCCCCACCTCGAACATCTGCTTTGCCTAATCCTGATTTAGATAGAGTAAAGCCAGGACGGGAAATCATAGGCGAAGTAGGAGGAACAGGTACGTATATATTCGGCGGTTACTTAGCCCAGCAAGATTACAATACTGATCTTATCGGAAGAAGCCGTATTGATATATATGATCAAATGAGAAAAGGAGATGCTACTGTCCGTGCGATAATCCTCGCAATCATGTTGCCTCTTATGTCAGCTAACTGGTATATTCAAGAAGCATCAGACAATAGCAAAGACATAGCAGCAGCAGAACACATAGAAGATCAACTATTCAATGGACATAGGTCTTGGACTTCATTTTTGAGGGAAGCACTTCTCTACCTTGTTTATGGAAACTATAACTTTGAAAAGATATTTAATTACACCGATAAAGGTTTAATTGGCTGGGAAAAGTTTGCTCCACGATTACCAAAGACCGTTCTTAAATGGCAGATTGGTTCACCTCCTAATGCACAGTTTGGTATCACCCAGATACTTCCTACAGGCGGACAACCTGAAATCCCAGAATGGAAACTACTGATTTTAGTTAATGAACAAGAAGGTGAAAACTATGAAGGACAATCAATACTAAGAACTGCATATAAACACTGGTGGTATAAAGAAGGATATTATCGCGTTGATGCTTTAGCACAAGAGAGGCAAGGATTAGGTATTCCTTATTTCTTAAAGCCTCCTGGAGCTGCTGATGTTGATATTAAGAAAATGAGAGAACTTATGCAGAACTTACGAGCTAATGAACAGGCGTATCTTGAAGCACCTGTTGGCTGGGTAGTTGACTTTATGGATATGAAAGCAAAGTCTATTAAAGACCCAATGCCGATGATTGAACATCAGGACAGACAAATAAGTAAGGCAGTATTGGCTCAATTTCTTTCATTAGGAGCTAGTAGAAGTTCAGGATCACGAGCATTATCGGAAGACCAGTCTGATTTATTTTTGCTTTCCATACAGGCAGTAGCAAAGTATGTACAAGAAGTCATACAGAAAAAAGCAATCAATCAGTTAGTTGATTTAAATTTTGAAGTAGAAGAATATCCAAAACTTGAAATGGGAAAGGTTGGGTTTACTGATTTTGCTAAGTTGGCCGATGCAATAAATAAATTACAAGCAGCAGGAATGATAACGTCAAACTATGAAACTGAGAAATACCTCCGTTCCGTTATGGATCTTCCTGATCTTGATGAGGATGAGTATAACGGAATTGCAGAAGCTGAAAAGCAACAAGAAGCAGATAGACTGAAAGAGATAAAAGAAACAGTAGCTAATCAATCAAAACCGGTAACAGGAAGCACCATAGTTAAAGACTCTGCAATTGCCGAGATTATCAAGTTTAGAAAAAGACTTAACCATGTCATTAAGAACAAGGTTCGATAATCTATCAGAATCCGAACTCCGCCTATTAGCTCATGAAACTGACTTTACTCTCTATAAGATTGTCGGAGCAGAGGATTTTACTGCGAGGTATAAGAAGTATCCTGAAATATTTGATAAGTTTATAAAGTATGAGAGAAAACTTAAACGGAATATAAAGGACTTTTTTGATCACTTATCAAAAGAGTTGCCTTTTTATGTAAAACACACATTGACCGCACAAGAAGAAGACGAAGAAGACGAGAATACATACTTATATACATACAACTGGGATAAAGAAGAACAGAGTTTAGGAATTAAACTGTATGACTCGCTTTGGCCTATTGTACTTCTTGGCTTGGCAAGTTTGGCGAAAGAAAATAAGTATCCTTATCACCCACCCGTTGACAGTTCTAAAATAATTAGAGATTTACAGAAGTATAGCAGTAAATTATCAAGCGACTTAACAGACACTACTAAAAGCATGATAATTGAACAAGTTAAAGCATCAATTAAGCTTGGCGAAACTTCAACAGACTTATTAAAAAGATTAAGTACTATGGTTGACAGTGAAGCAAGAGCTGAAATGATTGCAAGGAGTGAGTCTGTACGGATGTATGCACAAGGCAGGTATAATATGGCACAGCAACTTGATTTACCGTATAAAATATGGGAGACGGCACCAGGAGCTTGTATAATCTGTTCGCCATTAAATGGAGTAACAGTAAAACGGGATGATGAGTTTGCTGATGGGATATTTGATGCCGGTGATCCACACCCGAATTGCAGATGTAGTGTCCATTATGTCAATGACGCAGGTTGAGACTTCTTTTTTATTTGTTTAGATTTCTCTTTTGCAAAAACCGTATTTTTCTTAAGATCAACACAGTTAATACAATCTTTGTTTGTTGAGTAATCTAACGTTTCATGATCTTCTTTCCAATGACAACTGCCACAGTAAGGACAGTATATCCCTATATTACCGCCTTGATCTTGAAATACCTTATATTCAACCATAATGTAATTATACTACATTGACAACGCCTCTATATATAATACAATATAGGTATGGGAAAATTCCTCAAGTATGATACTGCTCACGATATCGTTCATTCTTATTACGGCGGGACTAGTGCTAATTGCCCTCTCTGCAATGGAAAAGCGGAAAAGACGGAAGCTGAGGAGATGGCTGGCGAATGTATTTCAAATAGAATGGCTATGAACCGTGGACCAATGTTACAGACAATGGGTGCTGAACTTGATACAAAAACAAGGAACAATCTTGAAGACAGTTCATTTGCTTATATAGACAGTAAAGGCGGAAGACATCTGCCTATTCACGATGCCGCTCATGTAAGAAATGCTTTAGCACGTTTCAATCAGACACAGTTTGAGTCAGAGGCTAAAAAGAAAGAAGCATTAAGCAAAATACATTCTGCTGCTAAGAAGCTTGGAGTCGATGTTTCCGATAACAAAAAGTCAACAGAAGCTCATATTTATATTGACGTGATGAAGTTTGCCGAGGACGGGAAACTGCCTAAAGAAATACAACTTATCCCTATTGGAAAATGGAACACAAGTCAATATGGACCAATCGAAGTAACAGAAGATGATCTTAAAGAAATGGTAAAAAACTTTAATGAAAAGGTACGCAAAGCTGTCCCTATTGATGTTGACCACGAGAACAAAAAAGCCGCAGGTTGGATACATAAACTTGAAGTACGAGCAAATGGATTATGGTCAGTTGATACTGAATGGACTAAGTTTGGTGAGGAACTAATCACCGGCGGTATGTACAAATTCCTTTCTCCTGAATTCTCGCAAACCTATGTTGATCCTGAAAACAATGATCTTATATTGAATAATGTATTGATTGCCGCGTCCCTTGTTAACTTTCCATTGTTCAAAGAATTGAAGCCATTAAGGGCACATGAAGGAGAGTACTTGACAAAAGAAGAAAATGGCTTTATGCTTTATATATCGTTACCTAAGTTAGAAAAATTAGAAAATTCTAAAACTATGCAACTTTCAGAAATATTAAAGAAAGACACAATTTCCGCAGAAGAGAAAGACTTCTTAAAAGTTCACGCATCGGAGTTAACCGATGAACAAAAAAAGAAATATGGAATTGCAGAAGCAGATGACTCACATAAGACGACAAAAACAGGCGACGAACCGACACTTGTTAAAATCTCAGCTTCGGAGCTTGAAACACTTAAGTCGCAAGCTCAAGCAGGGGCAATCGCAGCGAAAGAGCTCGAAACTACCAAAATGAAAGAAGAACTTTCAACTCTCCTATTTAAAGACAAACACATAAAGTTCAAAGCAGGTGAGATTGACAAGGTTATAGGATTTGCTATGACATTAAATAAAGATCAAAAAGTAGCCTTTAAAGAAATATTAGGAATGTTGCCAGATATTAAATTATTTGGTGAAATTGGTTCGGCAGAAAACGGATTTGGTAAAGCACCTAAAGGCAAAGACAAAAGAACAGTCGCAGGAAATGAACTGGACACATTGGTAAAAGCAAGAATGAATGAGAAAAAAGAAGATTATGTTACGGCTTTGAAAGCAGTACAAACAGAACACCCAGAAGTTACTAATTATACAGAATAATACCATGCCAGGATTTACAGAGTATCGTGAGAAGTCATTTATAGCAACGAATGATTTAACAGGAAAACAATATTATCTCGTTGGTTTTGATGCAAGTAACGTCAACCAGGTGGTTTTGGCAAATGCCCAAACTGTTCCTGCTATTGGAATAGTAAAGAATGAAGGAGTTGCAAAAAAATCAGTAAATATTGTTATGCCACAAGAAGGAACATATAAGGTAATTCTTGGCGGAACAGTTTCAATCGGTTCTTGGCTGACAGCTGATGCAAATGGAAAAGCAGTCGCAACAACAACAGTAAAAGATGTAGTTATAGGAAAAGCAGTACAGGCTGGAGTTGCAGGAGATATTATAGAAGTTATGCTTTGTTACGGAACATTAAGTATTTAATAATTTATTTAAACTAAAATGCCACAAGTATCACAGGTTTATGTAGACTTGCCGATGACCAACGTTTCGTTGGCATATAAGAACATTGCATATGTTTCGGAAGAATTATTTCCGGTAATCCCAGTTCCCCATGACACTGGTATCTACTATGAATACTTGAAATCACGATTTACTGCCGACAATACCGATGTCCGTGCTCCTGGTACTCGTGCACAAAGAATTGAATATAAACTTCAGAAGAATACTTATGGTCCATTAGATGACCATTCTCTTGAAATCCAAATCCCTGATGAGGAACGAAAAAACTCGATACAACCTCTTGATCCTGATACCGATGCGACAATCGAACTGACTGAAAAAGCAAAACTATATAAGGAAGTAAATGCGGCAAGTAAATTTACCGACACTTCGGTAATCACTCAATATTCTACTCCTGCTGCTCTTTGGAATGACTATGCGAACTCAAACCCAATCACTGACGTACAAACTGCTAAAAATACTGTTTCTAAAGCAGTACAGGTTGTACCGGAAATGCTTGATCTGTACCTAAGCTATCCAGTATACGCCCAACTTATCAATCATCCTGACATCATAGAACGTGTAAAATACTCACAGCTTGGTATTGTGAATGCAGATACACTAAGACAAGTCTTTCAAGTTAGATCAGTACGAGTAATGTTTGCTGTTAAGAATACAGCAAAAGAAGGACAGACAACTTCACTGGATTATGTCTGGGGTAAACATGCTTGGCTTGTATACCGTACTGCAACACCTGGATTAAGACAAGTCAATACAGGGTATACGTTGAACATGCCTGAAATTGCTGGACCTTGGGTAATTGAAGCATGGAGAGAACAAGCAGAGAAGTCTGACTATAAGAGAATATCATATTACTACCAACAGTTTATCATGGCAGCACCAGCGATATATTTCTTCAATGGAGCGGTAGCATAAAGTTAATAGTTGTACCTAATTAAACCACTATTATGGGAGCAGTAATTAAACCAAAAGGTCGAGTTATCCGCGACGAGTTTCTTACCAATAAAGGATATATCCGTAGAAATGCTTTTACAGCACCTCTTGCTGCAAATTCTACATCATTATTAAATACCGCTTCTCTTGATGGTTCTACAAAGACTACTTTTGTTGCACAGCCTGATATGGCAAGAAACATATCACTCGTGGCCTCAGGAGTAACTACGGCAAATGTAGTTATAAATGGTACTGACATACGGGGGGCCGTTATTACCGAAACAATCGCACTAAATGGGGGAAGTGCAGTATATACACTTAATGCTTTCTTAACCGTAACGTCAATCGTATTGCCGACTGTAGCAGCAACTAATGTCAATGTCGGAATATCTACCGCATTAGGACTTGACAGGAAGATGACTGAAAACGGCGTATTCCTTGCAACAGTAGATGCTGCCGCAGATAGTGCATTACCAACAGTTACCGTTTCTGGAACAAGTGTTTCTTTGAACAAAGTAACATTTGCTACAGCACCAAATGCAACTCATAATTATGTTGTTTATTTTGTTGCCACTGAGCTTATATGAACGTAAAATTTCTTACAAATATATTATATGAAGGTCAAACATTTGAAAAAGGAAAAGAATATGACCTTGATGATAGTGTATTGGGAATAGTTAGACAACATGTAGAAATAGTAAATCCACCTGCTCCACCGACTCCTGTTGAACCTAAAAACATTGAACCTGAAAACAAACAAGAAAACAAGCAAGAAGAAGGGAAAAAAAATGAACCTGAACAATCTGCTAATCCGCCTGCACCTGATGTTACAAGCACTCCAAGCATACCTGATGAAGATGTTAGACCTGTAAAAGAGACTTCTGACCTAAAAAAAAAAGGAACAACTCAAAAGACAACTCAAGAAACAACTGAAGGAACAAATGTATCTGAAAATCCCGAAGCCTCAGTTCTTGATGAAACTACTGATAAGCATGGGGCAGATGAAACTAAACAAGATACTGCAAAAAATGATGGACAATCTCCACAGTCTTCCACAGACCAAACCACTGAAATACTTACTGACAAAGCTAATAGGCTCAAAGAAGTTTTAGATAAGTTAAATAAATAACTATGCCACAGCAATTTACCATACCAGGTCTTTACAAAGCACTCGTAGGATTAAAACCAAACCATTATAATGGAGCAACGGCTACCATTGGTGCTCCTGTCCAAACAGTAGGAACAGGTCTTTCTGATTTGACTGCTGGTGGAACTTCAACAGCGTTAGTCGATCATGTATATACAATCAAGATATCTGTAACTGGTGCACCAGACAGTTTTCAGTGGAAAACAGATAGCGGATCATTTAGTGGAAACGTGGCAATTACAGGAGCTGCCCAGACGCTCGCAAATGGAGTAACAGTAACATTTGCAGCAACAACAGGACATACATTGAATGATACATGGACGATCACTGTCCTTTCAGGAGTTAGTATTTCTGCAGCGGTTGGTTTAGGACGGATTATTGTTAATCAAGTAGGGAGTGGAGCGGAACTTAAATTATATGATGGCAATAGTTCATCAGGCACACTTCTGTATGATGGTGTAACCGCAGCATGGACGGCTGGGAATGCATATGAAATGGGATTAGCACTTCAAGGCGGACAAGGACTGTATGTCGCTTTGTATGCTTCAACAACGTATCCCGATTTAATAGTTGGAACATATTAAAAAATGGCTATTCCTTCAAAAGTAACAAACGGTGGAAATAACACAGCTAATGCTACTAACGTATTCCGTATCACATGGTCAACCGCTTTATCAGTAGCTCCAATCTATCAGATGTGGGATAATTCTTCAACTTTTCCTGCAGTTGATGCGGCAGGATCAACGACTACTAAAGAAGCGTTTACCGGAACAGCAGGAAATTCTAACAAGCCAGAATATGCCTTATACTGTTCTTCAAGCACAGGACCAGGAGCAAGTCTTTGGCTTCCGGCTACAGCGACAGCAGGTTCGGCTAATCCAAATAGAATGAAAGGGTCAACTAACTATGTTACCGATCCTACAATTCCAGGTGCATCAGGAGTAACCAAATTCAATATCACTGCAGAGTTTGCCTCAGATAGTTCTGTTCCAAGTTCAAGTTCACAAAATATATTATTACAAGTAGTCTATCAATACACAGGCACTGCACCGTCTTTAACGTACGCGTATAATGATGGTGGAACGGAAGCAACCCCAGTATGGACAAACTTTACTCCCGGAACAAATGGAATTAGATTAGTTAATGCAGGAACAGTATCAGGAACTTATAAGTTTACCTTGCCCGCTTCGTCAGTAAGTTATGTGACGGAGCTTTGGGTAACTACTTAATTATGATAGATATACCAATAAAGACGCAAACAAAAACACAAACAAAGACAGACGTTTGTGAGTCATGCGGAAATGTATTGCCTTTATTTAACGTTTCTCATCACCAAGAAGAGAACGACAAAGTATGGAGATATTGTCAAAAGTGTAAGACTTCGCATGAAATAGAATTAGCTGTTAATGAAAAACTAAAAACCCTTATGGCCATTAGTCCTCAATTGGCAAATGATCCTAATGTAGCAAACCAAATAAGAAACCGAGTTGTACAACAGTTCTTAAAAGATGGAAAGTTATAGTGCATTATAATTTACTGGTCAGCCTTGAAGCTGATACAGGTTCAATCTTATGTTCATAGCTCATTTGTCAAATGGCAAGACCTTCACCGGGAAAGATGGTTACTGGGATGATTGTCCAGACCAAATAGCTTCATTACATATTACGCTTCCAGTCCAAGTTAAAACAATGACTTCTGACGGATCAGTAATTGCCATGCCACCGCCCACAGTCGAACTAAAGAATTATGAGGCTTATTACTTCGCCCACGAAGCTGTAGCACAGATAATGACATTTGGAGGAGGACAGGTCAGCAGAGTAGGTAGCGGACAAGGAACAGAGATTGCCGAAGTCATGGCGGGAATAGACTATAAACACGATTTAGTAGTCTATATTCGAGTTGATAAGAAAGCAAACATAACAGTTAAGAGATTTCCAGTAAAGGAATTGAAAGTCAGAGAAAGTGCTTTGCGTAAAGGCGTGTTATAATAAAACTATCCACTTGTTCCTCACGATAGGACTACAAGTTTCCACAGTTGTACTGAACATTATCAGTTTCAACAATTTATATGAGCCAACATACAGACTTGTCAATAGTACCAGTTTCAGTAGCTCCTTCTCCTGCAACAAGTGGTACTACGGTGGGTGTAACAGATGCCAATGCAGCCTATCTTCCTAATGTATATCCTTGGTATGCTGTCATAAAGGCAACAGGTCAAGCTCCAACAAGAACAAATGCAGAGATAGTCAAAGTAACCGCAGGATCATCTGCTGGTGGTATAACTACCTATACGATTGTCCGGACACAGGGCATTCCGGCTACTTCGGCAAGAACAGTTGTAGTGGGAGATGATATATATGATGCAAATTCAGCTGTTCTGTATCCTCAAGGAGCACTTGTCGGAGATACCGATACACAAATCGTAAGTGGAAAAACCTTAACTTCCCCCCTTTTTCAAGGAAAAGTAGACGGGTGGATTTCAGCCAATGAAACGTGGACGTATGCCTCACCTTCAACCATCACTGTCCCATCAGGTGCTGCTTCCAAGTATCAAAAAGGTGATAGGATTAAGTGGACTCAAACAACTGTGAAATATGGGGTAATTATAGCAGTTGCTGATACCTTGCTTACGATAGCAGTTAATACTGACTACACAGTCGCCAATGCAGCCATATCAGCTAACTATTATTCCCATGAGGCAAATCCGATAGGGTATCCTCATTGGTTTAACTTTACTCCTACATTTACTGGTTGGAGTACTCCTCCTACATGGGTTCTTGCCCGATTTATGATAATAGGAACATTTTTTTGGGCAAATTTTCGTGGGAATTTTAACTCTGGTACAAGTAATTCTACTAATTTTATTATGGGTATGCCAGTTACTCCAGTTTCAGGAACTGTTCATTCACAAGCTGAAATTTTAGAAGATAACGGTGTAAGATTTGGTCCTGGTGCTTGTGAACCTAGTAATTTTCAGTTATATAAAAATGGAGGTTTAGCTTCATGGACAGCCTCAGGAACAAAAGGAGCGGAAAATTTATCTTTTCAATGTCAATTTTAATTAACTTATAAATCAATTCATTAAAAGTGATATAAGAAACTCATTATCAATAATTAAAACAAAAATGAATGTTTGGAAATCAATTCTCGGGAGCACCGTTTTCAGGAACAGAGCAGTATAGTGTAACTGCTTATTCTACAGTTGCGATCTTCACTTCTCTTGAACAAAAACCGATAGACTCCACCATAGCAATACTTACCACACTTGAAACAAGTCAACAAAAAAGTACAACAGGCATTCTTACTACACTTGAAAGTTCAGCTAAAGACAACACGATAGCGATTTATACCATACTTGAAACCGTTCAAAAGAAAAACACCACAGCTTTGCTTACTACTTTAGAAACGGCACAGATAAAATCTACTGTTGCTATAAATACGACTTTAGAAAGTAACCAAAACAAAAATACAATTGCAATACTGACAACTCTTGAAACTATTCAAGAAAATAGTACAACAGCAGTCTTTACAGTGTTAGAAGCGTATAAATATAGTAATATAGCAATTTTGACTACTTTAGAAACAACCCCAAAATACAGTACTGTTGGAATACTCACTACCTTAGAACAGAGTCAGCAAAAAAGCACTACTGCTATTTTGACTAATCTTGAAGCATATAAATTTTCTACTGTAGCAGTTTATACATTACTTGAAATCTATAAATATAGCAATGTAGCCTTATTAACCACTTTTGAAGTACCTCAAAAATATTCTACGACAGCGATACTTACCATACTAGAAACTCACACAATCTATTCGACTTTAGCATTGCTCACTACATTTGAAACAAGTTTTAAGTATTCACCAGTTGGAGTTTTGACTATATTAGAAAGTTCACAAAAAAACTCGACTATAGCTTTATCTATTACTTTAGAAACATCGTCTAACTATTCAACTGTAGCATTGTTCACATTATTAGAATCATCTGTAAGGTATTCTATATCAGCTCTATTGGCAACATTTGAAAGCAGTCCAAAAAATAATACTGTATCTATCTTAACAGTTTTTGAAAGTTATCCCACTTTTTCTAACATAAGCTTGTTAACTATTCTTGAAACAAGTCAAAGATACAAGACAGTTGCTATCTTAACTATTTTTGAAGTTACGCCTCAATATTCAACAGTAGCCTTATTTACATTTCTTGAAATTGTTAAAAAGTCAACATTAGCTCTTTTCACTAACCTAGTTTATCCTGATAAAATTTACCTAAACTTTACTCGGTTTAAAGGAATGGGTGGAAATGCAAAATATAGATCAAATAATATATCAAGGTTGGGGAAAAGCATAATAGGGAACAGCAAATTCAAGTCGGTTACTATTTTGCGGTTTAATAAAAAACAAGTATAATAAATATATGAGTGAAACCCAACGTATTCCAAACTTCTCAGACCTCAACTTAAAAGAAAGATCGTATGTTTCTGTTGCGGCTAATTCAGCACAGGCAATATTAAATGTAACTAATGCTGCAGGATTTCTTGCTAATGACTTTGTTTGGGTCGGGCCTAATTTTGGTTCTGAAATAGCAGAGATTAAACAAATACAAAGCATTACGGGAAATCAACTTACTTTTACAGGAAATCTTAGTAATAACCATGCCAAGTTAGAAAGAGTAGTAAAATTGTTTGGTGATAAAGTAAAACTATATTCATCTGCTAATATAGATGGCTCTATTCCTGCCGACAGTACTTTTACGACAGTTATCGGGTCAGCACCTATTCAAGCTGATGATATGTTTACAGACATTACCGACTCTGCTGGCAGTTCTTTATATTGGTATAAGGCAGTATATCTCAATTCATTCACTAATAACGAAACATCTCTTTCTCAGTCAGTTGCTATCCGAGGTGGAGGCTATGGACACTATGTTTCTATTGAAGATATAAGGCGTGAGTGTGGACTTACAGAAGATATACAAATAGACGACACACAAGTTGCAACACGTAGAATGGAAGCGGAAGATATTATAAATGGAATGTTACGCGGAGCAGGGTATGTCTTGCCACTTGTAGATAGTAAGAATAATGCTTATACTCCGCCCCTCATTGAAAATGCCTGTAGATTACTTGCCGCGGGCATGATTTTAGTTCAAGACTACGGACCGACTGCGGTAACAGACACGAAAGACGGAGAGGGCAAAATGAAAGAGGCTTACGATATTATGGATAAAATCGCATATGACGATATTGTTTTACTTGACGAACAGTATAATCAATTACAAAGAACAAATAGAGTACTCGGTTACCCCGACAATACGACAACTACAAGTGGTCCGCAAGGCAATCCAGAGCCTCAAATGTTTCCTATGGATAAAGTATATTAGTATGTTACATTTTACAATCAGTATACAAGGTTTGAACGAAGCAGAGGCTTTAGTAGGTAAGGTCAAGAAAGCTGTTAGTGAACTTGATAGTTGGCTAACTGATGTTGGAGGCTATTTAAAGGATTTTTTTGAGAATAGCGTATTTGAAAGCGAGGGATCAGTGTATGGTAATGTCTGGAGTTCTTTATCGCCAAGTTACATGGCTGAAAAGTCGGTACTTTACCCGGGCCGCGGAATACTTGAAGCATCAGGAAATATGAGGCATAGTTTTGAAGCTATGTCAGGATCGGACTTTTTGACCATTACTAATACCTCGCCTTTAGCTTTGTACCACCAAACAGGAACATATAAAATGCCACAACGTATCATTATGCAACTTGACGATACACGAATAAGCAAGATTGTTGATATGTTAAAAGATCATATTCAAAGTTATTTCTAAACTATGGCAGACTACCAAGACACAGTTGTTGACACGATAATAAACTTATTAAAAGCAAACCTGCCTGATGGGTATTTCAAGAAGTATTTTTATGGTGATCCTTTAGACATTCCTACATCATATCTGCCTTGTGTAATGGTTTCTAAAAAGACAACAAATATTAGTCAAGGGCCTACTCAAAAAGACCTACTCCAATACGCTATCTTTATTCAACTTGCCTACAATAAACGCAATGACTTCGGTAAAAGTCCTGACGAAGTAGTAGGAGTAAGGGCATTGGAGCAATATGCAGAGGGGCGTGATCCGACAACAGGACAGTATTCGATAAACTCGGTAGCAGGTATTCTTCGCGTCAATTTTACAATGGGGAATATCATCATTGATCAGAACTTAGATATTAACTATGGTATTGTTCCTCGGCCTAACAAGTTAATAACAGCGGAGTGTCAAATCAAGGCAACAATGAAAGAGTATGTGTATGTGCCTAGTCGAACTTGACGTATGTTAGTTTTAGTGTTAGTATAGTTATAAGGCTTATGAGATATAAAAACGTGTCAACTAATGAACTTGTTATTCCGAACGTAGGCATAGTTAAGCCAAATGATGAAATAGAGTCTTCAGAAGAACTTAACAATCCAAATCTAAAATTAGTTAAGGCTAAAGAAAAGCCTGTTGAAAAATAACATTTATGGCACAAGTCGAACGGTTAGGCAATCTCGGTTATCTAGGTCTTGCTGGTGAAGTTACAAAAGGTACGCCTGTAACTCCTACTGCTTTTGTGCCTTTATATAAAGAAACACTTGGTACTGATCTAAAACTTGACGAAAATAACCCTATTGTTGGTACTAAATTCAAGCCTTACAATGCCTTTATGGGTCAGAGGGAACATATAGGAACAATTGAAGTATTAGCAGAACCAAACACCGCAGAGTATTTTTTCGATATGTTACTTACAGCCGGTGCTATAACAGGAGTAGGACCTTATACTCATCCATTCACTCTTTCTCCAACTACTCAGCCAAAATCCTACACAATCGAATTCTTGAAAGGTCAAGTCGTACATCGTTTCTGGGGAGTAGAGGCAGAAATCATTGAACCCGCATGGGACAAGAATATTATGAAGTTCAATATCACTTTATCTGCTCTTGGGAGTTTAAGCGTAAGGGAGATTGCAAGTGTCAATACTACAACGATTACGTTAAAGACAGACTACGATCAAACACCGAATAAAGGTTTTGTTGTAGGCGACATCGTTCGCGTTATGAAATCTGATGGATCAACTACTCTTGACACGACTATTGGTACTGTAAATGCTGATGGTATAACTCTTGTGCTTGGAGCTTCAGCTGCTTCCTATGCTGCAGGAGATTTTATATTCTTAAGAAGTCTTACTCCGTCATTAACTACTGTTACTCCTTTTGAATGGGCTCGTACTCAGTTTTGTTTCGCATCAACTGCCGCAACGGCTTTGACCGCAACACAGACTAACGTAGAACAAGGTTCAAAATGGAAAGTAGAACATACATTTGAAAACAAAGCAGGAGCTCATAGATCAGGAAGTTATGATCCTGTTTCACTTCCTAGGTTACAAGGAGTAGCTACTGCAAATATAAAGAAGTTTTTTGACTATCCAGATGAACTAAACAGGTTCTTAAAAGTAGGAGGGTATGCACTTGTGATCAGACACTATTCAGAAACAGGTTATGAACTTCGTATTACTCTGAATAATATCATACAGAAAATAAACAAGAGGCCTCTTGAAACAGGAAAGCTAATCTATCAAGAAATAGACTATGATGCTTACTATAATGTAAGTGATGGTCAAGGGTTTGATGTTAAAGTAATTAACAATTTGGCAGCTTAAAAATTATAATGCAATATATGTTTGTTCTAACAAGAAAAACACTACTATTTTTAGCACTGTTTGTTGTGTTGGTACTCATTATCTTGTCTTTAGTTCTTATCCGTAAACCAAAATTACTCGCACCGAAACCTAATATTGTTTATATTATGGTCGTAGCTACTCCTACACCTACCTTAACGCCAAAAGAAAAAGCTTTGTTAAAATTAACTATTAATCCAACTGCTACCGCAACGCCAAAAGTTAAACCAACGATTACGCCAATAATTAAATCAAAATAATATGCCTACACTAGGTGAAAAGAAACAGAAAAAAATAATCCTGCCGTCTTCAGTCCCGGGAGATGAAGCTTGGGTCATAGTTGATACGAATATTACTATGGAGATTGTATACGCTATTGAGAACTTGGAAGGTAAACAAGCAGATTTTGAAGCGTTTAAGCGTCTTATTGTCGATTGGAACTTTACTGATAAAGACAAAAAGAAGCTTGAAATCAATGCGGCAAATATAGAAAAGATGAACATATTCGACATAAAAGCGATCAAAAAAGAACTAGGAATTGAAACCGCACAGAAGCAACCTGGCCTTACAGATCTTAAAAAAAAAGACTAATTCTACTCCTTACTGCAGACAATCCAAATGAGGTCGCAATCGATCCACCTCTTGAATATATGTTTTTAAAGTACCGAGAAAAGTTTCACTTGTCATGGCAAGAATTCTTACGAGAGCCTTTAGATATGATAAAGATAGACTTTGAGATTTGGGGAATAGAGGAAAAAGTAAAAGAATGGAAGAAAATACCTACTACGGAAAAAGATCAAAAACAGACCAAAACTCAAAAATAGATTATAATTGATTTATATGCCAATCTTAGGAGACCAACAGGTTCAGGTTAATATAAAAGTCAATTCTGATACAGGTGGAGTAGACAGTGCTAGTAGTTCACTTGAAGGATTTGGCGGAACACTACAAAATATAGGAACAATTGCTGCAGGAATAGGACTTGAACGAATAGCAGAAGGAATAATCAATGTAGGAAAACAAGCCGCTATGTTTGCTGTAGACTACGCTTCAAACCTCGAACAAGCTCGTATCGCATATGATGCTTTCACAGGTTCAGCACAAGCAGGAGGTCAGGCATTAAAAGAAGTTACTGATTTTGCACGAAAGACACCTTTTCAGCTTCCTGAAGTCGTAACGGCAGGACAACAGTTATTAGGCTTCGGGTTTTCTGTAAAAGACTTGTTGCCAAAATTAAATGAAGTAGGAAGCCTTGCTATCGCTACTCATAAACCAATGAGCGTTGCGATTGATTTATTTGCAAGAGCAAGAGAGGGAATGTTTAATCTTCGTGAATACGGACAGTTTGGTATTTCAAGGGAAGCACTTGAAAAGTTTGGTGTTTCATTCACAAAGGCAGGAGCGGCAGTCAATAAATCTGAATTACTTCCAGCTCTTGAGAAACTTATTAAAGCAAGGTTTGGAGATGTACTTCAAAAAGAAGCGACAACACTTGGTGGAGTAGTGTCAAATATAAAAGATGATATAGGCCGTATGGCTTCTGTATTTATTGGCCTTGATCCTGAAACGGCAGATATTGTAAAAGGCGGTATATTCGAGTCAATAAGAAATTTTGCTACAAATCTTTATAACTGGATAGAAAGTCATCAAGCAACAATAAAAGAATGGGCTAAAACTTTCCAGACTGCGATTATGAATATAGTTGGCTTTGTAGGCAGTGGTTTTAAGACAGTTGTTGGTTTACTTCAAGGTCATTCGGGAGAGATAAAGTTTATCCTTACTGAACTTGGTTCTATTTTTCAAAAAACATGGGATGTCATAAAATCTATTTCTCAACTGTTTATGGATACGATCGGTAAGTACATAAAAGATCATTGGGATTATATTGCAGGAACAGTTAAGTTTGCTTTGACTTTAATCGGCGGAATAATAAAGATAGCATTAGATTTAATATCGGGATTTTTCAAGGTATTTGATGACTTACTTCGCGGGAACTGGGGTAAACTTTGGAATGATATTAAAAATGTAGTCGTGAATATAGTCAAAGATGTAACAGGAATTGTTAGGGGATTTTTCGATTGGATAGGTAGTGCCGTAAATGATGCTATTAAAAACATACTCCACGTTGGAAGTACGAGTAAAAGTATTACAAAAAGAGCTACTGGTGGCTTTGCATCTGGTCTTACATTGGTCGGCGAGAATGGTCCTGAATTATTGTCTGTTCCTAATGGTTCTTATGTTTATAACAATAACCAAACAAACCAGATGATAGGTCAAAAAGGTAGCGGCGGAGTAACAATCAATCAGAGAAACAATATTTATAATCAAGTTGATTTTGATGCATTGAATAGAGAAATGGCTTGGCGGTTACGATTAGTAACGGTATCTTAATATGAAATCAGTCTATATCGACACACAACAAATACATTCTAACTCAGATAATACATTAGGGTATTATATTACCGCAACTGACGGACTAGATATGCCCAGTATGAGAGTACCTACTTATGATAAACCGGGTGAATTTGGGGCATTCGTATCAAACCAACTGTACGGAAGACGACTTGTTACTTTTGAAGGCGAAGTCTTTGGATCAAGCCTTACTGACTTTCAATCGAAAAGACGAGCATTGGAAAATGCTATACAAATAGTTAAAGACTCAAACAGTATTCCTGTAGCAAAGACTTTGAAGTTTACGACTATGGACGATCTTGCACTTCAAGCAAGTTGTTATATGCAAAAGTTCGTAATGAAAATTGATATAGGAATGTGGTCGGCAAAATATATGATGGAATTGATCTGTCCTGACTTTGGATTAGAGTCTCAAAATCTATCTACTATTGTTATAACTACTCCCGGTGGTGGCGGAGCAGTTTATCCTGTAATCTATCCTGTTATATATGCCGCGGGTTCGGGAGGACTGGCAACGGTAGTCAATAATGGAAACACAAACGCCTACCCAATAATTACATTGAATGGACTTCTTACTAATCCGGTTATTCTTAATGTAACTACAGGCCGGTATATAAGTTTAGGTATAACCATCGGTGCAAGTGATACGCCTGTTGTAATAGACATGAAGAATAAGACAATCTTACAAGGCAGTACTCCTGTTATCGGTGATAAGAACTTCGGCTCTGACTGGTGGTGGCTTGCTTCTGGATCAAATCTTATTCAAGTAACTACAGGAAATATTAGCGACACAGGAAATGTTAGTATAAGTTACAGAGATACGTACATTGGCATTTGATATGTCAGAAAACATTTTATCACGTTATTCAATCGAGATTTATACGCCTCTTGGCACTTTGATTGCCGACCTTACTGGTATGGCCTCAATGAGAGCTCTTAGTGTTGCTCGAAATCGTGTAGCTACATGTTCTTTTGATATAGACTTCTATACTCTACAATCATTAGCTCAAAAAATGAACATGACCATATTTGACCTTATCGCTATAAACCACAATGAGATACGGATTAGGCGAGGAACGAGGTATTTAGCTGGCACACAGATTTCTTACTTTGATCCACAGTTTGATGAAAAGTCAAACAAAGTGAATGTACGAGGAGTAGGGTTTCTTGATCTTTTTGCCAGTCGGTACATTGACTGGAATGGAAATACCGACTGGGTTTATAGTTCAACTGATGCAGGGGCTATTGCTTGGGATTTAATAAATCACTCTCAATCTCAAATAAATGGTAACTATGGCATTACTCAAGGAACGATCCAGACCTCGGTAAATAGAGCAAGAACATATCCAGCTTATAAAAACATAAAAGAGGCATTGGTTGAACTTTCTCAAGTACAGAATGGCTTTGACTTCGAATTCGCTTATGATAAAAAGTTTAATGTATATTATCCCTCACAAGGAATAGACTTGACAAACACTGTTTTATTTAATTACCCAGGTAACATTAAAAAGTTCCAGCCAACTCGTGATGGCACACAGATGTTTAATCGGGCAATTGTGAGAGGACAAGGTCAAGGAACACAGCAGTTAATAGAAACAAGAGATGATACGGTAACACAGGCATTTTATTATGTAAGGGAGTCTGTATTAAGCTATCCTGATATTTCAGAAACAGCAACACTGGATGCTCATGGAGATGGACAAATTGCAGTATTCAAAAATCCTCTTGAAATAATTCAGTTGACTATAGACGGATCAAAACAACCTTTCTTAGGTTCGTACTGGATTGGCGACAGAATAAAGATTGAGATTGACCGACAACTTAAAGACTATGGATATATAAAAAACCATACATATAAAATTGATGCGATTGACGTTTCAATAGATGATAATGATGTAGAAGATATTACTTTAACAGTTACCCAATTTTCCTAAATGCCATACAATACATATCAAGAACAACTGCTTAATCAAATGATAAACGATATTGCTCTTTTGAAGCAACAGATGAACCAGTTGAGGACGAACCAAGTCAAGACTATCTCTTTCGGCAACATTATGCTTGACGGAAGCACAGGAAAAATTACTGTCGGATCATCACCTAATCAAATACTTATTGACGGAACTAATAACAAGATTACGTTAGGTTATGGCTCGGCTACGCCTATTGTTTTAGACTCGACAAATAAAAAAATAACATTCGGCAATATCACTTTAGACGGAGTAAATGGAAAGATTATGATAGATAATGGCACTAATTCTATTGTGATTGATGGAGCAAATACGAATGGTCCGAGACAGATTTGGTACAACGGAGCTACACCTGTTATAGTCATAGGTAGTCCAACTTAATATGGCAGACAATGTTATCAGAGTATCAATTCCAAATGGCGGCGGCGGTTACTACAATGCATTAACCGATACTAATTTAGACCATTTTGCTTTATATACAGATCAAGACAATATTTTAGTGAAAGAACATAGTCGGGGGACTTTAAGTTGTCTTGGAAATGCCTATCCTTCAGGTTATCCAATAAATCACAATCTTGGGTATGTTCCTTTGTTTTTAGTCTATGCTTATGATTATGCAGGATACGAAGGACCTGCCGGAAACTGGTTACAAGTAGGAGACGGAAACCTGTCTATATGGGTTGCGGCAATAAGTGATGCGAATACTCTTACTATTTATCCTGACGGAAATCCAAATCAAACAAACACGTTCAAATGGTATATATTTTACGATAATATAGTAGGGTCAAGCGGTCATACAATTACTGAAAGTGCTAATGTATTGAAAGTAGGGAAAGCGGGGGTAAATGTTTTAACATCAATCGATCCAAATGATTATATTTTTCATAGCGATTTAAATACGTTTAAGATTATAAAAGAAGGAACTGCAACAATAAGTTATACCGCAAATGGAGTATATAGTTTTAATCATAATGCGGGAATTTTAAATCCCGCCGCATTTCAGATTTTTGTTATGTTTCCTGATGGGTCGGTAACTATGGGAAACGGTACATTTGCCTGTCAAAGCAGAAATGGGGTATTTCAATTACAGGCTGGAATTAACACGACACAGATAAGCTGTAAAATATTTGGAGATAGTGCCGCTCATTCAATTTACGTTAAATATTATATATATGAAACACCTCTAACATGAGTACTAAAATAGTAAAGATAAAACCAGGATATAATGCTTTAACTGAAACTGACCCGAACAATATGACATTTTGTTCAGATTTCAATACTTTAAAATATTATACTTCTGGAAGCGTCAACATAAGCGGATCATGGACTACAAATCCAGGTGATCCAGTAAAAACTTTTTCTACAACAGTAACTCACAGTTTAGGATATAAGCCTTTCTTTGTTTGTTATGTTAATTTTGCAGGTGCGTATAATATTATTCCTTATATCCAAAGTATTATGACGATAGGAAGTGAAATTGCCTCAGCATGGGTTGATAACACATATTTGAATTTTGATGTACAATTAAGACCGGGAATAAATTCTAATACATGGAACTTTAATTTTACTTTTTATTATAAATTATTCAAAAATAATACCGGACTATGATAATCGGATATAATAAAAATACGGGGATAATTAATGGAGTGATTTATGGAAGAATTCACAGAGAAGATGAATTGAAAATGAAAATAGGAGGAAAGGATGATGAAATGATTATAGTTCAATGGAAACCTGTTAGATGGTATGACATTGACGGAAATATGATAAATGGAGATGAAGTAGATGAGAAAGGCAGAAAGATTGCCTATACTGAAGATTGGGAGCCAGACTATGAGCAGAAAGAACTATTTATAATGTTAGATGAACACCCTGACAAGATATATGAATACAAAGTTGATTTGAAAACTAAACAATTAGTTAAAAAATAGACTCTTTGACTAAAGTTAAAAGTGATGATAACATATATACATGAGCAACTATTTGGCAATCCGTAATGGTGGAAAGACTGACGAGCAAGGTGCGGAAAGAATTTTTGCTAAAATCCTCAGTGGTCAAGGCTGTATAGGCTCAGGAGACTACTTGGCGACTCAAAACGGAACGCCTAATATGTCAGTAAACGTAGCGGCAGGAGATATTATCCTTACGTACTTGACTTATGTTTTCCATATCTGGGCTGATGCTACTAATAATGTCGCAATAGCTTCAAACTCATCAGGTCTTACAAGAATTGATGCGGTTGTCGCTTGGGTCGATCTTACAGTAGTTAATTCTACTTCAAGTAATAATCCGGGAGCTTCAAAAGTTACGGTCGTACAAGGAGTAAATGGCGGTTCAGCTCCGTCAGACAGTGATATACAAACAGGAATAGGAGCTGGTAATCCGTTTATGAGAATTTGCAACGTAACGGTAGCATCGGGCTCTATTTCTATAGTTAATGCTAATATTTCAGACCAGAGAACACTTTTACCTGCACTTGTTTATACTACATCTCCTCAAACCTTATCTGGCCCTAAAACCTTAACTTCGCCAGTGATAAATAATGGAGTGTTTACAGGAGGAGGTGCATTACTGTCTAAAGTATTACATTTTACAAGATACCTTGATGATGCCTCAGGGGATGTTCCTTATACTGGATTTGGGTTCAAGCCAAGTGCATTACATATAACTGCTTGTATTAATGGTGCAAGTTATGGATCTTACGCTGTACCAAGGTCATATTCTTTTGGTTATGGAGATGCAAATTTGAGCTCATATTGTATATTTAGTGGTTGGAATGGTCTTTTAGCTTTAACTGCTAATATAATATATATTGATTCTGATGGCTCACACAAACAAATTGCAACTATCAAATCTTATGATACTGATGGATTTACATTGACATATACATTAATGGGATCAGGTCAGCATACGTTAATTGATTTTATGGTTATTGTTTTTAAATAACCCTTTAAAAACGTACAGAAACTCATTATCAATAATGAAAACAAAATTTTACTATGTTCAAAGGACATTCTCATTATGACCAAAAAAAGCAGACGTTTGCCGATAAGATTTCTACTAATAACGTTATTCCTATTCTCGCTTTTGTCCTTGGTATAATCTTTTCTTGGTACAAGTTTCAAGCAAAGTTTGATGTAATTGATACAAATTATCAAAATCTGTACAATTTAGTACAACAAAATAAGCAAGATATAACCACATTAAACAATCTTTTGTTGACAAATAAAATCATACAATCTAATGATGTTAAAGGTGTTTCAACAAGTTCGGGAAGATTGACAAAGTAGAAAGTATTTTGAAAAAGTATTTTGAAAGTTGACAGAATTATAGTTAAAGTAATACAAATTTACAAACTTTTATGTTTCATAAAAACTTTCCTTGGGGAAAAGGGCTTTGGATTTGGGAAATACAAGCACTCCTTAGTCAGTATGGCACGATTGATGCTGCCTGTCAAAAATGTAAAGATACCAATATTTCTTATGTCATTATAAAAGCAGGGGATGGCAAAAATACATGGCCTCAGTTTAGCAAAGACCTCATTGGCAAGTTCAAGTTCTACGGAATAAACGTATATGCGTGGAGCTATGTTTATGGAGATGATCCAGTGCGTGAAGCACAGATCGCTTCATGGGCTTTAAACTTAGGAGCTGATGGATTTGTGATTGATGCAGAAAGCGAATACCAAGGAAAGAATACACAAGCAGTTACTATGATGACTGAATTAAGAAAAGGTAATCCCGATAGTTTTGTTGCCTATGCTCCGTTTGCTTTTATTCATTTACACAAAAGTTTTCCTTATCAAGAGTTTGGGAAATACTGTGATGCAGTAATGCCACAGATGTATTGGGGAACAATGGGAATGTCTGTACAAGATTGTATAAATCAAACCTATCAAGATTTTTTACAGTGGCAACAGATAGTACCGGCCGAAAGTGTTAAGCCAATAATTCCAGTAGGTCAAGCATATGATAATTCACAAGAGAATTATGTACTTACTCCAAAAGATTTAACTGATTTCATAAATGGAGTAGCAGGTTATCATTCTGTGAACTTCTGGTCTATGCAACATATTTTGAGAGATGATTGTTGGTCTGCAATTAAAGACGGAGCAGTAAAACCATACTCCCCGCCAGTATCAGAAATACCGCCACAACCGCCTAAAGAGGAAGTCAAACCCGTTCAGCAAACAACTACTCCGAGTGATAACACACAAACGCCTATAAAACCTGTCGAGCAACCAAAAGAGCCTACTGTAACGCCTCAAATACCAGTAGCAGATTATTCAAAAAACAGCACTGCCAAGCCTCAAACTGAAACACCACCTAATGACCTAAAAAAAGACTTAAAACAGATTGATTATTTCTTACTGTTTATCAAGTTTCTTGTTAAAATTTTTAATACTAAACTATGGTAGGATTTGATCCCCATGCTCTCATCGGTTTAACTGGTGCACCGGTAGTTGAGAGTATTGTTAACTTTTTGAAAGACCAGTGGAGATTGTCACCAAAGTTAGCACCAATCGCGGCAATCTTACTTGGATTGATTTTGAACATTTGGGCAGGATACGTACTTAAGGTAGATTTTGTAAGTACGATCTATTCGGGTCTTATTACTGGATTTGCGGCAAGCAGTTGGTATGAACTAACTAAGTTACCAACAACAAATAACGTGATAAAATAAAAATTGATGCTACTGCTTAGGAGATCATCTTAACAGGTGTCCAATCCGGCCATACAGTTAAGCACATACCAAGCAAGTAGTATCTTATAATGCATTATAAGTCTGAAAAATACAGTTGACTTTTTTTGAAAAGGTACTATTATAAATATACGTCCTCGCGATAATATCAAAAAGGTACTCCTACGGTAAGAGGAGTTTTCTATTGACAAGAGCAATTTTTTAGTGGTATAATTATCACCAAGTTACGTGAACTGCTAATTGTTGGTAAGGATAAAAACTTACCAAAGTCTCTTGTCAAGAGCCTTACCAACTGTTATTAGTTCACGTTTTTTTATGGATAGAAGAAAAAGTGCATTGTTTAGTAAAGGATATGGATACATGCCTAATGTTGTTTTATTTGACAAAGACCTTCCTTCAACAGCAAAACTTCTTTTTGTTCTTATTAGTAGTCTTTCAGCTGAACGAGGATATTGTTTTGCAAAGAATGAATACTTAGCTGAAAAAATGGGAATTTCTGAAACAATGGTATCACTTCATATAAAAAGTCTTGAAAAATATCTTATTATTGAAAATGGAACGAGCATAAATAGACAAATATTTATTGCTGAATATGAAGAAAATTTAGAGGAAAATTTAGAAGAAAACGTAAAAGAACCCTTAAATAAACTTAAAGGTCAACCTTTAAATAAACTTAAAGGTTATGAGGCTACATATATTAATAATATAAAGAGTAATATAGTTACTAACGTAACTACAGAAAAACCTGTACAAACCAGTAGGAATTTAAAACCTGTTTCCATAGAAGAAGTTATACTCACTCCTACAGGTAAGCCTACAAGTAAGAAACAGTATGGTAATGGTGACGTTTCGTACCTTATCGGGTACATGAAAGACAAATTAGGCCTACCAATACTTGATGGAACGGAACAAGAAAACCGGCGGTACTGCTGGCTCACAATGAACAAGTTCGGAGGAAAAGATAAAATAGAGCGGATTAACAAGGTAAAACTACTTATTGAAGCCGCCAGTCAAGACACATTCTGGGCTACTCACATTACTTCGTTTAAGATGTTATACTACAAAGGTGTTCAGATTATCAGTTCACTACGCCATAATAAGTATGGCGTAACATACTTATGAGAATAGACGATTTAAGTCCTAATCAAAAACAGTATATAATCGAAACGTTTGATGGTGATAGATTTAATATAGACAATAATCAAAGAGAGGCAATACTTAAAGGTACCGGTCAATTTTTTGCTTTCAAGAATGGAGAAGTTTTGAATAAGTCATCAATTAAAATGATTGTAGTTGATAGAGAAAAGACAAAAGAATTATTTTTACAATCACCGGAAGGCAAAAAACTCCTCGAAGAAAAGACAGAATAATACTATTCTAAGCCGATCTGAAAGGAGTCTTTAATTTGCAGTTGACATTTAATATACATTAGTTTTATAATATGTATATTAAGTTATGATAACACCAGAAGTACTTAAACAACAACTAAAACAAGTCAAGATCGAACTAGACACGATGAAAGTCGAACAATTGGCTACAGGTAAGTATCGCTTATCACAAATCAAGGCAAAGCAGTCAGAGTTTATTAGATTGTCAAACAAACATCAAAAGTTAGTGCTTGGTTACTAATATGAAAAAGTTCAAAGTAATTGTTACTTACATAGTTGAAGTCAAAGACTCTCGGAAAATAATTGAAGCTCTTGAACTTGGAAAAGAGCCGGATGATATAAAAACAATCTTAATGGAAACCAACAAGAAAGGGGGTGAGAAATAATGTCATATCCACAAGCACTAAAATTGTTAGATAAACAGATACAAGATCATGCTCCGTTATCAGTAATCAATGCAACTATAGACGACATAAAGTATATAAGATTGATAAAACCAATAACGTGTGCAGAAATAAAAACCTGTCCACAATGTAAGAATGAACACTCAAGAAGAAGTATGTTTTGTTCACAGGCTTGTTACGACAAAGATTGGTATATTAGAAGTAAGAACGCAAATTAAGCCTTTAACTTTGCCGTCTTATGAGGAAAAAACGGCAAAGATTAAACGCTTATGAAAATTGTAGATATTAACGGAAAACCATATCCGTATTGGAAAAAAATATCAAGGTGTAATATCTGTAAACGAAATATACAGTGGAAATTAGAAAGTGGTCGTTGGATACCTTTTTACTTAACTGGCGAACGTGATACTTGTTATCAGTTAAAAAAATAATATGGTCAAAAAAATCTGTACCTATTGCGGAAGGATTGACAAAGAATGTGATTGTGCTTGGGAGGCGTGCCATTTAGGCGAAAAAGAATTGAAAGAAAAGATCAAAAAGTATCAAGATTTATTATATAAGTTAAAAAAATAAGTATGAAAGACGATAAACTTTTCAAACTGTTTGTTTCATCAGTACAGGAAACAATTGAAGAAATAATTACTGATCCTTTAGTAAGGTCTTTATTCTACACAAAGATTACTAACAAGTTTGAGACAAAATCAAAAGACATTGGTAATCAGCTAAAGATAGAAATTGCTCAGTTGAGAAACAAAGTAAAGGGGGTGAAAACATCATGAACCAGAAAGAAGCATTGGTTAATTTGCTTGTTGATATGTCATATGACTTTCGACTAACTTTAGTCAGTAAATGGTTAGAAGATATTAATTTTCATAAAGAAAATAGTATTTTGTTAAAAAGATGTAGTTATAAAAATCCTGAAAAAATAAAAGTATTGGACACATATGACAAACTTACTCAAAAATATTCTTATCATGTTAAGTTTGTTGAAGAACTTGAAGCTAAGTTAAAAGAAGAAAATAAGTACCAATTATATGAAAATGGAGTTAATGAATTAAAAGAGGGTAGAAGTGCTTTCATAGATGGCCAGATGATACATCCAATTGATGTCTATAATTATAGAAGAACTAATTGGTATGGTCCTTTTAACTATATTTTTTGTTGGGGAGTAGAGAGTAAAGACTGGAAGTCGGGTGGAGGTGGAGAAAAGTTTGTAGATGAACTAATTAACGATTTAATAAACAAAGAATAGAAACAGGAATAGAAATAGAGAATAGCCTTTAGGCCTACAACTTAGCCGTAAAGGTACTAGGTTGTAGGACTTAATGCTATGGAAAATGAAATAGAATATTTAAAAGAATTAAAGACCTTACTGTTTAAGAAAATTGACAGTAAGTGTCCGGTTTATGAAGTCAATGCGGTTATTGATGAAATCCGTATCTATCAAGCAATTATCGAAAAAGATTTTAAGAAACAAAAACAGCAGATTAAAGAAACGGAAAACTCATTTCAAGCCGTATTGTCAAGCATAGAACAGGTAATTAAAAAAAGCAGTTGACATTCATTATACATTATTATTATAATATTTATAACAAAGATGTCATATACAAAGCAAGGTACTTGTCCAAAGTGCGGAAACACAGTCTTTGAAAAAGGAGTAAATAAAGAATGGTTTTGTGTCGGGTGCGGAGAACCACAACAGTACGAACCTGACCCGGACGAATATTATGATGAAGAAGGACTAGATAATTTAGAGAATGATGTTAATTAAAAGTTATATTGCAATATAAATCTATGGGAAACTTTTTTGAGATAGATTGGCAAGATTTGAGCTACGAGAAACAGCAGGATATTTTAGACACTTTGAAAGTACAGTTCAATGAAGAACTGAAACAGGAAGCGGAAGAAAACCGAAAAAAATACCCAAACCGAGAAATCTATTTTGATGATTATACTAAAAAGCCGGGTGAAACTTTACCTGTCTATACTACTTATGAGAAAGTAGATTGGCGGATAATTATAGTTGACCTTTATTCTCTTAGTTTTAATCCTCATGACTGGAGCGATGAAAGGCGACAAGGCCAGTTAGAATACACAATCGAGGAGTTTTGCGATGAAAAGGCACATGAGAAGATAGCTAACCATTTTAGACAGTTTACAGTAGAAATTTAAAATAGAAATTTAAAGTAGAAATATGAAAAATCAAAATAATACTTTTAGTACCGATTCATTTTTACTTGCTAGTTTTTTGCTTTCACAGTCATGTATTTTGCTATCTACAGATAAAAACAATCCGAGAAGAGTGGTTTTTATTTTCCAAGAAACTGAACAACGAAAGAAATTAACAGAGGATTTTTTAACTTATAAAGGCATTGGTAGAACCTCATCGCTTTTTTAGTGCCCAAAAAGATTTAAAACAATTAATTTATCAATAGAAATAACGAATAACACTTAAAAATATGAAAATAGACGGACAAGGAGTAGTTGAGACAGATACACATTTAGTGTTTGGTTTGCGTGATCCTTTCTTTTCTGCTTATAAGAAGTATCGCTGGACTGCTAAAGAAGAAGGGATAGGTATCAGCCGCGAACTAATACGTGTAGCATACAGGAAAGGAAAAAAGATAATCGCAGTTTATAATTCAATCCGTTTTGAAATCGCACCGATAAAAATAGCAGAGTATTACAAAAATGCAACTATTAAGCCACTTCATAAAGCACATGCAGGAGTATTGCTTGTGGTTATTCCTCTAAGTCTTTTCACAAAGTTAGAAGGCACGTTTAATTTTGAGGAGTATAAGAAGAAAGAAAGCGAACGAGTAAAAGTTAATAATTTATTTTAATCTATGGAAGACATAAAAAATGAGAATAACGGAATGTCTTGGAGCCTTTATCAATTCTGGAACAAAAGCCTTGAGAACAGAAAAGAAAGAGTAATGGTGAAGCGTGAGAATATGTGGGCTTCTGAACTTGGCGGATCATTTATAGACAGGTGGTTAAAAATGAATGCTACGCCTTTTACCAATCCGCCTAATCCTCGATCACTACGGAAGTTTGAAGCAGGTAATCTTTGGGAAGCGATAGTCGGTTACGTCTTGAAACGAGCGGGAGTGTTACTTGATGCACAAGGCTGGGTTAGTTATCAATATCCTAACCTCTTACAGGTAACGGGCAAACTTGACTATCGTGCCGGTGGCATTCCTAACTTTCAGACAGCAAAGGAAGTGTTAGATAAAGAGTTTACATGGCTTCCTGAAACAATTAAGAGAGGTACGAACGCAATAATCGAAGGACTACAGAAAAAGTATACACTGGTTGAACTACGAAATATTGTACTTGAAATAAAATCTTGTAGTTCATTTATGTTTGATGTTTATGAACGAAGCGGGCATGCTAACCCTAATCACAAGTTACAGTTATTTCACTATCTCAAAGCTCAAAACTTACCAGAAGGTCATGTAGTCTATATCTGTAAAGATGATTGCCGGATGCTTGAAATAGGTATCTTTAATGTAGAAGGTGGAGAAACGGAACAAGAATACCACGAAGACATAGCAAAGATGACACATTACATACGCTCAAATGAAAAACCGCCTCTTGAAGATGCTATAGTATTTGATGAGGAGTTTGGAAAATTCTCAGCTAACTGGAAAGTTGGATATTCAAATTACCTGACAATGCTTTATGGATTAAAGGATCAAATGGAATTTGACGAAATATATAAGCCAAAAGCAGAGCAGTACAATCGAGTACTAAAAAGAGTTGTTATGGTAGCAATGGGCAAGACTACTCCAACTGGAAAACCTATTGTAATGACAAAACCTAACCTTGAAATTGTAGAGGAAATAAAAAAAGACTTCCCAAACTTTGACAGTATTGTTGAGACAGCAAAGGCAAACACTAAAATGTTAGACGAAAAACAGTCAGACGTAATAGAAGAAATAGAGGCGGAAAATTTAGTTTAATAAAATGACTATATGGAAATTGATCGTATTCATTATTTCTATTCTTACGTATTTATTTGTAGGTTGGTACGCGTTATTCATATTATTACTTATTCCAGTATTAGAAATTATCGAAAGGCATTGGAATTAAAAAGCAGTTGACATTCATTATAAATTATATTAACATAATTTATAGGTTATCAATTTAATCAATTATATGAAACAATTTGATTTCCAAGAAGAAGTAAAGAAAGACAGTAACTATGTAAAGATACCAATTAACAGTGTTACTGTTATCGCGAGTTTAGTTTTTGTTCTTTTCATTAGTGTTTTTAGTTACTGGTTTGGCGGAAACTACCGATTAAGAAGCCCTATTGTGATAACATTTCGTTTGCCTTTCGAAGCAATTAAAACGACCCCTTTACCTAACGGATTACAGAAAGTCAATGCACAAGAAACTACTCCTCTATCGCCTACTCTGACACCAAAAAAGCAATCTCTCATACCAGAAGTACAAGCAAAAGATATGACAATTGCCGACTATATAGACCAGGCAAAGCATAAAGACATCTTACGTAAGATTTATACTTTGGAAAGTTCACAAGGCAGAAATGATGGCTGTAAAGACAATGGCAAGTTAAACGGCTTCGGGTATGGGCAAAACCGTTATACATGGAACTGTTTTGATACTCCGCAAGAAGTGGTTAATAAGGTTGATGCATGGTTTGATCGGGAATTACAGACTAAAACTTTAGCTGAAGCTCTTTGTTATTACAATAAGGGAATTGTGGAAAATAATTGTACTTATTATCAAAATTATTTGAGTCTATAAAAATAAAATAACCCCAATAATATGAATACAAAGAAAGAAAAGAAAGATTACGGAAAAATATTTGACGATAATATGGGAAATCCTCTAAAACAAATAGATGAATTGGTGAAACAAGCTAAAGAATTAAAACCTGAAAAGAAAGTAAGGATAGAGGAGATAACGCCAAAAATTTATACAAAAAGAACGCTTTTAGGTAAATCTAATATTTCTGTTACTTTACCTTCTAATTATAAATGTTTTTACTTACAAGCAATTTTTGAATATTCACCTAAATTAAAAAAGGTATTTGAAAAAAATAATTATGAAATTGTATTAAAAGTTAATTCCCGATAATATGAAAAACTTAAAAGAAAAAATTAAACAGATGTTTGTAAAACTTGAAAGAGAAAGTCAATCTGATAGTCAAATGGTAGAAGCTATCCTCTCCCTCTTTAAACAACAGATGAAGGGATTAGTTGGAGAGGAACGAAGACATATTACAGATACAAAAGGAATTAAAAACAAAGGTAAAACTAAATGGGATAAAATAGCTAATGAAGTTCAAAAAGACATAGACGCTCAAAACCAATTACGAGAAGAAATATTACAAAACATTGAGAGTTTATAACCCAATACTTATATGAAAAAGATAAAAGTAAAAATAGAGTTCTTTGGACCAGTAGCAGAACATAACCTTTTATGTTGGCATTGTTTTGAAAAATCAGCAATTTACGATATAAACAAATCTATATTCAAACCTTGTTGGCATTGTCAGAAAATATTTGGAATGTTAAATCATAAAAAATGGTATCAGTTTTGGAAATAAGAAGTTATAAATTTATTAACGGAGTATGAAAAATAAAATAAAAATAGATGGAGAATTACATACAATAGATATTAGTGATGGTAAAGGTGAGATGTTATTTTCTATGAACGGAGCTTGTGGAATGACAATTTTAATAGACGATAAACAAGTTTCTGATAATGGGTTTATTGATGGTGGTAGAATGTGTTTAGATGGAAAAGTTAATTTTAAGTATGAAAGGAAAACAGAAAATTTTAGTTGGTATGACTACTGGATTATTGATGATAAAAATTACGAAAAGTTAAAGGAAATCCACAAACTTACTTGGGAAGAAATTAAAAAAATACCAAAAAATATAAGGATAGAAACTGCTTTATGGGGATTAAAGTATCAACCGATTGAATATATTCATAGCGGTTATCAATTTGGTAGAGAGCTTACTTATAGTGACTTTTGTATTTGTTTTGATAAAAATACTATCGTAATGTTCAAATCAAGCCATAATAGTTATATAGCCCCTGATTATCTGGAAATTGATAGTAAACATAAGAATTTTGATAAGTTGTTCAAAGCAATAAAAAAAACAATTAAGGATTATTTTAACTTATGAAACCCAAAATGGATAAACCAATAGATAAGAAAGATTTTACAAAAGAAGAAATTGATTTAATGATAATGGACTATAAAAACTTTTTATCAGTGGACAAAATATACAGAAAAACTATTGGTGGGGATATTAAATTTATAGAACAGTTAATTAAAGTAGAGAATATCAGAAAAAGTATTTTAGAAAAATTATTAAAATATTTATGAAAAAACCAATAAGGAAAGAGAAGATAGGGAAAGGGGGGAAGGAAATATGAGTTACGGAGGCGAATTGACAACAAAAGTAGTTGAAATCAAAATATTAAAAGCAAGTAAACCGACTTATTGGTATGCCGATAAAGTTGGAAAAACTGTAAAAGCAAGAAAGCGATTTTATGATGGAAAACCAAGCGGATACTATGAAGACTTTTATGATAGAAATGCCAGTTATTTTCAAGACGATATTAAAGAAGTTAATACATTATAAAATTTTATGAACCTTAAACCACAAAGAGAGGGGAAAGATACAATATCCACCATTATCAGTCGGTTTGATGAAAAGTTTGGTAAAGGAAAGACACGGACAGAAAATGGTTTATATAGTTTAAAGGGTTGGGCCGACATAGATATTAAAACCTTCCTTGAAAAAGAATTGAAGGGGTTGGTTGGTAAGATAGTGGAAGAAGTTGATACTTTAATTCAACATCCACCACCTGTTCAAGGCGATACCACTGTTTGTATAGATTTGGATGAGTGGGAAAAGTTTATTAAAAATTTAGAAAAGAAATATTAACACGTTGCGGTATTGAAAGTTAATTGTTTATATGAAAGACATTATTGAAATCGACTCTATCCCTATCTGGATAAAGACAAGAAAAGCGAAGCTCATTAAAAGATTATTATTTATTCTTACATTAGGCCTATTTGGTGCAATGTATGAAAAAGTAAAACGATTATGAAAAAAGCAATATTGTGTGGTTATTGTGGCCGGTTAATAGCGTATTCAAAGTCTTATCTAATGAAAATTTTAGATTATCGATCTGAAAAACAGTTGGACCAAAAGCCTTTTGAATACAAAGCAAGAGTGTGTAGAGTTTGTTCAAGAAAAGCGGGTTATAAAGTTAAAATAATAAAAACAGTTAAAATAGTAAAAAAATGATAGCTACAATCTTATTTGGTACTTGTATGTTCTTCTTAACGTTCTTTTTGTGGCTTCTCATTGTAAAGGTTTGGAATTACCTATACAGAAAGATTAAAAAGGAGACAATAGACAAAATAGAAGTCGTTGTTAATAATGAAAGTGATGACCTCACTTATGGATCTGAAAATATGGTTTCTGACAAAATTTGATCCTAGGTATGGAAATGAATATATTATTTACCAAACGTGGGATGGTTATAGATTTTACTGGTTTAATAAGAAAAAGTATAAAAGTATCAAAAATCACTCTTGACATCAGTGGTTATAAATTATATAATACTAATGTATTATAAATTACTGAATACGAACCTATGGTAGACTTAATAAGTGACGAGCAGAAAGTAAAACCTGACTCTGTATTTCTGAAGCTTCAAAATGGTTGCAAGGTGACTATAAAATCACACCTTGTTAGATTATTTACTTATTTTGATAATTCAAAGAAAAAGACGATCCTTTGGAGTGAGTTATTGAATCAGCCAAAACGCCAAGAGTTTTATTACTGGGTTGAACTACAAATAGGCGAGGATAAAACAGAAGGCATTGCACGGATACCTGGTCCTATTTTTTTTTCAATGAACGAGAACGAAAGATTGCTTGAAAAAGACAAGCGTTGTTTTGTCTGGATTATAAGTAAACAAGGCGAAGGATTGAAAACGAAGTATGAGGCAGTCCGGGGAGTTGATGCACCAGAAATAACGGCTGATATTATTGATAGTAATTCAAAGAAGTTGCAACAGATTTTGACAGGTTATGAGTCTAAATTAGCAGAAGGATTAAGGAATTATCTTGAAGAACAGAAAGTTGACGTAAAAAAAAAGAAAAAATTGACCTAGTTCCGCCTAATTCTCCTCGTGATTTAGGGTATCATATACCTGATGAGGAAAAGATCAGTCCTGATGATTTACCATTTTAATTATCATTTTAAGAGTTCATAAAATATCTATGGTTGATACAGCGTTAGTTGACACAGCATTGGTTGACAAAGCATTTGAGTATTACCAGAGAGTTATTGAGTTACAGAAAGTAGGCATTGACTGGTTTTTAGAGATGGGAAAGACATTATATACGATTAGAGAAGAAAAGCTGTATAACTATATGGGTAATGGTGGATTTGATACGTATACTGATTTCCTCAACAATCCAGAGATCGGCTTCAGCGAACAGTCAGCATACGTCTACACGTCAGTGTACGAGTTCTATATCATAAAGCTGGGTATGACTGCTGCTGAATTAAAAGAGATGCCTCTTAATAGATTAAAAAGGCTTATACCTTTATTAAGAGATAAGTCAGTAGAAGACGCGAAGAAACTACTTGAAAAGACAAACGGACAGACGAGCAAAGATTTTGAAAAAACAATAGGTGAAGAAAACATAGCACCCGACAAGCCCGAAGTATATATTGACACAGAAAGTACTAAGTGGATTATTCGCTTCAAACCTGAATGTGTATTAAAAATTATCAATATTCGAAATGGCCAAAACATACTGGAACCAGTACGTAGCACTACAGAGGATAAACCAAAAGATTAACTGCTCGGCAGTAACTCTCAACAAGTACGAGAAACAAGGCATAGTTGGCCCTGATATCTATTATATGTGGGGGAAAAAAAGGTTGCCCGGGTATTCTGATGAAACAATCGAAGTAATGATACAGGTTATTAGAAAAATGAGACTTGACCGTTCCGAAAAAGGTCTTGAAAATAAAAGGATACGTGAAATGAAAACAAATTGGCGATATTAAAATGAAAACTAAGACATGAAAACTAAAACAAAAGCATGGAACACGTTTTCTTTGTTTGTTCGGATAGGTGGAAAATATGGAGCTTTGAATACAACTAATAACATTAACAGGTGTGAATGTTTTACTTGTCGGTTTGTCTACGATACGGCAAATGAACAAGCGGGGCATTTCATACCAGGGCGGTCAGGTTCGATACTTTTTGTTATAGAACTTGTCAATCCTCAATGTTTTAGGTGTAATATAAACTTGAAAGGAAATTGGATTGCGTACGAGAAACGGATGATTGAGATTTATGGAAAGGAAAAGGTCGAAGAATTCAAACTATTAAAAAATAGAACTGTACAGTGGAAAGAGTGGGAGTATGAAGAACTAAGAATTGTTTACCGAGAAAGACTAAGAACATTATTAGAAAAAATTGATCTCAAAACGATAGAACCAAAACTAATGAGAGCACTTATTACACATGGCATTTTGGCGAAGAAAGACGGACAAGCGGGTCATATGGCAACGTCAGTATGATTTAACACTGAACATGACTTACCACGAGAAAGTGGCTTTGTTTTTCTTTACGAAGAATGTAATACCGGTTTACTGTCAACTTAAGTTAGGATCGTTTATAGGAGATTTTGTAGGAGTAGATAGAAACTTTGTATTAGAACTTGACGGTTGGACACACAAAGACGATGAGTATGACGATAATAGAAGTAAGTACCTTTTCAAGCATGGATTTGAGGTCTTTCGGCTTACTAATGAAGAAGTAGATGAAGACCACATTGTTACAATCGTGAATCAGGCAGACTATGTAGGGATAGAGTCAATGTCTCGACGTATAAGCCGCATTAACAGTTAAATATTTACTTATGGCAGAAATAGTAGTGGAGTCTCAGTTAGATGTGTTAAAAAGAGTCCGGAATGAAATGCAGGATAAGTTAGTCCGTAACCAGATTGATTTCGAGTTTTTTAACAGTAAGAGATTAATTGTAAACAATGGACAAGAACGAATACAAATCGAGAGAGAGTTTAATATTCGAAAACAGGCAGTTGCCGACCTAACAACAATATTACGTATTATAGATGAGCTTATTAAGAAGATACCGACAGTCAACTAAAATGCCCATGCCAATCTTAGAGAAAATCGAAGGCAGAAATCCAAACTGTGAACAATGTCATGGTAAGGGATTGTATTATTACGATGAACACCATGGCACGATTTGTAATTTTTGCTGTCCTCATGACGCTGGCTGGATAGAACTAAAAGGCGAAGCATGGGGCAGGAACCAAGGTAAAGAATTATGTGAGAGAGGATGTGGAACATTACGTCCGGGCAAAAAGTACAGAATGATTAAAGAGCAGTCTGACAGAATGCTTAAAGAAAGTGATTTACCTGAAGTTGATAAAGTAATATTAGATCAAGGATTGTTTATCGTTAAGTGTAGATATTGTGATTATAAAGTTGTTATTGGCTCTTTAGACATGGATAGTGTTTGTAACAATCTTAGCTGTTTGAGAAATAGAATTATGACACCAAACAAAAAGGCAGAAAAAGGCAGGTAATGGCGGGTTGTGGTGAAGGTTTTAGTGAAATTTAAATATATATTTAATACCTTGACAAGTTATAAAAGTTTAATGTAAGATAAACTATATGCAATTCGAGACTGCTCTAGTCCTAAAAAGAATTACCATACGGATACCAGAGAAGTTTCACTTCCGAATAATGGAGATAGAGAGAGTTTTAGGTTCAAAAGAAGTCAATTACAACTCGATTATGCGTACACTTTTATCTTACGGGCTTCAGATTTACGAAGAAGAAAACTTAAAAGTAGATAAAGGAGAAAAGATAGAAAAAAAGATAGAAAAGAAAATAGAAAAGCCAAATCATAAAGTTAATGGTAAGGAAAAGAATCAATTGATTACTGATGGCGGCGAATTATTGTGTTGCCAGTCGTGTGGAACGACACCTAAAAAGCTTACGAGCTTTAAACACAAGGAAGACATCTTTGTTTTTTGTGATGAATGCGTAAAGTTAAATAGGCATAAAGAAGTTATTAAACGGATAGACAAAAACCTTTACGGAGATGAGATTTATATGTTTGACCAGTCAAAAAATGGAACAAATCAAGTTTTTATGTGAACTGTTTCGAATACTGGTAGGCAAGGCGAAAGTTGGAGTAACTACAAAGCAATTGGACGAGTTTGCAGAAAAGTACATTATAGACCATGGGTACCAACCTTTCAATAAAGGATATAAGCATCAAATATGTGAGTTTCCATATCCGGCAACACTGTGTACTTCGGTCAATGAAGTGATCGCTCATGGATTTCCGTCAGATTATAAACTTCAAGACGGTGATTTAATAAATATTGATACCGCAGTCTGGAAAGACAACAGATGTGCAGATGCGGCTATGAGTATTGGAATAGGACAGATAAGCGAAAGAGATCAAGAATTGTTAACAGTAGCAAAGAAAGTACTATGGGCTGGGATTGAAAGTATAAAGCCAAAAGTTCAGGTCAAAGATATCGGTTCTATAATGAATAAAAAAGCAGAAGAACTGGGTTATGTCACTAATCGTTACCTCGGCGGTCATGGGATTGGTGAAAATATGCACCAATACCCTACTATCCCTAATTTCTATGATCACAATAACAATCAAATAGTCGAAGAAGGCATGATTATTTGTCTTGAACCGCAAGTCACGAAGAAAGACCGAGAAGGAATTATCAGTAATGGCGGGTGGACTTTGAAAACAAAAGATAACAAGAAAAGTGCTTACTTCGAACACATGATAAGAGTCGGTAAAGAAGGGCCAGAGATATTGACAGATCATTTTACATATCCATAGTTTGTAATTTCTATAAAATAAGATATAATTGATGGATATGGGATTTGAAAAGGGACACGTTTTTTATAAAGGAGCAGAGAAAGGGTGGTTTAGAAAAGGTCAGACAGCTGTAAATAAGGGTAAGAAATTAAAGAAAGACAATTTATGTATAAAATGTAGAAAGTTTCCCACTCTTTTGAATAGTGGTAGCTATTGTAGAGAATGTACTAACGAAAGGCAAAGGATCTGGAGAAATAAGAACAGAGAAAGAAGTAGACTAAGTGCAAAAATACAAGGACAAAATGTAAGAAAAAAAGTATTTTTATATTATGGAAATAAATGTATTTGTTGCGGTGAGACTTGTTACGAATTTCTATCCATTGATCATATAAATAATGATGGAGCATTACATAGAAAAGAGATAGGAATTGGTAGAAATATTTATTATTGGTTAATAAAAAATGGATTTCCAAAAAATTATCAAATATTATGTTTCAATTGCAATCTAGCAAAAGCACATTGGGGCTTATGTCCACATCAAGAACTGAAGATGGTTACAAAG